>Ga0102590_1003451_pt1 | contig 15713 bp, 14 predicted proteins | sample AraplaMF_Col_mMF_FD_76859 | JGI IMG/M metagenome (GOLD analysis project Ga0102590, IMG submission 76859) | Arabidopsis root microbial communities from the University of North Carolina, USA - plate scrape MF_Col_mMF | ecosystem: Host-associated > Plants > Roots > Endosphere | place: USA...
TGGCGGGCCAGGGCGCGCCCGATGACATCGAGCAATTGCTCTGACGACACCGGCTTGATCAGGAAATCCTCGGCACCCGCCTTGATGGCCCGGACTGTCGTCGGCGTATCGGCATGACCGGTAAGGAACACGATCGGGAGGGTCGAGCCGAGCTCGATGAGGCGGTTCTGCAATTCCGGGCCGCTCAGCCCCGGGATGCATACGTCAAGCAGAATACATCCCGCCTTGCCGTCGTCGGGGAGCCGGTCGAGCAGCTCCCGCGCAGATGCGTAGGTCGCGACATCATAACCGGCGAGCTTCAGCCGCCGCTCGATCGCGCTACGAAACGAGGCGTCGTCGTCAACGACGTGAACGAGGCTAGGCAACTTTCCCTCTTCCAACCCAGATCGTCGAAGATGCCTGCATGGCGCACCTTGATACCTGCATGCCCGATCACTGCGCGCCACCGCTATATTCAGCAATCTAGCCGTCGAATGATACCGATCATACTTCCAATTTTGCAACTCAGGACAGAACCGCTGTCGGAAGATTTTCCTTCTCATACAACGCACCATTCTTGCCGCATTGTCCTTTGGTACAATGAACAGCGGGACAATGGTCTGGAATAACTCGTTCGCCAAACATCAACTACTGCGGGAGGGCGACAGCGCGGCGCTTCCCCCGCCACAGAGGGAATCCCAAGACCCAATTCATCGAGCCCTGTTGAGGAGTTGGCTCATGTATTTGCGCATCACGACTGCCACGCTATCTCTTCCCAATTCGCTCAACGACTTCGGGATGACAAGTAGCTCAAATCCGATCGTGAGTTTAAACGAATTTACCTACAAAAAGGGTACCGAGATCTACGGCGAGAAGGAGTCCGCCGACTATGTCTATCAGGTGAAGTCCGGCGCCGTCAGGAGCTACAAGCTCCTGTCGGATGGCCGCCGCCAGATCGGCGCGTTTCACCTCGTCGGTGACATCTTCGGTCTTGAGAACGGCGCCTCGCATCGCTTTACGGCCGAAGCCATCGTGGAAACCACCGTGCGGCTGATCAGACGAGAGAGCCTCGAAACCGTCGCCGAGAGCGACGCCATGGTCGCCAAGAACCTGCTCTGCATGACCACGATCAACCTCCAGCACGCCGAAGATCACATGCTGCTTCTGGGCCGGAAGACCTCGCTCGAACGGGTCGCCGCCTTTCTGCTCGAGATGGACAAGCGGATTGCAGCGTCCGCCGTCATGGCGCTGCCGATGTCGCGGCGCGACATTGCCGACTATCTGGGCCTCACGCTGGAGACCGTATCGCGCGCCTTGTCGCGGCTGCACGAGCTCGGCATCATCGGATTCCTCGGTAACACGCAGCGCCAGATCGTTCTCTTGAACCGGCAGCAGCTCGCCACTATCGATCTTCAGGACTGAATCCGGGCGCGCCGATCGTGGCGAGATGCTCGAGAGTCTTGCGGAGGACCTCGAACAGCACGGCGGTCGACCAGCCGAACAGCAGGATGCCGTTCATCGCGGTCATCGGTCCGAGCAGGCGCCAATCTTCGACCGGCGTGATGTCGCCGTAGCCAAGCGTCGTATAGTTGACGAAGGTGAAATAAAGCAGATCGCTGCCAGCCGGCGCTGCACCGATGATGCGATAGGCCAGCGCCCAGACCAGAACTTCCAGCGTATGTGCCAGCATCAGTGCCGTGGCGGCCACCACCATCACGGCCATCAAATGAAGCCTCGGCCAACGCGTGTGCCGATAGCCGGCGGATCGGACAATGCCGATGGCCCCCACGGTCACGGAGGCATGGGTCATGATGTTGATCGCGCTGACGAGCGCGACAAGCAGGAACTGAAGCGCCATTCCCCCTCACAAGACTGGCAGGCGGCCACGAGCCTGCCCTTCCAAAACGGCTCGCACTTGGTTCGGGTGACGGCTCGAGTCGCACTCCAATCATATCATTCTGCCAGCCCGCCAAACCAGCCACCGAAATACCCGGCATAGAGCGCCGGCAGTTCGACATTCATGGAATGGCCAATACCGGGCACCACCACCAGCCGGCAGTCGGGCATTGCGGCCGCCATGGTGCGCAGGTCCGCCGGCGGAATCCAGCCATCGCATTCGCCCCAGAGGACGAGGTGCGGATGCCGAATCTCTGCCATGCGGCGCTCCAGCTCGCCGCTGTCCTTTTCGCGCGTGAGGTCGACCGGGGTACCGATCCAGATGCCCTCGGAGACACGAAAGGTCTGCTCGACGATGCGCTCGAACAGGGCCCGGATCTCGCCCAGTCCCTCCCGGAATCGCGGGACGGCATTCGGCGCGAGGCTTTCCGGGACGAACAGCGAGGACGCCGCCGTCGCCATGACCGTCCGGGTCAGCTCCTTGCTCGCCATCATCGCGCGAAACAGGCCGATCTGATCGCTGTTGAAGGCCATGCCGAGCGGCGTGACCGGATCGAGCGCGAACACCCGTCCGAACCGTTGCGGCTGCATCAGAAGCATCCGCGCGGCGATGATTCCGCCGGTCGAATGCGTGGCGAGATGGCAAAAACGGATGCCGAGCGCGTCGAGTGCCGCCAGCATATCGTCGGCATGTTGCTGCATCGAGTAGTTGGAGTAGTCCGCGGCGGGCCTGGGCCGATCGCTGTCGCCGCAGCCTCGCCAGTCGATGCCGACCACGCGCAGGCCGGACGGAAACAGCGGCGCGGCGAGCTCGATCCAGTCCTTGCTGGCGAGATTGCCGTGGATGAAGACGACGGTGACGTCGCCCTTGCCCCACTCTCGCCAGCCCAGTTGGACCTCGCCCGCCTGCACTCTCGTCATGAGCCGGCCTATTTGTTCAGCCCGGCCGTCGGCGCAGCACCGGGCGGCGTCGGCGCCACCGGCAGGGCCGAGACCACCGCGCCCTTGATCATGCGGTCGATGCCCTGGGGCGACGAGGTGTCGACCGTTCCGCGAGTCACGAAGTCGACGACATCAGCCGGGAATTCCACCGGATTGTCAGTGTGGATGAAATGGCCGGTGTCCGGGTAGATCTTGAGGATTGGCCGATTGCCGGCATTGGTCATCCGGGTCATGAAGGGCGAAATGACGTCTCGCCCGAGATCAGTGAGGCCGTTGAAGGCAGGCGTCGGGATGAACGGCTCCTTGTCACCGAACGACAGGAAGATCGGCGCCTTGATCTGGATGACCCGCTCGTAGAGGTTCTTCGGATCGTCCTGCTGCAGCTCGGCTCCAATGGTGTAGATGTCGTAGATGAAGACGTTGCACCACTGCTCGAGCTCCTTGGGATTGCCCTTGATCAGGCCGACACGCTGCTCGGTATGCAAGCGGGCATACTCGCTGTCGCTGAAGAAGTAGCCGGCCTTCGCGGCCGATACCGCGTTGGTCTCGGGATCGCGCTTCTTGAAATAGAAGAAGTCGCGGATGTTCTGCTCCGAGCGCTTGATTTCGGAGTCGAGAACGCCGGTTGGACCCCAGGTCGCTTTCCACTTGTCGAAATCATGGTCGAACGCCTGATCGAACAGCTTGGCCTTCTTGTCTTTGGCAATGCTGATCTCGCGCGGATATTCCTCCAGACCGGAAGGCGCTTCCAGCGCGAGGCCCTGGACCGCGTCTGGCCAGGTCAACGCATAGCCCATCACGAACTGCCCGCCCAATGAGTGGCCGAGATAGTAAGCCTTCTTGACGCCGAGCTGGTTCACCACGAGATCATAGATGACTTCGCGCATGTCCTGCATCGTGCGTGCCGGGCTCTTGTCGAGATTTCCCGGACCCGACATGCCGTAGTGCGGCAGATCGGGCGCGATCACACGCAAACCGCTGCGCAGCGCGTATTGCATGACGTTGCCGTAATGACCGGCGAAGGCGCCCTTGCCGTGGATGATGACCAGCACCTTCGGATCCTTTTCGGTGCCAGCATATTCGTCCATATAACCGATCTGCCAGGAATTGCCGCTCTTGTCCTTCGCCGTCGCGTATTTAACCGGATAAGGATAGGTCACATGGTCTTTCCAGAACGACTTCGCTGGATCGACCTTGTCCGCGACACCCGGCACGCGATAGTTCTTGTCGACGTATTTTTGCGCGCGATCGAGCGCGGCGACATCGTCCATGAAGGCGACGAACTTCGGATCGTTCTTGCGCTGGTTGATGATCGGGAACACGCCGTAATGGGCGACCGGGCTTTCCTGCGCGATGAGGTCTGCGCCGGGCACGCGATCAACGGCTTGCTGGGCCAGCTTGAAGTTCAGCCAGAGGTCGTTGGTGATGTGCATCACCAGCGTGCGCGCCTGGATGCGGCCGAGATAGGGATTGATGTTGTGGGTCTCGCCGACCCGGTTGCGCCAGACGAGATCGACGGCGTCGTAGAGTTTGGCGCGATTGGTGACGTTCAGCCCGGCCTTCTCGTTCGGCGGATCCCAGTAGAAGATCTCCGGCTGGACCGCTTTCCAGTTCTGACTCGTGCGATAGGCAAAGTCGTAGCCCGTCATGCCCAGGATCGACCAGCCGAACGCGACGCCGGGCACCGGATGCTTTTCCTTGGGGAGCTTATAATAATCGCCTTTGGTCGCCTGCCAGACGGGATCGGCCTCGATCGCGGCCGTCATCATCTGGAACGTCCAGTTGCCGACGGGATCATCGCCATCCGACTGCGTGGTCCCGCCGATCGGCATGATCGCACCGACATACTCCGGATGCATCACGCCCCAGACGTAGGTCTGGGTGCCACCCATGGAGACGCCGGTCACCAGCGCCGCACGCGCGATCTTCAGGCCGTCGCGCAGCATGCGATAATTCGCCTGCACCATGTCATAGTAGCTGTATTGCGGAAACTTGATGCCGAGGCCTTCGGACGGCTTGCTCGCACCCCAGGTCCCGAGCGGATCAACCATGACGACGTAGTAGCGATCGGTGTCGATCGGCCGGCCCGGGCCGATGATCGGCACGCCACCAGACAAGGGAGCGCCCTTGACCCACTGCTCGTACATGTCGGTGGAATCGCCGGAATAGTAGGAATTGATGATCACGGCGTTTGTGATCTCTCCGGCAGCATTGCGCCGGGCATTGCCAATCGCGATGTAGGAGGTGTGCAGCTTGCCAGCGCCGAGGGATTCGAGGGTGACGCCGCCCTCGCCGCCATTCTCCCATTTTGAGGGATCGGAGAGATCGTACTTGCCGCCCAAGCGGAAGTTCGCGATCTCGTAAGTTTTCTTCAACTCGTCATGTTGCATCTGCGACGAGCGGCGGGTGAAGGGCTGCGCAACCGCGAGTGACGTCCCGATCAGCAGCAGAAGAAGGCTGAGGACGTAGCGACACGCGGCCTGTTTCGTCGTCATGGCGAAATCCTCCGGCTAATGTTTTGATTGGACGCTAGGACCGGCGCCGGTGCATCCTTTGATTTAACTCAACGGACTTCCGAACTTCCGACGGAGGATCGTCAGGCACCGAGTTACCTGCCGGACGTCTCCATGGCCTTCCTCGCCCACGGCCCGTACCGCATTCGTTACGAGCTCGACGGTCCTTCCGGCGCGCCGGCCTATGTGCTGGTGAACGGCCTCACGCAATATGCCGAGCTATGGACGGCCTATCGCGACGCTCTCATCGGCCGCGGATTCCGCGTTGCAACGTTCGATCTGCTCGGCCAGGGCGAATCCGACAAGCCCACGCTCTTCATCAGTCAGGACGATCAGGTCGCAGCTCTTCACCTGTTGATCTGCGAGCTCGGCGATGGACCTGTCTTCCTGAGCGGCATCAGTTTTGGCGGCCTGATCGCGCTACGCTACGCGACCGCACATGGACAGCGGCTCTCGGGACTGGTGCCGATGAGCTGCTTCGCCGAACTGCCGCCCCAGCTGTTTCTGCTCGGCAACGCCTTGCGCGCCGGTCTGATCCTGGGCGGGACCAGTTACTTGCAAGACCTGCTGTTGCCGATGAACGTCTCCGACGCATGGCTCGCGCCGGTGCTCGACAGGCTCGACGCCGTGAAACGGCAAGGCTGGCTCGTCAACGACGTGTATGCTCTGCAGAATCTGATGGAGTCCTTCCTGGAATTCAAACCGCTGACGCAGCAATTGCCGGCGATCGGCATCCCGACCATGATTCTCAACGGCGAGTTCGACTTCCTGACGCCGCGTGCGCTGCACGACACCCTGCGCATCCAGATTCCCAACAGCTCGCTGGTAATCATTCCGCGCGCCTACCACGCCTTCACCCTGGAGAAGCCGGCGCTGACCGCCGACCTGCTCGCGCGCTTCGCAGACGACGTGCTGGCAGAACGATGGCAGGGCAACAAGGCGGTCTGGATCGCACCCGAGGAGGCCGGCGGCGACCTCGTTCCGTTTCCCGACGGTTACGATCATCTACGCGCCATCCCCGTGCGGCGAGCGACGCCATGAGCAAATTTCTTGGCCCACTCGATTTGGATGGCCGCGTGCCACCACAGCAGCAGACCCGCGTCTCCGCGTTTCTCATCTCCGCCCACGGCGCGTTGGGACGCCGGTTCGCACTCAGCCTGCCCATGAGGCTGGAATCCGCCTGGCAGACCGAATTGAATGCCCAGCTCTATAACGAGGCGGAGATCGTCTCGCTTCTGATGCGCGCAACGAGCTGGGCCCCCGACCTCGCGCTCGGCTATCTGGCGGCCTCGTGGGAGATCGCGTGGTTTCCAGGGCCGACCGAGGGCTTGTCCGATCACGCGCTCGCGGCCGCCGTGGACGTTGCGACGCTTGCCCATGCCGTTCACGCCGGCATCCGGCCGGCGGCGCTGCTCCCCGTCGAGGCCAATGCGAACGATCCGTTCGTGATGGCGCTGCGGCGCGTCGAGTTCGAGAGCGGCCGGCTGCTGCAGGCACAGATCATGTTCCTGAAGGGCGACAGCCTCGTGCCATTTCGCGACGGCGTGAGCGCTGTGCTCGAGCGGCGCCATCTCCAGGTGCGCAAGCTGTGGCGCGACATGCTGCAGAGCCTCGGCATTGCCGATGGCACCGAGATTGAGGCGAAACCTTGACCCAGATCAACGGAGTCGGAGCCGCGCTCGCCACCATCAAATCGACCGACTGACTGGAGTATCGATCATGAAGGCCGTTTCCCTCGAAGAAGCCGTCGCGATGATCCCGGATGGCGCCAGCATCATGGTCGGCGGCTTCATGGGCGTCGGAACACCGGAGCGCCTGCTCGACGAGGTGGTCCGGCAGAAGAAGTCCGATCTGAGCCTCATCTGCAACGACGCGGCGACGCCCGGAAAAGGCGTGGGCAAGCTATTCGATGCGACGTTGGTCTCGCGATTGACCGCGACCCATATCGGGCTCAATCCGAAAGCCCAGCAGCAGATGCTGGCCAACCAGGTCGCTGTCGATCTCATTCCGCAAGGCACTTTTGCCGAGCGCATTCGCGCCGGCGGCTGCGGCCTCGGCGGCGTGCTCACGCCGACGGGGGTCGGCACGCTGGTGGCCGAAGGCAAACGCCAGATCGAGGTGAACGGCAAACCCTTCTTGCTCGAAACTGCGCTGCGGGCGCGGTTCGCGCTGGTGCATGCCTTTCTGGCCGACTATCTCGGCAACCTCGCCTATGCGCTGACCTCGCGCAATTTCAATCCTGTCATGGCGATGGCGGCCGACACCGTGATCGTGACCGCGGAGCACATCGTGCCGGTGGGCGTGATCGCGCCCGACCACGTGGTGACGCCGGCGCCGCTGGTCGACTACATCATCATGAATTCGAACGGGTGACTCTATGGATGCACAGGAGATCATCGCCCGGCGCGTCGCGCAGGAGCTTCGCCCAGGCAACCTCGTCAATCTCGGCATCGGCATTCCGACGCTGGTCGCCAACTACGTATCGGCGGACCTGAAAGTGTTCTTCCAGTCCGAGAACGGGCTGATCGGCACCGGTCCGATCCCCGAGCAGGGCATGGAACATCCTCTGCTCACCGACGCCGGCGGACGGCCGATCAGCGCGCTGCCGGGCGCCTGCACGTTCGACAGCGCGATGTCGTTCGGCCTGATCCGCGGCGGCCATGTCGACGTGACCGTGCTCGGAGGGTTGCAAGTCGATGCAAGCGGGCATCTCGCCAACTGGATGATCCCCGGCAAGATGGTGCCGGGCATGGGCGGCGCGATGGATCTCGTCAGTGGCGCCAAACGCGTCATTGTCGCCATGCAGCACGCGGCCAAGGGCAAGTCCAAGATCGTCAAGCAATGCAACCTGCCGCTGACCTCGGCGCGTCCGGTCAGCCTGGTGGTGACGGACATGGCCGTCATCGGCTTCGCCGATGGCAAGGCAACGTTGCTCGAAACTGCGCCGGGTATCAGCGTCGGCGAGGTCATGGCCGTGACGGAGGCCGAACTCGCCGTTCCCGACAAGGTACCGGAAATGAGGCTCTGAACGGGACACACACGATGCGGATATTCAACGACTTCAAGGAAATCAAGGCCGCTGTCGGCACAGAGATCGGCGTCAGCGACTGGATCGAGATCACCCAGGATCGCATCAACAAGTTCGCCGATGCGACCTGCGACGAGCAGTGGATCCACGTCGACCAGGAACGCGCCAAGGTGGAGATGCCGGGCGGCAGGACGATTGCCCACGGACTGCTGTCGCTCTCGCTCGCGCCGATGTTCGTGCGCTCCGTGATGGGCCTGAAGGGCCTACGCAACACGCTCAATTACGGCGCCGACCGGATCCGGTACCTGGCGCCGGTGCCGGCCGGCTCGCGGGTCCGTGGCCGGGTGAGCATTGCGGAAGCCGAGGACGTGCCGCCCGACGGCTTGCGCGTGAACTATCACCTCGTGATCGAAATCGAAGGCGGCAAGAAGCCGGCCTGTGTCGCCGAGCTGATCGCCCTGCACTACCGCTGAGCGCGGCCGCACTGCGAGGCGGATGGATCGGGCGTGCAAACAAAGGCCAATGCGGCCGTCCCTCAATCGATGATGTGATAGCCGCCATCGATGTAGAGCACGCCGCCGGTGATCAGTCTGGCCCCGTCGAGCGCCAGGAAAGCGGTGGCATTGCCGACATCATCGATCGAGACGAGGCTGCGCGACGGCGCCTTGGATTGCGCCTTGTCCATCAGCTCGTCGAACTCGGGAATGCCTGAGGCTGCGCGCGTGGCGAGCGGACCCGGGGAGATCGCGTGCACACGGATGCCTTTGGGTCCGAGCTCCGCGGCAGCGTAGCGGACGGACGCCTCCAGCGCGGCCTTCGCCACGCCCATGATGTTGTAGTTCTCGACCACCATCTGGCTGCCGTAATAGGTCATCGTGAACAAGGTGCCGCCGTTCTTCATCAACGGCTCGGCCAGATGGGCCATCCGCAGAAACGACCAGCAAGAGACGTCCATGGTCCTGAGGAAGCCGTCGCGCCCGACGTCGACGACGCGGCCGTGCAGCGCCTCCTTGGGCGAAAAGGCGATCGAGTGAAGGAGGAAATCGAGCTGGCCCCACTCCTTCGCGATCCGCTCGAACACCTGCTCGGTCTGGCCCTCGACCATGACGTCGAGCGGCATGAAGATCGGCGCCTCCAGCGCCTGCGCCAGCGGTTCGACGTGCTTCTTGGCGCGGTCGTTGAGATAGGTGACGGCAAGCTCCGCGCCCAGCGCGCGAAACGCCCGGGCACACCCCCACGCGATTGATTGGTCGTTTGCGATGCCGACCACGAGGCCCTTCTTGCCCTTCAGCGCAACCTTGGTTTCCGGATAAACGGGAATCATGACGCCCTCGCTTGTTGGGGGTTGCTCGAAGGTCGGTTCATCAGCAGCGACAGAGTATGCTGCGCGATCATCAGCTCCTCGTCGGTCGGCACGACGTAGACCGGAACCCGGCTGTCCGGCCGCGAGATCAGCCGCGCGTGCTTGCCGTTTTCCGTGTGATCGAGACTAACCCCAAGCCAGCCGAGCTGTTCGGCCACGCGTTCGCGGATGGTTGCGGAGTTCTCCCCGATCCCGGCGGTGAAGACGAAGGCGTCGAGACCCTGCAAGGCGGCCGCGAGCATGCCGGCATTGAGGCCGAGCCGGTAGACGAAATAGTCGATGGCGAGCTTTGCCTTGGGATCCGCGCTCTTCTCGAGCTCGCGCATGTCGTTGCTGACGCCGGAGAGCCCCTTCAGGCCGCAGTCACGGTAGAGAAAATTCTGCACGTCGGAGGCTGGCATGCCTTTCTCGAAGATGAGATAGAGCACCACCCCGGGATCGATCTGGCCCGGCCGCGTGCCCATCGGCAATCCATCCAGCGCAGTGAAGCCCATCGTGCTTTCGACGCTTCGCCCCTCCCTTATCGCGCACATCGATGCGCCACTGCCGAGATGCGCAACGATGACACGACGCTTGGCCACCTCGGGGGCGATCTGCGGCAGGACCTTGGCGATATACTCGTAGGACAGTCCATGAAAGCCGTAGCGCCGCACGCCTTCGGCATGAAGCTGGTGCGGGATCGCGTAGTGATCGGCGACCGCAGCATGCGTGCGATGGAAGGCGGTATCGAAACAGGCGACCTGCGGCAGGGTGGGGAAATTGGCGAGCACCGAGCGGATGGGCGCCAGATTATGCGGCTGATGCAGTGGCGCGAGGCTGATGAACCGCTCCAGCCGGGCGATCACGCCGTGATCGACCATCACCGCACGGTCATAGTCCGGTCCGCCATGGACGACGCGATGTCCGAGCGCGATCGGATGAATGCGAAGCTCCTCCCTCAACCATTCGGCCGCAAGGCCCATCGCGGCCGGCACGTCGGCCACAGCTTCAATCGGGTAGGCCCGATCGGCCATGGGATCGCCGCCCGAGCCGCTGGCGCGCAGCCGCGGCCGGCTGCCGATGCCATCGATCTGGCCCTTGATCTGCCGTCGCAGCCTGCCCTCGCCCTCGATCGAGAAGACCTGGAATTTGACACTGGACGAGCCGGCATTGACGACGAGGATGGTGTCCATGGCACTCACGCGGCAATGGTTGGCGAATGCTGACGTCGTCCGTGGGCGTAGAGTGCGGCCATCGCACAGGACGCGATCCGCGCCCGCGGGCTGTCGGCGCGCGAGGTGAGCACGATTGGTACGCGGGCGCCGAGCACGATGCCGGCGCCGTCGGCCTTGGCGAAATAAGCGAGATTCTTCGCCAGCATGTTGCCGGCTTCGAGATCGGGAACGACCAGGATCTGCGCGCGGCCTGCGACCTCGGATGTGATGCCCTTGATCTGCGCCGCCTGCGGATCGATGGCGTTGTCGAAAGCCAGCGGCCCGTCAAGCAAGCCGCCAGTGATCTGACCGCGATCGGCCATCTTGCAAAGCGCCGCCGCCTCGATCGTCGACGGGATTTTCGATGTCACGGTCTCGACCGCCGACAGGATCGCGACCCGCGGCAGCTTGCCGAAGCCTGTCTGCGTGTAGAGATCGATGGCGTTCTGGATGATGTCGCGCTTGGCATCGAGGTCGGGGAAGATGTTGATGGCCGCGTCCGTGACGAAGATCGTCTCGGCATAGGCGGGGACGTCCATGACGAAGACATGGCTGATGCGGCGGTCGGTGCGAAGACCTCCGACCTTCGCCGTCACGGCCCGCATCAGCTCGTCGGTATGCAGGCTGCCCTTCATCAGCATCTCGCCGCGAGCGGCGTGAATCAGCTCCACCCCCTTCGCGGCGGAGTCGTCACTATGGGCGGCGTCGACGATTTCGAAGCTTGCAATGTCGAGACCGAACTTCTTCGCCGTGTCGCTGATCTTGCCAGCCGGGCCGACCAGGATCGGCTTGATGATGCCTCCTTGCGCGCTATCCGCGGCTCCGCGCAACGAGGTTTCGTCGCAAGGGTGCACCACGACCGTGGGAACCGCCGGCAACGCTTTCGCCGCGGCGATCAGCCGATCGTACTTGCTGGGAGAGTGTCCTGCGTCTGTCGGCATCATATTGCTCCCAGTTTGCGCGCCTGCTGTTACGATGCTCTTGCCTTTGGATCGAAAGGGGCGACGTTCGATGGCGCCTCCTCCTCGACGCCGAACAATGCGACGATGCGCTGGAGTCGCCTCGCCCGCTCACCCGTGATCTCGCCACTGGCCGACAGCACGCTGCGCATGGCGACAAGAACGGCACGCCGCTGGTTCATGTCCTCCGGCAACATCCTGGGAATCGCAGCAAGGGCCGCCTCCTGATCGAGCAGCAGAATGAAGAACTGCTCGCGCACCAGCATCTTGAACTCGGCAAGCGTCAATTGCGGGCCGCTATGCTCGCGGCGAACCTGCCGCAGCGCCTCGATGCTGCGCTCATCGACCATTCCGCGCGCCGAGCCGATATAGAGCAGGCTGCGAAGGCTCGCCTCCCGAAGACTTCCCTCGCTGATCTTCGATTTCAGCTCGGCAATTCTCTTGTCCAGCATCGCGCGATGCTCCGCCGACATCTCACGCCGGCGCGACGGTTCCGAGTTCGGATCGATCCCGAGCGCGGTCTGCAGCGCCGGCGAGCCGTAGACGTTGAGGAAGACCATCTCGCTGAGTGCTTCGGTGGCATCGCGCCAGCTATCGAGCGCATGAACGATCTGCCTGGACATCTGCTCCTGGAAAGCGAGGAACGGGTTGTCCTTGGAGACCGGCTTGCGGTTGTCCTCGATCCCGTCGGCGACCGACTTCACCGCTGACATCAAGGGATTCTTGCTGCTGAAGGCCTCGTACTGGAGCCGCAGGGGATGCAGATGGCGCATCGTCTCCGCCATCTCGGGCGTCACCATCTTCCTGATCCAGGGCTGAACGATTTTCCGATAAGCGGCGAGGTTGATCTCCGACACCCGCTTGGCGGCCGCGAACCGCCGCTCGTCCTCGGGCGAATTGCCGCCCATCGCCCGGATGTCGTCCAGCGTCCGCGCCTCGCAGCGCATCACCCAATTGCCCAACGCGAGATCGGCGTTGGTCGTGTCGGTGCCCCTGGCCTCGAATGTGGCTTCATAGAGTCCGGGCGGCAACACATCGATCAGATCGATGTTCTCAGAGAATTCGGCATGTTCTTTTTTCGCGACACCGCCGGATACGAAGATGCCGAGATGGCCGACGCTTTCGTGAATGGTGTAGACGATGGTCTGGCCGTAGGCTCTGATCTCGTCCACGTCGGCGTAGCAATCGAGGATCCAGCCGAGCGCCTGCTGCGGCGGGGTGATGTTGTCGCCCTTCGAGCAGAACACCACGATGGGCGAGCGGATGTTGCGCAGATCCACCTTCCGTCCGTCGGACATTTCGATCTTGCCGGCGGCGAGGTTGTTGCCGACGAACAACTCGTCGACGATGAACTGGATCTCCTCGGCGTTGAGATTGACGTGCCCGCCCCACCAGCGCTCGAATTCCAGATAGCGGTCGGCCTCGCTGTCGACTTTGGAATAGACGTTGTATTGCTTGGTCCAGAGCGTGTTCGAGGGATTCTGGTTCTCGAAGTTCTGCACCAGCCAGGCGCCGTCGAACTTGCCGCCGCCGAGATCGCTGGCGAACGCAGTCAGCCAGCTGCCGCCGAGCAGGCCGCCCGAATAGCGCATTGGATATTTGCCATGTACGCCGGCCCAGTAGGCGAGCGGCGCGCCCGCGATGATCAGCGGCCCGAACAGCTCCGGCCGTAGCGAGGCGAGGATCATGACAGCCCAGCCGGCCTGGCAATTGCCGATGACGCAGGGCTTGCCGTCGGCCCTGGGATGAAGGCTGATGACTTTTTCGATGAACAGCGCCTCGGCCCGCGCGATGCGCTCGATGGTTTGTCCCGGCATCGGTTCCGGCAGGAAGCCGATGAAATAACAGGGATGGCCCGCTTTCAACGCCACCCCGATCTCGCTGTCTGCCTTGAAGCCGCCGATGCCGGGTCCATGACCGGCGCGCGGGTCGACAACGATGAACGGCCGACGTTCGAGATCGATCTCGACGCCCTTGGGCGGAATGATCCGCACCAAGGCATAATTCACCGGGTCGTCCAACTTGCGGCCGTCGATGATTAATTCTGCGGCATATTGCAAAACGTGCGGCGCTGTTTTCGCGACATGCTCATTATATTGATCGCCGCGCCGGCGCATGATGTCCAGAAACAGCACGCTGCGCTGTCCAGCATCGATCATGTATTCGACCGCGGAGGAGACGAGCCCGGATAGCGGGCCGCCCGGCAACACTGGAGTTTCCATCGACATGTTCGACCCTCGCTCGCCTCTTTGCCCATACAAAGCGCGCTGCGCTGCGGGACGTTGATTTAGGTCAACAGGTCAAGCTTTCGCGATTCACGCCCGGCGCGGCGCGATCGAGGCGGATCCAGGCGACCGTCAGCTCCCAAACCACCGAGAGGATGATCGGCCCGATGAAGAGGCCGTCCAGGCCATGCGCCAGCGTGCCGCCAATCACGCCGATCAGGATGACCAAGGTCGGTGTAGTCAGCCCGCGCCCCATCACTAGCGGCTTCAAGATGTTGTCGAGAACGCTGACGACGCCCAGGAAAAGCGTCAGCAAAAGTGCCGTAGTGAAATCCTTCGCGGTCCAGATCCAGATGATCACGGGCAGCATCACGATCGCGCCACCGATCTGCACGATTGACAGCAGCAGCACGATCAAAGCCAGAAGCCCGGCGATCGGAATGCCCGCCACCTTGAAGCCGATGCCGGCGAGCAAAGCCTGGATCACCGCGATGCCGATCACGCCCTGTGCGACCGCGCGGATGGTTGCGCCGGCGAGATCCAGGAAGTGCTCCGTCTGCTCCGGCACTATTCGCGACAGGAAGCCCCTGCCCGCGGCCACGAGATGTTGCCCGTAGGGGAACATCAGACCGGCCACGGCGACCGAGAGCAGAAACTTGATCGCGCCGACACCGGCGTCGCCGGCAAGTCCGAGCAGCGTGCCGGCGAGCGGCTTCAGATAAGGTGCAACCTGGCGCAACACCGAGCGAATGTTGGTCGATGCCTGCTCCCAGAGATCATGAAGTTGGGGTCCGACCAGGGGCCAACTCCGGATGCTGTCGGGAGGCGACGGAATCAGGATGTCGCCGGCGGCGAGTTGCCCGGCAAAATCCTTGACCCCGTCGACCGCACCCATGCCGAGCCAGGTCGCCGGCCCGATGAGAATTGCGAGGTTGATCGCAGTGAGAAGTCCCGCCGCGAGCTTCGGGCGGCCGCCGAGAGCCTTGGCGAGCAGGACGAAGACCGGATTGAGCGCGACCGCGAGCACAATGGCCCAGGCGAGGATCGTCACGAACGGATGGATCAGGATGACGGTCCAGATGATCAGCAGGCCAAGCAGGCTGAGGCGGACCATCAGCTGGATCATGTCCTCCCCGGTCACGAGCTGGCGAAGTGTCTTCACGGCCGGTCCCTTGATCTCGTTGCGCCGCGCAGGCGATCCGTAACCCTAGCTGGAGCGTTTCCAGGGCGATCTTGATCCAGATCAACCGATCGCAGGCGGACGAGAGGCCTGATCCGGACACAGCTTGGACCCAGAGAGAGCGCTTCGATTGTCGGCGGTCGCGAACTACAGTGTACGGGAGCTCTTGCGCGACGGCAGCGCGATAGAAATCCGCGCGCTGCGGCCGGAGGACGAGGCCGGCATGCTGAGCGCGATTGAGCAGACAGGCGCGCAATCGCTCCAGCGGCGGTTCTTCGCGATGAAACGTCACTTCTCCGATAGAGAACGCGCCTTCTTCATGGATGTCGACTTTCACGATCATGTCGCATTGGTCGCGACGGCCGAGCAGTCGGGCCGCAACCTGATGGTCGGGGCCGGGCGCTACGTGGTCTTCGAGCCGGGGCGGGCCGAGCT
>Ga0102590_1003455_pt1 | contig 15685 bp, 18 predicted proteins | sample AraplaMF_Col_mMF_FD_76859 | JGI IMG/M metagenome (GOLD analysis project Ga0102590, IMG submission 76859) | Arabidopsis root microbial communities from the University of North Carolina, USA - plate scrape MF_Col_mMF | ecosystem: Host-associated > Plants > Roots > Endosphere | place: USA...
GCGGCCAGGCCGTGGGCGTTGAAGTTGCCGATCGTCGCCTCGGCCTCGGCGCCGAAGCCGAATTCCGGCTCCTTGGTGACGATGTTGATGACGCCGGCCGAGGTGCTCTTGCCGAACAGGGTGCCTTGCGGACCCTTCAGGACCTCGATGCGCTCCATCTGGCCCAGGTCGCCGAACGACACGCCGTTGCGCGGGCGATAGACGCCGTCGATCACGACGCCGACCGAGCTTTCCAGGCCGGGGTTGTCGCCGACGGTGCCGACGCCGCGGATACGGGCGGTGGTCGAGGCTTCCGACGTGGTGGAGGTCACGGTCAGGCCGGGCGTCAGGATCGTCAGGTCCTTGATGTCCTTGACGCCGGTGTCCTGCAGCAGCTTGGCGCCGACGGCGGTGACCACCACCGGCACGTCCTGCAGGTTCTGTTCGCGTTTCTGGGCGGTGACGACGATGCTGTCGACGGTGGGGATGTCGTTGGCGGCGGTATCCTGGGCCTGAGCCGCCAGCGGGGTCAGACCGGCGAGCACGACGGCGGACGCCGTGCCGCAAAGCACCTGAGTAAAGCGCATTTCCTACCTCGGTTCGTTGTGGTGAGGCGCTTGCATCGCCCCGCCTTGTTGATTGGTCGTGACCCGAACGTTTGTTCGAATAGACACGCAAGGGTTATGGCCCCGCTGGGTGCTCGGCAAGGGAAAACCTTGTGAATTAAAGGTTGGCGGGCCTCCTGTTGCCCGGATGCGACAGCGTTACGCCACCATCCCCGATGTTCTGTTGGTTCGAAACGCGGTCCCGACGGCGGCGGGTGCTTGCGCCGGAGGGCGCGGCGGCTCATGTCGGGGCATGCCCGTCTCCGCCGCCTACCGCCCCGATCCGGTCTTCATGCGCCTCGGCCCGGAGTTCGCCGACCCGGTGGCGCCCGCCGACTTCCCCGAAACGCTGCTGCGCTTCCGCAACGACCGCGCCGCGGCGACCGTGGGGCTGGAGGGCCTGACCGACCCCGAATGGCTGGACCATTTCGCGCGTTTCCGCCCCTTGCCGGGCAACCAGCCCGGGCCCCTGGCCATGCGCTATCACGGCCATCAGTTCCGCAGCTACAACCCCGACCTGGGCGACGGGCGCGGCTTCCTGTTCGCCCAGCTCCGGGAACAGGGAACAAACCGGCTGCTGGACCTGGCCACCAAGGGCTCGGGCCAGACGCCGTGGTCGCGGGCCGGCGACGGGCGGCTGACCCTGAAGGGCGGGATGCGCGAGATCCTGGCCGCCGCGATGCTGGAGGCCCTGGGCGTGCCCACCTCGCGGGCCTTCTCCCTGGTCGAGACCGGCGAGGACCTGGTGCGCGGCGACGAGCCTAGCCCCACGCGCTCGTCCGTGCTGACCCGGCTGTCGCACAGCCACATCCGCTTCGGGACCTTCCAGCGCCAGGCCTATCTGGAGCGGTCCGACAACATCACGATCCTGGTCGACCACGCGGTCGAGACCTATTTCCCCGCCGTCGCCGACCAGCCCGACCGGCCCAGGGTCCTGCTGGAGCAGGTGGTCGCCGCCAGCGCCCGCCTGCTGGCCCGCTGGATGGCCGCCGGCTTCGTGCACGGGGTGCTCAACACCGACAACATGGTGGTGACCGGCGAGAGCTTCGACTACGGGCCCTGGCGGTTCCTGCCGAAGAACGACCCGAACTTCACGGCCGCCTATTTCGACCATTCGGGGCTCTACAGCTTCGGCCGCCAGCCCGAGGCGGTGTTCTGGAACCTGCAGCAGCTGGCCGCCTGCCTGGCCCAGGTCGGCGAGGACGCCGGGCTGATCGCGGCCCTCAACGGCTTTTCCGACCTCTATCGCGACGCCCTGCGCGCGGCGATGCTGAACCGCCTGGGCCTGAAGTCCCGCTCGGCGGAAGAGGATATCGCCCTGGTCCAGGCCGCGTTCACCGCCCTGGCGGTCGGCGGTCGCGAGGGCGGCGAATCACTGCGCTGGGAGCCGTTCTTCTTCGACTGGTTCGGCGGCGAGGCGTCGGCGGCCCGCGCCCTGGCCGGTCCGCGCGCCGGGCTCTACGCCCAGGAGCCGTTCCTGGATTTCCGCCGTGCGCTGGCGAAATTCGAGCCCGACCGCTCAGAACGGCTGGAAAGTCCCGTCTTCGGCCGTCCCGAGCCCGAGGAGATGCTGATCGACGAGGTCGAGGCCCTGTGGGCGCCGATCGCGGAGGCCGACGATTGGGAGCCTCTGCACGCCAAACTACGGCGAATTGAGGCCGCTCGTGTCGCCTATGCGTTGGGAGACTGACATACGGGTGAGACATATCTGCCGCACGCTGAGCTTTTCCGACGCACCCGCCCTCGGTGAGGGAACAAACGTCAAGCTTCGACCTTATCTGGGTTTAAGCACGCCCTGTGAACGAACTGGCTTGTGGAGAAATCGCATGCGTATCTTCCAACCCGTGATGCTGGTCTGCGCGGTGGCCATGTCGTTCATCGGCGCCCTGGGCCTGCCGGGCTGCGCCCGCGCCATCGGCGAGTGCCTCAGCGACAAGCACAAGATGGCCTGATCCTCTTTCGAGAGATCTGATCCGCCGCCTCTCTAAACTATCGTCATCCCGGGCCTTGTGCCCGGGACCCCTCCGTCCGCCGCAAGGACAGGGGTGTGGCGTGCTCGCGCGCCAAATACGTCACGTGGAAGCTGAACCAGGGGTCCCGGGCACGAGGCCCGGGATGACGGTTTGAAGGGTGGGGTGGAAACCCCTCATCCCGACCACGGCGCGTTGGCCATCCGTTTGGCCAGGAAGGCGATCAGCACCTCCACCCGGGCCGGCCGGATCGGGCTGGGCGGGGTGACCAGGTGCAGGGCGATGGGCGGCGGGGCCCAGTCGGGCAGCACCTCCTCCAGCAGCCCCGCCTTCACGTCCTCCCAGGCCAGGAAGTCCGGCTGCATGGCCAGGCCCAGGCCGGCCAGCAGCGACGGCCGCAGGATGTCGGCGTTGTTCACCCGCAGGGGCGAGGGGACGCTGACCGCGTATTGTCCGTGTTCGGCGTGCTGGAACCGCCAGACGTCCTTGGACCGGCCGCCCGTGTAGAACAGGCCGCGATGGGCGGTCAGGTCCTTGGGGTGGGCGGGCCGGCCGTGCGTGTCGAAATAGGCCGGCGAGCCGACCAGCATCACCCGCACCGGGCACAGGCGCCGGGCCAGCAGGCTGGAGTCCTCCAGGGCCGAGATGCGCAGGGCCAGGTCGAAACCCTCCTCGACGATGTCGACCAGCTGGTCCGACAGCGACAGCTCGACCGACACCTCGGGATAGAGGGCGAAGAACTCGGGCAGGGCCGGGCCCAGGTGGGCGATGCCGAACGACATCGGCGCGGCCACCCGCACCAGGCCGCGCGGCGTGGCCGACTGGGCCGAGGCCTCGGCCTCCAGCGCCTCGCCCTCGGCCAGGATGTGACTGGCCCGATGCAGCGAGGCCTTGCCCGCCTCGGTCAGCGACAGCCGGCGCGAGGTGCGGTGGAACAGCGTCGCCCCCAGCCGGGTCTCCAGCCGGGTGACGGCCTTGGAGACCGTGGCCTTGGACAGGTTCAGCTGCTCGGCCGCCCGGGCGAACGAGCCGGTCTCGGCCACCTTGGCGAACACGGCCCAGGCCTCGAAGTCGGGGAGTTTCATGTCTTCCTTTCCTCCGCTCGTCCCGGCGAATACCGGGATCCAGATCCCAAAGCCGAGAGGCTGATTGGAGGAGCTCAGAGCGCCTCGCGTCAGCCACATCGCCAATCCCTCTGGGTTCCGGCATTCGCCGGGATGAGCGGATTTGTATGGTGCACTTTTAGAAACGGTTTGTTTCGATCATTTCCATTTCGGATGTGAACGCAAGAGGCCATCTTCTCCTCAACAGAGACGGCCCCACCGCTTCACCCGGGGCCCGGTCTCCAGGAGACAAGACGATGATCGACGTCAGAACCTTCGACAGCCTGGGCGGCGCCAACCACGGTTGGCTGGACGCCAAGCACCACTTCTCGTTCGCCGAAGCGCGTCCATCACGGCGCCCTGCGGGTGTGGAACGACGACACCATCGCGGCCGGCACGGGCTTCCCGCCCCACCCGCACGCCGACATGGAGATCATCACCTACGTCCGCGAAGGCGCGATCACCCACCAGGACAGCCTGGGCAACAAGGGCCGCACCGAGGCGGGCGATGTCCAGGTGATGAGCGCCGGCACCGGCATCCGCCACTCCGAGTACAACCTCGAGCCGGGCGTGACCAAGATCTTCCAGATCTGGATCATCCCCAACAAGCGCGGCGAAGGCCCGGCCTGGGGCGCCAAGCCGTTCCCCAAGGGTGACCGCAGCGGCAAGTTCGTGGCCCTGGCCAGCGGCTTCGCCGACGACGGCGACGCCCTGCCGATCCGCACCGACGCCCGCGTGCTGGGCGCGACCCTGAAGGCCGGCGAGACCGCAGAGTACGCCATCGGCGCCGACCGCAAGGGCTACCTCGTCCCGTCGAGCGGCAAGGTCGAGGTCAACGGCGTGGCTTTGAACACCCGCGACGGCGCGGCCATCCAAGACGAGGCCGTCATCCGCGTGAAAGCGTTGGAAGACGCCGAGCTGGTGCTCGTCGACGCCGCCGAACTCTAACCCTTCCCGACTGGGGACAGGCGCATGCGCCTGTCCCCGGCCATCTCCCAGTCCCTAGTTTCCCCATAAGGAGGCCCTCATGGCCAAGGTTCTCGTCCTCTACTATTCCGCCTACGGCCATATCGAGAAGATGGCCGAGGCCGTCGCCGAAGGCGCCCGCGCCGCCGGCGCCACCGTGGACATCAAGCGCGTGCCGGAACTGGTGCCGCAGGAGATCGCGGTGAAGTCGCACTACAAGCTGGACCAGGCCGCCCCGGTGGCCACGATCGCCGACCTCGAGAACTACGACGCCATCGTCGTGGGCGTGGGCACGCGCTTCGGCCGCATGGCCTCGCAGATGGCCAACTTCCTTGACCAGGCCGGCGGCCTGTGGGCCCGCGGTGCGCTGAACGGCAAGGTGGGCGCGGCCTTCACCTCGTCGGCCACCCAGCACGGCGGCAACGAGACCACCCTGTTCTCGATCATCACCAACCTGCTGCACTTCGGCATGACCATCGTCGGCCTGCCCTACAGCCACCAGGGCCAGATGACGCTGGAGGAGATCACCGGCGGCGCGCCCTACGGCGCCACCACGATCGCCGGCGCCGACGGTTCGCGCCAGCCCAGCGAACTGGAACTGGCCGGCGCCCGCCACCAGGGCGAGCTGGTCGCCAAGACCGCGGCCAAGCTGTTCGGCTAGGCCCGGCAGGATCGGATCGTCCAAGACGGACGGTCCGATCCCGCGCTTGAATTCCCACGCCTTCCGCGTCTCGCCCCCCGCACGTCGACGCTCGGAAGGCCCCGCGGCCGGTTCGTCCCTCCCCCCAGGAACCGGTCGCCGAAGGACCGGTCGGCTCGCCCCCCGAGCCGGCCGGTTTTTCGTTTCCGCCCTCACCGTCCCGGCGTGGCGGGTAACCAAGCTCCACGCGAAAATACTACCTGAACCTGTCGTTTTCTGCCTTCATGAGCCGGGGGCTTTTTGATCGCCGCGCCGTCGAAACGGCGCGCTGGGCAGGAGGCGTGGACATGTCGTGGGTCGACTGGCTGCTCAATCCGACGGGACTGACGCCCCACGGCTTCTGTCTCAGTTGGGCGCCCGGCCTGGTGGCGCTGCACGCCGGCTCGGACGCCGTGATCGGCCTGGCCTACCTGTCGATCCCCCTGGCCATCGCCGCCTTCGTGAAGATGCGGCCCGACATCAAGTACAGCTGGGTGGCCTATCTGTTCGTGGCCTTCATCCTGGCCTGCGGGACCACCCACCTGATGGCCATCCTGACCCTGTGGGCGCCCGCCTACGGGATCGAGGGGCTGATCAAGCTGGTCACCGCGGGGCTGTCGATCGCCACGGCGGCCCTGTTGTGGCCGCTGCTGCCCAAGATCGCCGCCCTGCCGTCCGCCGCCGAGCTGGAGCGCCGGGTCGAGGAGCGCACGGCCGAGCTGGCCCGCGTGGTCGAGGAGCAGAAGGCCACCCTGGCCCAGCGCGACCTGCTGCTGCGCGAGGTCTATCACCGCGTGAAGAACAACCTGCAGATGGTCGACGGCCTGCTGGTCATGCAGACGCGCCAGATCACCGATCCGGACGCCCGCAAGGCCCTGCGCGGCCTGCGCGACCGGATCTTCGCCCTGGGCCTGGTGCACCAGCAGCTGATGAGCTCCAGCGACCTGAAGACCTTCGACATCGCCCCCTTCCTGAGCGAGCTGTCCAGCAACATCGTCGAGGGCGGGGCGGGCGACGCGGTGTCCCTGTCGGTCGAGGCCATCCCGCTGGATGTGGGCCTGGATTTCGCCATCCCGCTGGGCCTGCTGGTCAACGAGCTGGTCACCAATTCGCTCAAGCACGCCTTCCCCGACGGCGGCGGCGAGATCGAGGTCAATCTCAGCCGAACCGAGGCGGGCGAGCTGCTGCTCGTCGTGGCCGACAACGGCCGGGGCTACAGCCCCAAGGCGCCCAGGGGCGAGGGCCCCAAGGTCGCGCTGGGCTCGACGATCATCCAGGGACTTGTCGCGCAGATGGAAGGAACAATCATGGTCGAAAGCCAGCAGGGTCTGACCCGCAGCGAGATCCGCGTCGCCGCGCCCCTAGCCTCCGCCCCCCTAGCCGCCGCTCCCCTGGCGGGCGAGGTGGCCGCGTGAACGCCGTCGCCCTCCAGAAGTCCACGGTGCTGGTCGTCGACGACGAGTTCCTGGTGGCCGAGGGCCTGTGCATGCAGGTCGAGGACATGAACCTGTCGGTCTGCGGCACGGCCACCAACGCGGACGAGGCCCTGGCCCTGGCCATGATGTTCCGCCCCGAGGTGGTGCTGATGGACATGCGGCTGCGCGGCGAACAGGACGGCGTCGACGCGGCCCTGGCCATCCACGCCGAGGTCGGTTCGAAGGTGATCTTCATCACCGGCTCGCGCGAGCAGTCGACCATCGACCGCATCCACCAGGACCACCCGGCCGGCCTGCTGTTCAAGCCGGTCTCGGATCGCCAGCTGCGCATGGCGATCGCGACGGCGCTGGAGGAGTAGGATCAAATCCGCTCATCCCGGCGAATGCCGGGATGAGCGGTTCTTGTGTCAGCCCGCCTTGGTCATCTTGAAGATGCCCTGGGCGTTGCCGCTGTCGAAGCGCAGGTCCAGGTGCTCCACGCCCGTCTCGTCGACGAACCGGTCGCGCGAGATGAACTCGTGGAACGAGCCCGGGACAGTCAGGGTCGTCTCGCCCGCATCGGTGAGGAACGCGCGCTCGACCGGCTGGGCCTTGAAGGCGGTCTGGCGCACGCGGCCCGAGCCCGAGACCTCGACGGTGTCCTTGACGGGGCGACCCAGGGCCTTCTGGGCGTCGGCCACGGCCCCGACGTCGGGGACCCGGTCGGTGGCGTGGTTGAAGGCCTGGCCCTCGGTGGCGATCCAGGCGGCCTCGGCCGACTCGGCCAGCAGGGCGCGGTAGTGCTCCAGGCGCAGCGGGCCGTGGGTGCGGGCGAAGGCGGCGACGACCTGGGGCAGGGCGGCGCGGGCCGTGTCCAGCTCGCACGAGCCCTCGGTGGCGAAGGCGGCCAGGGCCCGCTGGGCCTCCACGCCCAAGGCGTCGGCGGTCGAGTCGAACACCGCGTGGGCGATCACCCCGAAGGCCGGCGAGAAGCGCTCGACGTGGAGTTCGCTGACGAAGAACTGCGGGATGGCTTCGGGCAGGTCGGCGTGGGCGTAGGCCCGGCCGGTCATCTTCAGCCGGTCCAGCGGATAGAGGTCGGCCAGGACGTAGCCCAGCGGCTCCAGGATGCGCGCGAAGGCCAGGTGGCCGGCGGGCAAGGCTCCGGTCGGTACGCCGTCGCCGAAGTCGATGGTGCGCAGGGCGCCGTGGTCGAACACCAGCTTGTGGCCCTCGGCGCGTCGCTCCTGGAGGTAGGCCGCGCCCAGCGGCACGCGGCCCATGATGTCGTGGAACAGCACCGCGTTCAGCGCCATGGCGAACACGGCGCGCGACACCGGCCCTTCGGCCTGGGCGGTCAGGGCCGGGTCGATCTCGAGCACGTCAAGGATCGCGGCGGCGGCCTTCTGGCCGACGGCCGAGGCGACGAGGGTGGAGAGGTGGCTCATGGGGTGGTCCGGTGATGGGCGGAAGCGATTAAATCCGTTGTCATCCCGGAAGCCTCGCAGAGGCTGTCCGGGACCCAGGGGACTGGGCGAAGGCGGTGCGGTTCACCTGGGTCCCGGACAAGCGCTATGCGCTTTCCGGGATGACAACGTCGGGGGCAAGGAAGCGTCCAGTTGTCTCGAACAGGAGCCCGCATGCCCATCCCTCCGTTCAAGAAGAAGCCCGCCGGCCCCAGGCCCCTCACCCTGGCCCTGCAGGGCGGCGGCTCGCACGGGGCGTTCGAGTGGGGCGTGCTGGACCGCCTGCTGGAGGAAGAGGGCCTGGAGATCCAGGCGGTGACCGCCGCCTCGGCCGGGGCGATGAACGCCGTCTGCCTGGCCCAGGGCCTGATCGACGGCGGCCGCGACGGCGCCAAGGCCCGGCTGGAGCGGTTCTGGAAGCAGGTCAACCGCAACGGCGGCCGCAACGTGTTCGGCGACACCAGCATCTGGACCAACGCCTTCGCTGGCGGGGCCGACTGGCTCAAGAACAGCCCCGGCTGGCGGCTGGCCGAGACCTTCGCCCTGTCGATGAGCCCCTACGAGTTCAACCCGTTCAATCTGAACCCGCTGCACGACGCCCTGGAGGGCGAGATCGACTTCAAGGCCCTGCGCGAGCGCTCGCCGATCAAGCTCTACATCGCCGCCACCCAGGTGCGCACCAGCCGGGCCAAGGTGTTCCGCGAGACCGAGCTGACCGCCCGCCACATCATGGCCAGCGCCTGCCTGCCCCAGGTGTTCCAGGCGGTGGAGATCGACGGCGAGCCCTACTGGGACGGCGGGTTCCTGGCCAATCCGCCGCTGTGGCCGCTGTTCTATGACGACACTCCCGACGACATCCTGCTGGTCAGCCTCAACCCGTTCGTCCGCGACGAGACGCCCAAGACCCCGGGCGAGATCATGGACCGGCTGAACGAGATCACCTTCAACGCCGCCCTGGCCAGCGAGCTGCGGGCCATCGGCTTCGTGCAGAAGCTGCTGGACGAGGGCCTCCTGAAGGACAACGCCCGCGGCCGCTACCGGCGGATGCTGATGCACGCCATCACCGCCGACAAGGCGCTGGCCGACCTGTCGCTGGGCAGCAAGTTCGACACCGAATGGAACTTCCTGACCGACCTGCGCGCGCGGGGATACAAGGCCGCCGACGACTGGCTGGGTCATTGCCTGACCCAGGTCGGGGTCAGCTCCAGCCTCGACCTGAAGGCGGGGTTTCCCTGAGCTCCGTAACTGTCATCCCGGACAAGGTCCGAAGGACCGCCGATCCGGGACCGCCGGAAGCGCCGAGTTCACGCGTCGGTCCCGGATCTTCGCGCCGCGCGCTCGTCCGGGATGACAACCGAAAAGTTTGACGTCCCAGTTGCTTGACGCGGCCCGAGCCGGGCGTATCTGACGCGCCATGGTTTCCGCTTCCGCCGTCCCTTCATCCGCCCCCGTCGCGCCCGGGCGCCCCGTCCCCACCGTCGGCGTCGTCTGCCTGCGCGGCGACCAGGTGCTGCTGATCAAGCGCGGCACGCCGCCGCGCCTGGGCCAATGGAGCCTGCCCGGCGGCCGGCTGGAGCGCGGCGAGACCACGGCCATCGCCGCCCTGCGCGAGCTGGCCGAGGAGACGGGCGTGCAGGCCGAGCTGCTGGGCCTGGTCGACGTGGTCGACGGGCTGTTCACCTCGCGCGAGACCGGCGAGACGACGCGGCACTACGTGATGATCGACTATGCCGCGCGCTGGGTGTCGGGCGAACCGGTGGCCGGCGACGACGCGGCCGACGCCCGGTTCGTGTCGCTGGACGAGGCGCTGGCCATGGTCGAGTGGGATGTGACGCGCCAGGTGATCGCCGAGACGTTCGAGCGGTTTGGCGGGTAGGGGCGGGCGCGGCCAAGCCGCCGGGATGAAAGCTGGACCGTGAAGTCCAGTAAATGTCCTTATAAATTAGGCGCTTGCGGAACCGTTCGGTCGATGGGAAAGTTTCCTGGTCGACAGCCTGGGCATCAGACCCGGGCGTCGCCAGAGGAAACGACGGATGACGCCGCAAGACATCGTGGGCCTGGCCCCGCCCAGAGGCATGCTGGCCCTGATCGCGATGATCCTGACCTCGATGGCGGCCTGTTTCTGGACGTCGGAGGCCGAGGTCCAGCCGGAGTTCGTCTCGCGGGACTGACCAACCAGGCCTGCCCTCGCGGCACGCTTGCCGCCGGGCCTGAAGCGCCCATCCTTCCGGAAACGACGGGAGGATCCCCAATGTCCCTGCGCACCCCGCTATGCGACCTGCTCGGCGTCGAGCATCCGATCCTGCTGGCCGGCATGGGCGGGGTGTCCTACGCTCCTCTGGCGGCGGCGGTGTCGAACGCCGGCGGCTACGGCGTGCTGGGCATGGCCGGAACCAGTCCCGACTTCATCCGCCTGCAGATGGCCCAGGTCCGCGACCTGACCGACAAGCCCTTCGGCGTCGACCTGCTGGCCGCCACGCCCGACGCCCTGACGGCCTCGGTCGACGCGATCATCGCCGGCGGGGCCTCGTCGTTCGTCGCCGGCCTGGGCCTGCCCCTGCCGATCATCAAGACGCTGAAGGGGGCGGGACTGAAGGTCATGGTCGTCTGCGGGGCGGTGAAGCACGCGGTCAGGGCGCAGGCGGCCGGCTGCGACGCGGTGATCTGCCAGGGCGGCGAAGGCGGCGGCCACACCGGCCTGGTCGGGACCCTGCCGCTGGTGGCCCAGGCCGTGGACGCGGTCGACATCCCGGTGATCGCGGCCGGCGGCCTGTTCGACGGACGCGGCCTGGCGGCGGCCCTGGCCCTGGGCGCCCAGGGCGTGTGGATGGGCACGCGGTTCATCGCCTCGACCGAGGCCCACGCCGGCGACCTCTATCGCCAGGCCGTGCTGGCGGCGGCCGACGAGGACACCGTCCGCACCCGCGCCTATTCGGGCAAGCCGATGCGCGTGCGCCGGAACGCCTGGGTCGACGACTGGGAGGCCCGTCCGGCCGATATCCAGCCGTTCCCGCAGCAGGCCATCGTCTCGATCCAGGCCGGGGCCATGGGCGGCGTCGGCGGCCAGGTCGAGGGGCTGGACCCCGACCGGTCGTGCTTCGCCATGGGCCAGAGCGCCGGCGGGATCCGCGACGTGCTGCCGGCGGGCGAGATCGTGCGCCGGATCATGGCCGAGGCGGAGGCGGCGATCGGGCGAACGGCGGCGCTGGTGGCTCACTGACTTGCCCCATTCGTCCGCGAAGCGACCCGTCGGGGGCAAGCATCAGCCGCCGCGGCGCCTCAGGTCTTCACCTCCGGCAGCATGCGCTGGAAGTGCGCCTCGACCTGGGCATGGCACTCGCAGGCCCGGCGTTCCAGGCGCGGCCGGTCGAGGATCTCGATGCGGCCGCGGCCGGTGCGGATCAGCCCCTCGTCCTGCAGGGCCTTGGCCACGGCGGTGACCGTGGTGCGCTGCACGCCCAGCATGTCGGCCAGGGTCTCCTGGGTCAGGCGGATCGTGGCGTCATTGGCCCGGTCGTGGGTCGACAGCAGCCAGCGGCACATGCGCTGGTCGATGCTGTGCAGGGCGTTGCAGGCCGAGGACTGCATCATCTGGGCCAGCAGCACGTCGGCGTAGCGGGCGAACAGGTCGGCCAGGGCCGGCGAGCGCAGCTTGGCCTCCTCCAGCCGGTTGGTGGGAAGGCTGAGGGCGGCGCCGGGGATGCGGACCACGGCGCGGCCGTAGGCGGGCTTGAAGCCGGCGCTGACGATGCCGCCGATGGCCCCCTCGCGCCCGATCGAGGCCACCTCGATCTCGTCGCCGTCGCGCGTCACGACCAGCAGGGAGGCCATGGTCGAATAGCAGGGCAGGACCGTGTTGGCGACGTCCTCGCCGGCCTCGAACAGGGTCTGGCCGGTGTCCAGGGCCAGCGGCGACAGGTGGGGGGCCAGCATCGCCAGGTCTCCGGGACGCAGGGCGGCCAGCAGGCGGTTACCCGCGCAGCCCGGCGGCAGGACCGTGCCCACGGGGGCTAGTTCAGCGGTATCGGCCACGTTCGCCTCCTGAAAAACAGCCGAGCTTCTTCAGGAGCAAAGCGCGCGACGGCGCGATCAGTTTCCTGCCGGCCTGGCGCCGTCGCGGGCTGTCAGCTCAGCAGCGTCGGCTTGTGCAGCTGTCCGGTGTCGTCCTGCAGGTGCATGCGGACGGGAAGCCCCACGCCCGTGACCTGCTCGGCCAGGCGACGGGCGGCGGTCTCGGCCTGTCGGCGCGTGGCGTAGGCGCCAACCCGCAGCTGGTCGCCGATGATGGCCCAGGTCTCTCCAACGCGAACCACCCCGTAGTGCACTTCAGCCATGACGACCTCCCTGCGCGTGTTGTTCCCCACGTTATCCACAGGGTCGCTCCGATCCGAGGCCTTCGCAAGGCCTATCGGAATCTTGGTTCGCCAGGCCGTTCGCCCACGGCGCGTGGAACGGTGACAGGACAGCCGCCAGCGGAGATACTGCGGACCATGAAACGCCTGCCGCTCAACGTCTTGCTCGCCTTGACCGCCCTGGTCGGGACCTTATCCGGGAGCGGTTCGGCCCTGGCTCAGGACCGAGGCCCGGTGGAGCGCCAGAACCTTCTCGACCTGGCCTTCACCCTGGGTGAAAGCCACGCCTTGCGGCAGGTCTGCGAGGGGGCGGGCGACCAGTACTGGCGCTCGCGCATGATGCGGCTGACCGACGTGGAGAAGGCCGACCAGGCCTTTGACGCCCAACTTCGCGACAAGTTCAACACCGGCTTCGCCGCCCGCCAGGGCCAGTTCCCGGAATGCGACGAGGCCAGCCGCCAGGCCGAGCGGCAGGCGGCCCGCCAGGGCCAGGCCCTGGCCGCCAGGCTGGCCCGCTCGATGCGGGTCCGGGCGTCCGCCGACGAAGCGGCGCCGGAATCCGTGGCGGACCACTGAGCCACGCGCTAGGGTCGCCCCTATCGGTTGTGGGAGGCTCTCCAGTGCTGTCTTTCCTTGTTCCGCTGGTGCTCGTGGCGCTGGCGATCTTCCTGGTCGTCAATGTCATCAAGATCGTGCCCCAGGGGCGCGAGTTCACGGTCGAGCGGTTCGGCCGCTATACCCGCACCCTGAAGCCCGGCATCAGCATCCTGACCCCGTTCGTCGAGAGCATCGGCCGGCGGGTGAACATGATGGAGCAGGTGCTGGATGTTCCCCAGCAGGAGGTCATCACCAAGGACAACGTCTCGGTGAAGGTCGACGCCATCGTCTTCATCCAGGTGATGGACGCGTCGCAAGCGGCTTATCGGGTCGACAACCTGATGTACGCCATCACCCAGCTGGCCCAGACCAACCTGCGCACGGTGGTCGGCTCGATGGAGCTGGACGAGGTGCTCAGCCAGCGCGACCAGATCAACACCCGCCTGCTGTCGACCATCGACCACGCCACCGGCCCCTGGGGCGTGAAGGTGGCGCGGATCGAGATCAAGGACCTGACCCCGCCGCCGGACATCACCAACGCCATGGCCCGGCAGATGAAGGCCGAGCGCGAGAAGCGGGCGGTGATCACCGAGGCGGAGGGCGAAAAGCAGTCGCAGATCGCCCGCGCCGAGGGCCAGAAGCAGTCGGCCATCCTGCAGGCCGAGGGCCGGCGCGAGGCCGCCTTCCGCGACGCCGAGGCCCGCGAGCGCGAAGCCGAGGCCGAGGCCAAGGCGACGGCCTTCGTGTCGGAGGCGATCTCCAAGGGCGACGTCAACGCCATCAACTACTTCATCGCCCAGAAGTACGTCGAGGCCTTCGGCGACCTGGCGCGCTCGCCCAACGCCAAGACCGTGATCGTGCCGGCCGACTTCGCCGGCCTGACCGGCACGGTGGCCGGCGTCGCCGAGCTGGTGAAGACCCTGGGCGGCAATGATCCGACCCGCACCGTGGCCCCCAAGCCTCAGCGCGGAGCCTGACGCCATGCACGGCCTGATGCTGTTCTACACGACCCATCCGTTCTGGGTCTGGGTGGCGGTCGCGGCGATCTTTCTGGCGGTCGAGGTGGCCACCGGCACCGGCTGGCTGCTGTGGCCGGCCGCCAGCGCGTTCCTGGTGGGACTGCTCTCCCTGGCCGCGCCCCTGGGCCTGCCGGTCGAGCTCGCCCTGTTCGCGGTGCTGACCATCGCGACGACCTACCTGGCCCGGCGATTCCTCAGGCCGGTGCTGGACGCCAAGAACCCCGACCTCAACGACCCTTCGCTGCGCCTGGTCGGCCGCGACGGCGAGGTGCTGGACGGCTTCGTCAACGGCAAGGGCCGGGTGTTCGTCGACGGCAAGGATTGGGCCGCGGTCGCGGCCGACGGCGCGGTGCCGGCCGCCGGCCAGCGGGTTCTGGTGGTGGCCGTCGAGGGCGCGGTGCTGACGGTGAAATGACGGGGGACCGTCTCTACACCTTCAGTCGGTAGCCGGTCTTGAACACCCACCACACCGCCGTCAGGCAGGCGGCCAGGAAGCAGAGCGTGGCGCCGAAGCTGACGATCGGGTTCAGGTCCGACACGCCGTAGAAGCTCCAGCGGAAGCCGCTGACCAGGTAGACCACCGGGTTGAACAGGGTGATCTTCTGCCAGATCGGCGGCAGCATGCTGATCGAATAGAAGCTGCCGCCCAGGAAGGTCAGGGGCGTGACCACCAGCATCGGCACGATCTGCAGCTTCTGGAAGTCGGTGGCCCAGACCCCGATCACGAAGCCAAACAGGCTGAAGGTCACCGCCGTCAACACCAGGAAGCCCAGCATCCAGAACGGGTGGGCGATCTCGTAGGGCACGAAGATCCGGGCCGTGGCCAGGATCAGCAGGCCCAGGCACACCGACTTGGTCGCCGCCGCCCCGACATAGCCGATCACCGTCTCGATCCAGGACACGGGCGCGGACAGCAGCTCGTAGATCGTGCCGGCCCATTTGGGCATGTAGATGCCGAACGAGGCGTTGGAGATGCTCTCGCCCAGCAGCGACAGCATGACCAGGCCGGGGATGATGAAGGCCGCGTAGCTGACCCCGTCGATAGCCTGCATGCGCGAGCCGATCGCCGAGCCGAACACCACGAAATAGAGGCTGGTCGACAGCACCGGCGAGATGACGCTCTGGGCCAGGGTGCGGAACCAGCGGGCCATCTCGAAGCGGTAGATGGACTTGATGGCGTGGATGTTCATTGCGGCGCCCTCACCAGGCTGACGAAGATGTCTTCCAGCGAGCTCTGGCTGGTGTGCAGGTCCTTGAAGTCGACGCCCTCCTCGGAGAGGCGGCGCAGCAGGCCGGCGATGCCGGTCTCCTCGGCCTGGGCGTCGAAGGTGTAGATCAGCTCGTGGCCGTCGGCGGCCAGCTCCAGGGCGTAGTCCGACAGCTTGGCGGGCACGGCCGTGAGCGGGCTCTGCAGCTGCAGGGTCAGCTGCTTCTTGCCCAGCTTGCGCATGAGCACGTCCTTGTCCTCGACCAGGATGATCTCGCCCTTGCTGATCACCCCGATCCGGTCGGCCATCTCCTCGGCCTCCTCGAT
>Ga0102590_1003461_pt1 | contig 15651 bp, 27 predicted proteins | sample AraplaMF_Col_mMF_FD_76859 | JGI IMG/M metagenome (GOLD analysis project Ga0102590, IMG submission 76859) | Arabidopsis root microbial communities from the University of North Carolina, USA - plate scrape MF_Col_mMF | ecosystem: Host-associated > Plants > Roots > Endosphere | place: USA...
GGCTATTTGGAGAACTGGTCACGCGTCGCTCGCCCGTCCTTCACCCGAAAATGGGCGCTGCGTCCGCGGATGCGGTTCTTTGCTCGCGGCCGATCGGTGCCCCGTCGACTGATTTTCGGAAATGGGGGCTCCTCGTTTGCACGCGGCTTCTCAATCAGTTGCTCGAGCGTCGGACCTTCGGGACAGCGTCGGATGCGTTTTCAAGCTTTGCGAGTAAGCCCTGCCCTTCTCGGTTATTGAATATGCCTGTCGCTGGACTGATAAGCTTCGCGACCATTCCTTATCAGTTGGCGAGCGAAGCCCATTTTGCAGTTGTTATCGGTCAGCCACACAGAGAGCGCTCCCTTCACACGGGAGAGGTCCAAGGTTCGATCCCTTGTGCGCCCACCACCAAAACCCCTGTTATTCCAGTGCTTTTCGAATTCGCGTCGATGTGCCTATTCGGCAAGTACAGGCACGAAAAAGCGGAACTAAGCGGCAACAAGCGGGGAAATTTGGGGGAATTTGTTCTCCCCGCGTTCTAGGGATCAGAGCAACTTAGCCTGCGCCTCAACGTCCCACTCGAGCTCGCAAAGCACCTCAGTATCTATGGAAGTTTCTGCGGTGAAGTGCTTGGCGTTTTCGCTCAGAAGGCGCCGAGCGGCCTCCTCAGCCAGCGCTTTGGATTCGCAGCGCTCGTGAAAGGTTGCGACAGTTTCGCCGGTTCGCTGAATGGCGTCCCACCGCAATATCTCCACGATAGCATACCAAACACCGCGACCGGTGCGCCGACGAGCCCGGATCTCGCGGTACCGCTCGGCAGCTTCCGCAACGCCGAGCCAAAGAGGCCCATCCGCTTCGGTTTTGGCGTTCTCACGCGCTTCAAACGCAACGCCCTTCAAAGTGGGCTCACTTAGCCATTGAAGCTTGTTGGCGATAGTGATGAGGCTAGTCCTCATCTCTCTGATGGCTTCCTTTGCCTCATAAGGCACTTTGGGTGGCTTCGGAGCGATCCCCTTGGCCAGCTCGACACGAGGTCGGCCCGCCCTTTTCCGCCTCCAGATGTCGTCCGCAATCGCATCCAGATCATCTTTGGAAGGCGTCCATCGACTCTCCCTCTCCCACTTCTCGCGATTGAGCTTGGGCGTGAGATCAACGATTTTAGTTTGCGGCTTCCTTAGAGCTTCCTCGAGCGCCATGCCCGTCTCCAGGGCGGCGAACGCAGAAGCCGCCAGATCCTTGTGGACCTGCCCCTTCTCGTCGAAGGTTAGATAGCTACCTTGCACCCTCTCGATACGAATTGGCTTCTTGCCGTCATTCTCCAAGATGACGTCGGCGACTTTCTGCTTTGTGCCGGCGTACTGCGGCATGGCGTCTGTGCCACGGATCAGGCCCATCATCACGCGCTGCGAGATGCTCAGAAGCCCATCCTCTGCGAAAAGATAGAAGCGAACTGAAAGCCCCACGCGACCGTCCTCGATAAGCCAGCATGTTCCCGCGCGCTGGTACAATGAGCAACGGCAAATGGATCGGAAATTTCCGAACGGGCAATGCGCGGGTCTTTGGCAGTCCAGCGAGCGTGTCCGCTATGGGCCAAAAGCTGACGATCGGCAGGATGCACCAAACGTAGGCTATTGGCCGGACAGCCCCCCATTATTTTTTCTTCAACGGCCCGAAATCCGGCTGCCGGGCGGCCTCCTTGCGGCTTGGCGCCGCAGCGATCACTTTCGCTTTCTGCTTCTTCGGCTTCTTGGCTTCGCGATTGCCCCGTTGCTCTCCCTTGGCCATGTAAATCTCCTCTTGAGGTTTCGCTTGGTGTTTGAGTTCGTCTGGTTCGTCAAATTGCAGCACGCGGCCGCGCGGCGTACAGACGCGCACGTCCATTTAACCAGCAGTTTTCGCGCCAGCCGCAGCGCGAGGGTCGCGCTGCCGCGCCCGTGATGGGCGCAGCCGTATTCGTTCGTTCAAGTGACGCGGTAGGGCACGCGGATTGGCCTAGCCATGGAAGAGCGCCGCTGCGGCGACAAGCAGCAGAAGTAACAGCGGAACGATGACGGGCGGAACGATCCACTCCGAGGCTCGAAAGCGCGGCATTGCATGCTCCTGCACGAGCACGATGAAGTCGTGCTTTAGTGACTGGTTTTTCGGCGGGAGCGCGCGTGACCCTCAGTCACCGGTCGATGCCGTAATGGAACATGCGGTGATGCGGATGACCTTATGCCTGCATCACGCCCATAGCGAGGACTAAACAGCAGCGCGCCCGGTGGCCTCGATAGTCCTGGCTATTGCCCTGTTTAAAGCGCATGGTCGTGATCGCCGGTGTCGGTTGGGGCCGTTCTCGCAGGAAGGCAGGCGCGCATGACCATCCGTTCGCGGCGGGAAACCGTCACATTCAAGCATCCGTTCCACATCCGGGGCATCGCGCGCGAATTGCCAGCAGGCCCCTATGAAGTCGTCACCGATGAGGAGATGATCGATGGGCTGTCGTTTGCGGCCTGGCGCCGTGTCGCGACCCTGATCACGGTGCCGTCCGAAGCCGTCCAGGGCGCGACGGAGGTGCGCTCGATTGGTTCGGTCGACCTCGCGGACGCCCGACGCGCCGATATGAACCGCCGATGACCGATATTCCGGTCGAGCTCGACAAGCACCGCGGCATGGCCGCTCAGAAGGCCACCGATTTGCGCCGCGCGCTGGCCGAGGTCGAGAACAACATCAGGAAGCTGCGCGAACGCGAGTCCGATCTCGAAAACCGCCTGATCACGGTGCCCGCCACCTCATGGGCTGAGGCGGCGGTGAAGGCGCGCTATCTGCTCAACCTTTACGTTGCGAGCCTCCCCGCCGAGGACACGCGCCATCGCGCGCTGGTATCGGCGCTGCTCGACGATTTCCTCCGGCTAGGCGAGGAGTGCCGAGGCGACTAAAGCGTACTGGAGCAGGCTATGACATTGACCAGCGGCCGCTTTATCGGTCACGAGTATGAACGGATGATCGTACGGTTCTCGATGCACGACGGTGCCAAGGAGATTCCTTGCGCGATAACGACCTCTGCGATGGACTATCTTGAGCGCGGCCCGCAAGTCCGGCCCGAGCAGCGGGAAGCCCAGTTCATCCGCCTGCGGGACCGCATCGAAGCCAGCACCGCAATCAAATATCGCGCGACGGAGTTCGAAGGCACCCCGCCCGGCATCGTGCTGCGAGGCATCGATTTTAGGCCTTAGGCAGCGCTGCAACAAGGCACACTAATGTATGCGAGCTGCCTTGACGCCTAAGGGTAGCCTTGTCGACTTCCAGCAATTCGATGGCGCATCGGATCATCGCCAGGCTAAGGGTGTCCATCCCAGGTGGTTGATATCAACACCGCGAAGATGTTCAATCTCGTTGTCTATCTGGTCGCCTTTATTGCACATGTGCATCCCACCACTTCGAGCGGGAGCAACAAGCTCTCGGTCACCGATAGTGCCCAGCGATCCGCGAGCGACGTTCCTGGAAATATGCAAACATACCCTCGACTGCTGGACAATCCATCCAATGGCTTATCAGCTCAAAGCAAAAACGCCGCCCGCTTAAATCAAGCGCAGGCGGCGGCTTACCAGCCCCGGGAGGGTGAGAGTAAAATCCCGATAAAGGTTTGTCTCCACTTGGCATGCTGAAGTTCAACACGTCGATCAAGAACAAGACCAAAATTCAAGTGGGCGGCCGTAGTCCCGGTGAGGACAACCAGTTGTTAATCTCCCCGGCAACATCGATCTGCCGGGCTTCTCGCAGAAGCTCCGTGCGGCGGACGCCAGCAGGCATCCCGTTGGCCTGTAGGCGGAGATTGATCGCCTCTTGCGCGAGACGGTATTCGAATGTCAGGGATTGTACTGGAGACCATCTAGCCGGCATGTCTAACGCTCCGCTGCGGGGTTGAGCGGGAGCGCAGCTTGCGTCCACACCACCGATAGATGCTGAGGGCCGCTCGATGGTAGTGAGACAGTGCGCCTTTATCTGCCGAATAGCGAGAGCTTTGTTCGGATCCTGGACGGGAACTTTAGCGGTTTGCTGGAGCTATCGATGATCTGTAACGGTACAGGCGGGGACCGACTCTCTTGCAATTCTCCGCGACTTGTTTCGAGTTTTCGCGGCCCACACTTGCGCCTTGCGACGCCGGCTTCGAGAGGCAACATGCCGAGAACGGTGACTCGATTCATATCGAAGCAGGAGACGCAAACCGCGCCTCTATTCGCGTTGCTGATCTCTGCTTGGCTGCTCGCTGGTTCAGCTGCGCTGACAGCCTCCGCTCGATTGAAGGCAATTCCGGTTCTTGGTGACCGACCGTCTCGCTCAGACGACCATTTCCAGCCGGGCGGGTTGATCGTTTGGACCACCGTGTATTTAATCCCCTGATGTTCCATGCTCATCATGACTCTGGGCCGAAGCGACCAAACGCGGTGACAAACCTCGATCACTCAGCATCGCTCGAAGTCTTCTTCGAACGATCGACGCGGACCGCTTTGAATTCCGCTGGCCCGTCAAGCAGGCGCTGCTTTCTGGCCGATTGGTCCTTAGAGCTCGCAGAGTGGTCTGCCCCCCGTCCAAAACCGTGCCCGCCAGATGAAGAGCGCGCTTTCGTTGGCGGCCCACTCGGCGATCTTTAGCATCGTTCGTCATCTTATAGGGTCTCTTAGTTGGCGCGCATGTCGGAAGCGAAACTCAGCAACCGCGGCAAATATTCTTGGGCTTCGCGGCGGTTCGGGCTTCTTCCGCAAGAAATGGATCCTTGTAGGCTGACGATGAGTCCATGCCGGCCTCCGTGGGCTTCCTGGCTTTTGGAGGAAATGCCGCATCGTAGCAGGAGAGGCGCGCGCTGGTGCTTTCGATCGCACGGCAGTTCGGCTCCGCGGCAAAAGCTACTGGCGTGTATAGGCCCAGTACCGATCCCAGCAAAAGCGCCGCGGTCCATGTGCCTGTTCGCACGGTCCTCATGCTAGACATTCCATTGCTATCGGGTTTTGCTCGCCCACGTCGGAGTCTCGCCGGTCCAGGCCGGTAGAGCATCCCATTCGGACCAGCGCATCCGGCGCTCCTCACCTCCGACCCTCACGAACACAAAGGGCGCATCGTCCCGGCCGGTCTTCGAACCAACGAAGATGACCGGAATTCCGTAGGCATCCCTGATGATTGCCGTGTTTGCCATTTTGGGCTCCCGTTTGGCTCGAACTGGCTCAACGCCCTGGTAGAGCAGGTCTGCCGCACGTTGATTGTCGGACTTACCGCTATAAAATCGCCCTCACCGCAATCAGCAGTATGAGGAAGACCGGCACCAACAAAGGTGGTACGAGCCACTCACGAACGTCGAACTTGTCGGAATTTGACATCTGACCGCCTTCTCTTGGGTTGAGGCGGGAGCGCAACGCTCTCAGTCACCGATAACAGCCACGGAGCGCGCGGTGATGCTGAGGGTGTAGCAGTCATCAAACCAATTAGCGAGATCAATCTCGGCCGTTTTGCACTCAATCGCCCAGTCGAACCGGCCTGCAAAGTCTCCGGAAGGGTGGGGCGGTGGGATGCCGATATCGCCAATATAGCCGGTGAGATCGCCGCCGCCACGCCGGCCGTGCAAGATGGCCGGATATACATCGAGCGGATCAACGCGGCGTTCGTCGCGCTCCTGAAGGGCAGCAAGGGCCACCCGGAGTTCGGCAATGGCATCGCCTACGCCAAGGAGCGGGGCTGGCTCGAGGTGCACGAGAGCGGCACCTACGTGAGGCTTATGAAGCCGGGCCAAGATCTGCTGAAGTAACTGGAACCGTCATCCGTTAGCGCTGTTGTCCAACGTCCGGAAGGACATGGGAAAGTGACCTGCCTGCCCGAGCCGAACGCAACCGGTTGGGGCACTCTTTTTGCTCAGGAGTTGATGGCGCACTACCGCTGCTGCCCGAATTAGGCTTACTCAGATTTTGAGCTTGCGAAAGCGTCGCCTCCGGGGAAAAATAGCTATCCGGGGCTGGTGAAGCCTTTTCATTTCGGAATTATTGCAAACCCGGAAGGGCCGCTGTCACAAGCAGCGGCTCTTTTAGTGCAGGTATTCTTCATCGAACTCTGCAATGAACTCTAGCTCTGCGCGTTGCAGCAGCTCTAGCGTTTGGCCTTGCCAGTCAATCAACCGCCGACGACGGAGTTCTTGAATTGTGCGGTTGATATGCACTGTCGATAGGCCGCAAGCATCGGCAAGGTCAGCTTGCGTGAACGGCAGAAGCATTTTGCCATTCTCTGCCATCCCAACTTTTTGTAATCGAGTTGAGAGTTCACAGAGCAAGTGCGCAACTCGGGGAAGCGCAGCCCGTGCGCCGAGGTTCTCGACCCATTCTCGGTAAATCGCCGCTTGGACAACGGTCTCTCCCCAAAGAGCGTAAGTTAGCCCGGGGAAATCCCGCAACACCTGTCTGAGCTCACCGTGGCTGACGCTGGCAATTATGGACGGACCCGTGCTGCACAGGTCGTGATCCATCGTCGGTAGATGCAGGCAATGAAGGTCTGGGACGTCGCCGGGCACGTAGAAGGCTGATATTTGATTCCGTTCGGAAATCACCCGTTGTCGTGACAAGAACCCCCTCATTAGCACAGTGCAGCCGCGGGGGCGTTCCCCCTGATGCACGACAGTTTCTCCATCGGCCAGATTGCGCACCGCATAGGGCAATCGAACTAACGCCCTCTGCTCGGCCTCCGACAGGCTGCTGACTGCAAGCAAACGTTTGATGAGGTGTTGGTGCGGCATGGCGGCGCTCCTGGCACTATGCAGGCGGGAGCGCTAGGGTCTCTCAGCCACCGACGCCTACGGGCAGAGCCTCGGCCGGTGATGAGGTAAACTACCACAGATCCGCTTTTGTTTAAATCTGAACTTGGGAACAGCATCGGACATCGGGAACCAACTCGCCGCTTGCAGTTTTTCATGGTCGTCTACAGCAGAAGGAGTGCTCGATGACCAAGCACCGCCGTCGAGTGAAGCAAACCCGCTCTCTTGAGGAACGGATGGCCGAACAGGCCGCCAAGCTCAAAGATCGGGCCGACCAGTTGCCAGCGGGCCCCGAGCGCGAGGTCCTGCTCAAGCGAGCGAGCATCGCGGAAACCGGAGCTCATCTCAGTGAGTGGCTACGATCGCCGGGGCTACGGCCTCCGGAATAGAACCATGGCACGCTGCGAACGCGTGGAACTTGCGTTTCAGATACTGGAGTGCCGGGTATCGCCTTAGGTCGTGGGACCCATACGAGGCCGTGAGACTGAAAGCGAAATAGACGGGCTCAAGCAAAAACTCCGCTCCTTGGATAGCCGCGTGAAGGCGGCCGCCAATTGAGGCGGCTTTACTCTGGATCGACCCTATAAACGTCGCCTGGACCGAGGTCTAGTTCCTCGAAAAGCCTTTGCTGTTTTTCGGTAAGGATTGCTGGGATGACTTCCGCCGTCCAGCCTTCGGGAACGGCGGCGAGGACCAGTGTCAACGCCTGCCTAGGCTTGGCTAAGGCAATCCACATTTGCTTCGTCGGTGCCGCCTCGTCTGAGGTCACCTCAACGAGGGTGAACGAATTGCCGAACGACTCAGCCATCGCTATCTAATGCCGCGGAGTGTCCCTAGTTGCTTGTTGGGGGCAGACGAACGGGGCCAGCTATCAAGCGATATGTGGGCACCCAAGTGGAGTTCCACGATTCCATTGTCGCGCCGCAAACCGAGCAATCGAAGCTAGCAATTTCTCGCGAAGGGGCCATCGCCTCGGTGCGGCTGTAAACGGCGCCGCATTGGCAGGATCGATGGTGGGGATCTGGCATGCGTCTTCTATGCGCCAGAAAAACAAATCAGGCCATTGAGCTTTTCGAACTAGCGCCACCTCGTTCGGAAACCGCCCCCCTCTTGTCCGATTTCTCGCCCCAGGGATCGAGGTCGCGCCCCTTCATCTTGTGCCCGCAGTTGATGCATTCGTAGATGCGCTCACGCCAATCCAGCGCAGTAGTTTCGGACACCATCGCAAAGCCGCATGCGGGGCACTTTGGTCTTTGAGGTTCCGGCATTGCAGATCACCTCACGAGAAGCCAAAACGAAAAGGCGCGAGCTAACGAGGCAGCTAGTGCTTCGTGATGGGCTCGAACCTAGCAAGCTTGTTCGCGCCTTCCCAAAGCTCTACGGCGTGCCCATCTACGAGCAGCTTCGCGCGTTCTTTTGCGGTCGCTTCGTCCTCGGCTTGAATATCCACCCGAAATGATATGTGTCCGCCACGGTCAAAGATGTAGGCCCGAAATCCGCGCATAACCGTCGTTCCAAAACCACCGTGTCCAAAAGCTAGAGCGAGTCTAACATCCCGTCACTACGCAACAGGGCATATTTCACCCGCCGATTCACATTCATTATAGCGGGAGCTTTCCATATCGGGAAAGATCGGCAAACCGGTGCTGACAAATACATTTTCATTTCGGAATTATTGAACCCGGTATGTTAGGGGCCGCTGTCCAAACAGCGGCCCTTTGCCTGGAACCAGCTAGGCTCCTCCGAGTTTGCTGCACGCATCCCTCCCAACACCGGATATCCCGACAGGCTCCAGCCGCGCCCAACACCGGCTGGAGCCTTTCTTTCGTCCCGCTGGCTGGCTTCACATTTATTAGTGCGCGCGATCTTGGCACCGGGAAAAGCTGGCACATTTGCGGATATCTGGCCGCTTCGCTTCCCGAAAAGAGGAAGTATTCGATGAAGCGCGCCGAGGATCGACCGTACGCGGACCCAGAAACCGCCCACGCAAGCTACTTGAGCTCGCCGCCGGCATCGAGGCGATCGACGGTCGCATCCGCATCGAGAAGATCAATGCGCCGTTCCTGTCGCAGGACGGTTGCGAGGCTTCAGGCGCGGAGTTCGTTGCCCACCTAAGATATGCCGTCGAACGTGGCTGGCTTGATCTACTCCATGGAACGTATGTTGAACTGTTACCGCTGGGTAACGCCTTGCTCAAGTCATGAGGGCTTGGTCCGGCTGTCGTGGTTTATCCCGCAGGACGCGATCGATCAGCACGCGAACACGCCTGACGGCCAACAATCCAAGCCTCGTTCTGACAGACCCCGTCTTCACGCCGCTCTCGACAGAAAATGAGTAAGTCCAGCAGTCAGCGCCCGCCTTCTTCACAGCGTAGGCAATGCCGCGGTGAAGGCCCGAATATGAGGTTGGCAAACGACCGTCTGACATTCGTCCAAATCAATAAATCTAATCTCTTCAGATTATGCGAGCGCACATCCTCTGGCGAGCCCGGGCGATACCGGGAAACAAAACTGCCCCTAGCGCGCAGCGACCTCGCCAACGCTGGCTCCGTACGTGGCGAGGCCGCCTGAGCTCCGGGTCACCTGGCCAGATTAGAGGCCCGGAGACGGCGAGCTTAGCACTTCCACCAAGAACAACGATTGCCCGAAAGGGGCAACCCATTCGAGGAGTCCTGATCAAGGGCTACCGACGGAGGCGGCCGCCTTACTCTTTCAAGTACGGCCGTTTGCAGGTCGGGCATTCGTAGACAAGGACGTGGTCGTTCTTGCGAACATCAAAGATGCGAGCGCGACAATGCTGTCGCTATCCGGCAGGCGTCGCACCGAGGGATTCCATCGGTTTTGGGCGCATTTGGTGCCAGTTTCATAGCACCGTGTCCTTCGTTGACAGGCGGCAGTACTTGCAGCTCTCACCCATCGGCCCGCGACTATGCGTTGCCGAGAAATGGGCCGCTCCTTCGTACTGCAAATGTTGGGCCACTTGCATTCAAGCAAGTTGGTCTTTGGAGCTTTCTCGTGGGAATGGCTAAAAGCGCGGCGACACCGATGCTGGACGAACCTGCGCAACTGCCTGCGGGAAAGGTCAGACCAAAGCAGATCTCGCTTTTCGGTGATGATGAGGCCGCCAACTGAGGCGGCCTCATCTTCTCAGCGTTCGCCGCAAATCTGACAGTGATCCGGACGAAATGCGTTGCCGGCTCCGGAGCCAAGGGTCGCCACATCATGGCTGAAGAAGAAGGCTCCGCAGTTTGTGCAGCGTGGCGGCACGAGACCGAGAGTCGGTTGCGGGGCAGGTTCGCTAAGCAGGTCCTTGGCCCTGGCAAGCAATTCTAAAGATCGCTGAATCATTGCCTTCACGCGCTCGTTGTTAGCGAACGTCCGCTCAAGCTTTAAATCGGTTTGTTCGAACCGCCACTTCAAGTCGGCTGTCGCCATAAGCGCCTCCCCCGTCTCTTGGCGAGGGCAAGCGCGGCCAGACTGTCCAAAAATGAAAGAGGAGCCAATTGAGGCGGCCTTACTCTGCGGCGCGCAAGTCACGTGCGGCGCGGATTTGTTCTGCGCGGTTAGCCAGTGCCTCGTAGGTCGCGGCAACCTTTCTAAGCGCTCGCTTGGTCTGGTCGATCTGGCAGTTATCAGCCTTCTCTCGGAACTCTTCCGCGCGTTTTCGGAAATACTTAGCCGCGTAGGTTCGCTCGATCCCCATAACGCCATTCCCAGTTAGGCCCAAACCTCCCTGCGACAGTCGTCGCACGTGTAGACCAGGTGGGTCCTGTCTTTTGCAACGTCGAACACGGACGTCATGAAGCGCGTCGGCTTCTTGCAAGTTGAACAGTCCGGCCCGGGCTGCGGCGGCCGGAGCGATGATTGCCCGGTTTCCCTAGTCTCCGACGACACGATCCGACCTCGCGTGATGCAAGGTTCCTAAGTACCAAAGTGGACAGAAGTTCCTACGGACAGCGAACTAGGGCTCGCGAATTGCGAGCAACATTTGTTAGTGAATTCAATCCGGTAGTCGGGAAAAACTGGCAAATGCGCACCGCAGATTCGGCTGCGCCGAAGCGGCTCCAGCGGCCGGTGCCAGCCCCGGATCACGCTCGGGGCCGCTTCGTTTTCAAATAGGAACGCGGGGCTGCTTGTCGGCTTGTAAGTCCCGGTGGCGACCTCTCGAGGTACGAACCTGTCCGCGACGGCCCCAGCACCCTTCAGCCCCCAGGCCGGTGCTGGGGTCTCGCGCGACATAGGCAGGGATCAGGATATGGGTGCTGCCCTTGCGGGAGCAAAACGCCGTCCGCGCAAGTTTTCAAGCGGACTGCGTTTTTACATCCGCCTCCGAGCTCTGAAATTGCCATTTCTTCCCGGGTTTAGTAGGTAGTGGTTGGGCGTCGCCGCCCGACGCTCAACACTGCCCGCCCCCTGCGTCCGCAAATCACTCAGGGGGCGGGCCTCTATTTGAGGATGTCCTGCGCTCAGACTCTAAATCTTCCCTTGGGAACGGCTCTTGCGTCTTGCGGCCCAGTAGGTGTCAGCAGCATGAGCGGTCGCACTCTGCGTCACTATGGCCTTTTCCAGCTCAACGGAAATCATGCGACAATTGAGAAGTTGGTCGGAGAGAGACCCAGACCGCGAGCCTCAAAGAAGATTGCCACCTCGCTTAGGTCAACCATCCGCAACCCTCGCGATGGGCGCACTGTCGCCTTCTACCAGTGCTCGAATTGTAGCCGGCTCGTCTGGCGCGGCTAACTCCGCGGGGCAGAAACCCCTCGCTACTGGCCCAAAGCGGACGCTTAGTTCATTTTGCGCCGCAGCTTCTTGATGATCTACCGCAGTCAGGAAGCGTACACCTCGACGACGCGCCGCGCCTCCTCGGCCCCTTACTAAGGGCGAAGCGCCGCGGTTGCCGACGTTGTTCCGGATCGACTTCCACAAGGAATCGGCACTGAAAGGCGCTAGACTTGAGTAGCAAGCAGTTCCCAACCGAATCAACCGCAGAGATGCTGGCTGACTTGGAGACCGAGTTGCGCGAGCAACTCCGGACCCTCAACGCTAAGCGTGTCAGTTAGGAATACGCTCACGACCAGCGGCCGTCGCATGCGCCCTGCTAATGCGGTCGATCCAAAATTTCGCGAACCTTGAGAGCCAATTTTGCTTGGGTCACTGGCTTTTCCAGAAGGTCAACGCCCTCATCAAGTCGCCCGTGGTGAACGACGGCGTTGCGCGAGTAACCGGTCATGTAGAGGATCCTGAGATCCGGCCTGATTTCCTGGGCGCGTCTTCCCAATTCGCGCCCATTGACGCCAGGCATGACCACGTCGGTCAAAAGGAGATCAACTCGTTGGTTCTCTTGCATTAGAATTGTCAAAGCCGCCTGTGCGCTGGAAGCGGACAGCACTCGATAGTTAAGATCGCGCAATACATCCGAAACATAGCCTCTGAGGTCAGGATCATCTTCAACGACGAGAATTGCTTCGACTGAGCTGCCTTCCGATGCGAGATCGCTATCATCGTCCGAAGCAGGCTGCGGATGATTCCCAGTGTAACGAGGGAAGTACATCCTTATGCTCGTGCCTTCCCCGATTTCGCTGTAGATCTTCACATGTCCGCCCGACTGTTTCACGAAGCCATAAACCTGGCTCAGTCCAAGCCCGGTCCCCTGGCCAAGTTCCTTGGTCGTGAAGAATGGCTCGAACGCATGGTCTACCACCTCCGGCGTCATGCCAGATCCCGTGTCACTTACGCAGATAACGACGTACTGACCGGCGATGACTTCCGGGTTAGCACGTGAATAGTCTTCGTCGGCAGAGACGTTTGTCGCCTCTATGGTCAGTTTTCCGCCATTCGGCATCGCGTCACGCGCATTGATCGCGAGATTCACAATGGTCGATTCCAGGTGGTTCAGGTCCGCTTCGATTTGCCAAAGGCCGGCGCCGCCAACGGTCTGCACTTCGATGCGTTCGCCCAGCGTGCGCTGAAGAAATTCCTGCAGGCCACTAAGAAAGCTGTTGATGTTGATTGGCTTAGGATCGAGGGCCTGGCGGCGCGAGAACGCGAGCAATCGGCTTGTCAACGCTGCGGCCCTCTGAGCTCCACGTTTCGCGTTCGCCAGCGCGCGATGGAGGTTCGGCGCTCCGACATTGCGGCTGCTTCGCTCCGCGTTCTCGAGATTACCGAGTACGATCATGAGCAGATTATTGAAGTCGTGAGCAATGCCGCCACTCAGCTGCCCGATCGCTTCGAGCTTCTGTGAGGCGGCCAGTTGTTCCTGGACACGTTGAAGCTCGTCCTGAGCTTGCTTCCGCTCGGTCAGATCTCGCGTGATCTTGGCAAAGCCTATTATTGCGCCGCTCTCGTCGGTAATCCGGTCGATAACCACTGAAGCCCAGAAGCGCGTGCCGTCCTTTCGCATGCGCCATCCCTCAGCTTCGAACCGGCCCTTTTCGGCAGCCTCTGCCAGTGCCTTTTTCGGCACTTCTTTTTCAAGCTCCTCGGGCGTGTAGAACGTGCTGAAGTGACGACCGATGATCTCTTCCGGTCGATACCCCTTGATGCGCTCGGCGCCGGGGTTCCAGGTCGCGACATGACCTGAGGAGTCGAGCTGGAATATAGCGTAATCGACGACGGCTTCGATGAGCCGGCGATAGCGTCGTTCGCTTTCCAAGAGATCGTTGTGGGCCTGTTGCCGTTCCGTGATGTCGCGCGTGACCTTCGCGAACCCGATCAGTCCGCCATCCTCGGCACGTATCGCGTCAAGAACGACAAGGGCCCAGAAGCGGGTGCCATCTTTTCTGACCCGCCACCCCTCCGAAGCGAAGCGCCCCGTCGCTGCAGCCGTTGCCAACGCTTTTTTCGGTAGGTCCCTTTCTCGATCTTCCGGCGTGTAGAACGTTGAGAAAGACTTTCCTATGATCTCATCAGCGACATACCCTTTGAGACGCTCTGCCCCCTTGTTCCAACTCCTGACCATACCGTCCGCGTCGAGCAGGAAGATCGCATAGTCAACAATGGCATTGATCAGCAGGTCGAGGCTCGGAGTGACCGGGGCAGTAGCTGTTTTCATAAAGATTGGAACTCAGAAGGCGGGTCAGGGTAACGCTAGGGCATTTGGAATGTTCCTGGGGGCTCGCAGTTGCGTCATGCCCTCGGCCTTTAGGGACGGTCGTGCGGTAGTGCTCAGAGATCCAAAGCCACTCTGCCATCGTATATTTGGCGGAGGTTCAAATGGAACGCGATAATGTCCTGCAGTTTCCCTATCCCGTTCACGACCTGTCTCACGAAGCGGTCGTTTTCCGTCTGACAGAGCTCACCGAGGAATTGGAGACCGCACTGTCGGGGTGGGACGAACAGCCTGCCCAACAGCTGGGGCGGATTGAGAAAGCAAGCATTCTGCTAAAGGACATTAGCCTCCTTGCCTCGCTGGGGACCGACAGGAAGCGCGCCGCCGAAACGTTCGAACGGATCACGCTTTCAATAGCCGAATTGCGCTTGAAGTTGCAGGCCGGTCAGGAACTCTGACCTGGCTCCATCAGTCGAGGTGATGCCCCGCCTTTGACCCATGGCGGATAAACGCCCCTTTGCCTTCACCCGGCCGAAAGGCCAGCGGCTTATTTTGTTCTTAGGCCGGAACGATTTCGGAATTACTCCAGGGAACTAAGTTTCTGCCAAATTACACATCGTGCAGGTTGTCCGACGGAGCTTGGCCCCGGCAGGAGAGGACAGGTTTTTGGGGGCCGCTCCGCCGGCTCGTCGGCAGGCCGCACACCCTCTGCCCCGCATATGCACCCGCGCTAACAAATGTGGAGATCGGAAATTAACTTTTGCAGCGGTCGGGTCCGGCCTGCTGGAAAGAATGTCCGAACATTCGTGCACTATGGTACTTAGGAACCTCGCTATATGGCGAGGTGATTCGATGCTCGGAATGGTTTTAATAATGACCTGCATCGGCACAGCCGTTATCGGCAGCGTTGTCCTCGCCTATGAGTGGCGCGCGCTGGTCGGCTACTGGCGGGCCACAAGAAGGTGAGCGCTGCCATCACCGCCCTTGGGCAAGGCTTGCGCCGGGACCATGTTGGTGGCCGAACATCTTTACATTGAGTACGACGCGCGGCGCACCGACCGAGCGGTCATAATCCCATTTCCTCACAAGACAGATCCGTCGGCGCCGGTGGCGTCGACGGATGGGAGGCAACAGAAAACGTAGAGTTCATCTCTACGCTCTCGGGCGGATAGCGGTCAGGCCGCTAGCCTGTTCGTCGACCCCTGTTGGAGTTGATCGAGAAGTCTCTGCTCCCGTTCGATCCTGCTAAGGTATAGCCCCCGCTCCTTCTCGCTTTTTGCGCTGGCCAAGAGCGTTCGGTAGTGGCCTATCACCTTTTCGCTCCCACGGATGAGAAGATCGCGCACGTCGGTCATGGCGTCACCTCCGAACCTGCAGGCGCGACACGATCTTTCGGAAAGGCAAAGGCGACGGGGAAAGTTTGGGCGGCGAGGGCGTCCATCGAGGCTCGCTCCTCGCTCAGTCGTCTTTCGACGAAACGGCGCTCATGGTCCGAGAGTTTCGTTCCGAGCAGCCTTTGATAGCGGTGGATGTTGTTGCGGTGGGCCCGGATGCGGGCGAAATCTACATCGAGCATCATCGTCACTCCCGACGGTCTTCCGTAGTTTCCCTTCTGGTACGAACTGTCGGACGAAATCGTCCGGCGGAGGGAAAAATATTCGGGCGCCAACGCCTGTCAAGATGGCCGTTTATCGCGCGGGCAAGATCCTTTGGGATCACCCGGTTCGCCCGAAAAATCTGCCGCCCCCCTCTGCAAGCGTCTCTGCGGGCGTGACGTCTGCCACGGCAGACCGGATCTCGTTCTTCAGCGCAACTTGCCGCTCCAATCGCAAAAGACCCCGGCAGGC
>Ga0102590_1003464_pt1 | contig 15636 bp, 14 predicted proteins | sample AraplaMF_Col_mMF_FD_76859 | JGI IMG/M metagenome (GOLD analysis project Ga0102590, IMG submission 76859) | Arabidopsis root microbial communities from the University of North Carolina, USA - plate scrape MF_Col_mMF | ecosystem: Host-associated > Plants > Roots > Endosphere | place: USA...
CGACCTCCTCCGTGTCCGCCGCCGACGGCGGCCCCGGACCGCTGGGCGTCACCACCGTGGCGAAGGCCGGCGCGGCGGTCGCGAGGGTCGGTGCGCTCTTCGGGACGGGCGACGCACAGGCGGGCGGACACTTCTGCACGGCCTCCGTGGTCCACAGCGCACAGCGCGACCTGATCGTGACCGCCGCTCACTGTCTGGGCGGTGGCGCGGTGTGGTTCGCGCCGGGGTACCGGGAGGGCAAGGCGCCCTACGGGGTGTGGAAGGTGACCGGGACGTTCGTCGACGACGCCTGGAGCGGTGACGAGGACGAGGACAGCGACGTCGGTTTCGCCACGCTGGAATCCATCGGCGGTGTCGACGTCGAGGACGTCGTCGGGGCCGACAAGTTCGTCACCGGACGCGGGACCGGGGCGAGCGCGGTGACCGTCACGGGATACCCGGACTCCGCGGAGACACCGATCACCTGCACCAACAAACCGACCGTGCTCAGCGGTACGCAACAGCGCATCGCCTGCCCGGGATTCACCGCCGGCACCAGCGGCAGCCCCTGGGTGAACACCCACGGCGAGGTCGTGGGTGTGCTCGGCGGCCACGAACAGGGCGGCTCCACGCCGGACGTCTCCTACAGCGTCGTGCTGGGGGACGAGGCGCAGGACCTGTACCGGACGGCGTCGGCTCCCCGCTAGCGACGGGTGCCGGACGCGGACGGGCCGTCCGCGGACGGCCCGCGGAACGCATGCGGTAGTTGAGCCTCCCTGGGTGGCCGATCTCGTACCCCCGCGTGGCCGGACCAGGACTTTTCGGGTCCGGCTCCCCTGCGCGCCCCTACACTGACCCTCGGCGGACTCCCGTGCGAAGAGGGGCGGTTGACGGTGCGTAAGGCGTGGATCTGGACGACGGTCGCCGTCGGTGCCGCGCTGAGCTTCGTGATGGTCCTCGTCGTCGGGGTCTACATGGTCGCCGGCAACCTCGCGAACGGCATCGGGGGAGGGTCCGTCGGGCTCGCCAAGAACGCCGTGCCGGCCGCGTACGCGACGCTCGTACAGAAGTGGGGCAATCTGTGCCGCGCGATCAACCCCGCGTTGCTCGCCGCCCAGCTCTACCAGGAGAGCGGCTTCAACCCGAACGCCAGGAGCCCCGCGAAGGCAGAGGGGATAGCGCAGTTCATCCCCGGCACCTGGGCCGCGCACGGCATCGACGGCAACGGCGACGGAGTGGCCGACGTGTGGGACCCGCGCGACGCGATCCCCTCCGCCGCCTCGTACGACTGCAAGCTCGCCTCCTATGTGAAGGACGCGCCCGGGAACCCGACGGAGAACATGCTGGCGGCGTACAACGCCGGGGCGTACGCGGTCATCAGGTACGGGGGCGTGCCGCCGTACCGGGAGACCCGGAACTATGTGAAGACCATCACCACCCTGGCGAAGAGCTTCGCCGCGCCCGTCCAGCGGCTCCAGCCGTCCAGGCAGGCGGCCGGCGCCATCTACTACGCACAGAAGAAGCTCGGCACGCCCTACCTGTGGGGCGGCAACGGCACGCCCGAACAGGGCGGCCGCTTCGACTGCTCGGGACTGACCAAGGCCGCGTACGCCAGCGTGAACATCACGCTGCCGCGTGTCGCCAACGACCAGTACAACGCGGGGCCGCACCCGAAGCGGGACGAACTGCTCCCGGGCGACCTGGTGTTCTTCTCGCACGACCCCACCGATTCCCGGGCCATCCACCATGTCGGGATCTACGTCGGCGGCGGCTACATGATCGACGCGCCGAGGACCGGTGCCGTGATCCGCTTCGACCCGATCGACACGTCGGAGTACTTCGGGGCGACGCGTGTCACCGAGGATGGCGCGAAAGCACTGCCCACGACGGTGTGAATCGGGGTGCGAACGACACGTCGAAGGATGCGTCCTGGCTGGAACTATCTCCTGCGAGTGCCCGCTGAGCTGCGAAGACGAGTCTCTCTTCGATAACGTCTACGTGATCATTCGGTGGAATGCGGAACGTCGGGAAGACGACTGTGCGTTCCTTCTGACGTAGAGCGCCGACGTGGACGGACAGCTTGACGTGGAGCGTATCTACGACCACGGGGGTGGTGGAGCGGCGCGCACGCGCGCGTCCGCGGAACGCGACAGAGTACGAAGGGGCCGCGCACCATGGCTGGACTCGCCGAATCCGGGTCGAACCCCGACGTCGATCTGCTGTACGACATCAATGGCCTGGCCAAGGACGTGCCGCACTGGCTCGACCGCGGCCTGGGGTTCGTCGGCGAGTACGGAATTCTTCTCGCCATGGTCCTGCTGGTCCTGGGGTGCTGGTGGGCCGTGCGCCGACGCGGTGGCGAGGGTGCCGCGTCCTCCGTCGCCGCGCTCGTATGGGCGCCGCTGGCCGCGGGCATCGCCGTGCTGGTGAACATGCCGATCCGGGGCTTCGTCCAGCGCCCGCGCCCGTTCGTCGACCATCAGGGGATCGACGTCCTCGTCTCCGGCAGGAGCGGTTTCTCCTTCGTCAGCGACCACGCCACGCTCACCATGGCGATGGCGGCAGGACTGTTCGTCGCCCACCGGAAGTTCGGCCTCGCCGGTCTCGGCCTCGCTCTGCTCGAGGGGTTCAGCCAGGTCTACATGGGCGCGCACTACCCGACGGACGTCGTCGGCGGCTTCGCGCTCGGCACCGCGGTGGCCCTGCTGCTCTCCCCGCTCGCCACGGCCCTGCTCACCCCGGTCATGAAGGCGATCGAGCACTCGCCGCGCGCGGGACGGCTGATCCGCGCCCGTGACGTCCGGGACGCGGACCCCGTGATCGCCGACACCAGGACGGACTGCGCGACGGAGGAGCGGGGTCTGGCGGCGTGAGGCAGGGGCGGCCTCTCGACCGCCCCCGGCACCCGCCCTCGTCCGGCGAACGCGCGGCACGGCGCCCGGTGAGGGCGCTCGCAGTCGTCAGAGCGCCTGCGGGAAGGTGAAGAACCCGGTCGGGTCGTACTGGTGCTTGAGCTGCGCCAGCCGAGGGGCCGCGTCGCCGTAGTAAGCCTTCCGCCAGTCCGTCAGGGTGGAGTCCGTGTAGTTCTGGTAGGCCGCGCCGGAGGCGTAGCCGCGCATCGACGTGTGCGCGGACGTCAGCCACGACTGGGCCGTCGTGCCCGAGGTGCCGGGCTGCCAGCTCGCGATGTACTGCGCCAGCATGCGTGAGCGGCGGTGCACGAACGCCGTCGCCGTCGGTGAGACCCGGTTGACCGCGCCGCCGAGGGCGGTGAACGCGACGCTGCCAGCGCCGCCCCGCGCCTGTGCGACCTGGGCGAGGATCGTCTGGATGCCCGCGGCCGGGATGGAACGGTCGAAGAAGTCGGAGCGGGCCGCGTACGTCTCGCGGCCGAGGGCACCCTGCTCCGAGCGTCCCGGCGTCGAGCCCGGCAGATGGCACTGGGCGTCGGTGGGGAAGGACGAGCAGCCCGCGTAGGACTCCATCGCGCTTTCGTACGAATGCCGGTTGAGCGAGACACTGCGGGCCGGAGCGCCGACCCGCGCGGCCAGACGGTCGACCGCGTTCTGGAGTTCGCCGTACGTGCCGAGCGAGAACGCGGCGACGGAGACGGTCGGTGTGCCGCCGTTCTCGAGATGGCAGGAGGACCAGATCTCGTCCGGCTGGTCGGGGCCCCACTCCTGCCAGGCCCCGAGCACCGCGGCGGCCCGCGACCACGGCCAGGTCATATAGGCCGACACCGCCTGGGGCGCCGGGTGGGTCCTGAAGCGCAGCTCGGTCACGACGCCGAAGTTGCCGTTGCCCGCGCCGCGCAGGGCCCAGAAGAGGTCCGCGTTCTCGGTGGCGCTCGCGGCGACCTGCTTGCCGTCCGCCGTGATCAGGGTCGCCTGGGTGAGGCTGTCGCAGGTCAGTCCGTACGCCCGGGAGACCACGCCGTGGCCGCCGCCGAGCGTGAGACCCGAGACGCCGACGGTGGGGCAGGATCCCGCGGGAATCGTCACGCCCTTCGCGGTCAGCGCCCGGTAGACGTCGATGAGCTTGGAGCCGGCACCGACGACCGCCTCGCCGGCGCTCGCCCGTATCGTGTTCAGCTTGCCCACGTCGATGATCAGACGGTCGTCCCCGGAGGACCAACCGGCGTAGGAGTGGCCCCCGTTGCGTATGGCGACCTTGACGCCCTGGGCGCGTGCGTACGCCAGCACGGTGCGGATGTCGTCCGCGTGTGCCGCGTATGCCACCGCCGTGGGCTTCAGGGAGTCGAAGCGGGTGTTGTAGAGCTGCCGGGCCGTGGCCCAGGCCCGGTCACCGGGGCGGACCAGGGCACCGTCCAGGTCCTTGGACAGGGCCTTCAAGTCGGCCGCGCCACGAGGGCTGCTCGTGGCCGTGGTGGTGGCCGCGGCCGGTGTCGCGGTCGTCGTGGTCGCACGCACGGACGTGCCGGTGGCGGGCGATGTGCCGCTGGTGCCGCCACCGCTGCAGGCGGTGGTGACCGCCGCCGCGACCGTGGCGGTGGCACCGCCGATGAACGTACGCCGTTGCATGTGCGCCTCCCATGGGTTCCGAGCAATGAGATGGGCCCACGCGGCGGAAAAGTTCGCGGGGAAATGCCACAGAATCGTCACGACGCCCGGGATGAGCGCGACCGAAATGCCCGGAACGGTCCCATCTTGTCCACTCTCTAGGCGAGTTGTGCGGCCGGGGGGCGCCGAAGCGGTCCCCGAGACAGCACACCTAGGCGCTCGCGTGCTTCTCGGCGTCCGTTCTGGCCAGGCTGCGGGCTCTGCGTGCGGGACCTCGCCAGCCACAACTGCATCGGGCCACACAGAAACGGCCCTGTTCGACGGTCGAGGTGCGGTGCTCCAGCGGAATGGTGGGGGTGTCCTGTCGCTCCACGCCCACAAGGTTACCCGGGGCAAGTGTCCGGCCATGCGGTGCGCGTGACGGCTCCCCCGACCCGTCGTTAAGCGGAACGACAGGAGGGCACCGGGACGGACCGGCTGGGGGTAGGCAGGTGATGGTGGTGCGGCGGCACGGTCGGGTCGGTGCGGCGATCGTCGCGACAGTGGGACTGCTCGTCTGCGGCGCCCCGCTCACCGGATGTTCCGGTGGCGGGTTCGCCCTTGACGACGCGCGCTCCGGCTCGGCCGCCGTCGCGACGCTCCGGCAGGCGGCCTCGACCCTGGTGCGCGCGGGCAGCTCCAGGGCCCGTACCTCGATGGAGATGGCCACCGGCGGGACCCGGGTCACCATCCGCGGCGAGGGCGTCTACGACTACCGTGAGCGGCTCGGCCGCCTCAGGGTGACCCTGCCGCAGGACCCGTCGGGCGCCGAGGAGCACCGCCCCATCACGGAACTGCTGGCCCCGGGCGCCCTGTTCATGAAGAACCGCGGTGCGGGCGTGCCCGCCGACAAGTGGGTGCGGGTCGACACGACCGCGCTCAGCGACGGCAACCTCGTCACGGGAGGCGCCACCGACCCCTACGCGGCGGCGGAGTTGCTGCAGGGGGTGCGGCAGGCCACCTACGTGGGGCGCACCGAGGTCGCGGGGACGCCGGTGCGGCACTATCGAGGGGTCGCCGACATCGGGCTCGCGGCGCGGAGCGCGACCGGCGACAACAAGGCGTCGTTGCAGGCCGCAGCGAAAGGGTTCGCCACTGCCGAGGTGCCGTTCGACGCCTATCTCGACGATCAGGGCCGCATCCGCAAGATCCGCCACCGGTTCAGTTTCGTCAACGGCCGGCAGAAGACCGCCGTCGCCGTGGCCTCCACGACCCTGCTGTACGCGTTCGGCGCCCCCGCCGACGTACGGCTGCCGGACACCAAGGACATCTACGCCGGGAAGATCGCCGCGCAATGACCGGGCGCCCGCCGGTCACACGTGCCGATGACGGCTCGCGCCGGGGGCGACCGGTCCCGTTCGCCCCGAACCGGGCGGGCAGCGGCCGCCGCCCGTCCGGAATCTGGCGCGGCTGAGGGGCCGGAAATGGTCCGTCCGTGCCATGCGCGGTGCGTAGCCGCTCCCTACTCTAGGAAGCTGGTGACGGCAGAAAAAAGAGGTGATGCACGTGGCTCCGGTCGGCGGTACGGCAGTTCAGGACCACGTGGCCCTCGCCGAGATCGAACTGTGCGGTGACCTGATCATCGCGGCCTCGGCCGCACGCGAGGACCGGCTCAGCCTGGAGAGCATCGACGAGGTGCTGAAGGTGGCCGAGGAGAGGGACATCCGCGGCCGGTGAGCGCGCCGCCGCGGGAAAGCGGCGGATCCACCGCCCCGGTCCCGCGGAATGTCGGGAACATCACGTCCGCAGGAGGCGGCCGATCGCCTTCGTCGCCTCCTCCACCTTCGCGTCGATCTCCGTTCCGCCCTTGAGCGCGGCGTCCGCCACGCAGTGGCGCAGATGCTCCTCAAGGAGTTGGAGGGCGAAGGACTGGAGCGCCTTGGTGGAAGCGGAGACCTGCGTGAGTATGTCGATGCAGTACACGTCCTCGTCGACCATCCGCTGCAGGCCCCGGATCTGGCCCTCGATGCGGCGCAGCCGCTTGAGGTGCTCGTCCTTCTGCTTGTGATAGCCGTGGATGCCCCGGTCGTGGTCGGTCACCACGGTCCCGGTGGCCTCGGAGGGCGCTGCCGCGCCGGTCTCGCTCGTCATCGCGTCCTCCTGTCGACTGCCGTTCCGGGGGGCAGGATCCGGACAGACGACCGTCGGTCCGGATTCCGCGCATCCCGGTACGGACACATACCCCTGGTGGGTATATGATAACGAACTTTGCTGGGTATACGGCCCTTGGCCGGCCACGTGGTCGCACCCGCACCGCCCCCGTGCGGACCACCGTGTTCGATGGGCGACACTGGAGGACGGCCCCTTAGCCGTGGCCGGATGATGCGCTTAGCATCAGCCTGACCGAAACCGAAGGATCCTGAGGACCCCACGTGCGCTTTCGTCTGACCCCCAGGGAGACGAGCTTCTACGACATGTTCGCCGCATCCGCGGACAACATCGTCACGGGCTCGAAACTCCTGATGGAACTGCTCGGGGCGGACGCCTCCGCCCGGGCCGAGATCGCAGAGCGTATGCGGGCCGCGGAACACGCTGGTGACGACGCCACGCACGCGATCTTCCACCAGCTGAACTCCTCGTTCATCACACCGTTCGACCGCGAGGACATCTACTCCCTCGCTTCTTCCCTCGACGACATCATGGACTTCATGGAGGAGGCCGTCGACCTGGTCGTCCTCTACAACGTCGAGGAACTGCCGAAGGGCGTCGAGCAGCAGATCGAGGTGCTGGCCCGGGCGGCGGAGCTCACGGCGGAGGCCATGCCGAACCTGCGCACGCTGGAGAACCTCACCGAGTACTGGATCGAGGTGAACCGCCTGGAGAACCAGGCGGACCAGATCCACCGCAAGCTGCTCGCGCACCTGTTCAACGGCAAGTACGACGCGATCGAGGTCCTCAAGCTCAAGCAGATCGTGGACGTGCTGGAGGAGGCGGCGGACGCCTTCGAGCACGTGGCCAACACGGTGGAGACCATCGCGGTCAAGGAGTCCTGAGGCGTCCATGGACACCTTTGCTCTGATCCTGACCATTCTGGTCGCGCTCTTCTTCGCGTATACCAACGGCTTCCACGACTCGGCCAACGCCATCGCGACATCGGTGTCGACCCGTGCGCTGACACCGCGGGCGGCGCTGGCGATGGCCGCGGTGATGAACCTCGCCGGCGCGTTCCTCGGCAGCGGGGTCGCGAAGACGGTCAGCGAGGGCCTGATCCAGACGCCGCAGGGCGGCAAGGGGATGGGGATCCTCTTCGCGGCGCTGACCGGTGCCATCGTCTGGAACCTGATCACCTGGTACTTCGGTCTGCCGTCGTCCTCGTCGCACGCGCTGTTCGGCGGACTGGTGGGCGCGGCCCTGGCGGGCGGTACGACGGTCTACTGGTCCGGGGTCCTGGACAAGGTCGTCACCCCCATGTTCCTGTCGCCGGTGGTGGGCCTGATCGCCGGTTACCTGGTGATGACCCTGATCATGTGGATCTTCCGCCGGAGCAACCCGCACAAGGCCAAGCGGGGATTCCGTATAGCGCAGACGGTGTCGGCGGCCGGCATGGCCCTCGGCCATGGTCTGCAGGACGCGCAGAAGACGATGGGCGTCGTGGTGATGGCGCTGGTCATCGCCGATGTCGAGGACTACGGGGATCCGATCCCGGTGTGGGTCAAGCTCGTCTCCGCCGCGATGCTGTCCCTCGGTACGTACGCGGGCGGCTGGCGCATCATGCGCACGCTCGGCCGCAAGATCATCGAGCTCGACCCGCCGCAGGGTTTCGCGGCGGAGACCACCGGCGCGTCGATCATGTTCGCGACGGCGTACCTCTTCAAGGCCCCGATCTCCACGACGCACGTCATCACGTCGGCGATCATGGGTGTGGGCGCGACGAAGCGGCTGAACGCGGTGCGATGGGGCGTCGCGAAGAACATCGTCCTGGGCTGGTTCATCACGATGCCCGCGGCCGCGCTCGTGGCGGCGGCCGCCTTCTGGCTGATCAACCTGGCTTTCCTGTAATCATCACGAGGTCCCGGCATCCACGGGACCGTTTCGCCGCCCGACTTCCGCCGCGGATGCCACCCAGTGTCGTGTGGCCCGCATCCCCCTCCGCGCCGTCCGCTTCAAGGGACGCCCCGTGCCCCGGCCCCTCGGTGCCGCCTTCTCCGCACCCACGCCGGTGAGCTCCGCCAGGCCATCTCCTGCCTGTCCCCGTTCCGGAACGCGCCGAGCGTTTTCCTGCTCCTGGCTTCTCCTGCTCCTGGCTTCTCCGGGCTTGATCCCGTCCCCCTGACCCACGGCACGATGTGCGACCGGTCGCTCATCGGGGTGTCGGTCCGACGACCCCGTCCCCGCACAGGGGCCGCCCCGTCCCCGAGCCTTGCCGCCGTCGTCCGGGATCATGCGCCCTGTGGCCGGGCCCGGGCCCCGTGGCCGGGTTGCGGTTCGAGATGCGGGTGCCGATCGGGGGGCAAGACTGGAGCTATGACTAGCAAGGCACTCCTCGAAGGCGGGCCGGAGGATCTGGCGGGCCAGATCGTGCCGGTCGTGCCCCCGGGACAAGAGCTGAAGATTCCGCACCGCGGCGGATACGAGCACTACAAGGTCACGTCGCGCCACGAGGACACCAAGGAGGGGCAGGTGAACGTCTACCGCTGGTGGGAACGGACCGAGCTCGCCGAATGAACAATGCGAACGGGCCCGCCCCCGGGAGCCGGGGGCGGGCCCTCTTCGGCCTCGCGGTGGCACCGCCATGCAGCACCGCGAGGGGTTTCCACAGACCGTCGGATCAGCCGAAGCGGCCCGAGATGTAGTCCTCCGTCGCCTGGACGGACGGGTTGGAGAAGATCCGCTCGGTGTCGTCGATCTCGATCAGCCGGCCGGGCTGGCCGACGGCCGACAGGTTGAAGAACGCCGTGCGGTCCGAGACACGCGCCGCCTGCTGCATGTTGTGCGTCACGATGACGATCGTGAAGCGCTCCTTCAGCTCACCGATCAGGTCCTCGATGGCGAGGGTGGAGATCGGGTCGAGGGCGGAGCAGGGCTCGTCCATCAGCAGGACGTTCGGCTCGACCGCGATCGCGCGGGCGATGCACAGACGCTGCTGCTGACCACCGGACAGGCCGGAGCCCGGCTTGTTGAGGCGGTCCTTCACCTCGTTCCAGAGGTTCGCGCCCTTGAGGGACTTCTCGACGATGTCGTTCAGTTCCGACTTCCGGTAGTTGCCGTTCAGGCGCAGACCGGCGGCCACGTTGTCGAAGATCGACATCGTGGGGAAGGGGTTCGGGCGCTGGAAGACCATGCCGACCTCACGGCGGACGGAGACCGGGTCGATGCCGGTGCCGTAGAGGTTCTCGTCGTCCAGGAGGACCTTGCCCTCGACACGCCCGCCGGGCGTGACCTCGTGCATGCGGTTGAGCGTCCGCAGGAACGTCGACTTGCCGCAGCCGGAGGGACCGATGAACGCCGTCACCGATCGCGGCTCGACCGTCATCGAGATGTCCTCGATCGCCTTGTGGGAGCCGTAGTAGGCGGTGAGTCCGCTTACGTCGATTCGCTTGGCCATGACTACTTCACTTCCAGTATCAGTCGCTGATGGCCGCGTCAGCGACCGGTCTTCGGGGCCTTCCAGCGGGCGATGCCGCGGGCAACCAGGTTGAGGATCATCACGAAGGCGATCAGGGTGAGCGACGCCGCCCAGGCACGGTCGTACGCCGCGTTGGCGCCCGCGCTGTTCGCGTACTGCTGGTAGATGTACAGCGGCAGCGACTGCTGTGCACCCTCGAACGGGTTCGCGTTGATGAAGCGGTTGCCGAACACCAGGAGCAGCACCGGCGCGGTCTCACCGGCGATACGGGCGATCGCCAGCATGACGCCGGTGGTGATGCCGCCGATGGAGGTCGGCAGGACCACCTTCAGGATCGTGCGCCACTTCGGCACGCCCAGCGCCAGGGAGGCCTCGCGCAGCTCGTTCGGGACGAGCTTGAGCATCTCCTCCGTGGAGCGGACCACGACGGGCATCATCAGGATGGCCAGGGCCAGCGAACCGGCGAAGCCGAAGGGCTGCATCTTGAAGATGAGCATCAGGCTGAGGATGAACAGACCCGCGACGATCGACGGGATACCGGTCATCACGTCGACGAAGAACGTGACGGCCTGAGCGAGACGGCCGCGCCCGTACTCCACGAGGTAGATCGCGGTGAGCACACCGATCGGCGCACCGATCACGGTGGCGAGGCCGACCTGCTCGAGGCTGCCGAGGATGGCGTGGTAGATGCCACCGCCCGGCTGGGAGTCCGCGACGATACCCATCGAGTGGGTGAGGAAGTAGATGTCGAGGACCTTCACACCGCGCGCGACGGTCGTCCAGACGAGGGAGACCAGCGGGATGACGGCGAGCAGGAAGGCGACCCACACGAGTGAGGTCGCGATGCGGTCCTTGGCCTGGCGACGGCCCTCGACCTGGGCGGCGACGACGTACGTGCCGATGAGGAAGAGGAGCGCGGCGATGACGCCCCACTGGACGTGGCTGCTCAGACCGGCGGCGGCACCGATGCCGCACGCGACGGCGATCGAGCCGAGGGCGACGGCCCAGGGCGTCCACTTCGGGAGGCTTGCGCCGCGCAGCGTGCTGGGGCGCTTGTCGGCGACGGCTGCGTGGCTCATGCGTTGGCCCCCGAGTACTCCTTGCGGCGAGCGATGATCATGCGAGCCGCGCCGTTGACCAGCAGGGTGATGACGAACAGGACGAGACCGGAGGCGATCAGCGCGTCACGGCCGTCCTCGGTCGCCTCGCTGAACTTGCTGGCGATGTTCTGGGCGAAGGTGCCGCCGCCCGGGTTGAGCAGGCTGGCGTGGATCAGGAAGTCCGGGGAGAGCACGGTGGCCACGGCCATCGTCTCGCCGAGCGCGCGGCCGAGGCCGAGCATCGAGGCGGAGATGACACCGGAGCGGCCGAAGGGCAGCACGGCCATGCGGATGACCTCCCAGCGCGTGGCGCCGAGGGCCAGGGCCGCTTCCTCGTGCATCTGCGGGACCTGGCGGAAGACCTCGCGGCTCACGTTGGTGATGATCGGCAGGATCATGATCGCGAGCAGGATGCCGACGGTGAGCATCGAGCGGGGGGCGCCGCCCTCCCACGAGAAGATGCCCGTCCAGCCGAAGTAGTCGTTCAGCCAGCTGAAGACGCCGCCCAGGTTCGGTACGAGGACCAGGGCGCCCCACAGGCCGTAGACGATGGACGGCACGGCGGCGAGGAGGTCGATCACGTACGCGATGGGCCCGGACATCCGGCGCGGGGAGTAGTGCGTCAGGAAGAGCGCGATGGCCACCGCGATCGGAACCGCGATGATCATGGCGATGATCGAGGAGACCACCGTGCCGAAGGCCAGTACGGCGATACCGAAGACCGGCGGGTTGAGGTTGGTGTTCCACTCGAAGGTGGTCAGGAAGTTGCCGTGGTCCTTGCCGATGGCGAGGGACGCACGGTAGGTGAGGAAGACCGCGATCGCGGCCATGATCACCAGCAGCAGGATGCCCGACCCACGGGAGAGACCGAGGAAGATCCGGTCTCCGGGTCGGGTGGCGCCACGGGCGGCGCGCTTCATCTCGCCCGTGGTCGGCTGGGGGGCAGGGGGAGGCGCTTCAGTGTTCTGTGTAGATATGTCCATCGGGATCTCCGGTCTGCGGAGCCGCACGCGCTGTGCGACTCCTGGCGGCGGTGCACCGGACGGTGCGGTCCGGTCCCGTGGTGGGACCGGACCGCACACTCAGGTCAGCTCAGGCCCTCGATGGTGGTGCGGACCTTGGCGATGATCGCGTCGGGGATCGGCGCGTAGCTGGCGTCGGCGAGGATCTTCTGGCCGTCCTCGCTGGCGATGTAGCGCAGGAACGCCTTCGTGGCGGGCAGGGTGTCGGCCTTGTTGCCCTTGTCGCAGGCGATCTCGTAGGTGACCAGGACCATCGGGTACGCACCGTCGGCCTTGGTGTTGTAGTTCAGCTGCAGGGCCAGGTCCTGACCGGTGCCGATGACCTTGGCGTCCGCGATCGCCTTGGTGGCGTTCTCGACGCTGGCCGCGACCGGGGCGGAGGCGCCCGTGTCGATCTGGACCGAGCTCATGTCCTTGGCGTAGGACAGCTCGAAGTAGCCGATGGCGCCGGCGGTCTGCTTGACCTGCTGGGCGACACCCGCGGACTGCGGAGCGGACTGGCCACCGGGAGCCTCCCAGGCCTTGCCACCCTCGTACTTGCCCCAGACCGACGGAGCCGCGGCCTTGAGGTACTTGGTGAAGTTGTCCGTGGTGCCGGACTCGTCCGAGCGGTGGAACGCCTGGATCTTGGTGGAGGGGAGCTTGGCGTCCGGGTTCAGCTTCTTGATCTCCGGAGCGTTCCAGGTCTTGATCTGGTTGTTGAAGATCTCGGCGATGGTCTTCGCGTCCAGAACCAGGTTGTCGACGCCCGGCAGGTTGTAACCGAGGGCGATCGGGCCGCCGACCATCGGGAGGTCGATGCCCTGGCCGCCGGAGCAGACCTTCTTGGAGGCCGTGACCTCTTCGGGCTTGAGGGCCGAGTCGGAGCCGGCGAAGGCGAGCTGGCCCTGGTTGAACGACGTCACACCGGCGCCGGAACCGCTGGCCTTGTAGTTGATCTGCACGCCACAGGCCTGGCTGAACTGCGCGACCCACGCGTCGATCGCGTTCTTCTGCGCGGACGAGCCGTCGGCGAGGAGCTGACCCTTGGCGTCGTCACACTTGATCGAGCTGGCGTTGGCCGTGGACGAGGACGAGGCGCTGCTGCCGCCACTCTTGTCGCTCGTGTCGTCGGAGCCGCACGCCGTGAGGGCCAGGGCGCCGGAGACGGCGAGAGCACCGAGGGTGAGGGCCCGCCGGTTCATGCGCTGAAGCTTCACTTTCGGGAGTTCCTTCCTGAAGCCGCCGTCCTGTCCGGCGGCGTGCGAAGTGTTGGTGATGCGAGCGCGTATTCGAAGCCGCGCTCGCCATCAGGTAAGGCCGAAATTAGGCAGAACAGGTGAAGCCGCTTATGGCCGTAAGTGAACGGAGGGTGAACCCCTGTGGTCGGTGCGGTTAGGTCACGGAACGCTTACATCGAGGACACGACGCGGTCCCGGGGGTCGACCCCGATCGCCGTCACTCTGCGCAACCGACTTGGCCCGTTCATGTCCGAGAAGTCCCGTCGTTCCGGCATCTTCGTCGGTTACGGAGCGCATTCCCCTTCCCTTCGTGAGAGACCTCGGTGGACCCCGCGCGGGAACGGCGCTCGAGCTGTCTCCAGTACCCAAGTCAGCTGCCGCGGGTGCGGCGGGCGCGGTGTCGGCCGCGGGTATGGACGATGAATTCGGTGTGTGCGACCGAACACGTGTATGCAGAACATGTGTACGGCCGCGAAGGATGCCTCCAGGACAGGAGGCGCCTTTTCGACGGCGACGAGCCCGGGCTACGTCGGGTTCAGCGCGTTCAGCAACGCGTCGACCAGATCGCGGTCGCGCGGCTGGGTCAGGCGGTGTCTGGCGGCCGTCGGCGGGAGCCAGAGGATGCGGTCGACCTCGTTGTTCGGGATGAAGTGACCGCGCGCCCCCTCCGCCGCCCAGTACCGGACCTCCTTGGGGCGGCCGTTCGCCTCGTAGCGGGCCGTGGGCAGCGGCGATCCGGGCACGGCGAGATAGCCGGTCTCCTCCTCGACCTCCCGCAACGCACCCGCGAGGGGGTCCTCGCCACGCTTCAGCTTGCCCTTCGGGTGCGACCAGTCGTCGTACCTCGGCCGGTGGACCAGACAGATCTCCAGCTCGCCGTCGACGGGCGAGCGGCGCCACAGGACGCAGCCCGCCGCGCGGATGGTGTCGTCGGTCATCGGGTTGCTCCGGCTCCTCTCCGTGCCTGCGGCGCGCCCGTCGGCGCGCCGTGCCGTCGTACGAGTGCCTCGTCGTCGAGGCGCCTTGCGCACCGGCGCCTAAGGAGTCACCACCGCCTGCTTCTGCCATGCCTGCTGGAAGGCGAACCGGGCCGCCTCCACCTCGTGCCGCTGGTCGGCGTGGAGCACGCCGAGCGCGTACGCCGTCGCAGGGGCGATGCGGGGGGTGCGCGCGGCGGCGGCCGCGGCGGCCGCGGCTTCCGCGGCGTCACGGTGGCGGTTCAGCGCCTCGCCGGCCGCGAGCAGACGGACGTCGACGGCCGTTTCCGCCCCGTGCAGCACCTCACGGGCATAGCGGTGCAGGCGCAGCAGCAGCCGGACCTGGTGCCAGGGGCCGTCCTGCGGGTGCGGGGACGGGTCCGGCGACAGTCCGTGGACCAGCGCCTCCGCGTTGTACGGGTGGCCGGCGGTGACCAGCGGCAGAGCCGCCACCGCGTCGCACAGCCGTTCCTCGGCCGCCGCCGCGAGCGGGCGCAGGTCGGCGTCGGCCGCGGCGGGCGTGAGCGGGACCTCGCTGGCGAGGACGGCGACGCTGTCCGCCACCGCGTGGAACCGGCTCGAACCGAGGGCCTGCAGGGCCGCGGAGTGCGCACGTGTCCGGGCCAGGGTCAGCTGGCGCTCCAGCAGGGCGCCCGCCTTCGCCGCGCCGACGGTCAGATTGCCCCGTTCCGGGATCGCGGTCTGGGGGCGCGGGCCGGCGCCGGCGGTCTCCCCGGCGCTCGAGGACTGGGCGGGGAACACCGACGAGCCCGACAGCCGGTGCAGGGCGAGGAGCAGGCGTTCGAGCCGGGACGCGTACGCGTGCTCGCGGGCCAGCGTGCCGGAGAGCCAGGCGAGCTCGGGTCGCATCGCCTCGGACCAGTCGGCGTCGAGGAGCGGCCGGTACGTGTGCAGGGTGCCGCTGATGCGGCGGGCCGAGCGGCGCAGGGCCAGCGCCGCGTCGGCGGCGTCCTCCGTGCCGCCGTCGCCGGCTCTGGAATCCTCTCCCGCTCTCGACTTCGCCCGCACGGGAGAACCGCCCTGAGCGGGGGGACCGCCGGCGGCGCCGTTCTCCCGGTGCTGCCGCAACGAGCGCAGGAACTCCGTGGCCTGGGCCCGCAGGTAACCCGCGAGGGCGTCCCCGGACGTCGGCGCGGCCGTGGGGTCGGTCGGGGGATCAAGGTGTTGCTGTGCCACGCCGGCGCCTCCGGGC
>Ga0102590_1003465_pt1 | contig 15634 bp, 12 predicted proteins | sample AraplaMF_Col_mMF_FD_76859 | JGI IMG/M metagenome (GOLD analysis project Ga0102590, IMG submission 76859) | Arabidopsis root microbial communities from the University of North Carolina, USA - plate scrape MF_Col_mMF | ecosystem: Host-associated > Plants > Roots > Endosphere | place: USA...
TACCGCGTTTCTGTCGCAATTCGTCGGGCTGCACACCCAGACCTACAGCATCACCATCGACGATGGCCATGGCGGAACGGCACAGGACAACGTCACCATCACGCTGAAGGGCGTCAACCGTGCACCGGTGGTGCAGTCGGGCACGACGCTGCACTTCACGGAAGGCCAGCTGCCGGTCGCGATCGACCCGCATCTGACGGTGTCCGACAGCGACGGCACCATGCTGGTCGGGGCGACCGTCGCGATCACCGGCAATTTCCTCGCCGGGCACGACATTCTCGGCTTCACCGCACAGAACGGCATCACCGGGAGCTATGACGCGGCCAGCGGCGTGCTGACGCTGACCGGACTGGCCAGTGTCGCGAACTACCAGGATGCGCTGCGCGCGGTGACCTATTTCGATGCCGGCGATCCGAATGCCCTGACCCGGACCATTTCGTTCCGGGTCGATGACGGCGAGCAGTTGAACCACCTCGGCGATGCCGCCACTGCCACGGTGATGGTGAGCCTGCCGACCGAAGCGGACAACGCGGTGGTCATCACCTCCGGCCATCAGGCCGGGCTGGCGATGGCCGTGCCGATGGCCGATCTCATCACCAATGGCGGCTTCGAGACCGGTGACCTGACCAATTGGGCTCTGCACGCGAATGCGGACCGTACCTCGGTCAACGGCAATCTGGTCGCGGCCGGCGCGTATAGCGTCGAGACCGGCGCATCGATCTATGGCGGCCTGGAGCAGATCATCGCCACGCTCCCGGGCGTGCATTACACGCTGAGCTTCGACCTTGCCGATTCCCGCCCGGGGGCGCCCGCCGACCCCAGCAATCTGACGACATTCCCAGGAATGAACGCGTTCTTCGCGCTCTGGAATTTCACCGAGACCGTATTCCAGCGCCAGGACGATCATCTGGCAGGCTTCCGGCACTATTCGTTCGACGTGGTCGGGGGTGGCTCCGCGTCCTTCCTGGACTTCCAAAGCTGGAACTACGCGCCGAACTACTGGTATATCGACAACGTGTCGCTGACCCCATCCACCGTCGACGCCCACGGCAGCATTGCCTTCTCAGATGCCGACGTGAACGATACCCACACGGCCAGCTTCCTGGCACAGGGCAGTGGCTATCTCGGAAGCTTCGCACTCGATCCGACGATATCGGAGTCCGGCGGCAGCGGCTCGGTGGGATGGCATTTTTCGGTGTCGGACGCCGACCTGCTCAACCTCGGCAGCACCTCGCGGACCCAGATCTACACGGTCACGGTGCATGACGGCTTCGTCGGTGGCGATGCCTCGCAGGAGGTGGCGGTCACACTGCTCGGTCCGGGCCTGGAGCATCCGCTGCTCATCTCGGATTTCGGCGCCCACTTTTTCGCGATGGCCCCGTTGCTCGATTCCGTGCCGGCGAACGCGACGGTGCACTTCGAGGGGATCAGCAACGCCCGTGTCTTCCTGGCCGACGGGATCACGCAGGTGCAATCCGGGACCGATCTGACCGCCGATCAGTTCGCCGGCCTGTTGCTGAACCCGAACGGAACCAATGCGACGCTCGCCGGATATTTCGCGTATTCGGTGTCCGACGGCGCTTCGCTGACCGAGCACAAAATTCCAGTGACTCTGTTTTCAGGATTCAACGGCGCGACCATCAACGGCACGGCCCTGAACGAGACCCTCGTCGGCAGCAACTACGGTGACGTTCTCAATGGCGGGGCAGGCAACGATCGACTGACCGGCGGCGGCGGCGCCGACCGCTTCGTGTTCGACCATGACGCCCTGACCGACGCCCAGGCTGCACAGCCGAAGCTCGATCAGATCCTCGACTATTCGAACGCCCAGGGCGACACGATCGACATCTCGCAGCTGCTTGCCACCGCGTTCGGCCAAGGCGAGCAGGCCTCCGACCGCGTGCAGGTGAAGGAGGATGCCAGCGGCGCCTTCGCCACCCTGCAGGTCGACCCCGACGGCGCCGCCAACGGCGCGCACTTCACCACGATCGCTCAGCTCAACGGCGCCCACGTCGGCGACATCATCACCGTCATGCTCGATCACGCCCAACAGGCCGCGCAGCTCCATGTGAGCTGAGCAACGGCGGTCCGTCGAACGGCCGCCGGATCGCCTCACACCTCGAAGAACACCGTCTCGTCGTCACCCTGCAGGCGGATGTCGAAGCGATAGACGCCGTCCTTGGTGCGCTTGGCGATCAGGGTGCCCCGGCGATCGGCCGGCACCAGCGCCAGCACCGGATCGGCGGCGTTGCTCGCCTCATCGTCGAAATAGACCCGGGTGTAGTTCTGCCGCAGCATGCCGCGGGAGAAGATCGCCATCAGGATGTGCGGCGCCTGCGGCTTGCCGTCGGGATCGGGCACCGAACCGGGCTTGATGGTGTCGAAGGCGAAGGAGCCCTTGGGGGCGGTACCGCTGCGGCCGAAGCCCTTGAACGAGGCATTAGGCAACGCGCGCTTGTCCTGCGGATCGGCGAAACGGCCCTGGGCATCGGCCTGCCAGATTTCCAGCATGGCATCCGGCACCGGCACGCCGTCGCCGTCATAGACCGTACCTTCGACGCGGATCCGGTCACCGGACGTGTCGGGAGTGACGAGATTGGCAGTAAAGGCGTCATTCCAGGCATATTCGCCGTTTGGCGTTAGCCCATAAGCGAAGAACGGACCGACGGTCTGCGAGGGGGTAATTCCGGCCACTTACTTGGTCTCCATCGGCGTGGCGTTGCGCCCGCGCAGCACAATGTTGAAGCGATAGGCGAGCGCCCAGTTGGGCTGGGTGTTCTCGAGGTCGAAGTCGGAAATCATCCGCGCCCGCGCCTTCTCGTCGGTCACCGAATTGAAGATCGGGTCGAACGGAAACAACGGATCGCCGGGGAAATACATTTGCGTCACCAGCCGCGACACGAAGGAATGGCCGAACACCGAGAAGTGGATGTGGGCGGGACGCCAGGCGTTGTGGTGGTTGCCCCACGGATAGGCGCCGGGCTTGATGGTGATGAACTTGTAGTAGCCGTTGCCGTCGGTCTGGGCGCGGCCGGCGCCGGTGAAATTCGGATCGAGCGGCGCGGGATGCTGGTCAACAACATGGATATAGCGGCCGCAGGCATTGGCCTGCCACAGTTCGACCAGCACGCCCGGCACGCCGCGGCCGTCCTCGTCCTGGACATGGCCATGCACGATGATCCGCTCGCCGAGCGGCTCGGCCTGGTGCTGGATGGTGAGGTCGTGGTCGTTGGGACGCACCGTCTCGTGGCCGTAGACCGGACCGGTCAGTTCCGACAGCGTCTGGCGCATGATGATCAGCGGCTTCTGCGGCGAGCGCTTGATCGTGCTCTTGTAGCCCGGCGACAGCCGCGCCGGAAAAGCGCTCAGGCTCTCAATCGGATAGTTCAGGGTCATTGCTGGTTTCTCCCACCGCCCGGCCGGCACCGCCGGCCGCGGACAGATCATTATATGATATAATCATTTTGGAAAAGCGCTTCGCGCGCTTTTCTTTGCCGATCCAGGGCTCGATCCAGCGGGTTGAATCGGGGCCCGGATCGGCGGTTGTTTTGAGCATGATCTATTCGGAAAGCCGGTGCCCACTTTTCCGGATCATGCTCGTCAGTTCAGCTTCTCGATCGCCATCGCGACGCCCTGACCGACGCCCACGCACATGGTGGCCAGCGCCAACTTGCCGCCGCGCTTTTCCATGCCGTGCACCGCCGTCAGCGCCAGCCGCGCGCCGCTCATGCCGAGCGGATGGCCGAGTGCAATGGCGCCGCCATGCGGATTGACGAAGTCGGCATCGTCCTTGACGCCGAGCTGGCGCAGCACGGCGATACCCTGCGAGGCGAAAGCTTCATTGAGCTCGATCAAATCGAAATCGCTGATCTTGAGCCCGAGCCGCTCCATCAGCTTCCTGGTCGCCGGCACCGGACCGATGCCCATGATACGCGGCGGCACGCCGGCCGACGCCAATCCCAGAATCCGCGCCCGCGGCGTCAGGCCGTGCTTCTTCACCGCGGCCGCCGAGGCCAGGATCATCGCCGCGGCGCCGTCGTTGACCCCCGACGCGTTGCCCGCGGTCACCGTGCCGGGATTGCGCACGATCGGCTTCAGTTTTGTCAGGCCCTCGAGCGTGGTTTCCGGGCGCGGATGCTCATCCTTGTCGACGATGGTCGGACCGGCCTTGCCGCCCGGCGCCGAAACCGGGGTGATCTCCTCGGCGAAATAGCCGGCCGCGATCGCAGCACCGGCGCGCTGCTGCGAGCGGATCGCGAAGGCGTCCTGATCGGCGCGCGAGACCTGGAATTCCTCGGCGACGTTCTCGCCGGTCTCCGGCATGGCGTCGACGCCGTATTGCGCCTTCATCAACGGATTGATGAAGCGCCAGCCGATGGTGGTGTCGAAAATATCCGCCGAGCGCGAAAACGCTTCCGGCGCCTTGCCCATCACGAACGGTGCCCGCGTCATCGATTCGACGCCGCCGGCGATGGCGAAATCGATCTCGCCGGAACGGATGGCGCGCCCGGCGGCACCGACCGCATCGAGGCCCGAAGCGCAGAGCCGGTTGAGAGTCTGGCCCGGAACGGCATCCGGCAGGCCCGCCAACAGCAGCGCCATGCGGGCGACGTTGCGGTTGTCCTCGCCGGCCTGGTTGGCGCAGCCGAAATAGACTTCGTCGAGCGCGTTCCAGTCGAGGTTCGGGTTCCGCGCCATCAGCGCCTTGATCGGTGTCGCGGCGAGGTCGTCGGCGCGTACCTTGGCCAGCGAGCCGCCGAAGCGCCCGATCGGGGTCCGCACGGCATCGCACACGAATACGTCGCTCATTTCTCTCTCCTTGAATGCCGCGTCCGCCCCGGATGGCTGGATTTGAGGCCGGTTTTAGGTAGGGACGCCGGAGAGGTCAAATGAAGGCTGCACGTGCGTCACTTGCCGTTCCCCCTCCCCCTTGCCAGGCGCCACTGTCGAAGACGGGGAAAAGGCCTGGCAATCCACCCCGGAGCGCTGTGATTGCGCCGCAAAACTTTGTAGTTTCCGCGGCCATGACGATCCAGCAGCCCATCCCCGTACCGACCGAACCCGCCGCATCGGCTGAGGACACCGCGCGCGTGTCGCCGATGATGGAACAGTACATGGAGATCAAAGCGGCCCATCCGGGTCTGCTGCTGTTCTACCGGATGGGCGACTTCTACGAGCTGTTTTTCGAGGACGCCGAAATCGCCTCCCGCACGCTCGGGATCGTGCTGACCAAGCGCGGCCGCCATCAGGGCATGGACATCCCGATGTGCGGCGTGCCGGTGGAGCGCTCGGAAGACTATCTGCATCGCCTGATCGCCGCGGGAATTCGCGTCGCCGTCTGCGAACAGCTGGAAAACCCGGCCGAGGCGAAGAAGCGCGGCAACAAGAGCGTGGTCCGCCGCGGCGTGATCCGGGTGGTGACGCCGGGCACGCTGACCGAAGACAACCTGCTCGACGCCAGGACCAACAATTACCTGCTGGCGCTGGCGCGCGCCCGCGGCTCGTCCGGCGGCGATCGCATCGGGCTCGCCTGGATCGATATCTCGACCGCGGAATTCATCGTCACCGAATGCAGCGTCGGTGAACTCGCCGCCACCCTGGCACGGATCAATCCCAACGAAGTCATCGTCACCGACGCGCTCTATGGCGACGCCGATCTCGGCGCGATGCTGCGCGAATTGCCGGCGGTGACGCCCTTGACCCGCGACGTGTTCGACGGCGCCACCGCCGAGCGGCGGCTGTGCGATTATTTCGCCGTCGCCACCATGGATGGGCTGAGCGCGATGTCGCGGCTGGAGACGACGGCGGCCGCCGCCTGCGTCACCTATATCGACCGCACCCAGGTCGGCAAACGGCCGCCGCTATCGCCGCCGGCCCGCGAGGCCGTCGGCACCACCATGGCGATCGATCCCGCCACCCGCGCCAATCTCGAACTGACGCGTACGCTCGGCGGCGAACGCCGCGGCTCGCTGCTCGACGCCATCGACTGCACGGTCACCGCCGCCGGTTCGCGCCTGCTGGCGCAGCGGCTGGCGGCGCCGCTGACCGACAGCGCCGCCATCGCACGCCGGCTCGATGCGGTGACGAGCTTCGTCGCCGATCCCGGCCTGCGCGACGACATCCGCACCGCGCTGCGCACAGCACCCGACATGTCGCGCGCGCTGGCGCGGCTGTCGGTCGGCCGCGGCGGCCCGCGCGATCTCGCCGCACTGCGCGACGGCATCCTCGCCGCCGACCAGGCGCTGGCGCGGCTCAAGCAGATCGACAACGTGCCTGCGGAAATCGCCGCGGCGATGGCCGCGCTGCGCCGGCCGTCGCGCGATCTCGCCGGCGAATTCCAACGCGCGCTGGCCGAACAGCTGCCGCTGATCAAGCGCGACGGCGGTTTCGTCCGCGAAGGTTATGAAGCCGCACTCGACGAGACCCGCAATTTGCGTGACGCCTCGCGGCTGGTGGTGGCGGCGATGCAGGCCCGCTATGCCGACGACACCGGCGTCAAGGGCCTGAAGATCCGCCACAACAACGTGCTCGGCTATTTCGTCGAAGTGACGGCGCAGCACGGCGACAAGCTGATGGCGCCGCCGCTCAACGCCACCTTCATCCATCGCCAGACCCTGGCCGGCCAGGTCCGCTTCACCACCGCCGAGCTTGGCGAGATCGAGGCCAAGATCGCCAATGCCGGCGACCGCGCGCTGGGGCTGGAGCTCGAGATCTTCGAGCGGCTTTTGGCGATGGTCGCCGCGGCCAGCGAGGATCTCCGCGCCGCGGCCCATGCCTTCGCGCTGCTCGATGTCGCCACCGCGCTGGCGAAGCTGGCGGTCGACGACAATTACGTGCGGCCCGAGGTCGATGAATCATTGGGTTTTGCCATCGAGGGTGGTCGCCATCCGGTGGTCGAGCAGGCGCTCAAGCGCGACGGTCAGCCGTTCATCGCCAACGCCTGCGACCTGTCGCCGGGACCGGCGCAAAAATCCGGCCAGATCTGGCTGATCACCGGTCCCAACATGGCCGGCAAATCGACCTTCCTGCGCCAGAACGCGCTGATCGCGCTGATGGCGCAGATCGGCAGTTTCGTGCCGGCGAGCCGGGCCCGCATCGGCATCGTCGACCGGCTGTTCTCCCGGGTGGGCGCCGCCGACGATCTGGCACGGGGCCGCTCGACCTTCATGGTCGAGATGGTGGAAACGGCGGTCATCCTCAACCAGGCGTCTGAGCGGGCGCTGGTGATCCTGGACGAGATCGGCCGGGGTACCGCGACCTTCGACGGCCTGTCCATCGCCTGGGCGGCGATCGAGCATCTGCACGAGGCCAACCGCTGCCGCGCGCTGTTCGCCACGCATTACCACGAGCTCACCGCGCTGTCGGCGAAACTGCCACGACTGTTCAACGCCACGGTGCGGGTCAAGGAGTGGCACGGCGACGTGGTGTTCCTGCACGAGGTGCTGCCGGGCTCCGCCGACCGCTCCTACGGCATCCAGGTGGCAAAACTCGCCGGCCTGCCGCCGTCGGTGGTGGCGCGCGCCAAATCGGTGCTGGCCAAACTCGAAGCCCAGGACCGCGGCCAGACGGCGCGTGCGCTGGCCGACGACCTGCCGCTGTTCGCCGTGCCGTCGCGCGCCGCGGCCGAGGCGGCACCGCCGAGCGAGGCTGAGCTATTGATCGCGGCGCTGAAGGCGCTGCATCCGGATGAGATGTCGCCCCGCGATGCGCTGGAGGCGCTGTATGCGCTGAAGGCGAAGCTGCCGAAGCAATAACAGGGCGCGGGACTCAAGCGCGGCAAGTCGGACCTGAGCGTTGTCGGCGGATGCCTTGCGCGCCATCTTGTCGCCATGAGAACATTATGTCGCAGGCCGGCCGCAACGTGGTCACAGCGATCGGGCCGCGTGCATCGCACAAACGAGGTGGTCTCGTAAAACTGGAATCAATGCTTATGTCAGGGACAATCGAGCGCATGTCCGAGAGGTTGATCTGATGAGCATTTATCGTCGCATTGAACGGAAATTGGCCGAAGTCATCAGATCGCTCAAGGCCGGATTCGATCGCCGACCGGTGTTGATCCCAATTCCCGTCAGAGCTGCCACCAGCCGGCGACGGGTCCGATCGAATGATTGATTTCCCAAACCACAGCCGCTCGTACGATTCGACGCGGCGGGCCGTACGTTTTTGGGGACATGACAGCGCCATCGAGGCTTCGTTTTATGTCAACGAGGACGCACTGACCCGAATCCAGCCGGGTGTCAGGCTCGATGAATCGGGATTTCTGAACGCCTTTGACGCGAACCGCGATAAGATCTGCGCCGCTGCCGCCAAGGTTTATGTTCGCGGGACTCGAGGGTCTTACGATCTTGGCGCGGCAAATTTCTGAAACAGGTGCGGCCTCCGCCGCCTACGCCCTTACCGAAAACCGGTTGAACGCGCTGACCGACTGCACCCGCGGATCGACCTCCCTGAGGTAGATCGCCTGGCGCAGGAACCGGATCTCGTCCTCGGCTTCCTGTTCGTCGACGTCGGTGTACCAGGACTTCGGGCGCCCATCGGCGCCGTCGCTCCAGCGATAGCCGCGCTTCTTCAGTTCGTCCTTGAGATCGAACGGCGACTGTTCGGCCCAGATGCGGCTGGTCTTGCGGCGGGCGCGGTCCAGCAGCGCCAGAAGCGCAGGCCGCCCGGTGCCGGGCAGCTCCGAAGACAGAATTTCGAGCAGCGCATGGCAATCGTCGACGGCACGATGGGCCTGGTGAAACAGGCCGACGCCGGCCAGCAGATAGCCGAGGCGCGATCCGTCGAAGCCATGCCTGCGCCATTCGACTTCGGTCGCCGAGCAGCCCCAGGCGCGCTGCTGGAACACCGGCCAGTAGCGCTCGGCAAATTTGCGGTCGAAATGGGCGTTGTGGGCAATGACGATGACGCTGTCGGCGGCAAACATGGCGACGGCATCGGCGTCGATCCTGTGGCCTGCCACGGTCGCGTCGGTAATGCCCGTCAGTTCGGAGATTTCGGGAGGGATCGGCACCGACGGCTGGTTCAGGGCAGAGAACACATCGACGACGCCGGTGATGGTGCCGTCGGGCAGATAAGCGAACTTGACCATGCCAAGCTCGATGACTTCGTGCCGTGCGGTATCGAGGCCGGTGGTCTCGACGTCGAGCAGAATGCCCATCTTCGCGGACGGCGCATCGGCTGTCGTGCGTTCGGTTCGTGGTACCAGGCGTCGCAGGACGCGGTAGTCCGGGGATTTTTCCAGGGTCGCCGCCAGAATGGCGGGATCGATGTCTTCGGCCGTCATGCAGGTTTGAGCTCACGCTGCGAATCGGCCGTAAAATATCAGAAGTCGGGTTCACGCCAGGTAATTAATCGGGCCGCATCAACGGCTTTGTCAGTCATCGATGCGGTCCGCAGGACTGCGTGGGCGTTTCAGCGCGCCGAAACGCCCGTCATCGGTCGGCTCAGTAACCGCAGGAGTTGCAGCGCGGCGCCACCGGCATGTAGTAGGCCTGCGCCGGTGCAACCATCTCGACACGCTGGCGGGTGGCGTATTGCGCGGGCACCTGCTCGTAGGCGACGCCTCCGGGCGCGACCATCACCGTCTGCGGCACCATGACGGTGCGGTACTGCGGCGGGGTGCGATGAGCAATGACGCGGCCCGGCGCGACCATCACGGTCTCCTGCACGGCGCGGTACTGCGGCGGCGTGACGACCTGCTGATAGCAGGTCGGGCAGGGCTGCGGCGGGGCGTAGCAATTGTAGCAGCCGGCGGAGGCGGCGGACGGAAGCGCGGCAGCGGCGACTGTGGCGGCGAAGATGGCGGCAATGGCGCGGGACATGGGATACCTACCTGGCGTGAAATGTTTTCGTCGGGGCATCTAGCAACGCGAGTCGCAAATTTGGGTTGAGAAAGTCCTTAACGGCTGGTGAACCTGGGATTTACCTTACCAGGCGTCGCCGGCTCCATCCCCACAGCCCGAGATTCCATGCCACGCAGGTCAAAAGCGCGAGGCTCAGCGCGATCGCCGAGCCGAGCGGCAGCGCGGTGACGTGCAGCACGGCGACGGCGATGGCGAAACCGGCCAGGCCCCAGACGCTGTTGGCGATGACGGCGGCGGTCGGCGGGCCGCCGATGCGCGGCTGCAGGATCAGCATCAGGCTGGTGAGGACGATGGGAACGATGGCGATGGTGCCGCTGATCGCCGGGCCGGCCCAGCCCGACACGGTGGTCACGGTCGCGACCAGCGTCGACACCAGCACCGCGCGCAGCGGAATGTCATACCAGCGCCGGGTGATCAGAGGCATCCGCACGTTGCGAAACCGCTGCACCAGCGGCAGACAGATCGCGAACGCCACGACGTTGGCGGCAATGCCGGCACCGAACGACCATTGCGCCGTCCGGATCAGCACGGCGAGCCCGAGCCAGAGCCCGACCGACGCGCAGAAGCAGACGATCAGGCTGCCGCGCTGCGCCAGCAGCACATACACGAGACTCATGAACACCGTGGCGGCATTGATCGGCAGGCTGGCCAGCGCGCCCTGCGCGACGAAGGCCGCATCGTGATCGAGCGCCAGGAACGCATAGGACGGCCCCGCCGAAATCGGCAGGGTCGCGATCAGCGCGCCGATCACCGGCCCGGAGCGCTCGGTGATGACGGAGGCGGTGACGACGAACGCGGCGGTGATCGCCATGCGCAGCGCCAGCGTCAGGATGAAAGCGAGTTCGGGGGGCATGTTGGAGGGAGCGCTTTCTCACCCTCCCCTGGAGGGGGAGGGTCGGCACGCAGCCCGCGAAGCGGGTTGCGGGACGGGGTGGGGTGATGCCACGGATGACCACATCACCCCACCCCGACCGCTTCGCGATCGACCCTCCCCCTCCAGGGGAGGGTAAGGCGGCATCACACCCTGTGCATCGACACCGACACCTTCGGGCCATTCTTGATGGTCTGGTAGACCACGCAATAGCGTTCGGTGAGTTTCAGCAGCAGATCGAGCTTGTCCTGCGGCGCGTCGGTGTCGACGTCGAAGCGCAGGCGGATTTCGGCGAAGCCGACCGGGGCTTCCTTGTCGACGCCAAGGGTGCCGCGGAAATCAAGGTCGCCTTCGGCGCTGACATTGCCGGTCTTCAGCGGCACTTCGATCGCGGTCGACACCGATTTGAGCGTGACGCCGGCACAGGCCACCAGCGCCTCCAGCAGCATGTCGCCGGAGCACAGCTCGAGGCCGGAGCCGCCGGTGGCGGGATGCAGGCCGGCGACCGCCAGCGCGCGGCCGGTTTCCACCTTGCAGGCGATGCCTTCGTTCTCGATCGAGCCCTTGGCTTTCAGGGTGATGAAGGCGGCCTTGGGATCGGTCTTGTAGCGATCCTTGATCGGGGCCTGGGTGGCGCGAAGTTCCGCGGCGTCCATGTTCTCAACTCCCGGACTGATTGATTAAAGCATCGGCCCGATATAGTCGGCGAGGACCGCGATGTCACCACCACATCGCCTCGCCGGCGGTCGATTTCGGATCGGCATCGGGCACGCTGCGGTCGAGCGAACGGTCCAGCGCAGTCAGCACGCGGCGCTTGAAGCTGTCGAACAGCTCCGAATTGCGATCGCGCGGCCGCGCCAGGTTGATGATGATCTGCTCGAACAACCGGCCCGGCCGCGGCCGCATCACCAGCACGCGATCGGCCAACACCACCGCCTCGTCGACATCGTGGGTAACCAGGATCAGGGTCGGCCGGGTGTCGGCCCACAGATCCAACAGATGATCCTGCAGGTCGCGGCGGGTGAAGGCATCGAGCGCAGAGAACGGCTCGTCGAGCAGCAGCACTTCCGGCCGCGGCACCAGCGCGCGTGCGATCGCCACCCGCTGCGCCTGGCCGCCGGACAATTCGCGCGGCCACGCCTTGGCCTTGTCGGCGAGGCCGACCCTGGCCAGCGCTGCCGCGACCCGGGCATCGCGCTCGCTGCGTGGGCGATCGCCGAGGCCGAAGCCGATATTGTCTGCGACGCTGAGCCACGGCAGCAACCGCGGCTCCTGGAAGATGATGCCGATCTTTTCATGCGGCGCCGAGATCGTGATGTCGTCGAGCACGACGCTGCCGCTCGAGGCGCGGTCGAGACCGGCGATGGCGCGCAGCAGGGTCGACTTGCCGCAACCCGAGCCGCCGATGATGGCGACGATTTCGCCCTGGCGGATCTCGGCCGAGAACCGTTCCAGCGCATGGACGCCATTGGGATAGGTTTTGCCGACCCGCTCGAGCTTCAGCATCAGCCCTCTCCGCCCGGACGGAACGCATCCTGCCAGCGCAACAACGGTGCGGAAGAAATCTCGATCAGCCAGTCGGTGGTCTTGCCGAGAATGGCGAAGATCACGATCGCCGCGAGAATCTGCGCCGGCTTGCCGAGCTGCTGGCCGTCGATCAACAGATAGCCGAGCCCTTCGGACGCGCCCATGAATTCGGCCGCCACCACGAACATCCAGCCGAGCCCGAGCCCGACCCGCAGCGATACCACGTAAGCCGGCAGCACCGCGGGCAACAGGATGCGCCGGATCATTGCCGGACCGCTGAGGCGAAACGTACGCCCGACCTCGACGATCTTGCGATCGACCGAGAGAATGGCGCCCATCACGCCGAGATAGACCGGAAAGAACACCCCGACGGCGATCAGCGCGATCTTCGAGGTCTCGAAAATGCCGAGCCAGAGGATGAACAGCGGCACCCAGGCGATCGATGGAATGGCGCGCAGCGCCTGCACGGTGGGGTCGAGCAGCCGGCGCGCCAAGCCCCAATAGCCGGAGACGGCGCCGAACAGCGTGCCGGCAACGACGCCGAGGGCGAACCCGGCGCCGACCCGGGTCATGGTCGCGGTGATGTGACGGATCAGCTCGCCGCTGCGCGCGAGCTCCGTGATGGTGGCGAACACCTTTGACGGCGGCGGCACCAGTCGGCCATTGGACCAGCCCGCGGCAACGACCGCCTCCCAGATCAGCGCGAGGCCGACCGGCAGCAGCAATCCCAGCACCGGACGCGCGAAGCGGCGCCAGCGCCCGGCGGGTGCAGTCGCCGTCGGTGTGTCAGTTGCTGCGGAAGCGGTGGTTTCCAGCGTCATGAGCATAGCAAAACCGCGTCTGACGAAGGATTGCAAGGCGGGGCGTGCCCACGAGTCGTCGCGGCGCAGGCCGGGACCCAGCCGGCGTGGGTTTTCGGGCAGTGGGCTGATGCCATCTGCACAATCGGGGCTAGGGAGTCTGGGTCCCGGCCTGCGCCGGGACGACAACAGGCTCTGCTTTTCGATCAATTCGTCGGCAGCGGAACCTGGTCGTCGATCAGGGCATCGACGGTGGCCTTGACGTCGACCTTGCCGTCGATGACGCCGGCCTGCTGCAAGGCGAGGCCGGCGGCGAGGATGGACTCACGCTGCGGCGCACCGATGCGGCTGTGGGTGATTTCGGTGCGTTCCTTGAGTTGCTTGTCGACCACGGCATCGGGGAGCTTGGTGACGCCGATAAAACCCTTCTTCAGCTCGTCGTAATTGGCCAGCGAATATTTACGGGCCTCCTCATAGACTGCCAGGACGCGGCGGACCACGTCCGGGTGTTCCTTCAAGAACGCTTCGCGCACGTTGAGGATGCCCCAGGTGTTGGCTTCCGGCTTGCGGAAGAACAGCTTTGCGCCGTCCTCGATTTCGGCTTGCGCCATCATCGGATCGAGGCCGGCCCAGGCGTCGACGTCGCCGCGGATCAGCGCGGTCTTGCCGTCGGCATGCTGCAGCAGTACCGGGGTGATGTCCTTTTCGCTCAAGCCAGCGCCAAGCAGCGCGCGCACCAGGAAGATGTGCGGATCGGTACCGCGGGTCACCGCAACCCGCTTGCCCTTGAGGTCGGCGACCGAGGCGATCTTCGAATCCTTCGCGGTGACCAGCGCGGTCCATTCGGGCCGCGAATAAACATAGATCGACTTGATCGGATTGCCGTTGATCCTGGCGACCAATGCAGCGGAGCCCGCGGTGGAGCCGAAGTCGATCGAACCGGCGTTGAGGAATTCCAGCGCCTTGTTGGAGCCCGCCGACTGCACCCAGACAATGGAGATGCCGTCCTTGGCGAATTCCTTTTCGAGCAGCCCCTTCTGCTTGAGCACGATCGAGACCGGATTGTAGGTCGCCCAGTCGATGCGGATCTCCTTGAGCGCGTCGGCCGCGCCGGCCACGCCAGGCAACAGCACGAGCGACGACACCAGCGAGACCGTCAGCGCCAATAGCGCGCGCCGTGAATTCCTTGCCATGGTCGATGTCTCCGAAGTTGAAAAGGCCAAGCCCAACGCGAAGCCTCGACGCCCGCGTGCAGTGCAGCGACGAATGCTTTCGCAGCGGCACAAAAACTTCTTTTTATTTCAATGAGTTAATTGATCACGTCAACTAGAAAATAATGGCATTGAAAGTCCGGCCAAGAGAACATGATTGCTCAAAGCAGCGCAAAGGCGGCATGGATCGCCTATCGCCCCCATATCTGTCGTGACAGCGCGGGCGCTGTCCGATATCCGGGTAGTTCATGGACACTATCGTAACGACACCACGGCCGGCGGCAGACGACCGCTTCGACAGCGCGAGGATCACCGGCGAGATCGATGCGCTGGCCGCGAAACATCAAGGCCAGGAAGACGTTTTCCGCGCCGCCATGGCCAAGCTCCTGAAAGCCGAGCTGCACAGCGCGAGCGAGGCCGCCGAGGCCGGACTGTTGAAGGATCGGCACGGACGGCGTTGCGCCGAGCGGCTGTGCTTCGTCCAGGACGAGATCATCCGCATTCTGTACGCGGCGGCGACGCGCCATCTCTATCGCTCGCCAGTCCCGTCCGCGTCGGAGCGCATGGCGGTGGTGGCGACCGGCGGCTACGGCCGCGGCCTGATGGCGCCGGAATCCGACATCGATCTGCTGTTCATCCTGCCCTACAAGCAGACCGCCTGGGGCGAACAGGTCGCCGAAGCGATCCTGTATTGCCTGTGGGACATGGGCCTCAAGGTTGGTCACGCCACCCGCTCGGTCGATGAATCGATCCGGCAGGCGCGCGGCGACATGACGATCCGCACCGCGATCCTCGAGACCCGGTTCCTGACCGGCGATCAGCCGCTCTACGACGAACTGGTGGAGCGCTTCGACAAGAACGTGGTGCACGGCACCGCCGCCGAATTCGTCACCGCAAAACTCGCCGAGCGCGAGGAGCGGCATCGTCGCGCCGGGCAATCGCGCTATCTGGTCGAACCCAACGTCAAGGACGGCAAGGGCGGCCTGCGCGATCTTCACACGCTGTTCTGGATCGCCAAATACGTCTACCGGGTGCACGACACCGGCGAACTGGTGGCGCGCGGCGTGTTCGACGCGCAGGAATACCGCACCTTCCGTCGCTGCGAGGACTTCCTCTGGTCGGTCCGCTGCAACATCCACTTCATCAGCCGCCGTCCCGAGGAGCGGCTGTCGTTCGACCTGCAGCGCGAGATCGCGATCCGGCTCGGCTACACCTCGCATCCCGGCATGCAGGACGTCGAGCGCTTCATGAAGCACTACTTCCTGGTCGCCAAGGAAGTCGGCAACCTCACCGCCATCCTCTGCGCCAAGCTCGAGGACCAGCAGGCCAAGCCCGCGCCGGTGCTGAGCCGGATGATGGCGC
>Ga0102590_1003467_pt1 | contig 15625 bp, 12 predicted proteins | sample AraplaMF_Col_mMF_FD_76859 | JGI IMG/M metagenome (GOLD analysis project Ga0102590, IMG submission 76859) | Arabidopsis root microbial communities from the University of North Carolina, USA - plate scrape MF_Col_mMF | ecosystem: Host-associated > Plants > Roots > Endosphere | place: USA...
CTGTTCCGGCTGCTGGACGTACTGCGCATGTTCGACCTGCCGTATGTCCTGGTGGGGCCGCGCAAGCACTCGGTCGAGACGCTGTCGATGATCGCTTTCAACGAGATGACCAATCTGCGCTTCGGCTCGGCTGCCGCGTACGCGTCCGTCCTGTTCGTCTACATCGCCGTTGTCGCCCTCGCGTTCGTCAAGCTGTTCGGCGCCGATCTGCTCGGCCGGGGCACCAGGAGTGAGTCATGAGCACGCTGTCCTTCACACGACGTCGGCGGCGCGGTGTGGGCGGGGGCGGGCGGGGCGTGGCCTGGGCCGGGCGCCTGGGCATCGCCGCGATCGTCGCGTACTGCCTGGCACCGTTCTACTGGATGGTGGTGTCCAGCCTGCGCAGCCCGGCCGACCAGTTCTCCAACGCACCGCTGCCGGCCCCTGCGTCCTTCGACAACTACACGGCCGCCTTCGACCCGCACAACGGCTTCGGCCGGGCGCTCGTCAACAGCCTCGTCGTCGCAGGAGTCACCACCGGAGCCACCCTGGTCGTCGGCATCTTCGCCGGATACGCCCTGGCGCGGCTGCAGTTCCGCGGCAAGACACTGATCCTGACGCTGATCATCGCGGCGTCGATGTTTCCTCCGATCATCCTGGTCGTCCCGCTGCTCCGACTCTTCACGGATGTCGGATGGATCAACACCTACCAGGCGATGATCGTCCCGAGCATGAGCTTCGCCCTGCCGTTGGCGGTGTGGAACCTCACCGCGTTCTTCCGCCAGATGCCCGCCGAACTGGAGAAGGCCGCCCAGGTCGACGGCTGCACACCGGCGCAGGCCTTCCGCAAGGTCGTGCTCCCGCTGGCCGCGCCGGGCGTCTTCACCACGGCGATCCTCGTCTTCATCAGCGCGTGGAACGAATTCCTCATCGCTGTCAGCGTGGTGAACGACCGTCACATGATGACCGCCAACGTGATCGTGTCCCTCTTCACCGGACAGTACAAGTACGACCAGCCCTTCGGCACGCAGATGGCCGCAGGCGTGGTGGTCACCCTGCCGCTCGTCGCGGCCGTGCTGTTCTTCCAGCGGCGGATCGTGGACGGCCTGACGGCAGGAGGTCTGAAGTAGTTGAGCGATCCGACCAGCGGCAGCCCCCTTCCGGCCGCCGGCGCATGGGTGCTGGCCACGGATGATCCTGTTTCATCCGTCGGCTATCACCCCGCCTTCACCGGCAACGGCCGTTTTGCGGCACGGGTCCCGGCGGCGGGCAACGGCTTCGCCGACACCCCCGTACGGACGCAGTTCCACGTAGCGGGTCTTTACACCGGCCGTGAAGGCACATGGTCCCGTAAGGCGTCCCTGCCGGCGTGGTCCACGCTCGATGTGAGCGACGGCAGCGGTTCGTTCAATGCCGCGTTCGCCGACCTGACCGCAGCGCAGACAACCGTCGTCGAGAGCGAACCGCTGATCGGAGGGGACTGGGCTCCGGTGAGCAGCCCGCGCGCCGGGTCGGCCCGCGGCATCGAACGGTACCGGCAGAGCCTCGATCTGCGCACCGGGGTGATCACCACCGAAGCCCTCTGGAACTCTCCTGCGGGTCGGATGACCGACGTGCGCTACGAGGTGTTCACCGACCGGTCAAGGCCGCACGTGGCCGTCGTGAGTGTGACGGTCACGCCGCTCTGGGAGGGTGAACTCGTCATCACCGACGCGCTGGACGAGCGGGCCGGATCGCGCGTCCGGACCGTGGAGCGGGGTGGCGACCAGGGGCGGATCTGGACGCTCGTGGAAGCCGAGGGCAGCGGCATCACGGCCGCGCTCGTCTCCGTTCTGCGGGGGCCGGAAAGTGGCGTGGGTTCAGCCCACGAGGAGCCCCTCCCCGCGCCGGACGGAGGCGCGGCGCAGACGCTCCGCGTCCGCACTTCCACCGGACGCCCCCTGACATTCACCAAGTACGTGGCCGTGGTGACGTCCCACACGGCGGCCGAGCCACTGGGCACAGCCCGAGTCCATGCCGAAGGGGCCGCCCGCGAGGGCTACGGGCGCCTGGCGGAGGACAACCGGCGTGCCTGGCAACGGGAATGGGAGGCGGACATCGTCGTACGTGGCGATGCGTTGCTGCAACGCCGGGTACGGGCCTCGAAGTTCTACCTCCTCACCAGCGTGCACGAGGACTCGCCCTGGTCGCCGTCGCCCGCGGGACTGTCCAGCGACGGCTACAACGGCCACGTCTTCTGGGACACCGAGACCTGGATCTGGCCCGCGCTGCTCGCTCAGCATCCGCACATCGCACGCAGCGTTCTCGACTACCGCCTCGCGCGTCTCGACGCGGCCCGTGTCGCCGCGAGCGAGGGGGGCCACCGGGGAGCCCGCTTCCCTTGGGAGAGCGGTCTCACCGGTGAGGAGGACACCCCCGACTGGGCGCCCTTCGGACGTCTCGAACAGCACATCAGCGCGGATGTGGCCCTGGCGTTCTGGCAGTACTGGCTCGCCACCGGTGACAGGCAGTGGCTGCGTACCGCGGGGCTGCCGGTGCTGAGCGCGATCGCCGACTTCTGGACGAGCCGTGTCACTCCCGATGCCGAGGGCCGCTGCCACATCAACGGCGTGATCCCGCCGGACGAGTACGCGGTGGGACCGCACGACGACTCCGTCTACACCAACGTCGCCGCCCGGGAGTCCCTGCGCTTCGCCGCCGGAGCGGCACAGGCCCTCGGCGAGAGCGCCGATTTGCGGTGGGCCGCGGTCGCGAAGCGCATCGTCGTTCCGTTCGACGAAGTGCGCGGTATCCACCCGGAGTTCGACGGTTACGCGGGACAGACGATCAAGCAGGCCGATGTGGTGATGCTCGCCTATCCGTGGGAGAACCCGCAGCCCTCGCAGGTCACACGTGCCGACCTGGAGTACTACGCGGCCCGCACCCACGAGGACGGGCCGTCGATGACGGACTCGGTGCACTCCATCGTGCACGCCGAACTCGGCGACGCCGAGAAGGCTTTCGAGTACACCCGGCGCAGCGTCGAACCGTTCGTGAGACCGCCTTTCGAGCAGTTCGCCGAAGCCCGCACGGGAGGTGCCTTCACCTTCCTGACCGGCCACGGCGGCTTCCTGCAGGAGTTCCTGTACGGCTATTCGGGGCTGCGCCTGCGTGCTGACCGGATCGCCCTCGCGCCGATCCTGCCCGTCGAGCTGGAGGGCATCACCCTGCAACGGTTGTGCTGGCGGGGCCGTGTCTTCGACGTGGACATCCGTTCCGACGGCACTACGGTGCGGCTGCGCTCGGGCGAACGGCTCCCTGTGGAAACGGCGGGCACGTTGCGGCATGTACCGACCGGGGGAGAGCTCACGATCTCCACGAGGACGCCCTCACGACATCGATGAGGTGCCGCGGCACCTGCCGGTTCGTCAGGGGCGCAGAGGGTGCGCGTCCAGGTCGGACAAAGGTGAATCCTTGTGCGGTGCCGAGCTCGCGCGGACCACCAGTTCCGGTGTCAGGACCCGATGCAAGGGCTCCGCGGGCGACTCACCGTCCGCACCCGAAGTCCGGCCTGTGAGCCGCAGCATCTCCGCCATGACCAGCCGGCCCACTTCCTCGATCGGCTGACGAACGCTGGTCAGCCCGAGCGCCGTGGCCGCGGGGGAATCGTCGAAGCCCACCACGGCGATGTCCCGACCAGGGATGAACCCGCGGTCGCGCACAGCGTGAAGGGCCCCCACCGCAAGGGTGTCGGTCGCCGCGACGACCGCGGTCGGCGGGCCGGGTCGTTCAAGCAGCTCGGCCATCAGCCGGGTGCCGCTCGACGTCGTGTCGGCGCCTCGCACGTCGAGGCGGTGGCTCCCGGCGAGCAGACCGTGCCGGTCCATGGCCGTGAGCCAGCCGCGTGCCCGGGCATCGCCGACACTGGACCCCTCGGGCCAGCCCAGGAATCCGATGCGCCGATGACCTGCGGCGACCAGATGGTCAATGGCGGCGGCGGTGCCCGCCGCGTTGTCGACGTCGGCCCAGCTGTACTGCTCCGTGCTGGTGGCCGTACGACCGAATGCCGTGAACGGCACACCGGCCGCGGTGAGTCGGCTCACCCGCGCGTCGTCCGGGGCGATGTCGTAGAGCACCACGCCGCTCACGGCGCCCGCGCGCCACAGAGTCGTGCACCGCTCGGTCTCCGCGGCGGCATCCGCGGCTGTGAAGAGCAGCACATGATGGTCGCACTCCTGCCCGGCCTCGGCGAGCGCGTGCAGGAACCGGTCCTGGATGGCGGCCACCGTCTCCGCATGCACGGGCAGGATGCGACAGCCGATCATGCGGGGCGAACTCGCCCGCAGGGAGCGCGCCATATGGTTGGGGTGGTAGCCGAGTTCGGCGATGACCCGGGAGACCCGCTCCCGTGTCTCTGCGCGTACACGGTCCGGTGCGTTGAGCACGTTGGAGACCGTCTGCCGAGACACGCCCGCCGCCTCGGCGACGTCCGAAATCGTCACGGACTGCGCAGACGCCGGACGTGCGTCGCGGAAACCGGCTGTCACGTTCTCTCCCTCGCCCACGCTGGAACCCTCATTTTTATCGTTCATACGGAAGCTGTCGAGGCCAGACGGGCAGACCACGGCCGTGCGACCCAAGAAGGCCGAATGTGACCCAGGGTGTCCCAGGGGCGTTCATCGCCTCCGGGGAGTATTCGGACAGCTTCCCCGGGCCGTGGTCGAGCTGTCGGCCGGCCGGGGTCGGATCGACGGCGCGATCCAGGCGGGGCGCCTCGTGTTGGACTGCGACGACGCCTGCCCTGGCGATGAGGTGTTCCGTAGCGGGTACATCAAGGCATGTAAAAACAGGTCGACTTGGGACAACCATACGGTCGGAAGCCGAACGCGACGGACGCGCTGTACGCGAAACCGGTGCCGAGATCAGCGCCGTGGAGTCCGCAGCGTCGTAACCGGACTGATTTTGACTTCAGTTGTTGACGGTGGACAAGGATGGGGCTACAACCCCAGAGAGCGCTCTCATGTCTGCTGTTGCTCCATCCCCCACGCACGCCGAACCGGCTTGAGGAGACTCCGCATGCAGAGTTCCGCCAGCGCATTCACCCGCAGACCACCGGCCGGCGCCGCACGCTCACGCGCGGCACTCGGCCTGGTCGTCGTCCTGATCGCCGCCTTCCTCGCAGTCCTCGCACCGTCGCCCGCACGCGCCGCCGACCAGTTGCTCTCCCAGGGCAGGCCTGCCACCGCCTCCTCGACCGAGAACGGAACCTTCCCCGCTAGCGCGGCGGTCGACGGCAACACCGGCACCCGTTGGTCCTCGGCCTTCTCCGACCCGCAGTGGCTACGGGTCGACCTCGGGTCCGTCCAGCAGCTCAGCCGCGTCACTCTGAACTGGGAGGCCGCCTACGCGACCGCCTTCCAGATCCAGACCTCCACCGACGCCAACACCTGGACCACCGTCCACTCCACCACCACCGCCACCGGCGGAATCCAGAACATCGCCATCACCGGCAGCGGCCGTTACGTCCGCATCTACGGCACCACGCGGGCCACCCCCTACGGCTACTCCCTGTGGGAGTTCCAGGTCTACGGGCCCGGCGGCACCACCACCCCGCCGGACGACTTCTGGGGCAGTACCAGCGACATACCTCCGGCGAGCAACGCCGTCGAGGTGAAGATCCTCAACCGCACCAACGGCAAGTACCCCGACAGCCAGGTGTACTGGAGCTTCAACGGCCAGGTGCACTCCATCGCCGAGCAGCCCTATCTCGACATGCCTGCCAACTCCGCCGGCCGCATGTACTTCTACCTCGGGTCACCCAACGGCCCGTACTACGACTTCATCGAGTTCACGGTCGGCAACAACGTCTTCAACGGCAACACCACCCGGGTCGACGCCTTCGGCCTGAAGCTGGCCATGCGCCTGCACACCAAGGACGGTTACGACGCCGAGGTCGGCGAGAACCGGCAGACCTTCGCCGAGGACCGCGCCACCACCTTCCAGCGATTCACCGACGCAGTTCCGGCCCCCTTCAAGGTGCTGGCCCAGACCCAGGCCCCGTACCGGATCATCGCGCCCGGCAGCGACCCGAGCTTCCGGGCGGGCGGTGCCAACGCGAACTACTTCACCGCCTACGCCCAGTCAGTGGGCGTGAACGCGGCCACGTCCGACATCTTCGGCTGCGCCGCCTCCCTGGCGGGCAACCCGGACATGTGCGCCGCCCTCAACCGTCACGTCGCCACCCTGCCGGCCTCCCAGCAGTCCGACCCGGCCCAGTTCTACAAGGCGGCACCGGCGAACTACTACGCCAAGTTCTGGCACGACAACGCCATCAACCGCCTCGCCTACGGCTTCCCCTATGACGACGTGGCGGGCCAGTCCTCCTTCATCTCCCACGCCAACCCGCAATGGCTCCTGGTCGCCGTCGGCTGGTAGCCGCTCCGGTGGCGCGGACGCCGAACACGCGCTGACTGCCTGACCGGAGGGTCCGGCCGGGTCACACCGACCCGGCCGGACCCTCCTGGCACCTGCGGTGTGTACGGCGGCGTAGAGCCTTTGCGACCCTCGTGGCGGAGGTGGCGACGCCGGCAGTGCAGAGCCACTTGTGCGACCGCGTACGGCCTCAGTGCAGGCGGGCTCCGGTAGCTGCCCGCCGGTCATCCCGGACTCGACGACCGGCAGCGGCGGCTCGTCCGATGGCTGAGGGGAGGGGCGGTTCCGGGTGTCAGAGCCAGCCGTTTCGGCGGAAGGCCCGGTACAGCAGTCCCGCCCCGAGGGCCATCGCGGCCAACGCGCACGGATAGCCGTAGCGCCAGTCCAGTTCCGGCATGTGGGCGAAGTTCATGCCGTAGATGCCGGCGATCAGGGTGGGGACGGCCAGGATGGCAGCCCATGCGCTGATGCGGCGCATGTCGTCGTTCTGCCAGGTGCCAACCTTCGCCAGGTGGGCGTCGAGGACGGAGCCGAGCAGGTCGTCCAGGGCGCGGACTTCGGTGTCGGTGCGAGTGAGGTGGTCGGCGACGTCGCGGAAGTACGGCACCATCTGCCGCGGCCAGTCGTCATGCGGCGCGGTGAACTGCTGCACAACGGGGACCAGAGGCCCGACGGCGTCGCGGAACTCGACCACTTCCCGCTTGAGCGTGTAGATCTGCTCCGTCAGGTCCTCGCGGGCGGGTGAGAACACACACCGTTCCAGGTCGGTGAGGTCCGCACGGACCTGGGCCGCCGCCTGCATGTAGGCGTCGACGATCACGTCGATGACCGTATGCAGGACGCTCACCGGTCCGAGAAGTGCCGATCGCGGGGCGTCTTCCAGCCGGCAGGCCGCCTCCACGGTCGGATCGAGAGCGCCGTGGCGCACGGTCAGCGCGAAGGACGGGCCGAGGAAGATCATCACTTCGCCGGTTTCCACATCAGCGGTTCGCTCGACGAACCACAGCGTCTTCACGGCGACCGACAGCACGTCACCGTAGCGTTCCTGCTTCGGCCTCTGGTGCGCTTGGACGGCGTCCTCGATCGCCAGAGGATGCAGTTGCAGGTACTTACCCAGCCGCTCCAGCTCGTCCTCACGGGGGTCGTCCATCCGGATCCAGGCGAACTCGTCGGGCTTGAGCACCGCCAGGCGGTCGAGGGTGTCGTGGCACCCGCCGTCCTCCTGCCGGATGTCGACCTTCTCGCACTCGCCCGACTGCTCTCGGTAGATCACACACTCCATGCCCTCTCGGGTGCTTCCGCCGCCACGTTCCATGCACAGGGAGCGATCGGCCCCACCAGCAGGACGCCATCTGCACCTGGTGGACACAAGACCTTCACATGAATCGGCTGTTGACCGAGCCGTGGTGGGAACCCGGCCGATGCCAGCCACCGGGAGGGAACTGGGCTGTGATAGTCGTCGCCGTGTTGCTGCTGCCCGTCCTGGGTGTGCTGCTGTACGCCATGGACCACATCGAGAACCGGCTGTCGGCCGGGCCGCGGACGCCGCGCCACGCCCGGCGACGTCACCTGTGGCTGGTACACGACGCCGGCGCGTCCGCCGTCGAGAGCAGTCCGGCTGGGCCGACCGCTCAGCACATCGATGCGGCCTGACGCTGCCGTACGGCGGTTCACGACCAGGCGACCCGCCCTGGCGGGGAGTAGTTCGTGAACCGGCCCCGTCGAGCTGAGAGAGACGGCGAGTGACCCTCGGCACCAAGGCGCGCGGGGAGATCGACCACCCACACCTGCACACCACTGAGCCAGTGGACCAGGGTGCGCCTCAGCGGGGACGTTCATGGACCGCAACGGCATCAACCGTCTGATGAAGTGGGTCTTCGGAGGTACTCGACGGGTCATGAAGCTGCATCTTCCAGGGCGAAAGCACCCCGGCCACGACGAGGCTTCGGAACGTGAGGTCCCGCGGCCCGAGGAGGTGGGACCCGGGCCCGGGGTCGAGCGGCGTGCGCCGGATACGCCGACGCAGTTGCCGAAGAAGGCGTGGGGGGCGGTGCTGAGGGGCGGGCTGCGGGAGTTCAAGGACGACGAACTGACCGATCGGGCCGCGGCACTCACGTACTACGGACTGTTGTCGCTGTTCCCGGCTCTGCTGGTCCTGGTGTCGCTGCTCGGTCTCACCGGCAAGTCCACCACGGACTCGGTGCTCGACAACCTCAAGCAGTTCGCTCCGGGCTCCGCCCGCGACATCATCACAGCGGCCGTCTCGCAGTTGCAGGACAACGCCGGGATCGGGTCGATCATGGCGGTGGTCGGTGTCGTCCTGGCGGTGTGGTCGGCCTCGGGGTATGTGGCCGCATTCATCCGCGCGGCCAACCGGGTGTACGACATGCCGGAAGGCCGCCCGGTCTGGAAGATCCTTCCCGTGCGGGTCGGGGTGACGGTCGTCCTGATGGCGCTCGCCGTCGCCAGCGGCCTGATCGTCGTCTTCACCGGCGCGCTGGCCCGTCAGGCCGGCACGGCCCTCGGGATCGGCGACACCGCGCTGACGGTGTGGTCGATCGCCAAGTGGCCCGTCCTGGTGGTCCTGGTAACGAGCATGATCGCGCTTCTGTACTGGGCCACCCCTAACGCCCGGGTGAAGGGGTTCAGGTGGATCACACCGGGCAGCTTCCTCGCCCTGGTCATCTGGTTGGTCGCCTCCGGCGCCTTCGCGTTCTACGTCGCCAACTTCGCCTCGTACAACAAGACCTACGGAACCATGGCCGGTGTCATCGTCTTCCTGATCTGGCTGTGGATGAGCAACCTGGCGGTCCTTCTCGGCCTGGAGTTCGACGCCGAGACCGTACGGCAACGGGCGATCGCGGGCGGTCTGCCTGTGGACAAGGAGCCGTACACCGAGCCGCGCGACACACGGAAGTGGGATGAGGAAGACCTGCGCCGACTGGACGAATCGTGACCGTCGCACACCAAGTGACCGACCGATCCCGGCAGTCGGGCCGATTACCAACGGTCGTAAGGCTTGGGATAACCGCAGGTCAAGGGGTTGTTGTCGGGCTTGAGGCGTGCACATCCCAGGGGATGGGACCCCCGGTGACGGCGGACGTGAAAATGCCGTGCGCCCCCATGCCGGTGCCGCACCGAAAGAGGATTTCTCGAGTCGGCCGCGCGCCCGCCCTGAACTTCGGCGTTCGGGGTACCCGCGCCCGGTGAATGGGTCGGAGTGCCCGGCCCGCAGACCGAGATGGACGGGAGGTGACCGCCGTGTCGAGCACGCAGCCGCAGTCGTCCGGGACCGAACACAGCCCGCATACCTCCGGCCAGGAGCCGGTGAGCGAGCTGGTGCAGAGGGCGTCCCAGCAACTGGCGGAACTGGTTCGCGGTGAAATGCGCCTGGCGCAGGCGGAGATGAAGGAGAAGGCCAAGCGCTTCGGAAAGGGGGGTGGCCTGTTCGGCGGAGCCGGGTTGGCCGGCTTTCTCACGTTGCAAGCCCTGGTGGCGACGGTGATCGCCGCGCTGGCGCTCCTGTTGCCGGTGTGGGCCGCAGCTCTGATCGTCACCGCAGTGCTGGGTGTGATCACCGCGCTGATGGCCAGGAGCGGGAAGAGGCAGGTTGCCCAGGCCTCACCGCCTGCACCGGCGCGGACGGTTGAGAACGTGAAGGCCGATGTGGCCGAGATCAAGGAGAGCGTGCACCGATGACCCAGTCGCCCCACGACGAGCCCACGGCCGCCGGCCCCGAGGAGCTGCGCGAGCAGGTCGAGCAGACCCGCGAGGAGCTCGGCCGGACGGTCGAGGCCCTCGCGGCCAAGACCGATGTCAAGGCACGTGCCCAGGAGAAAGCGACAGTGGTCAGGGAACAAGTCACCGCCAGGGCAGGCGAGCTGAAGGAGCAGGCTGCGGTCAAGGCCGGAGAGCTGAGGGAAAGGGCGGCGCAGGCCGCCCAACATCTCGAGGACAAACTGCCCGCTCCGGTGAAGGACAGGACTGCACAGGCGATCGGTCAGTCCCGTGCGGTGGCCACCCATCTGTGGCAGGACAAGGCCCCCGAACCGGTGCAGCAGAAGACCGTTCAGGGCGTACGGATCGCGCGGGACAACCGCAACCTGCTGTTGGCGACCGCCGGTGTGGCCCTCACGGCGTGGTTGGTGGGCCGCCGTCACAAGGGGTGAGCCGTCTCGCGACGCCCGTTGCGTTCTTGTCCCTCGATCAGGGGCGTCGTCGGCGGGCGGCTGCCCTGATCGTGCGCGGCGCCAAGGCGTACGGCGACGGAGCCGAAGAGGCGCGCAGCCCGTCCGAGATCGTGGTCACCGTGCCGGTCGCCGTCGGCCTCGCGGTCACCTTGCTCGGAGGCGCGCCCCAAGGCCTCCGCGTCGGCGTCTGGGCGGCTACAAGTGTCCCAGGGCGAGCGCCGGACGCGTCGATGACACGGGTCGTCCCTACGCGACCGTGAGCACGATCTTGCCTTGGATGTGCCCTCGGGCGGCGCGTTCGTGCGCCGCCCGGGCATCCGCCAGCGGAAACGTGCTGTCGATCGCGACGTGCACCGTGCCTGCGTCGAGCAGACGTCCCAGTTCGGCAAGCTGCGCGCCGTTCGAGCGGACCTGAGTGCCCGAGACGGTGACACCCAGCTTCGCGGTCTCTTCGTCGTCGTATTCGCCGAAGAACACGGGGAACAGGGCGCCGCCGCGCTTGAGTGTGCGCAGGAAGCGTTTGCTGTCGCGGCCACCGACGGCGTCGAGAACAAGATCGACGTTGCGCACGAGTTCCTCGGGGCGAACCTTGGTGTAGTCGACGAACTCGTCGGCGCCCAGTTCGCGCAGGAACGACTCATGCGCGCCCGATGCCACCGCGATGACATGTGCGCCCTTCCACTTCACCAGCTGCAGTGCGAAGTGCCCCACGCCGCCCGCAGCGCCGTTGACGAGCACCGTCGTGTCGGCGTCGAGGGCCACCGGACGATGCCGCGCCGCCTGGAACGGCGACGGGTGATCGTGTCCGAGTTCGATCAGGAACTGCCACGCCGTCAGCAGGGCCATGGGCGCCCCGGCGGCCTGTACGTGATCGATGCCGGCCGGCTTGTGTGCGAGGTCCGACGCGGGCGCGGCCACGTACTCGGCGTATGCGCTGCCCTCGAAGCCGGGAAAGCGAAGGAGACCGAAGACCTCGTCACCGACGGAGAAGCCCTCCACATCCGCGCCGACGGCCTCGACGACGCCGGACACATCCGTCCCCGGGATCACGGGCAAGTCGAACTTCGGCCTCGTCTCCGGAGGTATGTTGGTCAGCCCGTCGCGCAGGTACCAGTCCGGGGGATTGATGCCGACCGCGTGAACGCGGACAAGTACCTCGCCCGGCCCCGGCCCGGTAATCGGCACCTCGTCGTAACGCAGAACCTCTGGGTCGCCGTGCTCATGGATCCGGACTGCCCTCATCGTGTGTGTCGGCATCGTCTTCTCCTGCCCGCACTGCGGGATACGCTGATCTGGACCAGCGATCCACATAAGTGGACCACTGATCCGAATATATGGACCACTGATCCGGATAGTCAAGAGGGACAGATGCGGGCCGACGCCAGGAAGAACCGCGACCACCTGCTCGCAGTAGCGGACACGGCCATCACCGAGCAGGGGGTGGACGTGTCACTGCGCGACATCGCGCGACGGGCCGATGTCGGGCTGGCGACCCTGCTGCGTCACTTCCCGACACGTGAAGCGCTGCTCGACGCCCTGCTCCGCACGAGCTTCGACGAACTGACGGCACGGGCGGGCGTGCTCGAGACGTCGAGCTCGCCCGAGGTCGCTCTCGTTACCTGGTTGCGCGACTGCGTGGCGTGGACAACCGAGTACCGTGGCGTGACCGTGCTGATGGCAGCCGCCATCGAGGACACCGAATCAGCACTCCACGCTTCGTGCGTCACCCTGCGCGCAGCCGGTGCCCGGCTCCTCGCCCGTGCCCAGGCCGCGGGCACGGCGCGGAGCGACATCGACGGCGCCGATCTGTTTGCCCTGGTGGCCATGCTCGCCTGGCTCGGCGATCAACCGTCGCTGGCACCACGCGCCGATCACCTCTTCGAGGTCGTCGCGAGCGCGATCCTGACGGGCGAAGGGGGCGGCGATCCCGAGGCGGAACACCGGCTTCGGGCCCGTAGCTGACATCGGACAAGCGGCCCCGGCCGCGCGCTCGGCAGGAGGCAACGCCAAGTTCACCGTTGATCGCGTGCGGTTGCCCGCCGCGGCGCCGCTGCCGGTGGAGCTTCCCGACGCCCGGGGGCCGGTTGCAGCAGGCGTCGGGCCGACCGGGTGGGCCTACTGGCATTCCATGGAGCCGGGCAGGAGGCCTCCCACCGTACGCTCCAGTTCTCCGATGCGGTCGGCGAGGCCGTCGGTGTCGGCTTCCGTCCGGTTGCGCAGCAGCAGTTCGATCTGGGTCAGTCGCTCGGTGATCTCTGTGAGCCGATCGGTGTCGGCCGTCACCGCGCGCAGCGCCAACTGGCGGTTCTTGCGGTGCAGATCGAGAAAGGTGCTGATCTTGGTGCGCAGCACCCAGGGGTCGATGGGTTTGGTGATGAAGTCGGCGGCGCCGATGGCGTATCCCCGGTAGGCGTAGTCCGCGCCGGCCTCGGTTCCGGTCACCAGGATGATGGGCACGTCCTTGGTCTGGTCGAGTCGCTTGATGTTGGCGGCCGTCTCGAAGCCGTCCATGTCGGGCATCCGGACGTCCAGGAGAACCACCGCGAACTCCTGGCGCAGCATGCACTTGAGTGCTTGCTCACCCGACTGCGCGCGGACGAGGCGCTGGTGCAGGGGGCCGAGTACGGCCTCGAACGCGACGAGGTTCTCCTCCATGTCGTCGACGATGAGGATGCTGCACTGGTCGGCCGGATTGATGCTCATGGTGCGTCCCTCGGTGGGTCGTCGGCACGGTGGTCCGTGGCTTCCGGTTCATCGTCGGCATCGCGATCCTGTGCCGGCTGCGGGGCCTGGTCCTGCGGGTCGAACAGATCGCAGATGACGGACAGCAGGCGGTCGACGTTCACCGGCTTGGGTACGTAGTCGTCGGCACCGCTGTCGATCGCCTTGTCACGGTCTCCGGGCATGGCCTTGGCGGTGATCGCGATGATCGGCAGATGGGAGAGACGGGGCGTGTTCCGGATGCTACGGATCGTGTCGTATCCATCCATCTCCGGCATCATGATGTCCATGAGGACCAGGGACACCTCGGGGGAGCGTTCCAGTACCTCCAAGCCTTCCCGGCCGTTCTCCGCGTACTTCACGGTGATGCCGACACGTCCCAGCACATGGGTGAGGGCGAAGACGTTGCGGATGTCGTCGTCGATGATCAGGATCTGACGGCCCGCCAGAACCCGGCCCGGGCGTCCGCTGAGCCATTCCTTGAGCCGTGTCGTCTTCGGCCAGGAGTCCTCACGTCCATCGGGGGCACCCGTGACGCCCATGCCCGACAGGTCTTCGGCGAGGTGGTCCGCAAGCGGCAGACCGGCGTCGAGGTCCTCCACGCGGCCGAGTGCTTCCTCGGTCGCGGTGACGTCGTCGGTGACATCGGCCGCTGCCCGGGCTTCTGCGGGGAGCAGGGGGCTGACGCCTGCGGCACGCAGTTCCGCCAGGGCCTGCGTTGCGGTGGCGCCGGGGTAGTGCGAGGGGATGTACAGGGTGAATCGGGAGCCCGCGCCCGGTTCGCTCTCGGCGACGATCTTGCCGCCGAGCATTCCGGCTATCTCCCGGCTGATGGACAGGCCGAGTCCGGTGCCGCCGTACTTGCGGTTGGTGGTGCCCTCGGACTGCTGGAACGCTTCGAAGATGATCGGAAGCTTCTCGGGCGCTATGCCGATCCCGGTGTCCTTGACGGAGAACGCGATGACGGATTCCGCGCCCCTGAGGGTCTCCTCGCTGAACTGCTCACTCGGCACCCGGGTGACGCGAAGCTCCACACTCCCCGAGTGCGTGAACTTCACCGCGTTGGACAGCAGGTTGCGCAGGATCTGCTGCAGCCTCTGCTCGTCGGAGTACAACTCGGCCGGTACGTCCTCTCCGACCGCGATCTCGAAGCCCAGACCGCGGTCGAGGGTCATCGGCCGGAAGGTGGCATGGACGTAGTCGAGCAACTTGATCAGTGGCAGCGTCTTCGGACGCACGTCCATGCGTCCGGCCTCGATCTTCGACAGGTCGAGGATGTCGCTGATCAGTTGGAGCAGGTCCGAGCCCGAGCGGTGGATGGTGGTCGCGAACTGCACCTCCTGGTCGTTGAGGTGCCCGTCCGGGTTGTCGGCGAGCAACCTGGCGAGGATCAGCAGCGAGTTGAGCGGTGTGCGCAGCTCGTGCGACATGTTCGCGAGGAACTCGGACTTGTACTGCGAGGCGGTGGCGAGCAGTGCGGCCTTCTCCTCCAGCTCCGCGTTGGAGCGCTGGAGTTCGTCCGACCGCTCACGCAGCTCGGAGGTGAGTCGCTGGGACTCCGACAGCAGGGACTCGGTACGGGAGTTGGCGATGATCGTGTTGATCGACACGCCGATCGTGTTGGCGAACTGGTCGATGAAGGCCAGGTGCACATCGCTGAACTTGCTGAGCGAGGCGAGCTCGATCACTCCGAGCACCTGGTCCTCGAACAGGATGGGGATGATGACGATGCTGGCCGGACAGGCCGTGCCCAGCCCGGAGTTGATGGTGATGTAGTCGGGCGGCACGTCCGTGATGGAGATGCGCTGCTGTTCCTGTGCGGCCTGTGCGATCAGTCCGCGGCCCGGGGTGCCGGTGCCGGGCAGCGGACTGCCTCCGCCGGCCTGATCGGTGCCGTACCCGGCGATGAACTGCAGGCCCTCCCCGGGCGGTGCCCCCGCCTCGGAGAGGAAGAACGCACCGAACTGGGCGTTCACCAGCGGGGTCAGCTCCCGCAGGATCAGGTCGGCGACCTCCACCAGGTCGCGGTGGCCCTGCATCAGCGCGGCCATGCGGGTGAGGTTCGACTCCAGCCAGTCCTTCGCGCGGGTGGTCTCGCGGAGGTTGGAGACCATGAGGTTGATGTTGTTCTTCAGCTCGGCGACCTCACCCTGTGCCTCCACCGTGATCGCGCGGGACATGTCGCCCTGGGTGACCGCGGAGGCGACCTCGGCAATGGCACGGACCTGGGTCGTCAGGTTGAGGGCCAGTTCGTTGACGTTGGTCGTCAGCCGCTTCCAGTTGCCGTACACACCCTCGACCCGTGCCTGGCCGCCCAGCTGGCC
>Ga0102590_1003472_pt1 | contig 15604 bp, 10 predicted proteins | sample AraplaMF_Col_mMF_FD_76859 | JGI IMG/M metagenome (GOLD analysis project Ga0102590, IMG submission 76859) | Arabidopsis root microbial communities from the University of North Carolina, USA - plate scrape MF_Col_mMF | ecosystem: Host-associated > Plants > Roots > Endosphere | place: USA...
AAGGTTTTTCACGCCGCCCGCCAGGACATCGAGATCGTCTGGCATCAGTCCGGCACCATTCCGCATCCGATCTTCGACACCCAGGTCGCCGCCATGGTGCTCGGCTATGGCGATTCCATCGCCTATGACCAACTGGTCGAGCGCATCACCGGGCACCGTCCCGACAAGACCCACCGCTTCACCGACTGGTCGCACCGGCCGCTCAGCGAGGAGCAGGTCCACTACGCGGTGTCCGACGTCACCCACCTGCGCGACGTGTTCGCCGCCCTCGACATCGATCTCAAGAAGCGCGGCCGCAGCGACTGGGTCAGCGAGGAGATGGAAGTCCTGACCTCGCCGAAGACCTACGATTTCCATCCCGAACGGGCCTGGGAGCGGCTCAAGACCCGGGTCCGCAAGCCGAAGGAACTGGCGGTGCTGATGGAAGTCGCCGCCTGGCGCGAACAGGAGGCGCAGAGCCGCGACGTGCCGCGCAGCCGCGTGCTCAAGGACGACGCCGTCGGCGACATCGCCACCCACGCCCCGACCAGCCTGGAACGGCTGGCCAGCCTGCGCTCGCTGCCCAAGGGTTTTGACCGCTCGAAATGGGGCGCCGATATCGTGGCGGCGGTGCAGCGCGGCATTGCCCGGGATCCGCACACCATCCCCAAGATCGAAAAGCCGCGCAGCAACAGCAACGGCGCCGCCATCGTCGAACTGCTGAAGGTGCTGCTGCGCATGACGTCCGAGCGCCACGGCGTCGCCTCCAAGGTGATCGCCACCGTCGATGACCTCGAACAGATCGCCGCCGACGACAACGCCGACGTCGGCGCCCTGCACGGCTGGCGCCGCGAACTGTTCGGCGAAGCGGCACTGGGCCTCAAGCATGGCCGGCTGGCGCTGGCGATCGAGAAGGGCCGCGTGGTTGGGGTGGAACGGGCGGGGTGAGCGAGCGGCGGGCATTGCTGCCGACTTGTCTTAAACCTCGCAACCTCGTCATGGCCAGGCTCCGTCCCGGCCATCCACGTCTTGACTGCGGCTTGGCTGTCCATCGCAGGCGCCGCCCTACCCACCGCGGCAATGCCGCAATGCAACCCAGCCATCCAGACGATTGCATGCCATCCGAATTCGCGACAAAAGGCTGCCAAACGTCGTAGAACGCTCCGCCAGCCACACGCCCCTCAAGGAACCTGCCGTGACCAATTCGACCGTCGTCCTCATCGACCACCACCCGGGCCGCTCCACCCAGACCATCGGGATGGCACGCGAACTCGGCACCGATCCGGATCTGATCCATGAGCCGTCGGTGGGCGTGGTCGGCACCAAGGGCGACAGCCAGTGCTACATGGGCGTAATGGCCAAGGTCGAGGCGATCCATGCCAGCCTGAAGGGCCGCATCGGCAAGGGCGAAGGCCAGCTCAAACTGCGCCTGGTCCAGCCGGAATACACCATCGCGACGTCGGACGGCATCCGCAACGGCACCCGCGAAATGCGCTATTCGCTGATCGGGCGCGAGGTGACCAACGACGCGCTCAGCGAGCATCTGTCCGCCACCGGGCTTGCCGGCACCATCGCGGTGGTGGCCTGCGACAAGCCGCCGGTCGGCACGCTGGCCGCCATGCTCGAGCACAATCAGCCCGCCATCATCATGTCGGACGGGCCGATCCATCCCGGCACCGATCCGCAGACCGGCGAGGCGCTGGACATCGTCAGCGCCTACCAGGTCGCCGGCAATCCCGACCCCGCCTACCGCCATCACATCGCCTGCCACGCCTGCCCGGGCTACGGCAGCTGCGGCGGCATGTTCACCTACAACACCATGCAGACCTTCATCGGCGTGGTCGGAATGCAGCCGCTGCACATGGTGGCGCCGCCCTCCGACGATCCACGCCGGCTCAAGGAGTTTCCCGACCAGTTGGTCGGCTACCTCGCGCAGATGATGGCCAAGGGGCTGAAGCCGCGCGACATCGTGGTCCGCGACTCGATCCGCAACGCCGTCATCGTCGCGATGGCGGTCGGCGGCTCGACCAACGTCACCCTGCATGCACCGGAGATCGCTCGCGCCGCCGGCTTTGCCGACTTCTGGAAGGAGGTCATGACGCCGACCGAGTTCAACCATCTGTCGCAGCACGTCGTGCCGGTACTCACCGACGCCCGCCCCTATGGCAAATATTCGATGGTCGATATCGACCAGGTCGGCGGCGTGCAGGTGATCGTCCGCGAACTTCTGGAGGCCGGGCTGCTCAACGGCGACGTGATGACCTGCACCGGCGAAACCCTGGCCGAACAGGTCAAGCGCCTCGGTACCAAATCCGCCGACAGCAAGGTCATTTATCCGGTGGCAAAACCCTACAAACCGACCGGCGGCCTGCGGGTGCTCGGCGGCAACCTGTCGCCGGAATTTTCCGCCATCCTGAAGCTGGCCGGCGTCGAGGGGGGCCTCGAGAACAATCTGTTCCGCGGCACCGCCCGCGTGTTCGAAGGCGAGCAAGGCCTGCTGGCAGCGCTGGACAAGACCCCCGACAGCTTCAAGAACCATGACATGATCATCGTGCGCTACGAGGGACCGAGCGGAGCGCCGGGCATGCCGGAAATGCTCGACCCGACCTCGCGCATCACCACGCTGTGCCGCGAGCGCGGCATCGTGGTGGGGCTGATGACCGACGCGCGGTTCTCCGGCGGATCGGTCGGCCTCGTCATCGGCCATGTCGGCCCCGAAGCCGGCCTTGGCGGGCCGATCGCCTTCGTCCAGGACGGCGACGAGATCATTGCCGATTTGAACAAGAACGAGCTCAACTGCACCCAGTTGTCGGACCCGGCCATCCTCAAGCAGCGCAAGGCGGCCTGGGACAAGGAGGTCGCGGCCAACGGCGGCATCCACCCGAACTGCGGTATCGCCGACACCCGCCTGCTGCATCGCGCCCGGCTCTCCGCCGTTCCCGCCACCCGCGGCGCCGGCCTGCATCCCAACCGCGAGGTCTGGGTCCGCGAGCCGCGCGAAGCCGCACGCTCCGGCTTCGTGCCGAAAAACAAGCACCGCCCCGAGACGGAGAAGGCATTCTGACAGGCGCCATCCGCGCTGGCGAGGCCGCTCGGGCTTAAGCGCCGGAGGCTGGCGCGGACGATCGAAAACGACCGGCTGGTTGCGGCGACATGACGACGAATTGCGCGAATTACAACCGGCACCTCGGCGAGAGATCCAACGACCGCAAGAGACCGCCCACGCTGTCCTGTCGGCAGTGCCAGACTTCGGCTGTTGCGGCCTGAGGGAATTTGACCGGGCCCGGCTGCCGCGTTTCCTTGTGTTTGGCGGACCGCGGCGACGACGCGGTCGGGGCAATGCTGGCGTTGGCATTTCGCCAATGCCGGTTCGCGGCCGTCCTGGCCGTCTCGGAACTGGCCGACGGTGTCGGTGCGGGCGCCGGCTCCGCGGCCGGCATGACAATCGAAGGCTCCGCGGGCGCAACGGGCAGATCCAGCCTGTCGGACTTCGCAGCTTCGTTCGCTGCCAACGCCGGCTCAAACCTGCTCTGATCCTGCGCGGGCGCGGCGACCAACAAGGCTGGCGGCCCGGCAACCTTGATCGCGATCGCCGGCCCCAGGCCAAGCAAACCAAATAGCGCAAGCCACACCGTTCTGGACAACCAGGGCTCCTGGCAAGATGGAGCAGGATGGGAGCCGATCTTCAAGACTGAATTCGGACCGCCTGGTGGCAGACAAGTGTGGATTGAGGCGTTGCCACGGGCGGCCGAAGGCACGTCGCGACGGGCCGCAATAGCTCGCGACGGTTCAAATGGCTACGCCACCTTGTCGCCGGCCTGCTTCGGCAACGGCGCCTGACCGAGGTCGAGCTGCGCGATCGGAACCGGCCGGCCAAACAGATATCCCTGCGCGAGATCCGCGCCGGCCTCGCGCATGTAGTCGAGTTGCTCCTCCGTCTCGATACCCTCGGCCGTCGTCACGGTGCCGAGGCCCCGGGCCAGCGCCAGCGCTGCGGCGACCACCGCCCTGCACTCCCGGCGGCGGAGCACGCCCTGGGTAAACGACTTGTCGATCTTGATCTTGTCGAACGGAAAGATCGTCAGGTAGTTGATCGCGGAATAGCCGGCGCCGAAATCATCGAGGGCCATCGAGATCCCGAGATCCTTCAGCCGCCGGATCGTCACCAGATGCGCCTCCTGGTTCTCGAGCAGCGCGGTCTCGGTGATCTCCAGCTCCAGGCGCTGCGGCGCGAGACCAGTCTCGATCAGGACACGCAGGATGGTCTCGAACAGGTTCTCCCGCCGAAACTGCACCGCCGAGATATTCACCGCGACCTTGACATGCGCGGGCCAGTTCGCCGCGTCGCTACAGGCCTGCCGCAGCACCCATTCGCCGAGCTGCACGATCAGCCCGGTGGATTCCGCCAGCGGGATGAACTGATCGGGCGCAATCAGGCCCCGTGTCGGATGCCGCCAGCGCACCAGCGCTTCGGCTCCGCACACTTGCCGCGTGTCGGCCGCGACCACGCGCTGATAATGCAATTCGAATTCGCCGCGCGCTATCGCGCCGTGCAGCTCGCTCTCTGCCAGCTTCTGGGTCTGGGCAAGTTTCAGCATGTCGTCCCGAAATACCCGGAAATCGTTTCTGCCGCTGGCCTTGGCATCGTAGAGCGCGAGGTCGGCGGCCTTGAGCAGTTCCTCGGAATCGGTTCCGTGCTCCGGCGCGAGCGCCATGCCGATACTGATTCCGACGCCGGCTTCATGACCGTTCAAATCGAACGGCCGGGTGATGGCGCCGATGATCCGCAGCGCCAGCGCGGTAGCGGCGTCGTACTGATCGGGTCCGGCTTCCTGAATGATGGCGAACTCGTCGCCGCCGAGGCGGGCGAGCACGTCGACATCGCCGATTTCGGCCTGCAGCCGTTTGCCGACGTCCGCCAGCAGCAGGTCACCGGCCAGATGTCCGCGGGTATCGTTGACAGCCTTGAATTTGTCGAGGTCGAGCATCATCACGGTGAACGCCCTGCCGCTCTGCTTGAGCCGTGCGCTTGCCGCTGCGAGCCTGGCGTTGAACTCGGCCCGGTTGGCGAGGCCGGTCAGCCCGTCATGCCGCGCCAGGTGAACGATCTCGGCCTCGGCACGGCGCCGCTCGGTGATGTCTTCGTGGGTCGCCAGCCAGCCGCCGTCCGCCATCGGCTTGCGGGTGACCAGCATGAAACGCCCGTCGGCGAACTCGTCGACGCGGCTCGAGGTCGTGTCCTTGGGCATCTGGCCCAGCGCGGCGATCTTCGCCCGGGCGGCCGCCTCGCTGGTGTCGCCCTTGAGAATGCCGCGATGAATACGGTCGGCGATGATCGCGTCGTGCGGCGTTCCGACCCTGAGCAGGTCCCGCGGCAGCGCGTACAACTGCGCATAGCGCTCGTTCCAGACCACCAGCGCCTGTGGCCGTCGAACATGCACAGCCCTTGCGTCATGTTGCCGAGTGCTGCGTCGAAATGCATGTTGATGCGTTCGAGGCGTTGCTTGTCCCGCGCCAGCCGTCGCTGCGACGATCGATGCTGCCGCGCCAGCCGCCGGACGATGAGCGTCAGCATGACGGCGATGACGAGCGCGGACGAACCGGCGGCGACAACCAGGGTTCTGGTTTGCGCGCGCCAGTCGGCGAGCGCCGCGGCGACGGTCGTCGTCGCGAACACCGACAGCGGAAACTGCGACAGGCTGCGGGTCGACAGCAGCCGCTCCTCGCCGTCGATCGGGCTGACCAGGCGCGCGCTGCCATGGTCTACATCGAACAGGGTCGGCCGCGACGATGCCGACTTGAAATTTCGCCCGATCATCCCTTCTCTGTTCGGAAAGCGCGCGATCAGCGTTCCATCGCGGTGGTTCATGGAAATCGACGAATCTTTTCCGAGCGCAACGGTCGAAAAGAACTCCTCGAATCTCTCGGGCGCGATCGCCCGCGAAATCACCCCCAGAAATTCGCCGCTCGGCCCGATCATCTTGCGGGCGACTATCGTTCGCCAGCCGCCGGAATAACGGCTGCGCACCATTTCGACCTGGCTCTGCCGCACGTCCGGACTTGCTTTCAGGGCTTTATAGTAAGCGCGGTCCGCGATGTTGACATAGGGCACCTGCAACGCGTTGGACGAACTGATCAGGGTTCCTTCGGCGTCGTAAACGTTGATGCCGGCGATTTCGGCGGCCCCACTGACCTTGGCCTTGATCATCAGGTGTGCCTGCCGGGTCGACAGCTCGCGCCTGAAGTCCTCCGGCGAGGCGATGCCGGCCGCCTGCATGTTCTTGATGAGATCGTCCACGGGAATCTGGAGGTCGGCGAACTGCTGATCGAAATGGCGCGCCAGCAGCAGCACGGTGTTTTGCAGCTCGCGTTCGCTGCTCTCCAGCGCGCGATCGCGGAAATTGCTGATCGTCATCGCGGTGCCGACCGCGATCGCCGCAACCAGCAACACGCCGCCAGCAATCAGCCAGCGAATCGGATCGCGGCGGCCCGCGGCCTCGCCGTCCGACAAATCCCTGGTTTCGACCGCCGCGTCCCGGCGGCCCACGAAGCCTGCGCGCAACATCGCCTCTTCCCCCGAAGACGATCAATACAGGCCCGGGTGTGCAAGCCACGTTAGCAAGCTCGGTTACGCAATGGTTAACTACGGGCGGCCGGGGGATGCTCGACAGGGTGCAAGCCGGCCTTGATGTTCGCCGGTGACCGCAACGGCCGGAAGCCAGTCTTTGACCCGGCCTCTCATTTCCCGATGTCCGGGCTTCGTCCCGGCCTCGTACGTGGTTGCCGGCTCAACGAAGCGGCGAGGCTGACTGGCCTTGCGGCCGCGATGCACGACTGCGGCTAAGGGACAGAGCCCTGCGTCGTCCTGCGCCTGAGGTCGACATCCATCCTCTCGAGGGCGCCAAGATCGATCGGCGAAGCATCGAAGTCGGCAGCGTCGAGGTCGGTAGCATCGAGGCCGGCGATTTCGATGCTGCGGCCGCCGCTGATCCTGATGAATGTCACACCCTGCTTTTCCTCCATCTCCTTGTCATTTATTCCCAGCAGCGCGCGATATCCGGCGATCTTCGCGAGGTTGATGGTGGGCCGGGTGATAACTGCCTGTATCGGCGCTGGCAGCTTCGGATAATTCTTATGTTTCATCAGCGCGTCGCGGAGATAGCCGCTGGCCAGGCTGTCGACGACGCCGTTGCTATCAACATGGCCCCCCAGGTTGAAGTAGTTTGCTTTCGCTGTGGTGCGGACCTCCCAGACATCGGAGCCGATCTGCGGCTTCGGTTGTGTCGGCGGCAGCCTGGCCTCCTTGTAAGGGGGGATCGCGCCGACCGGCGGCGGTGCATGGTCCTTCGGCCTGCCGCCCAACGACGGCGGAACGGGCGGCGGCGCAACGGACAACGCGAGGGGCCGAGGGGCGTCGACGCGCGACGGAATTGAAAGGGATCCATCCGTGTCCGAAACTTGCGGCAGGCTGGCCTGCGGAGCCGGCGCGTCAACGGCGGCCGGCGCGTTTGACTGCAGGGCGTATCCGGCTGCGGGAGCGCTCGAGTTCGCAGCGCTTGGCTTCGCGGTGAACACCGGACGATCAGGGGTGGGAATCAAAGCCGGCGTTGCCCGGACTTGTTTTGCGGGCTCCGGGCTGGATCGGACAATCGCGGATACACCATACCCAGCCGTGACAGCCAGAATGGCAACGCCGCCCAACGCACCGGTGAGAGTCCAGTCCATGGATCACATCCCGTAGATGCAAATCATAGCGCACGTCCTCGAAAATTCAAGGCGCACGACTCAACGCCCATGCGCAGGCGTAGCGCCGGAAGGGAGACAACGCCGCCAATGTCGCGCGGGGCATATGGAATGTCGGATCGGCCCGCATCGCGCCCGGAATTACGGAAATTGCCGCCGCATCATGGCGTCATGCGCCCTGCTTCGCCGGTGTCGTCGCGCATCCATTGATCATCGCTGAAGTCTCGGAAGCGCATGCATCACCGGTCGCGCGCCAAGATGCGCTTGTCGCTTTGGCCCGGTGACGATGCAGAAGATGAGACAACTGGATCGGCCCCTGACGCAGCAAGGTCAGGCGCAACCATTGCCCGCCGATTGCGAAGCGACGCAGCTTGAATGCGGCGGATGACGCCTTTGGCTGATCCGCCCTCGTCGCGCCGCGGCGGTCACGCCGGCACCGCGGCCTCGACCCCCCTGCCGAGAATCCTGCGCATCGCTGCCGCGAGTTGCCGTGCGGGATCGTGCGGCAGCGACACCGAGCGCCAGCCGACGTGGCCGTCCGGGCGGACCAGCACGGCGCCATCTTTTTTGACGCCATAGGCCTCCAGCCATGCCTCGTCGGGGTCGCCGAGATCGCCGCCGATGACGTAGGTCTTGAGCGGCGCCGGCGAACAGTTCGCCGCGGCGTCGCGCCAGGCGCGCCCTTCCGGTCCCGCCAGCAGCACAAAGCCCTGGCCGAACAGGTCGATCGTCGAGGTGCGCTCGCCGTCGCGGGTGAGCCAGACATGCGGTGCGCGGCAGCCGGGCACCGCCGATGGCACGTACTCCGTCACCGCGTCAGCCGCCGCCGCCGACACCGAGCCGTCGGGCACCACGGCGCCGGAATCGTAATGCGCGCCGAAGATCAATCCCTGCTCGTTGAGATATTCGGCGCGCGGCAGTTTGGCCTCGGACTGCCGCTCGGTGCGGCCCAGGCTCTGCATGTTCAACAGCGTCGCCTTGACGACCTCCTTGGCGACCGGGCGGCGCTCGGCCTCGTAGGTCGCAAGCAGCGACGGATCGGCGTCGCCGCGAACGACGGCGGCGAGTTTCCAGGCCAGGTTCTGCGCATCCTGCACCCCGAGATTGAGGCCGAAGCCGCCGCTCGGCGTCGTCTCGTGAGCGGCGTCGCCGGCGAGGAACACGCGGCCGCTGGCGAAGCGGTCGGACACCATCGCCGAGCACTTCCAGAAGCTGATGCCGAGCACCTTCACCGGCACGTCCGCAACGCCCACCGCCTTCTGCACCATGGCGATGCAGCGCTCCTCGGTGAGGTTTTCCTTGGTGAAACCGTAGACGCTGAGACTGTGGATCAGGAAGCCCCAGCGGTCGGTGCCGTTGACGGTCAGGAAGGTCCCGCGGAGATTGTCCTGGTCGACGTAGTAGAGTCCCGCCGGGCGATCCGCGGTCCAGGGACGAAGATCGACCCGGCAATGGATGTTGACCGAGTCGTAGATGTCCTTGTCGCCGGTGCGGCCGATGCCCAGCATGTCGCGCACCGGGCTATGGGCGCCATCGGCAGCCACGACGTATCGGGCCCGGACCGCAACCGTCTCCCCGGTGGCGTGATCGAGCACTTCCGCCGACACGCCGTCGGCATCCTGCGACAGTTTGGTCAGCTCGGTGCGGAAGCGAACCCCGTCCGGCGCCAGCGCCTCGGCGTGCCGGCGCAGCACCGGCTCCAGCACGTCCTGCGCGCAGCCGCAGTTGGGGGCCGGCGACATGGCGCGATTCTTCTCCGAGCCGCGGCCCGGGAACAGCCGCTTGATCTCCCGGCCCGCGAGGCTTTCCGTCCAGATGATCATCCTGCCGAACTCCGGCGGCATGGCGGCGGCGCGGATGTCGTCCTCGATGCCGGCCTGGCGGTACATCTCCATGGTCCGCGCATTGAGGGCGCGCGCCTTCGGCAGCAGGGCCGTTCCCGGGTGGCGCTCGACCAGCAGCGAGCGCACCCCATGCTGCGACAGCAACAGCGACGACGTGAGGCCGACCGCGCCTCCGCCGACGATGAGCACCGGAATTTCAATCATCACGTTCTCCCTGCCAAGAAAAAATTCAGAATGCGACGGCCTGGCCGTCCTTGCGTGGATCCGATCCGGCGACATAGCCGTGCTTTGTCTTCAGGATCAGCTGCGCCCCGCCGAAGGCGAAAACGCCGCGGGCCTGGTCCGTCGCGACCGCGTGGCCGCGGTCGCGCAGCGCCTGGACGACGCGTGCGTCGAAGGTCAGCTCGACCACGACGTTGCGGCCGCCGGTGACACGCCAGCGCGGCGCGTCCGCCGCCGCCTGCGGATTCTGCTTGTGCAGCAGCACGCGCAGCGCCATCTGCAAATGGCCTTGCGACTGCATCGGCCCGCCCATCACACCGAAAGCCATCAGGCCATGGCCGCCGGGATCGGTGGCGAAGCCGGGAATGATGGTGTGCGACGGCCGCTTGTTCGGGCCGACAGCGTTGGCATGGCCGGGCTCGAGGCTGAAGCTCGCGCCGCGGTTCTGCAGGCTGATGCCGGTGTCCGGCACCACGACGCCGGAGCCGAAACCCATGTAGTTGCTCTGGATGTAGGACACCATCATGCCGGAGGCGTCCGCGGTACAGAGATAGACGGTGCCGCCGGGTCGCGGCGCGCCGTGCCGCGGATCTCCGGCGCGGCTGCGATCGATCAGCCGCGCGCGTTCCTTCAGGTAGCCGCGCGACAACAGGTCCTCGGGCCGCAGCTTCATGTGGTCGATGTCGGCATTGAAGGCGTCGAGATCGGCCAATGCCAGTTTCATTGCTTCGAGGCAGAGATGCACGGTCTCGATGCTGTCGATGTCGTGATCCGCGATGCCGATCTCCTCCAGCATGCCGAGCGCCATCAGCGTCGCGATGCCCTGCCCGTTCGGCGGCAATTCATGCACCGCGCCGCCGGCAAATTCCTGCCGGAGCGGCGTGACCCAGTCTGCGGTGTGGCGCCCGAGGTCGTCCAGTGTCATGGCCCCGCCATGAGCGCGGGCGAACGCCACGATCTTGTCGGCCAGGGCGCCGCGATAAAACGCCTCGCCGTAGCTTTCGGCGATCGCCTCCAGCGACGACGCATGGCCTTCGCTGCGGAAGGTCTCGCCGGCGCCCGGCGCGTGTCCATGCGGCGCGAAGCATGCCGAAAAGCCCGGCTGCGCCGACAGTCTGGCCGCGCCCATGGACCATAGCCTGGCGATGATCGGCGATACCGCAAAACCGTTGCGCGCATAGCCGATCGCCGGCTCGGCAAGTTTCGCGAACGGCAGCCGGCCGAACTTTTTCGACAGCGCGCTCCACGCCGACACCGCGCCCGGCACGGTCACCGCGTCCCAGCCGGTCTCCGGCATCGAGGTGTGCCGTTTGAAGCGTTCTTGCGTCCACGCCGCCGGCGAGCGCCCCGAGGCATTGAGGCCATGCAGCCGCTCGCCGTCCCAGACGATGGCGAAGGCGTCACTGCCGAGGCCATTGCCGGTCGGCTCCACCACGGTCAGGGTCATCGCCGCGGCGATCGCCGCATCGACGGCGTTGCCGCCCTGCAGCAGCATGCGCAGGCCGGCCTGCGCCGCCAGCGGCTGCGATGTCGACACCACGTTGCGGCCGAGCACCGCCGAGCGCGCGGATGGATATGCAGTGCCGTAATCGAGGTCAGTGCTCATGATCTCCGGGCCGGATTTGAGTGGAGCGGTCGCGCGGGACGAGCGAGCGCATTTGGAAACATGCAGCGGGTCTCTTTCTGGCCCTCGCCCATCCGCGATCGCCTGCCGCCGCAGATACGCGTTACGCTAGATCCGAAATTCCTTTGCCTGCTTGATGATCGTCGCCTTGTCGAAGTCATTCACCTCGTCGAGCAGTTCGTTGGTAAAGACGTCGCGGCCATCGCCGACCTGCTTGGCGAGATCCGGAATATTGGCGCCGACGACCGCGCCACGCAGCGCCGCCGCCCAGTCGTCGGGACTGGTGGCGCCGAGCCGTTGCTCGGGATCGTCGGCCCGCCGCACCCAGGCATTGCGGCGGCCCTTCATGATGATCTCGAGCTCCTTCAGCGCTTCCTCCTCCGACTTGGTCTTCGGCTTCGATTCCGGATAGACCAGCCAGTGCAGCTTGATCGCCGCGAACAGGTTGTGATGGGCGAACAACGTCGACTTGGCGGTGCCGCGCAGGAAGCCGACGACGCTCCTGCGATTGTCCTTCAGGTCCTTCTTGCGGATGCCGTACCAGGTCGCCGATCCCTTGAGGAACGACTCGGTCATCGGCAGGTAGCGCAGCGGAAATCCCAGCACCTCGATCCGTCCGGTGAGGGTGTCGTAGGCCACCATGGCGTCGACGCTCTTGCGCTGCAGGGCGTTGCCGGCCATGCCGACGTCACCGATGGCGACCAACTGATAGTCCGGCTTCAGCCCGAGGTCGGCGAAGGCGGTCTGGATGATCGCCGCGCTGCCGTCGCCCTGGTTGCGGATGCCGATCCGTTTGCCGGCGAGTTCGGCGATCGACCGGATCGGGCTGTCCTCCGGCACCACCACCACGCTGGTCGATCGCGGCACCCAGTTGTAGACCGCAATCACGCCGAAATTCGGCTCCTTGGCCAGCGCCGGCAAGAACAGCGCCGGGACCACCGAGCCGGCGTCGACCTGCCCCTGCGCGATCGCCACCATGCCCTGGCTCAGGCTGTTCACCGAAAGCTGCTCGCGCGCGATGCCCTCCATGACGTAATAGCCCAGCCGCGGCTCGTGTCCGCAGGTCGAGAAGCACTGCGTGGCGTCGATCGCGCCGTTTGGGTTGGCGACCAGGAATTTCTTCTTTTCCTGCGCGGCGGCAGGCCGGGCGAGACTGAGAAATGGCAGTGCGCCAAGGCCGGTGGTCATCTGGCGGCGGGTGATCATCGTCATCTCCTTGCGGTATGCGGGGATCTGGTCATGCGCTGACCGGGCGTCGCGATGGCTGCTCCGGCATCCAGCTCAGCACCCGCCGGCGCACCGCGCGCAGCGCTGCGGTGAGCGCGACGCCCATCAGCGCCAGGATCAGGAACACCGCGAAACTGCCGCCGGTGTCGAGTTGCGCGTCCATCTGCAGGATCATGACGCCGAGACCGGACTGCGCGCCGACGAATTCGCCGACGATGGCACCGACCACGGCGAACGCGGCAGCCACGTCGAGGCCGGCAAAAATGTAGGGCAAGGCACTCGGGAACTTGACCTTGGAAAAGATCTGCCAGCGGGTCGCCGACAATGATCGCAGCAGATCGATGCGGTCAGGATCGATCGCCTTGAAGCCGGCGATGCTGGTCACCAGCACCGGAAAGAACGTCAACATGACGACGATGGCGATCTTGGAATCGACGCCGTAGCCCATCCACATCACGATGATCGGCGCGATGGCGACCTTGGGCAGGCTCTGGAACGCCGCGATATAGGGACGGATCAGGTCGTCGAGGTAGCGACTCTCCGAAATGAGCATGCCGAGCACGAGGCCGACGCCGCTTCCGATCAGGAAGCCGCCGAGCACTTCGACCAGCGTGACGAAGCCGTGGAACCAGAAGCCGTCATGCGCCAAAGGGCCGACCGACAGTCCGCTGTAGAGCGCCACCACCACGTCGCTGAACGGTGGCAACACGAATTTCGGGATGTTGAAGAAGCCGACGCCGAACTGCCAGAACGCCAGCAACAGCGCCAGCAGCACCAGCGAATGAAACCGCGTCGATGCGACGGCGCGGCGCCATTTTGCCACCTTGGGCCGGCGGACCGGGGTCTCGGTTGCGACAGCCGGCGTTTGCGTATCCATGACGATGTTGCTCATGCTAGTCGAACGATCCGCTATGGTTGAACAGGTCCCGGATTTCATGGGCGGCGCTGGCGAATGCCGGCGCCGACATCATGTCCATATTGCGCGGTCGCGGCAGGTCGATGCGGATGACGCGCTCCAGCGATCCCGGGCGCGGCGTCATCACGAAAACCACGTCGCCAAGGAAGATCGCCTCGGGAATCGAATGGGTGATCAGGATGACGGTCTTGCCGCTCGAAGCCCAGATGCGCTGCAATTCCAGGTTCATCTGCTCACGGGTCAGCGCGTCGAGCGCGCCGAACGGTTCGTCCATCAGCAGGATTTTCGGATCATGCAGCAGCGCGCGGGCGATCGAGGCGCGTTGCTGCATGCCGCCCGAGAGCTGCAGCGGCTGCTTTTGCTCGAAGCCGGACAGGCCGACCATTGCCAAGAGATCCATCGCACGCCGCCGCGACGCCTTGATGTCGAGCCCGAGCACTTCGGCCGGCAGCATGACGTTGTCGAGCACGCTGCGCCATGGCAGCAGGATCGAGTTCTGGAACACCACGCCGACGTCGCGCCGGGTACCGATGATCGGCTGACCATCCATCTGCACGCTGCCTTCGCCGTACGGCAGAAGACCGGCTACGATGCGCAGCAGCGTGCTCTTGCCGCAGCCACTGGGGCCGACCACCGATACGAAACTGCCTTGCTCGATCGTGCAGTTGATGTTCTTCAGCGCCAGCACCGAGTCCTCGTCGTCGCCGAAGCGCTTCGACAGGCCGCGGATGTTGATGTAGTCCGGCCGTCCTTTTGACGGCGCCGCCGCCATCGTCATGGTCATGACCCTCTCTCCTCCTCTGCCACGTCAGCTCAGGAATCGGCGCAGGTGATCGGCCACCGCCTGCGGCGCCTGCGTGCAAGCAACGTGACCGACGCCGTCGAGCACGACGCATTCGCTCTTCGCAATGTCCTGCTTCATGCCAAGCGTCAGCGCAGACGGCACCAGCCGGTCGGCGGCGCCGGCCAGCAGCAGCGTCGGGACGGCAATGTCGCGCGGCGACAGCGCCGACACGTCGCCCACCGCCGCCGCCCGCCGTTCCGAGCGTTCGGAGCGCGGCGGCGCCTTGGCGAAATGCTGCCGAAACGAGGGATGCGCCTCCAGGAACGCGGGCGGGAAGAAATATTCCGCAAGCTGCTCGGCGCTTTGCGGCAGCCGCTCGCGCAGCCGGCTCATGGCGATCGCCACCTCGCCGTTGAGGTCGCGCAGCGATGCCGGCAGCGCCCAGGTACTGGCGAGGATCAGGCGCGCGACCCGCGACGGATGCAGCAAGGCGGTGGCCTGCGCCACACGGCCGCCGAACGACGTGCCGAACACGAAGGCCGTGGCGTGACCGAGCCCGGCCAGCAGCTCGTCGGCATCGTAGGCGAGCCGCGCGAGGTCGGCGGGCGCCGCCGCGTTCTGCGTCTCGCCGCAGTCGCGCTGGTCGTAGGTGATGACAGTGAAGCGGTCCGCGAGCAGCGGAACCAGCCTGTCGAACGAACGGCGGCTGCCCTCGGCGCCGTGGATCAGAAGCAGTGCCGGGCCGTCGCCCGCGACGTCATGGGCGGTTCGTGCTCCGTCGGCATGTACAAAGACCGGCATCGTGCTCACTCCACCCGCGATCGTGTCGTCATCGTGCCGATGCGCGCGGCGCGTCTGGTCAACGAACGTCGTCGTGCTATATATCCGCGCGATCGAACGCCCATGGGGGACGGCCCGTCTTGAACAGCGTCCAGGCCTATATCGCGCGCAAGCGCCTGAAGGAAGGCGACCGGCTGCCGCCCGAGCGTGAGCTTGCCGTCGAGCTCGGCATCAGCCGTCGCGCGCTGCGCCAGAGCCTGACGCAACTCGAACTCGACGGCCGACTGTGGCGCGGCCGCCGCAACGGCACCATTCTCGGCCGGCCGCCGGCCAGCGCGCCGGCCGGCATCGACCGCAGCCTCGCGACCGCAAGCCCGAGCGACACCATGGAGATGCGTTTCGCGCTCGAGCCCGCGATCGCGGCGATTGCCGCCAACAAGGCGACCGACGAGGATATCGCGCGGATCGAGACCTGCATGCGCCGC
>Ga0102590_1003477_pt1 | contig 15568 bp, 11 predicted proteins | sample AraplaMF_Col_mMF_FD_76859 | JGI IMG/M metagenome (GOLD analysis project Ga0102590, IMG submission 76859) | Arabidopsis root microbial communities from the University of North Carolina, USA - plate scrape MF_Col_mMF | ecosystem: Host-associated > Plants > Roots > Endosphere | place: USA...
CGTGTCGATGTCCGTCACGCCTGACAGGTCGAGGGTCACCTCGCCGCTTCGACCCGCAGTGAGCTTCTCGAAGTCGCGCAAAACGAGATGCAGGTTCGCGCTTCGCCAGTTCCCCTCGATATGAACGAGCTGGCCCGCGCCATGGGTCTGGTCGTCCACATGCAGTGAGGCGGCGTTACGGGTTTCGGACTTCAAAACGCTTGTGTCTTTCAAGGCTTACGGCGACATTGCCGACTCGCGAACTAGCGGTTCGCCGCTTCGGATCAATATACCCAAGCCACACCAAATTTCCATGCGCGCAGGATTGCAAATATGCCACGGTCGCTTGAAATTCAGACGGAATCCTTCCCCATCTCAGGCACATTTACGATCTCGCGCGGCGCCAAAACGTCAGCAGACGTGATCCTCTGCACAATCCGCGAGCACGGGATTGTCGGCCGGGGCGAGGGTGTTCCCTATCGCCGTTATGGCGAGACCATGGAAAGCGTCACCGCCCAGGTCGAAGCTGCAAGGCCGCTGATCGAGGCGGGCCTGACGCGCAAGGAACTACAGCGAGCGATGCCACCCGGTGCGGCGCGCAACGCGGTTGACTGCGCCCTCTGGGACCTCGAAGCCAAGAGCTCTGGCAATTCGGTCATCAAAAACCTGGGTCTCATGAAGCCGAAACCTTTGACGACGGCCTTCACGATCTCTCTCGGTGAGCCTGATGTCATGGCAGCGCAGGCGCGCGCGAACGCCGATCGGGCGCTTTTGAAGGTCAAGGTCGGTACGGGCGACGATGAAAGCCGCATCCGCGCGGTGCGCGAGGCAGCGCCTGATGTCGCGATCATTCTCGACGCCAATGAGGGTTGGCCTGAAGAGACGCTGGAGCATCATCTGCGCATCGCTGCCGAGATGGGTGTCGCCGTCGTTGAGCAGCCGCTGCCGGCGGGCAAGGATGAGCTTCTGGCTGAGATCCACCGTCCCGTGCTCGTTTGTGCGGATGAGAGTGTCCACCACACCGGCGACCTGGCAAGCCTTCGCGACCGCTACGATGCGATCAACATCAAGCTCGACAAGACAGGCGGTCTCACCGAGGCGCTCGCCATGAAAAAAGAGGCGCAACGCCTTGATTTCAAGATCATGGTTGGCTGCATGGTCGGCACATCGCTGGCAATGGCGCCGGCCGTGTTGTTGGCGCAGGATGCCGAATTCGTCGACCTGGACGGACCGCTGCTTCTGGCTCGCGACCGCGAACCAGGGCTGCGCTACGCCGCCTCTCTCGTCTGGCCGCCAGAAACGACGCTCTGGGGCTGAAGATAGTAAGCCACGATGAGCAGGCTCAGTCCGGTCAGGGCGACCAGCGCCATGACGTAGTAGCTTGCGAGCCCTAGCCACGCATAGATGTAGCCGGAGGCGATCGTCATCAGCCCCATGAACATGCCGTTGTAGAAGAAATAGGCGCCCTGTGCAGACGATTCCTGAGTCTCCTGCACGGAGGCGACGATCCTTCTCTGTACGCCGGTATGCACGAAGGCGTAGGTGCAGGAATGCATGCACTGGAGCAAAAAGAAGCCCCAGAAACCCCAGTGCATCGGGAACAGGATCCAGCGACAGACGCTGACCGCCGCACCAAACCGAATCAGCGTCCAGGCACTGAAACGACGGCTAAGCCGCCGGGACAGAAAGAACACCGTTACCTCGGCTGCAACGCCGGCACTCCAAAGGATCGCGATCTGCGTCCCTGAGAAGCCGAGATCCCGCCAGTAGAGGGACGCAAACGCCTGCAAGACAGCATGACTCGACTGTTGGATTGCGACGCCGATCAGCAATGCAAGCAGATGCGGTTGACGCAGCGAACTGCCGGTCGCCGCGGAAATATCGACGGGCGTTCCGCGCCTGCGTGTCGGGCCGATCCGTGGACAGTAGATCGCCATCACAACGGTTGTCACGAAACCAAAGGTCATGACCGGCAGCACCATCTCGCCGCCCCAGTGCCCGATCAACTGCCCGCCGATCAGGGTGGAGACGATAAACGCGACCGAACCCCACACCCGCATCGAGCCGTAATCCAGCCCCCAGCGCCTGACACCGGAAATCACGATCGACTCGACGACCGGGACATAACAGGCAAAGGTCGCTCCCTGGATCGTGTAGACGATCAGCACTGGCCAGAATGTATTCGTCCAGTAGAGCGCGATCGCCGTCAGCAGCGATAGACAGCCCGAAAACAGCAGCACATCGGCGCGCTCTTTCATCCGGTCGGCATACATCGCGACGATGGGAGCGACGAGCACACGCACCACCATCGGCACGGCGAGAATGACGCCGATCTCATGTTCGTTGAACTCGTGCAGCGCAAGCCACATCGGGAAAAACGGCAGGGCAACGCCGTTGACGAGCAAAGGCGCACAATAGGACAAGGCACTGAGCACACGGAAGCGCGGTGGTGCCCCCTCACTCGCCGGAGGATTTTGCGCGGGAATCATGGGGTAGACCTGTAGGAACTGAACGTTGCCTAACACGTCAACCTAAGGGCGACTATGGCAAGAAATTGCCCAACTGAAACGTTTTAGAAAATAAATAGGGCCTGTCGCAAAGACACAACGGGCTAAATAGATTCATTGAATTACGGGCTCGCAAGACCGCTTTAGGCGGCCTGCTGCGCGACGTCCTTTTCGCGATGACCGATCGCCATCGGAATCGACTGTATATCGCTCATGGTGCGCCATTCGATCAATTCAAAGGTGCCGTCTTCATGCTCGGCGATCGCTGTGCAGCTTTCGACCCAGTCCCCGGTATTGATGTAGCGGATCCCATCCATGTCTTCCATCACCGCATGGTGAATGTGGCCACAAATCACGCCGTCCGCACCATGTTTCCGAGCTTCGTCAGCGACGACGCGCTGGAACTCGCCGATGAAGTTGACCGCATGCTTGACCTGAAGCTTGGCCCATGCGGAAAATGACCAGTAAGGCATTCCCATCCGGCGGCGGATCGCCGCGAGCCCAATATTGACCATGATCGCCATGTCGTATGCCCAGTCACCGAGATAGGCGAGCAGGCGGGCATTGCGCACCACGACGTCGAACTCGTCGCCGTGCAGCACGAGGTACTTCTTGCCGTCGGCAGCTTCATGCATGATGCGCTCGGCGACCTCGATGCCACCGAAATGGGTGCCTGGAAAGTCGCGAAGGAATTCGTCGTGATTGCCGGGGATATAAATGACCCGCGTGCCCTTGCGCGCCTTGCGCAGCAGCTTCTGAACGACGTCATTGCAATCCTGCGGCCAGTACCAGCTACGCTTCAGCCGCCAGCCGTCAACGATGTCGCCAACGAGGACAATGGTGTCCGCCTCGTGATGCTTGAGAAAATCCAACAGGAAGTCCACCTTCGCGGCCTTGGAGCCGAGATGTACATCGGAAATGAAAAGCGTACGGAAGTGCCGCGTATCCATGTTGTCCCTCACAAGCATCCTGCTCGTGTCCCATCGTTCACCTGCCTCTCAAAACCAGAGTCGTGTTTCAGGAAGATGACATGCTGGTGCCCTGCCTGATTTTCCCGGTTGCCACCGCGCCTCGATGCAACGGCGACAGATTTGCGCTGTTTTCGTATTTCGAACGGAAATTCCGACTGTTCCGCCATCCCGTTTGATGTATTGAAGGCATTTCAAAGACAGCATGCGGCAGCCCGGAGGCGATGATGGATCATCAGGAAAAGTCCAAGACGGAAAAGAATCTGGCAGGTGGAAGCCTGGACGAGCAGGCGCTCTACTTCCATCGCTATCCGCGTCCGGGCAAGCTCGAGATCCAGGCGATCAAGCCGCTCGGCAACCAGCGCGACCTGGCTCTTGCCTATTCCCCCGGCGTCGCAGCACCCTGTCTAGCGATCCGCGATCATCCCGAGACGGCCGCCGATTATACCTCGCGTGCAAATCTCGTAGCGGTCATTTCTAACGGTACGGCCGTTCTCGGCCTCGGCAATATCGGCCCGCTGGCATCAAAGCCGGTCATGGAGGGAAAAGCCGTCCTGTTCAAGAAGTTCGCTAACATCGACGTCTTCGATATCGAGGTCGATGCATCGAGCGTCGAGCAGATGGTCTCGACCGTCGCTTCGCTCGAGCCGACCTTCGGCGGCATCAATCTCGAGGACATCAAGGCGCCGGAATGTTTCGAAATCGAGCGTCGCCTGCGCGAGACCATGAAGATCCCGGTCTTCCATGATGACCAGCACGGCACCGCCATCATTGTCGCTGCCGCGATCCTCAATGGCCTGGAACTGGCGAGCAAGAAGATCGACGAGGTCAAGATCGTTGCCTCCGGCGCAGGTGCTGCCGCCCTCGCCTGCCTCAATCTCCTCGTCACGCTGGGCGCCAAACGCGAAAACATCTGGGTTCATGACATCGAAGGTCTGGTCTACGAAGGCCGCACCGAACTGATGGACGAGTGGAAGAGCGTCTACGCCCAGAAGAGCGACACGCGCACGCTTGCCGAAAACATCGGCGGCGCCGACGTCTTCCTTGGCCTTTCCGCAGCGGGCGTGCTGAAGCCGGAACTGCTGGCGCAGATGGCCGAAAACCCGCTGATCATGGCGCTCGCCAACCCAACGCCCGAAATCATGCCCGATCTCGCCCGCGCTGCCCGTCCCGATGCGATGATCTGCACCGGTCGCTCCGACTTCCCGAACCAGGTGAACAACGTTCTCTGCTTCCCCTATATTTTCCGGGGCGCGTTGGATTGCGGCGCGGTCACTATCAACGAAGAAATGAAGATGGCTGCCGTCCGCGCCATCGCGGCACTGGCGCGCGAAGAACCATCCGACGTCGCCGCCCGCGCCTATTCGGGCGAAACGCCCGTCTTCGGCCCGAACTACCTGATCCCCTCGCCCTTTGACCCGCGCCTGATCCTGCGGATCGCCCCGGCCGTAGCGAAAGCCGCGGCCGAAAGCGGCGTCGCCCTGCGTCCGATTACCGATTTCGACGCTTATCTCGACCAGCTCAACCGTTTCGTCTTCCGCTCGGGCTTCATCATGAAGCCGATCTTTGCTGCGGCGAAGAATGCCGAGCGCAAGCGGGTGATCTTCTCCGAAGGTGAAGACGAACGCGTCTTGCGCGCCGCACAGGTGCTGCTCGAAGAAGGCATTGCCAAGCCAATCCTGATTGGCCGCCCATCAGTCATCGAAACACGTCTGAAGCGCTACGGTCTGCGCATCCGGCCGCTAGCCGATTTTGACGTCATCAACCCGGAAGACGATCCGCGCTTCCGCGAATATGTCGATCTCTATTTCTCGCTGGTTGGACGTCGGGGCGTCATTCCGGAAGCCGCGCGCACGATCGTTCGTACCAACACGACTGTTATCGGCGCGTTGGCGCTGAAGCGGGGCGAAGCCGATGCGCTTATCTGTGGCCTGGAAGGCCGTTACGAGAAGCATCTGCGCGACGTCCGCCAGATCATCGGCAAGAGGCAGGACGTGTGCGACTTCTCGGCACTCAGCCTGCTGATTTCACAACGCGGCGCCACCTTCTTCACGGACACCTACGTCACCTTCAATCCGAGCGCGGAAGAGATTGCCGAGTCCGCGGTTCTCGCTGCCGAGGAAATCAGACGCTTCGGCATTACGCCGCGCGCTGCTCTTGTGTCCCACTCGAACTTCGGTTCCCGTGAGTCCGAAAGCGCGACGAAGATGCGTGCCGCTCTGAAGCTCGTGCGCGAAGCCGCGCCGGATCTCGAAGTGGACGGCGAAATGCATGGCGAAAGCGCGATCTCCGATGCCCTGCGCAAGCGCGTCATGCCCGACACGACCCTGCACGACGAAGCAAACCTGCTGGTCTTCCCGAACCTCGACGCGGCCAACATCACTCTGGGCGTCGTAAAGTCGATGATTGACGGCTTGCATGTCGGGCCGATCCTGCTTGGCGCTGCGCTGCCGGCGCACATCCTCGCGCCCTCGGTGACCTCGCGCGGCGTCGTCAACATGGCAGCTCTCGCCGTCGTCGAGGCTTCACAGCCAGCGTGATTTGCGGCAGATCGAGAAAATGCGGTAAGTTTCCGACCGCAGCTTGTTAAGACAAACGGGCTAGCAATGAAGGCGCGGCGGGATGCCGCGCCCTATGACCTGCTCACCGATGGGACGATGCCTTGAACCGCTGGATTCTGTCACTCGCAACCGCCCTTGCACTCACCGGCCCGACCCAAGCCCAGATGCCGGCGATCTGCGGTGACCTTCGCGCCCGCCTTGCCGATCTGCCACAAATCATCGGCAGCACGCCCGAGGTGCGCAAATTCGCCAGTGCTATTGCCGAACAGAACCTTGAGCTTCGCAAACTCCGTAGCGATCTGCGCCAAAACGGCTGCACAAGTGGCAGCATGGTCGTGATCGGGGATGATGACGGCTACTGCGGCGAGCTCGAGCGCGCGGAAACCAAGATGGTCGACAACATCCGTTATCTGCAGCAGCGGCGCGACGAACTGCGCGGCCAGAGCGATGATGCGCGCACGAGAAATGAACTGCTTGCCGCGCTCGACGACAACGGCTGCAACGAGGAGCAGTGGCCTGAGGATCGCGCCGATGGATATGCTCCGCCGCCGAGCATCGAAGATCAGGCGATGCGAAACGACACCTTCATACCTCTAGGTGGCGATCCCAACCAGCGTCGATACGGTTTCGGCATGTCTACGCTCTCTCATCTGAACACCGTCTGCGTACGCACCTGCGACGGAGGCTTTTTTCCGCTAAGCTCGAACGCAACCTCGCAGGACTTCGCCCGCGATGCCGACACCTGCTCGAAGATGTGTCCCGGCATCGACACCGAGCTCTTCTATCATGACGTCTCCAGCACCGAGACCTCACAGATGATTTCGGCGTCGACGGGCGCCCCCTACAGCGCAATGCCGAATGCTTTCGCCTACAAGAACCGTAAGCCGGGCGAAAAATCGTCCTGCAGTTGCAATCTAAACGCTTACTACGAACAGATGAGGAATAGCCAATCGATCAGCGAACCGCCGCAACAAGGATCGATCACCACGATCGAAACCAAGAATCCCGAGCCGGAGAGCAAGGTCGCCGCCCCGGCTGCACCGCAGCCGCAAGTGCCGGACAGGCCATACGATCCGGCAAACAACAAGGTGCGCCAGATCGGCCCGCAGTTCCTAGCCGGTGACCAGGGCACGATCGACCTTAAGAATCCCGCCAAGCCTGGCCCTCAGCCGCAGCAACAATAGCCGCCCTCAGTCCAGCGAACTGTCCCAGCGATCCGTGAACACCAGTTCCTCCAGCGGCAGGCGCTGGCGCCATCCTTTGACCGCGAGTTCCGGCTGGTCATAGAGCTGATCGACATAGCCGATGCAGAGCCAGGCAACGATCTCGACCCGTTCCGGAACGCCGAGGATCTCTTTGATATCGGACTCGTGAAAGATGCTCACCCAGCCGACCCCCACGCCTTCGGCTCGGGCCGCGAGCCACAAATTCTGCACGGCGCAAACCGTGGAGTAAGAATCCATTCGCCGGTTATGCGTTCGGCCGAGAACGATATCACCGCAGCGATCCGGATCGCAGGTCACACAGATGCTGAGCGGTGCGGCTCGGATACCTTCGAGCTTCAGCGACCGGTACAGCCTCTGTCGTTCGCCCTCAAACATCTCGCCAGCCTCACGGTTGGCGCGATTGAAAGCTTGCCACGCCGCCTCCTTCACCTGCTGATCGCGAACCAGGATGAAATTCCAGGGCTGCATGAATCCCACGGACGGCGCATGGTGCGCGGCCGTCAGAAGCCTGCTGACAACGTCGTCCGGTATCGGATCCGGGAGGAACTCCGAACGGACGTCGCGGCGCGTTGAGATCGCCCGGTAAACGGCGTCACGTTCCTCGGTCGAAAAGGCTGTAGCTCCCGACAGGGAGCCTGAATGGTCTGGTCGCATCGTCTATCCCCAACAACACAACCGCCCGCCGTCCACGCGGGTCAGTCTATGATGTCGGGCCGGTCTTCTGACTTGGCTTCATCCAACTGCCGCGCCTTCCCGGCGCTGGGCCAGTGGCGTGTTGCGGCAGTCGTCAGCCTTACAGCGTTGGGCACGTTTCGGTCTCTCACCGAATTCCCGATTCTCCCGCCTAACACGGGCACCTGACGAAAGCTCTATGCCCGCAAAAATCGCTCGACGCAATCCTTCACCCAGAGACAGGGTGGTAACGCACATAGGCGAACTCATCGCCGGACGGCGACCAGTTGGGCACGTTGATTGTGCCCTGCCCGCCGAAGAGATCGAAGAGTGTCGTCAGATTGCCCCCGTCCATATCCATCAGCCGCAGACGAACATTGAGATCGCGCGGATGGTCGAAAACATCCGGGTCGTAGGAAAGGATGAGGACCTTGTCGTTGTTGGGCGACGGATGGGCAAACCAGTTCCCATAATTGTCGCTGGTGATCTGGTCGAGGCCAGTGCCGTCCGGGTGGATGCGCCAGATCTGCATGAGGCCGGTGCGGCTGGAATTGAAGTAGATCCATTGGCCGTCAGCGGAGTAGTCCGGCCCGTCGTTGCGTCCCTCGCCGTGTGTCAGCCGCCGTTCTTCGCCGCCATCCACGGAAATCGTGTAGATATCGAACAAGTCGTTGCGGATGCCGCAATAGGCCAGTTGTTTTCCGTCAGGCGACCAGCCGTGCCAATAGGACGGCTGATTTTGCGTCACCAGCCGTGGCATCCCGCCTTCGGCCCGAAGCACATAAATCGTCGACTTCCCGAACTCGGTCTTGTCGGAGATGACGATCTGCCGGCCATCGGGCGAAATGCCATGATCGTTGTTGCACGTTTTGGCAAAACCGGTGTCGACTTTCTCGACCCTGCCTGAACCATCAAGCGCCAGACGGTACAGAAGTCCGTCGCCGTTCAACAGAAGATAGCTGCCGTCGGGCGCAAAGTTGGGCGCCTCCACAAGCTGCGTCGTTTGCCAGACGACGCGTGCCTCGCCTATCCTGATGTTGTAGATCTCGACGGAACTGCGCAATCTGAATCCTCCTGACATCGTCTCCGTCAGACCTACGACGGCCCGCCACTCAGCACAAGCAAATGCGCCTGGCCAGGTTCGGCCCAGGAATGTCTTTGGAGCGATCGGCCCTTATCCCCCAATCACAAATGCGCGAAACCTAACGGTTCATCTAGCGTTCATGACGAGGATGTGACAGTTCAGTGAAGCTTTTATGACGTTGGAGTTTTCCGGTTGATCGCGTTGGTAATGAGGTCTGCAACGGCAGCGCGCTTTGCGTCGCTTTCCACCGATTTCGGAGGAAGCATCCGATCGCCTGCTATACGCACGGCGCTCAGCGCCGTTCTTTGTGCCCTGCTTGCGCTTCTCACTACGGCCACCGTAGAGATAATTGCCCGCGATGGGCTGACTGACGTTCGCGAATTCCTGACATCGCCGGTGCGTCCCGGCATGACGACCGTTGTGATGTTGACTGTGCTGATGCTGTCGCTCGACGCCGCCTTGGGCCGACGGTTCATTTCAGCGCTGATCGTTCTTCCGATTGTGATCGTCCCCGCCATCGTATCCAACCAGAAGCAACACTACCTTTCGGATCCACTTTATCCGTCCGACGTCCTTTTCGGGCGCCAGATCATGGAACTGCTTCCTGTCATGGTGAGCGACCGTCCCTGGACTGCTGTTGCAATGGCTGTCGGCATCGCCTTTTCCGCTGGCGCAATTGTCATCTTGTGGCGTTTCGCCTGGCGCAACTTCCCACAGCTCTCACGGACCGCTCGCGTCCGCCGGCTGTGCGTCGGCCTACCTGTTATCGCGGCTTTCGGGTCGTTGATGGACTATTCCCAGTATTCCTTCATCCGCGACCGCCTTCAGGTGGTTCCAATGATGTGGGACCAAAAGGAAAACTACCGGAGCAACGGCTTCATCCTCGCCTTCATCTTCAATATTCCGATGGCCGAGGTGGCGGCGCCGGTCGGCTTCGGCACGCAGGCGCTTGATACTATCCCGAGCCGCAACTACGGCTATCTCAGCGGCCCGCGCGAAAAGCCCGACGTAATCATGCTGATGAGCGAGTCATTCTGGGATCCGACCCGGCTGAAAACGCTGAGCCTGTCGCCCGATCCCATGCCGACTATCCGCGCCGAGCAGTCTGGCCATGTCTTCTCACCGGAGTTCGGCGGCATGACCGCCAACGTCGAATTCGAGGCGCTGACGGGCTTTTCCAATGCCTTCCTGCCATACGGCAGCATCCCCTATCAGCAATACATCCGTCACGACGTTCCCTCGCTCGCCACGTTCTTCCGTGGCGAAGGCTATGCGGCGCGTTCGCTGCATCCGTTCAGCGGCTGGTTCTGGAACCGCAATGAAGTCTACAAGGACTTCGGTTTCGAGCAGTTCCGCTCGGAAGAGACCATGCCTCCAATGGAAAAGCGGGGCATCTTCGCTTCGGACGACTCGCTCATGAAGGAAATCATGAACGAGGCGGACGGCATCGATCGCCCGTTCTTCTTCTTTGCTGTCACCCTGCAGGGACATGGGCCGTATGAGCCGAACCGTTATGCACGCAATACTATCGATATACAGGGCAACCTGAACGATGCAGACCGCGCAACGCTTGCTACCTATACGCAGGGCATCAAGGAAGCGGACGACAGCCTTAAGTTGCTAATGGATTGGGCAGAGAAGCGCGACCGCGAAACGATCATCGTGCTCTGGGGCGATCACCTGCCGCCGCTCGGCAACGTCTACATGGCGACCGGCTACATGCCGGATCAAGTTGCCACCCGTAAGGCGTCGGTCAACACCATGAGACAGGAGCATGAGACGCCGCTCGTCATCTGGTCCAACAAGAAGGGCAGCAAGAAGGATGTCGGCACAATCAGCCCTTCACTGCTGCCCTATCATCTCTTGAAGTTCGCCGGCTTCGAGCATCCCTACTACACGGGCTTCCTCGGCCGTGTGCAGAAGAAGTACAGCGTCATCGATCGTTATCAGCTGATTGCGCGCGACAACACGCCCTCTCCCGATTGGGTCCTGAAGCCGAAGAACCTCGATCCCCTCGTACGGGACTATCGATACCTCCAGCACGACATCATGTTTGGCAAGGCTCAGACGCTCGATCGCTTCTTCCCGCAGCATGCTTGGCTGTATGCGCAAGGCACGTAAAAGACCGGAACAAGCCCACATTGCAATTTGAAAACATTACGGAATACTGGCGCCCGAGCGATCTAGCATTCGGAGTCGGCCATGCACAATCTATCGGACTTAATCCACCATCACTTCGATAAATCTGCTGACGAACTCGGCGAGATCGAGAAGCGCGTTCTCGCAAAGGCCCATGAGCGCAAGATAATCTCGACCGATATCAATGCTGCCTTGCAGGCGGAAGCATCGGCCGGAGAGCGCCTGGCGGATTCGATTGCCCGCGTCGGCGGCTCATGGTCGTTCATTGTCGCCTTCTTGCTGTTCCTGGTGTTCTGGTGCGTCGTAAATACCGTTGTATTGCTCACACGCGCCTTCGATCCCTATCCCTTCATCTTCCTCAATCTCGTGCTCTCGATGCTTGCGGCGATCCAGGCTCCCATCATCATGATGTCGCAAAACCGGCAGGCGGAGCGCGATCGTTTCGAGGCGGCGAAAGACTATGAAGTCAATCTCAAGGCAGAACTGGAAGTTCTTTCCCTGCATCAGAAAATAGACATGCGCGTGCTCACCGAAATTGCGGCGTTGCGCGAAGACATCGAGCGACTGAACCAGCGCCTGCCTAGTTGATGGAACGATCACTGATCGCTTGAATTTAACTATACCGACCGATTAGCGAGCCGCTAACCAAGTCCCGCATTGAAACACCGTCACAAATGTAAGAGGAGCAATTGGAACCAATCCGATCCACCGTACGAGACGATGCTCACAGGCCGACCGCATACACGCGATGAAATTCTTCATCATCCCCTGTTTCTGTCGATCGAACGCCAGATAGCGCTCCATCTTATTGGCATTCACAGGCGTGCGCCTCGTCTTGCCCGCCTCGCAGCCTCGCACCAAAAGTGGCTGCTGACGCAAACGCTGTTTGCCATGCACACTGCACGAGATCGGGGTAATCCCCGGTCGGGGCTGACGGCCAGTCGCATGATGCAGGTCGCCACGGAGTTTGATCTCGCCAGCAAGAATACTGCCGCCTCGTTTCTTGCCGAACTCATCGCCTACAAATTTCTGCGGGATGCGCCTGACGAAACGCCCGATCGGCGCCTTCGTCGCCTCGAAACGACCGAAACCAGCGAGGAGGCCATGGCCTCCTGGTTCCAAGGGCACATGGCCTGCCTCGATCAACTCGACGGCGGCAATCGTGCAAGCCTGACGGCAGCGGATCCCCGACTTTTTCGCCTTGCGCAACCTCGTGCCGCGCGTGCCCTCATCCAGGAGCCGGTCTGGAAGGAACCGCGGACCAGTATCGGCCACTTCCTCTGGTCCGATGTCGGCGGCCTTGTGCTGCACGATCTCATCAGCCGCCTGCCCGACGACGCGCGGCTGCACGATCGCATACTGCTGAAAGGCGTAACGATCAGCGAAATCGCGAACGAGTTCGGCATCTCCCTCACCAATGTGAAGCGGATGTTCAAGAAGGCCGAAATAGACAGCCTGCTTGGCTGGGAAAACCCGCGCAACCGCGGTGCACTATGGCTCTCCCGGAGATTCATCGAAGACTATTTCCATTGGCAGTCGGCAAAGTTCGCCGAATTGGACAGCGCCATCCACTGGGCAGCCGGCCAAATCCGTTTCTCCGACACGAGCGTTGAGTAAGCGAGGCAATCCCAGCCGACATGGGCACTACGAACGCTGCCAGTTTGTTGTTCTGCCCAACAAAAAAGCCCGGCATCAGCCGGACGGGCTTCAGCCGGGCTTCTTTCGTCCATCTTTTCTGATCAGCCGTTGACGGCCATCCGCTTTTCGTCGCGCCCACCCTTCATGCGCTCGGCCAGCAGGAAGGCAAGCTCCAACGCCTGATCGGCATTGAGACGCGGGTCACAATGCGTGTGATAGCGATCGTGCAGGTCCTCTGCCGTCACAGCGCGGGCGCCGCCGGTGCATTCCGTCACATCCTTGCCAGTCATCTCGATATGGATGCCGCCAGGATGCGAACCTTCGGCGCGATGGATCTGGAAGAAGCTTTCAACTTCCGACAGGATCCGTTCGAACGGACGGGTCTTGTAGTGGTTGAGCGTGATTGTGTTGCCGTGCATCGGATCGCAAGACCACACGACCTTACGGCCCTCGCGCTCGACCGCACGGATGAGACGCGGCAGATGCTCGGCGACCTTGTCGTGACCGAAGCGGCAGATCAGCGTCAACCGGCCCGCCTCATTCTCGGGATTGAGAATGTCGATCAGGTTCAGAAGGTCATCAGTCTGCAGTGACGGACCACACTTCAACCCGATCGGGTTCTTGATGCCGCGGCAGTATTCGACATGCGCGTGATCGGCCTGCCGCGTACGGTCGCCGATCCAGATCATGTGGCCTGAGGTCGCGTACCAGTCGCCAGACGTCGAATCGACGCGCGTCAACGCTTCTTCGTAGCCAAGCAGCAGCGCTTCATGGCTAGTGAAGAAATCCGTCTCGCGCAGGCTCGGATTGTTTTCCGAGGTGATGCCGATCGCCTTCATGAAGTCCATCGTCTCGCTGATGCGGCCGGCAAGCTTGCGGTAGCGCTCGCCCTGCGGGCTATCCTTGACGAAACCGAGCATCCACTGATGCACGTTCTCGAGGTTGGCATAGCCACCCATCGCGAAGGCGCGCAGCAGGTTCAGCGTTGCGGCCGACTGGCGGTATGCCATGGCCTGACGCTCCGGATTCGGGATACGGGCCTCTTCAGTGAACTCGATGCCGTTGATGATGTCACCGCGATAGCTCGGCAGCGACACGCCATCCTGGGTCTCGATGCCCGAAGAACGTGGCTTTGCGAACTGGCCGGCAATACGGCCGACCTTGACGACCGGCAGCTGCGCGCCGAACGTCAGGACGACGGCCATCTGCAGGAATGCGCGGAAGAAGTCGCGGATATTGTCGGCGCCATGTTCGGCAAAGCTCTCGGCGCAATCACCGCCCTGCAAGAGGAAGCCATTGCCTTCAGCAACGTTGGCGAGATGCTTCTTCAGCCGGCGTGCTTCACCTGCGAAGACGAGCGGCGGATAGGATGCGAGCTGGGCTTCCGTTGCTGCCAATGCCGCCTGGTCCGGATAGTCCGGAACCTGCTGGATCGGTTTTTGCCGCCAACTGCTCGGAGTCCAATTCTGTGCCATCTCGCTCACCTGTTTCAGCATCCGGTCCGTCCGGATGTTCCGTCTTAAAAATGTTGCGCGGCTTATAAACCTTTAGCGCCATCTTGCATAGCGGCGTTCCGCTCTTTGGCGCTCCGGATTAGTTTCACGAACAACACGTGAATATAAAGGAAATCCGCCCCGTGTTTTCAAACGGCGGGCACCGGATTAATGATCAATATACCAAGACAGTTTGTATCTAATTTAGGCTTCTGCCGTAGAAATACCCTCAATTCTGATAGCGCGTCATGATGACTCCCGCTTGAACACCGATGGCGTGGTGGAACCGTGGGATACATTTCGTGCGCAGCTTGTATCGTTTCTGTACTGACCGTTCCGGCAATTTCGGCATGCTGACTGCCATCCTGATGGTGCCGCTCATCGGCTCCGCGGGCGTAGCCGTCGACTTCGCTCATGCACTGAGCCTGCGCACGCAGCTTTACGCGGCGGCCGACGCCGCAGCCGTCGGCGCAATTGCGGAAAAATCCGCAGCCGCCTCCGCCGCGATGAAAATGACCGCAGATGGCACGATCTCCGTCGGGCAGAGCGATGCGCGCAATATCTTCGTCAGCCAGATGCAGGGTGAATTGACAGCAAACGAAGTTGCGGTCGACATCCAGGTGAACAAGGCAGCAACCAAACTCAACTCGTCCGTCTCCTTCAGCGCGGCCGTCCCGACGACGTTCATGCAAATATTCGGGCGAAAAACCGTCGAAGTATCGGGCACCGCGACAGCAACAATCGAGACAGCGGCCTTCATGGATTTCTATATCCTGATCGACAACACACCATCGATGGGCGTCGGCGCGACACCGAACGACGTCGCCACCATGGTAGGTCTCACGAAGAACAACAAATCGAACGCTTCCTGTGCCTTTGCCTGCCATGAGAGCGGCACCAACAAGGGCAAGGATTACTATACGCTTGCCAAGAAGAACAAAGTGACGATGCGCATTGATGTCGTGCGCCAGGCCACCCAGGCACTGACTGCGACCGCCAAGGCGGACACCGATGATCAATTTCGCATGGCGGTCTACACCTTCGGCGCGAAAGCAGAGGCGGCAGGGCTGAGTGAAATCGTGCCGCTTACAGGCGACCTCGACAAGGTGGGCAGCAAGGTCTCCGAAAAGACCCCAAATCCCCAAGTCGGCGACAGCGAATACGTGCTCGACCTGATGACCATCCCTCAGCAAGGCTACAACGACGACACCCAGACGAGCTTCGATAGCGCACTGACCCAACTCAAGGCCAAAATCCCGGCTGGGGGCTCGGGTACAAACGCTGCCGATACACAGAAGATC
>Ga0102590_1003478_pt1 | contig 15560 bp, 20 predicted proteins | sample AraplaMF_Col_mMF_FD_76859 | JGI IMG/M metagenome (GOLD analysis project Ga0102590, IMG submission 76859) | Arabidopsis root microbial communities from the University of North Carolina, USA - plate scrape MF_Col_mMF | ecosystem: Host-associated > Plants > Roots > Endosphere | place: USA...
CCCAACGGGCATGACAATCTCCATTATGAAAACGATTCTTGGCCGCCAATATGCGGCGCCCGCATCAAAGCACCTTGTTGCGCAAAACAACTGTTAAGGAGATCACACTCGTTTTGAACCGCGGTCCACAAGTCGCGCGTAACGAGAAACTTTTCTGCTTACGGATTCTCAGCCCGCGCATCAACTCGCGCCCGGTGCCGATCGGGTAAGAAAAAATGGCCGGGACACCCGGCCATGATGTCGTGAAGAGCTTGGCACCGAGCTCGGCCCGGCGCAGCGGCAGCTTAGCGGGCGGAGCCCGTGGTCACAGTCGCGGTCTTCGGCTTGCGCGGCGTCAGGACATTGGCCTGAAGCGGCGTCAGGCTGGTGGCCGACGCCGTCACCTGCTGCTCGACATGGGCGGCGCCGAGCACGCGGACCTGCACGGGAGAGGCCGGAATTCCGTTGGCCTCGTAGGCCGGCAGCTCGGCGGCGAAGGTGGCAGTCGAGCCCACGATAGCGAGGACAGCGGCTGCGATCTACAAAGTCTTCTTGTTCATGGTGATGCTCCAAGTTCGGAGCCAATGTAAGCTTGATTTGCTGCATTGCGACATGCATTGCTGCATCGCAATAGAGCACGCCGCGCGTGGCAATATGTTTAACGCGTCCAAAGGCTTGGACCAATCTGACGCTGGGAGTCAGCCACCCATGACGTTGCCCCAGCCGTCAAAGACGTAGGCCCTCCAGGCCACGCTTCCATCTCCGCGTGACCGGCTGGCCCGGCGATAGTCGTCGGCCTGATCGGCGGTCCAGGTGATGATCGTGCCGGAGACGCGATCATGCAGGATGGCGGGCTCGGAGGGATCGAAGGCGTCCATCGGACGAAGCGAGGAATGCGTCATGGTCGACCAACGCACTGGCAGCGGCAAGGTTGCCGCAAGGCAGGGAGGCCCCGTTCCCTTCGCTCCGACGAATTCGAGGCAACACCCTATTTCAACGCAGTCGCCAGCGATTGCAGCTTTGCGACGAGATTGGTGCCAAGCGCGTAGATCACCTCGATGATCGCGAGCGCGATGCCCGCGGCGATCAGGCCATACTCGATCGCGGTAGCGCCGGATTCGTCGGCGCAAAATTCAATCAACAGGCATTTCAATTTCACAAGCATGTCCTTCCCAGATCGACCGGACGTTGCCGGCACCGAGCAATGCACCGTCACAATCCAAGATTGAGTAAATTCGGATCGTGCAATTTGACACTCATCTGGGGAACCGGCGTTGTATTGCGGCAACACTGGCTCGAAAAGCCCATTTTGGGGAATTTGCGCCATTGCACCGCCACACCATCCTCCGAACAATTGACGCGCCGCGTGCTTGGTTGTGCAATCTGGTTCGCTGGCGAACCTTGGAGGCAGGGATCATGAATGATCGGCGGTCTCTTCTTGTGGCGGTCTCGTGCCCCTCGGCCGTAATGGTCGGCTGGCTGGCGCTCTCCCTCTCTGCTTATGCCCCGGCCTTGATGGAGAACAGCGGCGCCAATGCAGCCGCCGTTGCCCGCGCGAAAGATCTCACGCGTCTCGACCTTGCAGACATCCCGCGCGCGGCGACGATAGACGATGGCATCGCGCTGACCGCCGACATCGCTGCGGCTGCGACGCCGAGCGTGGCGATGGTCGAAGCGCCACCGCCCGAAATAGAAGCCCCCGCCATCAAGCTCGCCTCGGCCGATCCAGCCGACATGCTGCTGGCGCCCGCACCGGCCCCTCAAACCGCGCCTGAATCCGCGCCTACGGCCAGCGAAGCCGCTGAACCTGCTTCCGTCGCCAGCGAGGCCGAGATCGCTCCGGAGCCCACCATCAAACTTGCCTCCGCCGATCCGGGCGACGTGGTGCCGTCGCAAACGCTGTCTCCTGCCGCGATCGCGAGCGGGCCCGCGGCCGAGAGCAAGGCGTCCCCACCCGCCGACACCGTGGCCGTGCTCGACGAATGTTACGCCATGGATGCCTGCATCGACCGCTACCTCTGGACGCTCTATCAGCGCACGCCGAAGGAAGACTCGATCAAGGTCGAAGACCGCCGCGCCGTCACGATCAAGCGCAAGGGCAAGATGGTCACGGTAATGCGCAGCTTCACAAAGCTCGTCGACGAGGATTTTGCCTGGAAGGACCCGAAGGCGGCTGACCACGCCAACATGCCGCTGATGGACTACGTCATCGGCGGCATGGACAAGAGCTTCAAGCAGAAGCTGTTTCGCATGCTGCTCGCCGCGGAAGCCGCCGGCCTGTCGCCGGGCATCACCAGTGCGTTCAGAGACGACTATCGCCAGGAGATTGCGAGCGGACTGAAGGCCGCGTCCAACCGTTCCTATCACGGCGGCAGTCTTCGCGGTGGCTACGGTCACGGCATGGCGGCCGACATCGTCAGCACTCAGGGCAATAACCGCGCCCAGCGCTGGGCCTCGACGGAAGCGCTGTGGAAATGGGTCGACGTCAACGGCAAGGCTCTCGGCATCGGCCGGCCCTATCTCGACCGGGATCCGCCGCATGTCGGCCCGATCGATGGCCAGGAATACATTTCGAAGCGCGGCGTCGCGACCGACCGCAAGGAAGCCGCCAACGGCAAACCCAAGAAGGCGCGCGCAGTCGCCAGCGCCAAGCCCTCGAAGGCGCAGGCCGCGCGGCTGCAGAAGAACTCGGCAAAGCCGCAGAAGTCGGCGCAGTCGAGCGCGAAGCGGACGACCTGATTGAGGCTTACCTGCCTAGTGCCGGCAACGGCACGAGGCGCATCTCGGTCGATCCTGCCTGCTGGGTGCGAACAAGCACCGCGAAGATCGTCTCGACCGCAATCCGCACCGCCGCCTCGACCGCCGCACCCTTGGCAAGATGCGCCGCGATCAGAGCGGTGAGCAGATCACCGGTGCCGTAGGGGCGGATCGGCAGCCGTGGCGTCGCAAAGCGCGACAACTGCCCGTCCGCACACAGGATCGTCTCCACCTGCCCTGCCGGCGTATCTGCCAGCGCACAGCCGGTGGCGACGACATCGATCCGGCGTTGTCCCGCAAGCGCGGCCGCCGCGGCGCGCAAGCTGTCCGTGTCCGCGATCTTGACGCCGGAAAGCATCTCGAGCTCGAACTGGTTCGGCGTGATCAGGTGTGCCGCCGGCAACAGCCGCTGCCGAACCACATCGAGAATGCCATCGGCGACATAGATGCGGCCGTCATCTCCGATGACGGGATCGCAGAGATAGATGAGTTTCGAATTGCGCGACAGCGCGCGCTCGACGAAATCAGCGATGACGACCGCGTTGTCGGGCGAGCCGAGATAGCCCGTGACGAGCACGGCGGCTTCATCGACCACGCCCCGTTCCTCCACGCCGGCAAGCAGATCGCCGACGAGCTCGGCGTCGAGCACCCGCCCACGCAGGGTCGGATAGCGCGGATGGTTCGACAGCAGTGTGGTGGGCACGGCGGCGACGTTCACGCCCTCCGCCTGAATGGCGTGGACCGCCGCGCTGTTGCCGACGTGACCGTGGACCACCTGGCTTTGAATGGAGATGACGAGCATGCAGAGGTCCGTAAAAGCAATCGTGGCGCAGCGCAAGCGCAGCCTGGATCACGAGTCGTCGTAGCCAAGCCCTGGCCGCAGCGCCTGCATCTTCCGCGCCAACCGCCGGTGCCCCGTCTCCTCGGATCGTGCAAGCTGGTTTGCTATCGCAACATGGTCGGCATCGCTCTTGTGCTGATTGAGCTTGGCCTGCCCCTCCACCTGATCGACCACGAGATCGACGACACGGATCGCGGCCAGCATGCTCTCACGCTTGCCCGGCTCCATCTGCGCAAGAACCCACGGCTCTTTCGGCAGCCGCGACTCGGCGACAGCAAGCAGCGCATCGCCATGGCCGCGATTCTCCTCGTGACCGCGCAGATGCGCCACACCCGACAGGTGCACGGCCTCGTAAAGCCAGGTCGAGACGTTGTCTGGCGAGGCGTACCAGTCGTTGGAGATGTAGGCATCGTCGCCGGCCACGATCAGCAGGAAGCGCCTGATGCCATCGGCAAGCTCGACGAGCGGATTTCTTGCCGTGAAATGGATCTGCACGATCGCATGCGCGTCGCACTCGGACAGCACGAACGGCACGTGCGAGGCGTGGGGACCGTTCGCGTCCGCCGCGACGATCACGCCGAAGCCGCGCCGGCGCGCAAATTCCAGCGCGCGCTGCTCCTCGATGCGAAACTGGGGTCGAAGGATATGCATGGTGCCGTGCTCGATCCGGACGAAGGGCGATGCGATGCTACCCCATGACGCCAAGGAATCCGACTGTATTCGGCCGCAAATGCAGATGTCAGCAACGACGTCCGCGGCGAGCCAGCTCATCGAGATAGGCACAGAACATGTCGGCCAGTCCGTCGGCCTGACGCATGATCTCCGCCTCGGTGCGCGGCGTCTCGGAGAACCGTTTTGCCACCGCGGCCAACGTCGTCTTGATCAGCTCGCCGGCAAGCTCGCGTGTCGCTTTCGGGGCCTCCGGCAGCGCCTCGCCCATGAAAACCGCGATGACGCCCTCGCCGGCGGCCCGCGCCGCCTGCGCCTCGGGCGCGTCGCGATAGAGCGGCGCGGCGTCGTTGAGCGCGCCACGGATCGCAGCTTCCTCACATTCGGAGCGAACGAAAGCGTGGACCAGCGCGCGCAGCCGCGCCCGTGGTGGTTTCGTGCGATCCGCGAGAATGCCACGCAGAAGCTCGCTCGTGCTGCGCCACTCGTCGCTCTGCAGGCGGAACAGGATCGCCGCCTTGTTCGGAAAATATTGGTAGAGCGACCCGACGCTCACCCCGGCTCGCTCCGCCACGCGCGCGGTGGTGAAGCGCTGCGCGCCCTCCTTCGCCAGGACCTGAACAGCAGCATCCAGAATGGCGGCCACCAGCTCGTTGGAGCGGGCCTGCCGTGGCTGTTTTCGTGAGGAAACCGAACGACTTCGACGATCGGCCATGGAGCGCCCGCGGGAATGCGAATAGGAAATGCGACGAATTAGTCGTATTTCAGCTCGCGCGCAAGCACGCGCCCTGAACTCTGGAGACGCCCTATGACCACCCCAACAATCACAACGCTTGCGCCGCTGCTGGATCGCCTGTTCGACCAGGCCGAAGCAGCAGATGGCGCGATGCAGGCTGCCGTCGTCGATTTGAGCGAGACTGACCGCACGCGGATGATGCGAAGCAAAACCGATTACCGAGAACTTTACGCACGCCTGAAGGACGTGCCGCTCGCGGTCTCGCGCGAGACCGGTCAGTTGCTTTACATGCTGACGCGCTGCTCGCGCGCGAAGGCGATCGTAGAGTTCGGCACCTCGTTCGGCATATCGACGCTGCACCTGGCCGCAGGCCTGCGCGACAATGGCGGCGGTCGCCTGATCACCAGCGAGTTCGAGCCGGCCAAGGCGGCGCGAGCGCGCGCAAACCTCTCGACTGGCGGGCTGATCGATCTCGTCGAGATCCGCGAAGGCGATGCGCTGAAGACGCTGAGCACCGATCTGCCCGATCAGATTGACCTCGTGCTGCTCGACGGCGCCAAGGCGCTCTACCCTGATATCCTACATCTGGTCGAGGACCGCTTGAGGCCCGGCGCGATCATCGTCGCCGACAATGCGGATTTCAGCCCCGATTACCTCGCGCGCGTCCGCAATCCCGGCAGCGGCTACATGTCTACGGCCTTCGCCGAGGACATCGAGCTTTCCGTGCGGATCAATTAGGGCCGCAACGAACGGCTCGCGACCCTTCGCAGCCGCCGCGCGATTTCTCGCGTGGCGGCTTCATCGTTCTCCCCTGTCGCAGCGTCGTCACTCGGACGTGATAGCCGGCAAGGCCATGTCGCGTGCTGAGTCCACGAACCGCGCGGATTCTTTCGCGCGCCACGCTCGAGAGCTCCATGCCGTCTGCTTTCACCTCCCATGCCGCGCTTGCCCTTGCCATCGTGTTCGAGGTGACGGCGTCCGCCTTCCTGCAGCAATCCGCGCAGTTCACCCGGCCCTGGCCGACGCTGATGATGGTGCTGTTCTACGTCGCGTCGTTCTATGCGCTGTCGGTCGCGATCCGGGTCATCCCGCTGAGCATCGCCTATGCGATCTGGGGCGGGGTCGGCATCATCCTGACCGCCACCGTCTCCTTCGTGCTGTTCCGCCAGATGCTGGACGCCGCCGCCTTCGTCGGCATCGCCCTGATCGTGTCAGGCGTCGTGATCATCAACCTGTTCTCGCAGACGACGGCGCATTGATGTCGGCGAGCATCGCATCGCCGGCGCGGCCGGCTACTGACCTTGCACTGGCTTCGGCGGATGCGGCTTCGATCTGGATGATTTTGCGCCAGACTTCGCCGGAGCACTTGGCGGCGGCGTATCGACCGACACCAGATAATCGGCGAGCGCCTTGGCCGTGTCCGGGCCGGCCGAATAATGGTCCTGGAGAAACCAGGACAGCGTCAGGCTGTAGCGCCCCTTCGCCAGTCCTCGCGGGCTGCGATGGCAGGTGGCGCAGCCATCCGCGAAGAGCCTTTCGGGCGACTTGCCGGCGTCAAGATTTTGCGCGAACGCGAGCGGCGATGTCAGCACGACGTCCGCTGCGGCAATGGTCCCAAGAATCATGAGAGGCGCGACAACTTCGCGCCCCCGTCGAATTAACGATCTCACTATTGTCCCCAAGCCCGTCTTGCGATCACGCCGCCAACAACTGATCGAACTCCGGCGGCGCATAGGCCTTGCCGTCGTGATCGGTGATGACGACCCGCCAGCCTTCGCTGGCCCAAACCTTTGCCTTCGCCACGATGAGCAACCGGCTCTCGCGGGCAAAACTGTACTTCTCATTGTCGCGTTCTGCGACCATTTTATAGGCCAATTCGCATCCCCTGCGTTGCCCTGCCCCCCTCTCGTCGTGGCAGCGGGCTTTGGCGGCAATTCGCCGGGAGCGTGGCAATTTGGTGCAAACCGCGGCAGCATTGTGCTGCCGACCAATTCCGGCCTTGCCAATGCGTTTCCAGTCCCATGCAACGCAGAGCAGCCGCCCGGGGCTCCGGCCCATCGCCGCCGCGACGGAACCGACAGCGCTTGGGATCTGCTCAGTGGACGCGGATCACATGTGGCCGGCCGAGATCGATCAGACCCTGCACGGCCGACAGGCGGTCGTCGAGAGCGGCAATGGTGAGCAACAAATTGTTGCGACGCTCATCGAGCATACCCATCTCGGCGCCGGAGAGTTTTTTGCTCGTCCGCTCCTTGTGGATGCCCTCGAGAGACTTGCGCAATCCAGCAATCAGGCTGGACAGCTGCTTGGCCTCTTTGGTCATCGACCGCTTCGCAACATTTTGGCGGCGCGTCTCCGCCTGGCTCTGTCTCATCTTCATCCTCCCGTGCCCCGCTGCCCCGAGTGGATACTTACATCTTTGGGTAGACATCTTACGACGGATGAAATCTGCCAGCGAAGAACCTTCTTAAATTGTACGCGCACGGAACCCGGGCGACGCCAAAAAGAAAGCCCGGCACGAAGGCCGGGCTTTCCAGATGGCTAGTGCTTCTCGTGACCGCCGCCGGGCGCCCCGCCACCATGCGGGCCGGCGTTGATGTGCGGAGCGCCGCCACCGCCGCCAGCCGGATGCGGCATCGCAGGTGCAGCCGCGCGCGGTGCGGGCATCTGCGCATGCGCATTCATCGGCGCACCATGGTTGACGTTCGGCTGAGCCATATGCGGCATCGCGGGCCGGGCCGCCGGCGCGGCGGACATGCGTGGCGCTTCATGCGCCCGTGCCATCGGCTGCGCGTGTACCGCGGCCCGGGCCGCGGTCGGCTCGTGCATCATGCGCGCCTGCGCGTCACGGGGATTGCGCCCCTGCACAGTGGCGCGCTCATGCGCGATGCGCTCACCTGGCCGGGCTCCCGCCCGGTCGGTTGTCACTGCGGCGTCACGCTTTGTGATGGCCGCGTCGCGCCGCGAAGTCGCAGCATCTCGTCCGGAGATCGCGGCGGCACCGGTGACATTGGCCTTGCCATGGATGCCTTCGCGGTCGAGCGCAACTGCAGCGTCACGCGTGGCCGCACGACCGATCCGGGCGGCGCGCGGATCGATCGTCAGCCGCGTTGCGAAGCGTTCGTGGGACGTCCAGTAGCTATTCCAGTAAGCATGGCGACGATACCAGGGACGTCCCTCATAATAGCTCGACCAGTACGAGCTCAGTACGAAGGGAACGACCGGCACGTCGATCTCATCGACGTAGTCGGGCAGATAGACGTAGTGGTTGCGATAGAGATATTCGAGATATTGCGACGACACCCAGCCGCGATCATCGGAGAAGCTCACATCGCACCAGGCATCGCCGCGAAGGCAGCCATGGATGTTGACGCGAGCGCCTTCGGGGATTCGATCGACCAGCGGGAAGCCCGGCCCCGGCCCGGCGCGCAGACCGGTCGAGACGGTGACGATACCCGGTGCGGCCAATGCGGCCGTCGGGGTGAGCAGCAACGCTGCAACTAAAGCGGTTTTCAGTCTCATGGCGAAGTCCTCCTTTGGGAGGCGGAACGCGCGAGCGGAATAAAGCGTTCCGCTCACGATCACTGCTTCAGCCTAAAGATTGAAAAGGACGCCGCGCGCGGTTCAATATTCATCCGCCATTCATCGGCGGAGCAAAGTCTCACTTCATCCGTAACATGAAGCCGTCGAAATAGGCTGCCAGCGCCGCAAAATCCTTGAGCGGCAGCACCTGCGCGACATATTGATCCGGCCGCACCACGACCATGCAGCCGACCTTCCGATCGATGCCGCGCATCGTGAAAACGTCTTGGCCGCTCCTCGGGTCCGGGCAGAACATCTTTTCGTAATCGAGCAGGCCGTAGCGGCCTTTGCTGGGGAGCAGCATACGCGGCATCTCCTCGATCGCGAGCTCACGATGATCCTGCTGAAACACCGCCCGAAGATCGATGACACTATCGATGTCGGAGCTTCGAGGCGTGTATCGCAGGATCGGCGATTCCCTGGCTTCGCCGAGGAAATTGCACAAGGCACGAATGGCGGAGCTCAATGCCGCGGGATTCTCGGCAGGCGAAAACGCGTAGATGCGGAAACGGCCATCGGCGGTCCCCGCATGGCCAAGATGCACCGGCTTGGCATCTCCAAGCCGGATCACCGGCGCGGAGTGAAAGCGCTTGCCGATGACGAATCCTGGCGCGAGATGCTGATGCGAGGCCGCGCCGGTCAGGACCGACGGTGCGTAATGCGTCGCGGTGCCCGCCGTGTAGCGGCCGTGCCTGACGAAATAATCCTGCGTCTTCGCCGCGTCGGCGCCGCCGGCCTTGGCCGCGGAGGCCAGGATGCCGGCCCATTCGCGGTCGAAGTCGATCAGCTCCTTTGCCACAGCCTGCCGCTCCGCCGAATAGGAATGCAGCAGGCTCGGCGCACATTGCTTCCGCAGCACGGCAGCGAGCTTCCAGCCGAGATTGAACGCGTCCTGCATCGAGACGTTCATTCCCTGCCCGGCCTTCGGGCTGTGCGTATGGCAGGCATCGCCTGCGATGAAGATGCGCGGCTGCCGCGTTGCGATCTCGGCTTCCGGCACGTCGTCGAACTTGTCGGTCAGGCGCTGGCCGATCTCGTAGACGGACCACCAGGCGATCTCCTTCACCTCGAGCGTATGCGGCTTCAGGATCCGCTGCGCTTTCGCAATCACGTCGTCGGCCGTGATGTTGCGGTTGGCGACGCGCTCGCCGACGTCGAGCTTGGCCAGCTCGACATAGATGCGGACCATGTAGCCGCCTTCGCGCGGAATGATGAGAAGGCTGCCGTCCTTCGCCGACTGGATCAGCGTCTTGAAGCGGATATCGGGAAAGTCGGTCACCGCCAGCACATCCATCACGCCCCAGGCGTGGTTGGCGGAATCGCCCTGCAACTCGCGGCCGATCGACTTGCGCACCGTGCTGCGCGCGCCGTCGCAACCGACGACGTAGCGCGCCTTGATGGTCTCGACCTTGCCCTCATCGGCGCCATCGACGCGTTCGAGGCGCGCGGTCACGGCGTGATCGGCGGGACTTGCGGCCGTATCGATCTGGAGGTCGAGCAGGCGCCTTCCATAATAGGGCTCGAGCTTGGCAGGTGATTTACGCATGAGGTCGAGAAAGCTGTCATGAACGCGCGCCTGGTTGAGAATGACGTGCGGAAATTCCGATAGGCCATCCTCGACGTCCTGCACCCGGCCGCTGCGGACGATTTTCTCGGGCGTCCGCTCGTCCGGCTTCCAGAACGTCGTCTCGTTGACCCAGTAGGCTTCCTTCAACACGCGCTCGCTGAAGCCAAAGGCGTGGAACATCTCCATCGTACGACAGGCGATGCCGTCGGCCTGGCCGACCAGGAGCCGGCCCGGCTTCTGGTCGACGATGCAGGTCTTGATGTCGCCGAATTGCGCGAGCTGGGCGGCCAGTGTCAAACCGGCGGGGCCGCAGCCGACGATGAGGACATCGACCTCCTCGTCCATTGCGCCCAAAGCACCGGGGGCCGGAATGCGCTCGGCGGGATCGGCAATTTCAGGGTCGCCCGGCTGGAATCCATTGAGATGGAATTGCATGAGCACCTCTCCCGTTGACGCCTTGTCTGATATTGCTCAGTATGCTGACTATCAGCATACTTGTCAATAATCAGGCCACCGTCCCCATCGCCAAGGAGAATTCGGTGAAAGACAACAACGACATGCCCGGCCATCTGGCGCGGCGCTTCCAGCAGATCGCAGTCGCCGTGTTTCTGGCCGAGGTCGGCGAAGCCGGCTTTGATCTCACCCCGGTGCAATACGCAGCGCTTGCGACCATCAAGGCCAATCCGGGGCTCGACCAGGTGACGCTTGCAGGCCTGATCGCCTATGACCGCACCACCATCACCGGCGTGATCGATCGTCTGGTGCAGAAGGGTCTCATCGAGCGCCGTGCCAGTCCGCGCGACCGGCGCGCCCGAGAGCTCGAGATCACCGACGAGGGCCGCCGCACGCTGCGCAAGATCACGCCGGCGGTCGAGTCCGCCCAGCGCATCATGCTGCGAGGCCTCAATGCCAGGGAGGGCGAGGAATTGATGCGGCTGCTCCGCAAAGCCATCGCGGCCGGCAATGAGCTCAGCCGCGCCCCGCTGCGCCAGACGGAGGCTTAGAGCGCCCCCTCAACAAGCCAGACTCCATATTTCTACGGTGTTTTGTCGTAGACCTGCGAAACCTGGAACTAACTTTCGACTGGTACGGTCGGCAACATTCTGCGCTTAACGCGCCGTTAACATTGCCGGTCGGGAGTTTCGAATGTTCAGGTTCACCATCGCGGTCGCGGCCATCGCGCTCTCGACCGTTCCTGTCCTCGCCAACGGCCACGGCGGCGACGCCCCTCCTCCACCCAAGCCCGAGGCGACGACCGCACCGGCGAAGGTGGTCCTGACCAAGCAAGGTCCCAAGCTGGTCGATCTCAAGGGCATGACGCTCTACACTTACGAGCGCGACACCAACGGCAAGAGCTCGAATTGCAACGGCAAATGCACCGAAAGCTGGGTCCCGCTGGCCGCGACCGCCGATGCCAAGGCCGTTGGCGACTTCACCGTGATCAGCCGCAACGACGGCAGCAAGATGTGGGCGTACCGCTATCGGCCGCTCTACACCTCACCGGCCGACAAGGCGCCGGGCGATGCCAACGGCAACGCCACGACCCTGCAATGGCGCGTCGCGCGGCCTGAAAACTAAGGCGAGAACGGCGCGCGTCTGTCAGCACCCGATGGACCCGTGAGCTTGGCTTGGGCTGCGGGTTGGCCGAGGCAAACACGAGCTTCAGCGCCCGCCGAGGGCTTCACCCGCGCCAGCTCGGTCCCGCCTCGACTTGCGCGCTCTGCCCAGGCGGCAGGACCACGACGGTGGCGTTGAGCTTCACCCGGTCGAACAGATCGATGACGTCCTCATTGCGCATCCTGATGCAACCCGACGAGATCGCCTGGCCGATATATTCCGGCTGGTTGGTGCCGTGGATGCGGTAGAGCGTGTCCTTGTCACCGACATAGAGATAGATGCCGCGTGCCCCCAGCGGATTGGCGGGTCCACCGGGCACGCGCGCCGGATAGGGCCCGAGCCGCGCCTGGATTTCGGCGGTCGGCACCCAATCCGGCCATTCCGCCATGCGGCCGACGCGCGCGACGCCCGAAAAGGCCATCGCCTCCTCGCCGACCGCAACGCCGTAGCGGATCGCCTTGCCCTCGGGCAGCACGTAATAGAGATAGCGCGCGTCAGTATCGACCAGAATCGTGCCCGGCAGCTCCTTGCGCGGATAATCCACGATATGACGGAGGTATTGCTCAGGCACATTCGCCTGGGCGTAAGGCACATGCGCGAGCAACTGGCGATCGCGCGGCGTCATGCTCGCGTCGGTCGACGGCGACAATGTCGCCTGCATGCAACCGCCGAGCGTCAGCGAGGCGGCAACAACAAAAAGTGCGAATGAAACTCTTGGCACCACCGGCCCCCCGATAGCGGATAGCAGCGCTCCCAGCACCGCGAGATGCTGCCCAAATCGTGCTGAAAACAAGGCAGCGCGGAACACGTGCCCGTGTTCGGCCGATCCGGTTCCATCACCACATCTGGCCAAGACGGTCGCAGTCTCTCCATCGCCTCGCCTTGCTTTGGTCAAACCCGGCTGGACTCGTGCGCCATCGGCCAACCGCACCAGACTTGGATGGGCCATTCAATCGATCGACTCGCGCCAATGCGAACGACCAACGCTTCAGGGGAGCTACGATGCTCGCGACGTTGAACAGCCGGCAAATCGTCGATGAGATCGTGAAGGACACGGTCAAGGACAACGACCCGCACGACGCTATCCAGATTTCGCCCGAGGTGATCAGGGCTTCGCGCGCAAGCAGCGAGGCGCCAACGCTTGCCCCGGAGTTCACGGCGCGGCCGGAGCCGAAATTCGCACCGGAGCCCAAATTTGCACCGGAGCCGAGAACTCATTCCGAGCCGAAGTTAAGTCCGGTCGCAGAGCCGCAATCAGCCGCGCCCTCGGTCGACACCGCAGTGCGCGTGACCGCGAGCGATAACCGCAGCCGACCCAAGCGATCGGCCGCCGGCAAGTGGCTGCGTGGCGCTTTCGTCACCTTCCTGTTTGCGGGCGGCAGCGCCGCCGCCACGATTGCGTGGGAGAAGCACGGCGACACGGCGAAGCAGATGTTCGCCGAATGGACACCGGTCCTGGCCTCGCTGCTGCCTTCCACGTCACAGACAGCGCCGGTCGCAGCCGCGCAGGTCACGCCGCCTGCAGCGGAGGATCAGACCGCCGATCAAACTGCAACGCCTCAAACCACAACGCCGCCCGCAGCGCCGGTTGCCGCAGCGCCTGCCGCACCGACAGCAACACAAACCGACGCCGCGCCTGCGGTGGAATCGATGACGCGCGACATCGCCGCCATGGCGCAGCAGATCGAGCAGCTCAAGACGAACATTGCCGAGCTGAAGGCCGGTCAGGAGCAGATGATCCGCGAGATGGCAAAGCAGCCGGCGCCAAGGCCGGTCGCTGAGGCGCGACCACCGGTCAATCCGCCTGCGCGCGCGTCTGCGCTGTCGCCGCGCGCTCCGGCGCCGATGCCGCCGGTTCGCAAACCGAAGCCGGTCGCGTCGCACACCTACATGCCGGCCTATTCGCCGCCGCCGCTCGCACCTCCGCCGCCACCTTCGCAAGCCACTGCGGTCCCGCCGCCAGCGCCACCGGTTGCGACGACGCAAACTGTTGCCGACGATGATGGACCTGTCGTGCGTCCGCCGATGCCTGTGCACTAGAGGTGCATCAAGCGAGAACGCAGGCTGTCCGACTCGATGTGTTCCGTTGAGTCCGTGCAACTACGGTGATGCGCAATCAGCGCAAAGAGAAAAGGCCGTCGGGATCTATGCCGCCGGCCTTCTCTTGCAGCTGCCGGTTCCCGGAGCCCGGTTCTGCTGCAATTCCATGCCTTATCATCAGGCCGATATGTTTAATTAAATCTTAAAGCATATTTCGGCTGCACATCATTTCTGCGCCATAAGCACAGAGATTGCGCGGTCCGTTCATCGGATAGAGATCGACTCAGTGGTACGATGCATCATGTCTTGAAGGCTTCCATTGAAGGCTTCGTTCGAGACTTTGGGTCGTCACACCGGGGGAAATCGGATGCCTTATTACTCCTTCGATCTCGTGGTTGGTGAAGAGTTCAAGAACCAGGGCGGAATCATCCTCGAGGATATCGAGGTGGCCTCCGATCGCGCCGTCCAATTGGCCAGCGAGCTGTCGCAGGTGAAACCTGAGTTGCAGCGGAAAGGTTGCGCCGTGCGCGTCACTGATCGCGACTGCAACGAGGTCTATCGGACGCCGCTCGATCCCGTGCCGGCCTGGCAGCGCTAGTCCAGCGATTCTTCAAGCGCCGGGGCTTCGAACCAGTTCGTCAGCGACAATCCGCCGTCGACGACGAAGGCCGCGCCCGTGACGTAACCTGAGAGCTTGTTCGACAGCACGGTCAGCGCGACAGGCACGAGGTCGTTTGCCTCGCCGAGACGTCCGAGCGGAATGTGTCTCGCCAGCGAAGCATCCGCTATGAAACCGCCGGCCGCAATTGCACCCGGCACCAGCGCATTGACGCGGATGCCGTGAGGACCGAAGGTCTTGGCGAGCTCCTTCACCAGCATCGCCATCCCGGCCTTGGCCGTCGAATAATGCGGCAGATTGCGCGGCGTGCCCGCATGCAGCGAGGTGAGAAACAGGAACGAGCCTGATCGCTTCGCCGCGATCAGGCGCTTTGCGATCTCGCGCGCCAGATGAAAGCCGGCATCGAGATTGACGGCATGCATCTCCTGCCAAGTCTTGCGATCGACCGCGAGCGCGTGATCGGCCTCGCGCCGCGGTGGAGAGGCGCTGTGCACGAAATGCGTGACCTCGCCCAGCTCGGCATTGGTGGCCGCAAGCAATTCGTCGCAGCCATCGAGCCCGGCGAGATCGCCGACCCAGGGCAGCGCCAAGTCAGGCGTCTTGCTCGCCGCGACGGCCGCCCCGACCCGCTCGGCACTCACATCGGCAAACAGGGTCCGAACGCCCTCCCCGACCAGGCCCAGCGCGATGGCGCGGCCGATGCCATTGCCGGCACCGGTGACAAGCGCGCTGTCGCGCGCGGGATCGAATGGCATGCTGAACAGGCTCATGTCGCCCTCCCGACCAGTCGCGGCTCAACTTGGCGCGCCCTAAGAACGGGCGACAATCCGCGCCCGGCAACCATTGCAGAGCGGCCTGCCGGACGCTAGCCTTCCAAAAAATCGAGGAGGACCCAAGGATGCGCTACCCCTTGCTGATGGCAGGCCTGTTGCTGATCGCAGCTCCCGCCCAAGCGGCTGACGACCACACACGCTCGACCTATGTGACGATGGTCTTGCAAGCCTTTGCCGCCAAGGTCCAATGCCCGAACACGGACGTCGCCTATCAGGATCTGGTCCAGAGGGCGCAGCAGATGCAGCTTCCCGACGGCACGACCGAGCAGGTGCGCAAGGCGATTGCCTGGATGCACACCGGCGGCAAGATGGGCGAGAAG
>Ga0102590_1003482_pt1 | contig 15535 bp, 8 predicted proteins | sample AraplaMF_Col_mMF_FD_76859 | JGI IMG/M metagenome (GOLD analysis project Ga0102590, IMG submission 76859) | Arabidopsis root microbial communities from the University of North Carolina, USA - plate scrape MF_Col_mMF | ecosystem: Host-associated > Plants > Roots > Endosphere | place: USA...
CTACGCATGGCCTACGGCCAAAATAGCGGTCATGGGCGGGGAGCAGGCAGCCAAAACTTTATTACAGATACAAGTAGCTTCCCTGAAAGCAAAAGGGCAGGAGATCACCCCGGAAGAGGAAAGCAAACTCCTGGCGACGATTACCGACCGGTATAACAGCCAGACCACTCCATACTATGCTGCTGCCCGTTTATGGGTAGATGATATCATTGATCCTACAGACACCCGGAAAGTGATCTCAGAGGGCATTGCAGCTGCTAATCAGTCCCCGGTGCAGGACGTATTTAGCACCGGTGTGATCCAGGTGTAATGGATAATTCATAATTGTCCATTATATTTGCGCCTTTTCATTCAGCTAACAGCTCATGTCAGAGATCACCATTTACACAGACGGCGCTTCGAGGGGAAATCCAGGACCGGGAGGTTACGGGGTTATATTAATGTGGGGTAAGCTTCGCAAGGAGCTATCGCAAGGATACCGCCGCACTACCAATAACCGGATGGAGCTGATGGGGGTGATCACGGGCCTGGAAGCCCTGAAAAAGGACGGACTGGATGTGACGATCTTTACCGACAGCGAATACCTGGTGAACAGCATTGAAAAAGGATGGCTGTGGAACTGGGTAAAGATCGGTTTCAAGGATAAGAAGAATAAAGACCTTTGGATGCGTTTTATCCCTTCGTATAAAAGGCAAAAGGTAAAGATGGTATGGGTAAAAGGCCATGCCAGCAATCCATATAATAACCGCTGTGATGAGCTGGCCACCGAGGCGGCGGATATGGGTCCGTGGCTGGTGGATGAAGGCTTTGAACAAGGCGTTTAAAAGCTGTAATTATATTCTTTCAAATACATGTAGTACCCGCTCACTATCCAATACGTAGATGCGGTTATCATGTACCTGTAATATGTTATCTGATGCCGGGATGGAAATGCCCCGGCGGCCTGTCAGGCTTTTATCGTACAGGCGGTGTTGCCACAGGAGCTCTCCGGTATTGATATTCCAAACACTTATAATGGTATCCAGGATACCGGCGAGGTACATGTGCTGTTCTTTGAACACAACATTTCCATAGGGATTAATGCCGGCGGCTGTCATTTTATCGTGAACGGATACCGCATGAAGAATGGCGCCGGTAGCCGGATCTATTTGCAGTATGTCGTGGCCGTCAAAACATAATATCTTATCATTGTCCACTTCTGTGCGCAGTCCCGGGCCTTGCAGTTGCCAATGCAGCTGGCCGGTGTCGATATTTATTCCAAGCAGGTATATGTTAAATCTTTGCCGCATACCCAGCAGCAAATAATTCTCATGTCTAAGGGGGCGGCTGGCCAGCTCATAGCCGGCTCCCGTCAATCCCAGCTCATTTACATTCAGTTGCCATAATAGCGCTCCGTCTGTTTCACTGAAACATGTCAGGAGACCTTTGTTTTCGAATTGTGTGGCTATCAAATATGATTCAAATCTGAAAACCCGGAGTGTGTCATTATCTTCTCTTTCCCAAATGATCTGTGAATGGCGAAAATTATATTTACATAGCCGCCAGCCATGCTGCACACTGTTCCGGACTACCATTTTATCACTATCATAGAGCAGCTTTATTTGTGTATCGCCGCTGAAAACAAGAGCATGTGTTTCTTTTACGGCGCTGCCGGCGTTCAGAGAAATTATCGCCTCATTTGTCCGCAGTATGATTTCATTACCGGTAATGCCGATAAGTGCAAAGGGGACGCTCAAATGATTTTCAACGGTATCAAAATTCTTTTCTGTTTTTATAATCACTTGATGGCTGTCAACATAAACAATCTCCAGACCGGAAATGAGCGGGTCGGAAACATCGTGAATTTGCCTGACAAGCCTGAACATATCAATCCCGTTTAAATAGTTTAGTAAAGTTACTTCTGATGAATGCCTGAATTTGAGCATCTGTGAGACCATCAGGTTTTGATGGGTCCCAGCCGAAATAGGTCTGTTTCTTTGCTGCGTCCAGGCTGTTTAGCAATCTTTTTGACCGATCCGATTTTAATCTGTTCAGTATCTGGGTCAGCAAATCACTGTCAGTAAGTATTTTATCCTTGTCAAATATCCAGATTATTTGGTCTAAAGAGCCTGCATTTCTGAGGTCTTTGGTAAATTGGTCAGCAAAGCCCTTCCTGGCGGGCTTGTCCGCTGTGGCGTCGCGGCCTTCCTCCAGGTTCTCTACACTTTTAAACTCATAGAAGATCTCTTCGCCGGACGGGGACACTACAGTCAGGTCTACGTCGCGGTCTTTACTTACTTCACCGTCTTCAAACTCCAGCACTTGCCCGTTAAACCTGCTGGTATGTTCACCTACATACTTAAGAATAAAGTTGGTACCTTCCAGCGCAGCTCCGCTATTTTCCTGCTCCAGTTTCTCTTTAAGCTTGGCCATATTGACGATAGTTGCATTCAACCTGCAGAAGGATTGGATATTGTCAAATATGGTATTGTCAATCTTCGTAGCGAACTGGCCTGCCGAACCCGCCGCCCTGGCAATCAGCCTAAAGTCGTCAAAAGTGAAGGAGAATGGCGCCTGCCGCACCCGTGGATTATTCCAGGCATTATCCATCTTACGCAGGTGGTCCAGGCTAACGCGCAGACAGGTACGATATGCGTCGTGGTAGTTTTCCCATGCAGCTATGATACCAGGTGTAAGAGAGCGAACGTTTTGGGCGAGGAATTTATATGGTTCCCTGCACTGGATGCTGGGCTTATCAACTACCAGGTCGGTCAGGAAGGTGTTAAGCAGCTTTTTACCATAGGTGAGGAGCTTAAGGCATACAGGTTCCCGTTGAGAGTGAGGTAAGCCGCATATCTTGGCGAGCGCATCACCTCTCTCGTCGCAATCTGCCACTTTGTACAATAAACAAATCATTGGTTCATCCGGACAACGATCACACTCCTGCAGTCTCTTTAAATATTCGTCCACCTCGGTTTTGGCAGCTCCCTGGGCATACAGTACGTAGGAAGACACCGCTCCCTGTGCTATTACCACTTTGGCTGTCTGGGCTGTATTCGTCAGCACCTGCACTTTGGCAAGATTATTAGCGGCCTGGGCTGCTGACAGCTGCGCCATTGTGCTGGCTTGTGTTTGTACTTCCACAAGGGTGGCCATCCCCTCTTCAATAACAGAGGGGTAATTGGCTTTCAGCTGCTGAAGTAATCCCTGGCTGTATTTTACAGCTGAAGAGACTTTCTGGGCATCCATTACAAGCGCGGTAGCGCCCCCTGTTCCGCCAAGGCCAGGTGTTTGCAATATAGAAGCGCCTGATTCAACAAAGGCATTGCTGATATCACTAAAACTGGCTGGGCGGATACCGTTTGACGGTGCGCCATAAGTCATGTTCACTTTTTGCAGGAAGGCGGCATAACCTCCTTCACCGCCTACGATGCCCTCAATTGCCGTACCATTGTAGGCCTTAAACAAAGCCGCCAGCTTAGCATACCTGTCGGGGTAAAGCTTTTGCATCTGGGACAGGAGATCCGGCCTGTTCTTCATAAGATCCAGCAGCGATTTACTTAGCCGTTGCGTTGCATTGTAAATACCTTTGCCAAGAGTGGCCGCCCCCTGAAGGCCGCTATACATGTTCACACCCCATTCCACACCTTTGAATATACTGTACCCCACATTGCCCAGGTTATCCCTTAAGAAAGTATCGAATTGGGGATATTGTGCAGAGGTAAGGGCGGTAACGGCAAAGAAGGTCTGTGCGGCGATCAGTAACTGCGCCCCACGCGAAGCAGCAGTGAGGACCCCGCCAGCACCGGAAGCGACAGCAACGGCCGCCAGCGTCAGGTTAACACCCAGTTTAATATCGGACTTGATCGCAGCATTATTCTTTTTGTCTGTATACCATTGCAGGAAGAATGCTGGTACCATTACCACCTGCCTGGCCTCAATACTGAGACCGGTGTTGAAGTTGATGTCGCTCTCAGGTATGAAAGCAATCATATCAAAAGGGGCCAGCTGCTGGCTACCCGCTGTGATGGGGACCATCACACGACAGGAAGTGGTACATACTGGCATGGCAGGCTCCCCGTATGGCCCCTTGGCGCCTCTTTCTATAGCACCGTATTTTTGGAGCGTGACTTTATACCTTTCCGGAAATTTGGGGGTATACGAAAAGTATAAGTAAGTTGGCGCCGATAAACTGAGATCACCGAACATGAATGGCGCCGGGGGCGTAGTTTCATCATCTATGATCGTCCGCAGTGAGCCATTGTTCCAGGTGTACAGGCGGTTATTTGAATACAGCTCATCCAGCTCCTGTGCGGTGGTGGTCCGCACAAGTAGGACCGCTAATTCCTTGATCAGCTTTGTATAATTATTCTCGCCCGTTCCCTCATCATCCGTGTTCTTGAATATATTCAGCAACAGGCTGTAACTGCCGTCCGTTCCTTTCAGGTCGCCTTTCAGTGAAGGCACATCGGAATCGGGAGTGCTGGCGATCAGGTCTATCATGAGCTGCTCGGATCCGGCCACTACCGTGGTATCAGCTCCCTTGGACGGCGCAACCGGCTCGCATAGCGTAGCCCACCAGGTGTCGTCACTCAGCGTTGCCAGCTGGTTCAGCAGGCGTATGGCCTTAATGCGCTGGGGGTAGGTAAGGGCACCCAATTGTGAACTGGTTAGTGCTTTCAGAACAGAGGCCAGTTCACCACCGGTTGTAACTTCTGTCAGCTGCTGGCTGACCTTCTTATAGGTGTCATAGAATTTTTGCAGGTTGTTGTAGAAGCCCCTGAACACAACAGCATCATAACCATCAGCTTCGTTTGTGTCGCCCAGGTAAGCGTTGTAGGCATCCAGTCCCATTTCATTGATCAGCAACGCAAGTTTTTTCAGCACCAGCTGGTCTTTACATACACCGTTATAGTCGTTATAAAATTTCTTTCCAAGGCTGCTCTCCGCCAGTTGAGCAAACAGCGCATTGACCCTTTTCATCTCTTCGCTGAATTGCCCCATGCTTTTTACAACTTCCGCAATGGTGCTTTTCAGATAGCTTACCCGTTTATCCCTCAGATCTTTCTCCGGTGTATTCGTAGTTTCCACTCTATCTGTTGCACGTACTACATAGCCACTCTGCTTCAGAGAGGTGGCGCCTTCAAAGAAGCATCTATGGCTTACTTTATAGCCATCCTTGTCAATGGTGAAATAAGAAATAACATATAACACAGAGTGGGGCGTGCCCGCCAGCCTGACTCTTTTCGCTACTGCCGGAAGGACCCAATCCCTGACGTTCGTGGTATTACCTTCCTGTCCCGCCGGTTTGTATTTATCTTTTGCGCTCCATGTGATCTTTTGGTTTACGTCTTCCAGATCCGCATAATTGTAAACAGCTCCCAGCACAACATACAGCGGCTCGCCACCGGTTTTCTCCTGTGCGTCATTTATCATGTTACGCACCGCGGTTTCCTCGTTTAATCCCTCGGTAAACCAGAAATCGCGGCCGTTGTTCACAAAATCAGTGCGGAACTTTGGATCGTTCGGATCTTCAAAGATCACCAGGTAATCTTTCTGAACGGCTGTTTTATTGGCCGCTATTTTTTGCTCAACAGCAGTACGGAGACCTTTGACATATTTGTCAAGAAGGCTGTCAGCAGGCAGCTTTGCATACAGTGGTATGCTCAGCAACAGCATGCTGGCGAATATGAATAAGGTATTCAGTAACCGGGTCATCTTCCTGCTATTTAAGTAAATTGTCGATGTTAGTTTTTAACTGTTCTTTGGCATGTTTGATCATATCCTCATTGCTGGTGTTGTTCACCTTCATGTCCATAATCTCTTTGATCAGCGCCTTGCCATTCAGTGATGCATCCTCCCTGAAATTCTTACTCAGGGTTTGCTCATCCTTGTAATAATCCGATAGCGCAAATATGAGTTTCAGCCCGATCAACAGCTTTCGTTTCTGATCGTACGCTTTCAGTTGCTGTGCAAAACTCTGGGACGATTCCGGAATATTGCTTTCCCCGCGTATCTCATCATACCCGCCCAGGTCTTCCAGATTCATGGTGGTGCTATCCGTACCAATACCCTGGTTACCGAATATGGCTTGTTCTATTTGACGCTGTTGCGCTGTGAGATCGCTGGCGGCACTGCTTTGAGAACCTTCCGCTTCGTTTTTCAACTCTTTGATCGCCGTTACCAGTACATCCGCTACTGCTTTTACCAGCGCAGCTTTTTCTGCGGTCACTGCTTTCACTTCTTCCTTGGCATTATTAAACTTCTCTTTCGCTGCATCTGCTTTCTTTTGCGCCTCCGCTCGTTGCTCCGGAGTGGTGGCGGCATCCAGCTCCTCTTTTGCAGCATCGTATTCTTTCTTGGCCTCTTCCAGGTGATCAGCCGCCTGGTTGATGCGGTCTTTCAGATCCTGTGGCAATTCCTCTTCCGCCAGTTCCCGGATCTTGTCTGTAAGCTCTTTGATGGTGAGATAGTCATCATCTATAGCCAGATGCGCAAGGTCACTGATAATACTGGCGAGGTCTGAGATCGTATTGATCACACTGTCCAGGGCTACTACCTGCGTCTTCAGGGAGTCAAACGTCGTCATGATCGCCCCGCTGATCAGCTGCCTGTCCGTGTTTACCTTAATGTTCTCAAACTTCACTTTCAGGCGGTTGTAGCCGATGAAAGGAATCGTGATATAACCACTGCCTGTAAACGAACCGCTGCCTTGTACTTTTAACAATCGTACAGGGAAATCACCTGCCATGATCTCGTCCTGCTCTTGCAGTTGCTGTATGGGCGTTTGATTGGTGATGCTGATATCCGGTAGAATACCGCAGTTTTTATTAGCAGTATCTTTCTTCGGTACTTCAAATGCATGTGTGTCTCCCAATGTTTTATTCCCCTGGCTGCAATAACCACCTACCCGGTAATCATATTTGTGGCCAGGTATGGCGTCATTGATAGTAGCACTGTTGGAAGTGCTTTTTACATTGAACCATTCGGCATTAGGCTTATCCTGTTCGCGGTATTCCACGATGTATTCAAACATCTTAGGCTGTGGCGCCCAGGTAATGTTGATCCGACCGTTCTCCTGGGTAGCAGCCACCTGTTCGGGCGGTTGGCAATCTTCCTGCAGGCGGAAATAAAAGATCTCGCTATACCCGTTATTACGGAATACGGCATATTCATCCAGTCCTTGTTTTGCTTTAGCCTGTATGCGCCAGGCATATTGTTTTCCTGGCAACAACGGCGGTTCTGTAGGACCGTACAGCAGGGTAGTGCTGCTGGTGGTATTCTGATACAGGGGAGGCATGGTGCCGAAAGCAGCTTCGGGCAAAACGCCATTGTCCCATACTTCTACGAGGGTGAATTCATATTCTGTCTGGAAGGCAGCATTGGGACTGCTCATATGCCTGGGCGTCCAGTTGAAAATAATGTTGAGGGGCTCGCGGAAAGCCACCGCTTCTCCCTTGCGGGGAAGATTCAGTAAAGGCGGCTCGCTGACAGACAACCATGCAGGCGGCGAACATCCCTGTTTTTCATTGCTCACCAATTGTCCGCTGTTGATCTCCACGGCTTCCACACAGATGGTATAGTATCCATCCGGTAATTGTCCGTTCTGCTGCAGGGCGCCTTTGGACATGCCTGCTACATCGAGGTTGTCCAGGTTGAAATAAGGTGCAAGGTCATTCAGCGACAACTGCACCGGCAGGCCTGCATCGAGTGTAACAGGCGGATAATAGCCATAGTCCCTGTTACGCAGGGAAACGTTAGATCCTTTGATCGTAAAGCGCAGTCTTACATTGAGCGTCGGCTTTTGCAGATCGGTGTTGATCAGGGTAACGATCAGCTTGGCCTGTGTACCGGAATACAATCCGGCCAGCTGCGGAGAGAATGGTGGTATGCACTGCACCTGCACACGCACCGGGAACTGTTGCGCGCTGACAGGTGAATATATCGCGCCGCACAGCAGCATCAGCAACAGGCGGAACAGGTATGTAAGGATATTGCGTTTTACTGTCATTGTCTAAAAACTGTAGTTATACCCCACAGTCGCGGTCAGGTTGCTGGTATTGCCTCGGGGCGTCCAGCGCGTCTGGTGTATAGCGTTTAGGTTCAGGTTGTGCTTTTTCAGGAAGAGGTAACCCGCGTTCGCGCGTAGGTTCAGTACCTGCCCCTGCTGCTGTCCATCGCTGGCGCTGGTGTTATAGGAGGTCGTAAATCCTGCGGTGGCTTTCTTGTCGAACAGTTTTGAATTCAATCCAAGTGTGGGCCCCCAGGTCAGGTAATCGTTACGGCCAATGGTATTATAGCTTAGGTTAAATGCACCGGAAATGCTGATCTGCCGCGGTATCAACAGCATAGTGTACGCCAGGTTACTGTTGTAAAAACGGGAGCCGTTCCCTTTCCACAAAGTCCCGTTCTGGATATCTGCAGCATCCTGTACGCTGAGATTGAGATTGATGTTCTGGCTGCGCTGTTTGTTCGCCTTGATAATATGGTTCAGGTTCAGTGAAGCGCTCTGTGATATCTGTTTGAAGTTGAGCGTGTCCATATTCTCATAGGGATTCGTTGCGTTGATATAATCAAACTGCGGCTTGATATGCGTATAGGTCTGGAAATTGGAATAGGAGAAGTTCGCATTCCATTTTTCGTTCGGCATATAGTTCAGGTTCAGCGAGCTGACCATGCGGGAAGTAGCGCCTGCTTTGGTATGATTCAGATCATCGCGCTGATAACCCACGTTGGCAGATACATTCGCTTTATCATGCAGGAAGGGCTGCGAGAAGTTAACGGTGATGTTCTCCAGGTCGTTATTCATGTAGTAGGCCCCAAGGGTCTGGTAACCCGGGTCTATACGTTCGTATCCTACACCGATCGTGCTTTTATAGAACGTATAGTTCAAGCCTGCCTTGAAAGCTTTAAAGTAGTGTGTGTTCCTGGCTTCGTACATGAACACGCTTTCCAGCAGGTTGCCTCCGGAAGATTTCACCGAAGCATTGTCATAATCCCGTTTATCCAGTTTAAGCGCGCTGTTGGCATATTCTGCTGTTAGTTCCAGCCCCTCTTTAGGTCTCGCGGTAGCGGTTAAGCTGACGGTAAGGTTTTCCTTGGGGTAAATGCCCAGCGTATCTGGAAGATACTGCATAGGGTCCCTGTAATCTTTTGCCCTGAAGAAGTTGATCCCGATGGAATAGTATTGTTTATTCAATCCCAGTTTAGCGCCATATCCCATGCGCCGGTAAGTGGGCAGTATGCTCTTGTTGGTACTGTCATAATCTACTGCACGCAACAGGCGGCCATACATTACGCTGATGGTCCAGTCTTTCGACGTGGCCACATCGAGACCTACACCGGTGAACTGATGGCCATTGAGCGTATAGGGAGAAAATGCCATGGACACATCTCCGATATGCGCGGTAACACCCTTATACGTAGGGTGCAGGCTCAGGCGGTTGGGCAGGGTAGGATAGGAGTACCCGGCGCCTGCATTGGTCAGGTTGAACGAAAAAGGCAGGCTCACCTGTCCGAGAATAGTGGTGTTCAAATTGCCGTTGATGAACCAGGTGAAGGGCTGGCGGCCGCCATTGCTTCCACTGCTGAATACAGTGCTGGCATTCAGCCCGCCGTTCAATCTGAAGGGTTTGCTTTTGAAAAGATTCCCCATATTTTCAAGGTCAACCTGCTGGGCGTGGGCCAATACGGGTAGTAATAGAAAAGCGAACAGGTATAGGCTGTGGCGTCTATTCATACTTCTGCACTTTAATGTCAACTAATATGTAGCCGGTACTTCCTTCCAGTACATAATCCTTTATTTTGATGGCACCCTTTCTGCCATCCTGGGTGCGGAACAGCACAATGCGCGGCAGCAGGTTATAATCGAACTGTATTCCTCCTGTGGCGGCCACAGGCCATTGCAGGTTGCGCAGCGGTGCATCGGTCAGCATATTATCAAAGGCGGATGCGGTAAAGGAAACGGTGCAATTGCACTGTTCCTGCTTATTGATATAGCTGGTGACCGTTGCGCCGGGAATAGCCGCGAACGTATAGGAAGCCGCAGAATCGGGCGATATAAATTTGTTATAAGTAAAGTTGCGGTTCAGACCAAAGAATACCAGGTCGATCTCTTTGCCCTCGGCGCTGAGATCATCGTTCTTATGGTACACTTTCCGTAAGCGGGTAGAGTAGAAGCAGCCGATAGTGGCATGCGCAGCACTGATCCCCAGCTTTACATCGCGGATGGTGCGCAGGCCGGAATTGGGTTTTACCGTGATGCTTTTGCTGACGGTACGGCTATCTTTTCCGTTACCGTTGGTGAGCGTGATGGTATAGGTACCCGGGTCTTTGAAGTAAACGCTTGTTTTGGAAGCGGTGTCGTCTGCTACTGTTCCTCCCGGAACAGTCCAGGATTGTGTGAGGTAGCTTGTACTTTTGCCTTCCAGCATGGCGGTGAGCGGCGCTTCGTAGTCGTCGTCAAAAGCGGAAGGCGCCAATGTAAAGTCAGTGCTGAGCGCCGGTTTTACAGTAATGGTTTTGCTCAGGGAAAAGTTCTCTCCGCCATTGCTTACTTCCAGTGTCACCTGGTGATCGCCGGGAGTGGTGAAGGTAACATTGGGTGGTGTTGCTTCGGCGGATGTAGCCGGTGTTCCTCCTTCAAAGGTCCAGCTGTATTTGCTGGCGCCTTTGGTATGATTGATAAACTGTACCTGTACGGGTGAGAAATCATTCACTTGTATCACTGCATCAAAGGCCACCTGTACGGAGCTGTCCAGTTGTATCGTCAACGTTTTTATATTGCGGGCATCCTCATTCCAGGCTTCCAGGGTGATCTTATGCGCGCCGGCGTCTTTGAAGATGATGGTACCGGGGTTCTCATAGTCTGATGTTGCCGGTTCACCTCCTTCAAAGGTCCATTTGAAATTGGTGCCGCCGGTACTGCGGTTGGTGAAGTTTACCTTAGCCGGTACGGTGCGTGAGCTGTCTTCCAGGGCATAGGCAAAGTCTGCGGCCACCGGGCGGTCTACTTCCTTATAGCAGGCAGCAAGGAACAGCAGCAGGGCTGCCAATAGGGTATAGGGTATAGGTTTCGTCATAGGTGTTTAGGGATTGTGTTCCCTGTGTTATAGTACAATCTTATTTTCGTCCGTTAATGTTGTATTGATCTCGTTTATATCGATCCCAACCTGTTGCCATAAACCGCCCTCGAATCTCCAGCCCGTGAATGCTTTGTTATTTTGCAGCGAGGCTTTATGAGTATTCAGGCTTGTCTGGATGGCCGGCAGTAATTCCCGTACAGGTATTTCAAACTTCAATGCGCCTGCGTGAAATTGAAAAAGATACGCCTTGATCAGCCTGATCGTCCACCAGCTGCCTTCAGGGCTGCTCAAAAGGCTGAGCATAGCTGCCTTTATTTGCGCGTTTAGCGTAGCCGGATCATTATTCAACACATAGTGATTAAATCCGGAAATGAATATGGATGCAATATCCGTCGGCTCTTCCACAAAGGGGTTGACGAATTGATAGTCACCCTCGCCTATTAGATACCTGTGCAGCTCATTTTTCTCTAAGGCCGTAAGCAGCTTGGTATAAGCACTGTTATCTCTTTGATTGTCCATAACATTTATTTACTACCCTAAATTTATTTATTCCTTATAATTTATCGGTTTAAATGAATATTGACCTTTGGGAATAGGATTGATTACCGCCTCAATGGTACCGTTCGCCGTATAACCGCCAGGTTTGAAAAATTCATTTGCTCCATATTCATTGCCGCTTGGCATTCGCAGGCCTAAGTCTTTGGGTTTCGGTACGTACACCACACACATGTCCTGTGATGACCATCTGCCGGGGGGGACTGCCAGTTCTGTTTCGATCTTGGTCATATCTCCCTGTGTTCTGGCCAGCATTTCATCCATCTTTTTGGTGGTAGTAACATATACGCCATCGGAGTAGCCCAGCATGTCGCCATAATCTTTTATGATCTTGCGGGGACAAATGAAGGCGGCTCCCTCTTCAAACTTCTTCAGGTGCGCGATATTATACACCTCTGTCATATACACAGTAGCAAGCTCCCGTTCTCCGTGTGGCTTCGCAAGTACCCTTTCAATGGTCCAGCCATCTTTCATGCCTTTCTGCACAATACCTGTGGCTTCCTTGATGGCGGCTTGCGGGTTGATCGCTTTAAAGAGGTATTTACCCTCCGGAATAGCATTTACAACCGCTTCAGGTACCCCATTGGCGGTAAATCCGCCCGGTTTGAAAAATTCATTTGCTCCTTCCTCATTGCCGCTCGGCATTCTTAAGTCGAAGTCTTTAGGCAGTTTTACATCCACGCGGCACATTACCCGGCTTTGCCAGTCGCCTGCAGGAATGGCCAGTTCTTTTTCGATCAGCGCCATATCTCCCTGCGTGCTGGCCATCAGCTCCTCCATCCTTTTGGTGCTGATCACATAAACGCCATCCCTGCGGCCAAGCATCTTTCCATAATCGTCTATAATACCCTGGGGACAGATGAACGATACCCCATCTTCAAATTCCTTCAAATGCGCGGCAATATACTCAGGCTTAAGATATTCAGTAGGAGGGGGCCTTTGGCCTTTTGGAAAGCTAAGGACCCTTTCTATTGTCCAGCCGTCCTTCATGCCGTTTTGAACAATATCTGCTGCGGTGAGCTTGGCGGCTAACAGGTTATCGAGCGCTTCAGCTTCTTTCTGGGTTACGGCGCCTTGCTGCTGCATGGTGGCACGTTCCTGTTTCCATATCACCGCCGCGTCATCCAGGTATTGTGGAATGCCTGCGAGATCAACAATCAGACGGCTGGCGCCGTATATCATGAACGCCTTATCTACCCCGTTGATCATTTTGTACTGGGTGCTGTTCTCACCGTACTTTCCCTTTATCCTGTCTTTTATAGGGGTGGTGCTTAGCACGGTGCTTCCTGTTGAGGCCACAATATCCAGGTAGCCAAGCGTCCGTACGATCCAGCTGGCGGATCCCACCAATGTCATACCGGTGCCGAACATAACGGCGTTAAAAGGTATGAGCACTGCAATGCCGCCCATTTGCCAGCTGTTGGCATTCTGTTTTATATGATGCACCCAGCTCAGGTAAAAGGATGGAACAAGCACCAGGTAATGCTTGCCGTCAACTTTCTGGCTATATTTAAGTCCGGGTAACGCTGTTGATGATATGATCGCTACCTGGTCAAAGGGACCAAAAGCATAGTCTTTATACCCCACGCCACTATTGGTATGCATTACACCACCGATCGTGCCGTTGGCAGGGTATTCAAACACGGTGTAGTTGGAGCCATCCCACAAGCCGAAACCATTGAAGGCAAATGTTCTGAAATTGTCTTTGAACTTATCTTTGTTAGCTTCGATGGCGACATTCTTATAAAAATGTCCCAGCACACTGAAAACAGCTTTGGTATAATTGCTTGCCCCCATCCCGGCGTCATTCAGCTTATCCAGGAGGCTCACCACCAGCTTGTTGTTGGCCTGCAGGCTATCCATCCATTCTTTGCTGATGTTGTCGCCTACTGTGGTAATCACTTTTATAGCCGCCTGTTCACCACCGAAGTTGTCTGAGCCAAGGGAAAACACGTTGTTCACATCTGTGAGGCTGGAAGCTTTATCCATCGCTCTCAGCAGCCGCATACGTTCCGCAACGGTGAGGGCCGCCACCTCATCTGCGCTAAGCCTCCATACCAGATTGATGGCTTCCTTGGGAGAATCGTAGTCGGTTACGCTTTTGTAAAGGCTGGCTATTTTGTCTGTACAGGCTACCAGTCCGCCGGGATTGGCAATACCTTCTTTAGTGAATGTTAACAGCTGCCGGAATTCAGGAAAGGCTTTATTCAGTTTCTGGGTTTCAAATACATCCAGCCCCTTTGTCCAAAGAAAGCAATAACGCCTTTTCTTATAGGTTGTTTTCAGGTCGCTTTCATGGTAATTGTCCATTCCCAGTATTGCTTCCACATAGAAGAAGACGATCGTCTTCTCCATTTGCAGTTCCCCGGATTTCTTTACGAACTCCTGGTATTGATCGTCCAGTACTTTGAGGAAAGCTTTACGAAAGATCGCTGTGTTACCTTTACCCGCATTCTCTTTTTGTATCCCCGAGGAAATAGCGTCCATTATTTTCTGCTCATAGGCAGGGTCGGCTGCACCTCTCATGAAATCTGTGTAGCCCAGGAAGTAGCGGCCTGTAAAGGCGTACAGCTTAGTTTTCTTGTCGCTGTTGGCTGTATTGAAGCCTTTAATGCTGGCAATCAGCTTCTCCTTAACAGTATTATCGTATAAGGGAGCTGCGCCATTAACGTATTGTTGCTGAAGATCATCTGCCGCATCGAAGCCATTGTATTCAACCAGGCTTTTACCATGGGGGGTGAATACCTCCTGCATTAACCTGTTTGCCGAGGCAGAAAGGGATGCCTTTAACGCATGTGACAAAGTATCTGCAGGAAGCCTGCCTGCCGCCGTTGCCAACAGGCAAAGCAGCAGCATAGGTATAGTTGCGATCCAGGATTTCTTCACTCTGATACAATTAACTGTGTTATGAATTCGAGCAGCTGTGCCTGTGTATATGCTACCAACTGGTCTGTTGTCTGACCTTCAGCCAGTTTACTATTGATATTCACGATCAGTGTTTTGCCGTTGGCCTGCAGCACCTTACCGACCAGCGCAAGACGTTCGCGTGAGGTGAACTGCTTATACAGGGCGAGTGAGAACTGCAGTCTGGCATATGCAAGTTTGGCCGCTACCAGCGCCTGGTGCTGCGCTGCAAAGGTTTTTATGGAAGCATTGCTTTCCTGCGCTATCTCAAGCTCCTCTTCATCGTCGGCGATGATCAGCACATTTGCCAGTGCGCTGGTATCCTGTCCGGAACTCAGCACGAGGGCTTTGTCATCCAGCTGGCTGCCCTGCTGTTCGTATTGCTGTTTAGACACACCAATCTTCTCTTCTGCTTCCTTGCCCAGGTTTTTAATTGCCTGCAGGATGACCTCCGATACTTTTTCAACCAGCTTTTCTTTCTCCTTATTCACAGCTTCCACTTCTTTCTTGGCATCGTCGAATTTCTGTTTTGCAGCATCCATTTTTTCCTTTGCTGCTGCTTTCTGTTCGGGAGTTGTGGCGGCGTCATATTCCTTTTTAGCTTCTTCGTATTCCTCCTTAGCGGCTACCAGGTTATCTGCTGCCTGGTTGATGCGTGTTTTCAGGTCTTCCGGCAGCTCTTCTTCCGCGATCTTCTTGATGGCTTCAGCAATTTCCTTTATGGCCAGATAATCGGCATCTATGGTCAGATGTGCGAGATCATTGATCACACTGGCAAGATCTGTGATTACATTAATCACACTGTCCACATCTACTACCTGCGTCTTCAGGGAGTCAAACGTCGTCATGATCGCCCCGCTGATCAGCTGCCTGTCTGTGTTCACCTTGATGTTCTCAAACTTTACCTTCAGGCGGTTGTAGCCGATGAAAGGAATCGTGATATAACCACTGCCTGTAAACGAACCGCTGCCTTGTACTTTTAACAATCGTACAGGGAAATCACCTGCCATGAT
>Ga0102590_1003488_pt1 | contig 15505 bp, 15 predicted proteins | sample AraplaMF_Col_mMF_FD_76859 | JGI IMG/M metagenome (GOLD analysis project Ga0102590, IMG submission 76859) | Arabidopsis root microbial communities from the University of North Carolina, USA - plate scrape MF_Col_mMF | ecosystem: Host-associated > Plants > Roots > Endosphere | place: USA...
AGATCGCGACCCCGCCCCGCGCCCACACCGCTTCCGCGATCAGCTTCTGCAGCACGCTCTTGCCCGCCCCGAGATCCCCGACGATTCCCAGGGACGCGGATGCGTCCTGCTTCGGCGCATCCGCCACGTTGATCATTACCGGGCGGGTCGTGCCGCAGTCCAGATCGATGCCGAGGAACATCCCGCCCGGATCACCGACCTCGAAGGTGGTGAAGGCGCCGGACAGCGCCCAGTCCTCGGAGACCTGATGCTGCGTGAACTCCCGCACTGTCCCGGGTCGCACCGTGCCGGGCAGCCCCACAGTGAACAGGGCCTCCTGCAGGCCGGCCGGGCGCACCGCCCGGTAGTCGACGCCGGACAGCAGCGCCGCCAACGCCCGGGCCCGCCCGTCGCAGACGGCGGCGGTAGGCCCCCACACCGTCAGCACGGTCACGGACTGCACCTCCACCTCCACGCTGGTGCGGGACAGGCGGGCATCCAGCTCGCCCAAATCGCGGGCGGCGTCGGTCAAGGAGGCGGGCATGCCGGTGGGGCGGGCGTCGTACTGGTCGGCCTGGTCGATCAGTTCGTTCTTCTTGCGCCGCACCTGATCCCGCGCCTTCTCCGCGGGCACCAGCGTGAGGTCGACGGTGTAGTCGACGGGGAAGTCGAGCCTGTCCAACTGGGCGAACAGGTCGGCTGCCTCCTGACTGAGCGCGGGCGGGCACTCCGCCAATGCCAGGTGGGCCTGGTAGCCGATCCCCGTCTCGGACTCCACCTGCAGCCAGCGCCGCCGCAGCGGCGAGGACGTCTTCAACCGCCACCAGGTGGTGCGGCCCGACCGCGTGAGGCGATCCGCGCTGCCCAGGTCGCTGTCGTGTTGCGGGTCCAGGCCGCCCTCCTGCAGGCGGACCTGGCCGAGGTCGGCGTAACTGGGGGAGTGCAGCGTGTCGGCACGCAACCGCCCGCCGTACAGGTCGCTGGTCTCGGCCTCGGCCAGCAGCGGCTCGGACAGGCCGCGATGCAGGGCGTGCTGAATCATCCAGACGATCTCCGCCGGATGTGCCGCACGCAACGCGATCCCGCCGGCGAGTGCGGACTCCACTGCCTGCGCCTGCTCGCGGTAGGCGGCCACCTCGCGCCGCACCACCGGCGCGGGCCGAACGCCCAGCAGCGGGGCCATATCCGCCCACACAGCGCCCAGCGAGGCGGACACCTGCCCGCTGGTGGTGTCGGTGGTCAGGGGCACAGCCAGCCACAGCGTGCGGCGGTGCATCTCCTGCCCGGTGAGCAGATCCAAGGCGGCCTCGACGTTCTCCACCCACGGATGCACGCTCTCACCCAGCTGCTGGTCGGCCGGTTCGATGCCGTCGATCATGCGCAGGGCGATCTCGCCCGGATCGACCTGCGCGCACAGGCCGAACAGGCGCGGCGCCCCCGGCAGGGAGCGGATCACATGAGTGGTCCGGGCGAGCTGCTCGTCGCGGACGGCGCCCGGCACATAGGTGCCCTGGACCGTCTCCTCGCGGCGGCCATGCTCATCCGGGCCGGGATGCAGCCGATACAGGGCCCACACGCCCCCCTGGACCGACCACACCAGATGGCCGGCGATGTGACGAATCGGCACCCTCACCGCACACCTCCCGGCTCGGCGCAGGCCAGCAGCCGTCGCACACCCGACACCGGCTGCGCCAGCACAGGGTCCTCAACCGGCCGCTGGCGCCGCACGGACACGCGGGCCGCAAGAGGGTGGTGTCGCGGCGGCCGCGCAGCCTTGGGCACGGCGGCGCGGGGCGGTGCGGACACGGCACTGGGTGGGGCGTCTTCGAGGGTGAAACCGCCGAGCAGCGCGCGACAGGCCCGGTCGCGGGCCGCGCGGCCGCCGATCCGGCCACCGGGCCGCTGCCATACAAGCAGCACCCAGCCCCATGCCGCCTGCAGCGGAGCACGCCCCTTGACCTTCGGACGGCGCACCATCCAGATCGCCAGCAGCCAGCCGGCGATCGGGACCGGGCCCATCCACGACCACCAGGGAATCGTCTTGACCAGGACAAAGCCGCCGCCGACCGCGACCGTGAGCTGCGCGGGCGTGTAGGGGCCGAGGGGGATACGCCAGTCGGCCACCTTCCCCAACACCCAAGGATGGCGGCGGGCGGCGGTATAGAACCGCCCCACTCTCCCCGCAGTTGCCGCGCTCATTGCCAGCCCCCTGTAAGGGCAGAGCGGTCGTGCGCGTGCGGACCGGTGCCGTCCACGAGGTGGGGAAGGGCGGGCGCGCCCCTGGAGGGGTGCTTGACCTCGTCGGTGACCATGGTCGCCAGGTCGTTGCGCGCGTTGTACAACCCCAGAGCGATCACCATCAGCAGCAGCGCGCCGATGCCGGCTTTCAGAGAGAACCGCTGGATCATGATGACGACGACCAGGACGACCAGACCGGCCTGCAAGCCCTTGGTTGCCCAGTCCCGGAACATGGTGATCCACGAGTTGCCGAGGTCGTTGAGCTGCCCGGCGAGCACCAGGCTGTGCACCGCCATCACACCCCACCGCCCCCGCCGGACGGTGCCGGGGTTTCGAGCGCGGCGACTTCCCACCGCCCGGAGCGTGCCTTCAGCGTGAGCTCGTAGGCAAGCGGCCACCGCCCCGCGGCATCCCGGGCCTCTACCTGCGCGCACACGCGGACCGTCGTGCCGTCGGCCGGGACCCGCTCGGCGGCCGCCGCATCCTGGACGGCGAGCAACTGCTGCACCGTGACCGCCGTGTAGGGGGCAGGGGTGACAGCCGACAGGCGCACACCGGGTGCCAGATAGCGGTCCACCTCCCCGGCCCCCGCCAGGTACGCGGCGAGGAACTCCCCGATACCGACGGCCAGATCACCCCCTGACGGGACGCTCACCGAGTACGGCGAGGCGGGCACCTGGGCGCGGGTCGGGCCGGCCACCACAGAGGGAGCACCGGTCACCACGAACGAGCCGCCATCGTCGTCGACGGCCACCGGCACCACGTAGTAGCGCACCGGAGCCTCGGCGTACTGCGCAGCCACCGTCACCGACCACCGGCCGGCCTCACGCTGCGCACTGCGCACCGCCGTCACCGACTGAGGCCTGAGCTGCGCACCGGAGGCCGGGTCGGGCAGATCGACGTCCGGCGCCATCGACTGCGCAAGCCGCGCCTGCCAACGGGTGGCATCGCCCGTGCTGCTGCGCAGCCACGCGCCCACGAACAGCTGCGCATACCCGCCCGGATCGGCGGCACCGGACCCGGTGCGCACCGTGGCGGGTTTGGCCGGAGCTGCTGCTTCGACGACGGCCGGGGCGGACGTGACCGCGACGGTCAGAGCGACGGGCCCGGCCGCGATGGCCGCCCACACCACCAGACGCGACAGGCGTACGCGGCGCCGCATCGCCTCCAGCCGGGCGCCCGCGGCCACCACGGCAGCAGCTTGGCCCTCGGGGGCCTGCTTGCCAGGAGACATTCCACACTCCCAGGTCAGAACGGTTGTTGCTGACCTTGAGGAAACCCGCCCGCCCCGACCCGACCAGCGACCACCAAGCCCCGACCACAGTCACGACAGGGATACGAAACCTGTGGTGGCCTCCATGGTCGGCCCGACCACAGCCCCGACCACGAACCGGCGACAGACCGCACTGCCCAGGCCACCCGTGCCATAGACAAAGCGCGCTGCCATCGGGCAAGCAGACTGCGGTCCGGCTGCGCACGGAACACGGCACCCCAGGAAGGCTGCGCAGGCGGCCGCCGGCGTGCGCACCCGGGCCGAGCTGGGATGCGCATCAGCACTTCGTCATGCGACTGCGCACCGGTCCGCAGCCGAGTGCGCAGGCTCATTGCGCACGCCGCCCAACCCCGATGCGCACTCCCAGGCGCGCACCGACAAGCCTGCCGGGGCCGCCCCTTTGGTCGGCCAGCCGGAGCGGGACCGTGCCGGGATACGGCGGCCCCGCCGACCAGCAGCAGGGGGGAGAACACGCGCGCACACCACAGCAGGCAGCCCGGTCCGTAGGGAGCGCAGGGCCTTCACTCTCACCGGCGAGAACGCCATCTCCTGGCGCGACTCGACACCCCCGGACTCACTCTGCATCACGAGATAGCGAAGGGAGAAAACGACCTTTCAGGCCATCGGGCTGGCGGCGGTTCAGAAGCCGATTTCTCGCACGGTGCGGTCAGCGGGTTCTGCGAGTCTTCCTGCGGCGTATGACGAAGCCGCTGAGGACATGAAGCAGAATAATTGCCATTACGACTCCGATGACCCAGTGCGTCCCCGGACTGGACGCCATCAGAAGTCCGCCCAGGCCGAGATGGACGGCCACGACCAACACGATGATGGCTATGAGACCGAGCGCCGCCCGGCGTCGCGGAGGGGACGCCGCCTTCCTCGCCGAGTCGGTAGTAGCAGTAACGGGACCATCGGGCTCGTGATCGGCGTCGGCCTGTCGCCAGGTGACCTGCAGTGCATCGCGCTTGCCGACCTTCTGCATGCGAACTGTGACCAGGTGCTGGATACGCTGCAGGCTGTCCCGGTCGGCGGCTTCGATACGGAGTGTCAGCGAGTCGGGGCCGGCTTGTAGGGTGCAACGGCCCTCGACGAGGTCGATAGTCCCGCCTGTGTCGGTCCATTCGACGTTTCGGATCTGGGGCGGTGCTGTGCCATCGTGGTGCGGGTGGGGCCGGTGGGGTATGTGGCCGCACACCTCGATGGAGTGCTCACGCAGCTCTTCCAGGTACCGGCTCGGCCGCTCGGTTCGGATGTCGGCTTCGGCGATCAGCACGAGGCGTCCTTTCAGAGGCGTCGCTCACCAGGCTGCTTGGTTAGCTCTCATTCATGTTGACCAGATGGCTCAGCGATGCGTGACAGCCGGATCTGTGCTGTGCGACCTCCACCGCCGCGGCAACGGCCCCGCTGAGGGTCAGGGTTCAAAGCACGGCGACAAGGATGCCCCGAGGTTCATCGGCGGTGGGGTGTCGCGGCCTTACTTCCGCTGACAGCTCAGCTGGGCAAGAGGCCTTCCTGGGGCCATGTAGCGGCCCCTGACGGACGCCTCACTACCAGCCGAGACTCGTCCTGCGGCTGTGCCCACCAGGAGCCATCCGCGCCTCGCTGTGTGAGCCGCTGTTACCGCGACGGCGCTTCCCAGATACGGCCATGTGGGCCGCTGTGGTGCTGGAGCCCGGTGCGCCGCGACTTCAGTCCTTGACCGGTTCCACGTGTAGGGGGTCAGCACCGCCCAGGTACAGCATGCACCCCGCGTCCTCCAGGTCCACGTCCATCCTCTCTGGAGGGATGACGTAGATCCCTGCGGTGGGTGCGGGAGCCCAGCCGAGGTGGCGTGGAGGGTCGTACTCCTCGTAGTGCCCCACGTAGAGCCGGGTCGGCGGGATGGACACGGTGCAAGCGTCTCCCACGCGGAGGGCGGAAGCTGCCGGCTCAAGACGGTATGGGCTCCATTCCTGGCGGGCATCGCCGTGCGGGAGAGCGACTTGCCCGTTCCATCGGACATTGGAGGAATTGTCGATTGCTCTCCATGGCCATTCCAAAGTGATGTAGCGACCTACCCCGGCCACCCGAGCGGTTGCAGGCGCACAGGAGATGATCACTTCTCCGCCGATCCGAGGAACCATATCTGATCACCTTTGTTCCGGTCGTGGACGTTGAAAGACTGGACAACCGAATAGGCAGTCTGGCGAGACGGGCCCAGCTCGGGACCATCCTCCCAATGACCCGGCCTGCTCTTGGCGCCTGGCCAGGACGCCATGCCCGAGTCTGGCTCCCCGGACCCGGGGAGCCAGGTGCGCTCCCGCAATCGCGTACCAGCGGGTCCCCGCGGAGTCGACAAGCTTGAACACCGTCGCGGCCGGTCCTGGAGCGCCTCGGTTTTGGGGGCGGACTGCCAAGGCACGCCGAACACAGCGTGTCGGCCCGACCATGGGCCCGATCGACGGCAGCCCTGCGGGCGTCTTCTCTGGCTTTGTGCACGAGTTGCGGTTCTGGCTCGACTTCCGTGCAGAGTGACGCTCCGTGATGGCTGGACATCGAAGAGAGCGCTGGAAGGTGGCGGCGGCGCAAGCACTGCGCGAAGGCGGGGCAGCAATCATTATGCGTCCATGATCACGACCGGTCCGCCGCACAGGGACAAGCAGGGAAGCCGACGGCGCCGGAACACGACTGCCGTCGGTTGGAGTGAACGAAGCCACTTCTCGGAACGGGATCGTCGCTCAGGACGTCTCGGTGGTGCCAAGCGGGCACGGAAGCGCACATGGTCGGTCCGGCCACGAGGTGGACCACGGCAGTACACCGGACCTGTTGTCCGATTGTGACCGCTGGTCGGGGGTTGTGGCCGACGGTCTGGTCGGGGGTGCCGCGTGAGCTGACGGCATGAAACCCACGCCCGTTTCCGCACCCGCCGGCGCCGGCCGCCTCCTGTTCGCGCAGTCTGCTCGCCGTCCTCGCCGCCGTGCGCGGTTCGTGCGGGCGAGGGCGTGATGAGTGGCTACGGCGCGGCGGGGATCCGCCGCGGGGCGATGGCGGCGGACCGGTTCACCCAGATCCGCAACAGCCTCTTCCGCGACCCGAAGATCTCCTATCGCGCCAAAGGGGTCTTCGGGCTTATCTCCACCCACCGGGACGGCTGGCGGGTCAGCGTGGCCGAACTGGCCCGGCAGGGCCCGGAGGGGAAGGACGCCGTCACCGTCGCGCTCAAGGAGTTGGAGCGGCACGGATACCTGGTCCGTGAGCGTGAACGACGCGCGGACGGCACGCTCGGCGCCGCCTCCTACTTCATCACGGACATGCCCGAACCCCCCGCCCGCCGCCCCAGCCCGGCACCACCGCCTTCCACCACGCCGCCGGCCACCGGCAAGGAAAATCGCAGGTCGGAGCCAGCGCCGGAAAAGCCTGCGCAGGCTGAACCTGCGCAGGCTTTTCCGCCCACAAAGAACACCAACAGAAAGAAGACCACCCGCCAGAACACCAACCCCCTCCGTCCCTCCGCCCCTCACACGCACAGGCGCGAGAACGACGACGCCACAGCAACACCGCCCGACGGCAGGAAAAGCCCATCCCGTCACACGCCACCGGGGGAGCCCTCTGCGGGCGCCCGACTGCTGCTGTCGATCGGCGTTGAGCATCCTGAACTGCTGCTGACGGGGCCCGCATTGCGGGACCAGGGCCAGGTCGTGACCGCGATGCTGGAGACGGGCTGGAGCCCCGAGCAGGTGCGCCGCATCGTTGCCAGCCGACCGCTGCCGGACCGGATCCGCAGCTCCGTCGACGCGATCGTCGCCGCCCGACTGAACACCGCCCACGCCTACCCGCCCCCGGCCACCTGCCCGGATACCGCCCCTGCGGCCCGGCCCTCCCAGACCGCCCTCGCCGACCACCGCCCGGTACGCGAGGCCCTGGCCTACCGGGCGCTCGCCGAATGCGCCGGCTGCGGCCTGCCTGGATGCGCCCCAGGCGAGAACCTCTGCCCCGCCTGCCTGAATTGGCCGCTGTGCCGCTGCTGCACCGGCCCCACACCCCGGCGCGCCCACCCCGAAGGCGACGGCCGCTGCGCAACCTGCGCCACCACCTTCACCAGCCGACCGGAAGGAGTGAGCGCATGACCGCCCGCACACCACCCTCCACTGTGCTCGCACCCGGACTGCAGCCTTTCGCCCAGCAGCCCGGCCGCTGGGAGCAGGCGCGATCGCGTGCCCGGCGCACCGGTCACTTGTGCTGCGGCGCCTGGTGCACGCAGACGTGCGAGCCCATGCTGATCCGTGAGCGAACCCCCTGGGGGTTCATGGACTGGACCGTCCCCGAAGGCGACCGTCGGCCCGAATGCCCCCACCGCATCGGCGTCCTCACCCCTGCGGCCACCCGCGCCCAGCGGCTCGCGCTGCGCTGGCTGGCCCGGCGCCCCGCCCCGCGTCTGCCCATGCTGCCCGTCGCGGTGCGTTGCTCGTCGGCAGTCGTTGCCGTGCTGGGCCTGGTCGCTGCCGCGGCCGCGATCAGCTGCGGCATACCCGTCGGCGTGGTGGTGCCCGTGATGCTGCTGGTGCCGCTGCTGGTCGAGCATGTGCCCGACCGGCTGGATGCCCGCGCTGGCGAGCATATCCGCATGGTGCAGGGCGAAGCCGCCTGCCGGTGCCTGCAGCGCGTCGCCTGTCTGCACAGCCACCTCGTTCAAGCCGCCGCCGGCAGCGACATGTACCAGGTGCGGCGCGCCGCCGAGATCAGCCGTCACCAACTGTGGGATGCCGCGGGGCTGCTCATCAAGCACGACACGCGCGAAGTCTGCGCCGAACTCATCGCCCGGGAACGGCTGCTGGCACAGCTCGCCGCCCTGGTGACCCACCTCGGTTCAAGCTGCGGCCCTACGGGCGGGGGAGGAGCGAGAGGACGGTCTCGGCGGCGCTGCGGAGTGTTGTGGGGCTGCTGCCTCCTTTGCCGAGTGCTTCGATACCGCGGACGACGGCCAGGACGAGGGCGGCGAGTCGGCGCGGGTCGGCATCGGCGCTGATGTGTCCCGCTCGCTGGGCCGCCGTGACGGAATCGGTCAGCAGATCTTCCAGGGCGGTGAAGGCGCGGGTGTCTTCCAAGCGCTGCTGCGCAAGCCTGCGTTCGCCTGGGAACGGGACGGGGAGGAGTTGCTGCGCCGCCGCAAGGCGAAGCACTTCGCCCACGAGCCCCTGCCCAGTGTCACACCGGTCGGCAACCGCCTCGCGGAACTTTTGCGCATGCAAGGGAAAAAGCGGTGATGAGGCTGTCGACCGCCGAACTCGACGCCCTGGTCGCGGAGGCGATCCTCGACGCCTACGGCGAGGACGAACAATGCGCCGCCTTCCAGACGGTCATCGAGGATTGCCTGGCCCTGCCGTTCTCCACCGTCGTGCTCGGTGTCACCGTGACCGTCACGTCCATCTGGGACCGGCCCGGCAGCGGCATCACCGCCCTGTGCAGACACGGCCGGCACACTCAGGCGATCGGCATCCTGGACCTGCCGCCACCTGACCCCATGCCTGAGGGATGGGCCTGGGTGGAGGCGTACCGGCGTTGGCTGTCTGTCGGTGGTCTGGCCGTGGTTCAGGTGGTGGTGTCGGGGGTTGTTGCGGGCTTGGTGTGGAGGATTTCGCGGGCCTGTTCGGCGGCGCGGGCGGTGCTTTCGGAGACGAAGTCGAGGAAGCGGGCGATGTTTTCGAGGCGGGTGGCGGCGGGAGTGCCGGCGCGGAGGACGGGGACGCCCTGGCGTGCGGTGTCGACGACCTGGGCGATGGCGCGGGCGCTGGCCATCATGGACTGATAGTAGACGTCGTCGTCGACGATGTAGCGCTCACGTCGGCCTTCGCCGCGTTCCCGGCGGACGAAGCCCTGGCTCTCGAGGAACGCGATCGCCTTTGAGATGGCCGCCGGGCTGACCTGGAGGCGTTGAGAGAGTTCGGCCGCCATGAGGCTGCCGCTGTCGGTGAGGATGAGGCAGGCCGCCACCCTGGACATCATCGTGGGCATGCCCGAAGCGATCATGACAGTGGTGAACACTTCCTCGTACTCGCGTACTTCTTCGGCGTCGCGTCCGTAGGGCTGCGGAGGTGTCTGCGGGCCCCGGGGCGCGGCCTTCTTGCGGCGGTGGGCGCGGTGTTCGGTGGCGCGGTGGGCCACTTCTGCGCGATAGCCGGTCGGACCACCGTTGCGCATCACCTCGCGCGTGATCGTCGAGGTCGGCCGCTGCAGTCGTCGGGCGATCTCGGCGTAGGCGAGGTTGTCGGCCAGTCCCAGTGCGATCTGCTGGCGTTCCTGCTGAGTGAGCCTGCCTCCCGGCATCGCGGTCTCCTTCGTGGCCTGGGACGGCCCTGTGGTGGCTGGTGTGCCGACTATAGCGTTCACTCTCAACTCATTGCAACTTTCTGCGTGTCGAGGCGTTGCGTTATGCGCGAGGTCATTGCATCAACTTTCATGCATTTACCTGCGGTGATGGATTCTTTGTGCAACATGAACGTTGTCAGAATCGTGAATGCAACGTAGCTTTTCCTTCATCGGAAATGACGGGCCGCAGGGCACGCGACGCAGATGAAGGAGCGCATGATGCAGCAGTTCGACACCCCCGCCGCCATCCAGGCCGTCCTCGACATCCCCGCCGGACGCATCCAGTTCATCGCCGCCGACCGCACCGACACCACCGTCGAGGTCCGGCCCGCCAACCCCGCCAAGAGCCGCGACGTGAAGACGGCCGAGCAGACCGAAGTCACCTACACCGACGGCGTCCTGCGGATCCAGGCCCCGGAAGCGAAGAACCGGATCCTCGGCAACTCCGGTTCTGTCGAGGTCACGGTCCAGCTGCCCGCCGGCTCCCGCGTCGAGGCGAAGGCGGCTGCCGCAGAGTTCCGCGGCGTGGGACGTCTCGGCGATGTCGCCTTCGACGGCGGCTACGGCTCGGTCAAGCTCGACGAGGCCGCAAGCGCCCGCCTCACTGGCCTCGACGCCCACATTACGGTCGGCCGCCTGAACGGTCCCGGAGAGATCAGCACCCTGAGGGGCACCGTGAACATCACCGAGGCTGTGCGCGGGCAGCTCACGCTGAACGTCCAGCAAGGCGACATCACCGTCGGTGCCGCCCCCGGAGTCTCCGCTTCCCTGGACGCCGGTTCCGGCTACGGCCGGATCAACAACTCTCTGAAGAACAGCGACGGCGCCCCCGGTCTGACCATCAAGGCGACCACCTCCCAGGGCGACATCAACGCCCACAGCCTCTGAACCTCGCAGCCCCTCAAGGAGCACCCCTCATGACCAACTTGGCCATCGCGGCGTACGGGCTGCGCAAGACCTACGGCGACAAGGCTGTCCTCGACGGCATCGACCTGACCGTCCCCGAAGGCACGATCTTCTCCCTGCTCGGCCCGAACGGCGCCGGCAAGACCACCGCCGTCAAGATCCTCTCCACCCTCATCTCGCCCGATGCAGAATCCGGCCAGATCCGTGTCGGCGGCCACGACCTCTCCACCCAGGCGCAGGCCGCCCGCGCGGCGATCGGTGTCACCGGACAGTTCTCCGCCGTGGACGGGCTGATCACCGGCGAGGAGAACATGCTCCTCATGGCCGACCTGCACCACCTGTCCAAGAACGAGGGACGACGCATCACCGCCGAACTCCTTGAGCGCTTCGACCTGGTCGAGGCCGCGAAGAAGCCCGCCTCCACCTACTCCGGCGGCATGAAGCGCCGACTCGACATCGCCATGACCCTCGTCGGCAGCCCTCGGATCATCTTCCTGGACGAGCCGACCACCGGCCTCGACCCCCGCTCCCGCCACAACATGTGGGGCATCATCCGCGAACTCGTCACCGACGGGGTGACCGTCTTCCTCACCACCCAGTACCTCGAAGAGGCCGACGAACTCGCCGACCGCATCGCCGTCCTCCACGACGGCAAGCTCGCAGCCGAAGGCACGGCCGAGGAGCTGAAGCGGCTCATCCCCGGCGGACACATCCGCCTCCGCTTCACCGCCCCCGCCGACTACCAGCACGCAGCCAGCACCCTCACCGAGGCGACCCGCAACGACGAGGCTCTCACCCTCCAACTCCCCAGCGACGGCAGCCAGCGCGAACTGCGCTCCATCCTCGACTGGCTGGACACGGCCGGCATCGAGGCCGACGAACTCACCCTGCACACCCCCGACCTCGACGACGTCTTCTTCGCCCTCACCGCCACCGCCGTGCCCACCCAGCCGAACAAGCCCAAGGAGGCTGCCCGATGAGCTCCCTCTCCCTCGCCGTACGCGACTCGTCCACGATGCTGCGCCGCAACCTCCTGCACGCCAGGCGCTACCCGTCGCTCACCCTGAACCTGCTGCTGACCCCGGTCATGCTGCTGCTGCTGTTCGTTTACATCTTCGGCGACACCATGAGCGGGGGCGCGGGCCGCTCCGCCTACATCGCCTACATCGTCCCGGGCATCCTGCTGATGACCATCGGCTCCACCGTGATCGGCACCGCCGTCTCGGTCTCCACCGATATGAACGAAGGCATCATCGCCCGCTTTCGCACCATGGCCATCCACCGCAGCTCCATCCTGTTCGGCCACGTCGTCGGCAGCGTCCTGCAGACCATCATCAGCGTCGTCCTTGTCGGCGCCATCGGCGTCGCCATGGGATTCCGCTCCACCGATGCCACCATCCTGGAAGGGCTGGCAGCCTTCGGGCTGCTCACGCTGGTCGCCCTCGCCTTCACCTGGATCGCGGTCGGCATGGGCATGGGCAGCCCCAACGCCGAGGCCGCCAGTAACAACGCCATGCCGTTGATCCTGCTGCCGCTCATCTCCAGCGCCTTCGTCCCGCTCGACTCGATGCCGGGCTGGTTCCAACCGATCGCCGAATACCAGCCCTTCACCCCCGCCATCGAAACCCTGCGCGGACTCCTCCTCGGCACCGAGATCGGCAACAACTGGTGGATCGCCCTCGCCTGGTGCCTGGCCCTCACCGTCCTCGGCTACCGCTGGTCCACCGCACAGTTCAACCGCGACCCCAAGTAACCGCCATACCAGCGCGGGCCACCACCCGCCACTCATCCCGCCCAGGGCGGCGTACCCCGACACCGCGTCGGTCGTGCGCCGCCCCTTTCGCGTGGACGAATGACATGGCTTTCCCTGGCCACCGGCCTGCCTCCCTGGCGTGAGCGGCAGGTCCGCTAATGCGTTCCTGACGGCGCGTTACCAGGAGCCCGGCCGACCGAAGCCCACGAAGGAACCGGGGGAAGACTTCGCCAGCGTGTAAAGAGAATCCGAGGCTCGTCCCTCTTCTGTGGTGACCCCCGCCCCGAGCGGGGCAATCAGGGCCGCCACTACCAGAGGGAGAAGAAGATGGACCCCATCACCGTGCTGCTCGTCGTCCCGGGCTTCCTGCTGCCGAGCATCACCGGACTGATCAACAGCGCGGCGGACAGGAATCGCGACGCTGGGAAGGCAGAGATCATCAGGGCCCAGCGCGGCGGCCACCATCCGCGCCGCAAGCGGGGCAGGAGACGGCGCAATGTCTGAGGCTGGCCAGGGCGTAGACCTTAGTCCGGGTGAGGCCTACACCCGCTACTCCGGCGAGATGGTGGGCTATACCCGCAATGGGCTGTGCGGGGCCGGAGTGCCGCAGTCCTACATCGGGGCCGAGGACGTCGTGCAGAACGCGTTCGCCAAGGCGTACGCCGACTGGAAGGGGCCAGCGCATGACGAGCCGCACGCCACCGCCCACGGCGCCAGCCCCCGGGCTGCAGCCCTTCGCCCAGCAACCCGGCCACTGGGAGCAGCAGCGAACTCGTGCCCAGCTCACCGGTCACCTGGGACCTCCGAGGATGCGCCGGTCTTCAGGCCAGGGAGGTATCGGGTAGCTGGATCGCCGCCAGGGCGATCCGGTGTCCATCCCACGTCGGCGTGATGCCGCCCATATTGATCAAGAGCTCTCAACTGTCACTGCTCCCGAGTAGGTTCGGATGCATGACGACAGAAGCGTCCACGAAGGACACCGGGCATTGTTCCTCGGGCCGTGCTTACAGTTGAATCGCCACCCCGCGTCTATCTTGCTCATACTTGGCGTGTCCACAACCATGGGTCAGTCGGCATAGCCTGCCCCGGGAGGACACATGCGTCCCATTTTCAGCCGGAGAACAGTCCTGACCGTGTCGGCCGCGAGCGGTGCGGCGGCGCTGGTAGCGACGGGAACGGCCGAGGCGGTGCAAGCACCAGGAAAGGGCGACCGCCCACCCGTGACGGCCCAGCCTCCAACCCGTGAACTGCGCGCACTGCTTCAGGAGATCGATCCGGCCCGCATCGAGGCGACAGTCCGGAAGCTCGTCTCCTTTGGTACTCGGCACACCCTTTCCATCCAAGACGACCCCGCACGCGGCATCGGCGCTGCCCGCGACTGGCTGCTCGCCGAGCTCCGCTCGTACGCCGCGGCTTCCGGCGGCCGCATGACGGCGGAACTCCAGTCGTACGTCCAGGAACCGGCGTCCCGCATTCCCACCGCAACCCGCATCACGAACGTGATCGCCACCCTGCGGGGCTCGGTGACCCCGGAGCGCGTGTACGTCGTCTCCGGCCATTACGACTCACGCGTCACGGATGTCATGGACGCCACCTCGGATGCGCCGGGAGCGGACGACGACGCATCCGGTGTGGCCGTGGTTTTGGAGCTGGCCCGCGTGATGGCGAAGCGGCGGCCGGCGTCGACGATCGTCTTCGCGGCGGTGGCAGGGGAGGAGCAGGGGCTGTACGGGGCGACGCACATGGCCCAGCAGTTCAAGGCGGCCGGCGTCGACGTGCAGGGCATGTTCACCAATGACATCGTCGGCAGCTCCACCGCGGACGACGGCACGAGGGATCCGTACACCGTCCGCCTCTTCGCGGAGGGCGTCCCGTCCTCCGAAACGCCCGAGCAGGCCGCGATACGCCGATCAGTGGGTGGCGAGAACGACTCCGCGACCCGTCAACTGTCTCGGTTCGTACGCGACGTGGCCGACAACGATGTGACCGGCATGCACGTCCGCGTTGTCTACCGCCGGGACCGTTACCTTCGGGGCGGCGACCACATCCCCTTCCTCGAACGGAGTTACCCGGCGGCGCGCTTCACGGAACCGGCCGAGGACTTCGCCCACCAGCACCAGGACGTACGCGTCGACGAGACGGGCAAGCAGTTCGGCGACCTGCCCGAGTTCTGCGACTTCCGATATATCGCTCGTGTGGCCCGGGTCAACGCTGCGACCTTGTGGTCCCTGGCCCAGGCTCCCGGCGCGCCACGGGGCGCGAAGATCATCACCTCAGCGCTGACGAACTCCACGGACCTGGTGTGGACCCGGGGCAACGAGCCGGACCTGGCCGGCTACGAGATCGTCTGGCGCGAGACCACGGCTCCCGAATGGACCCACGTCATCCCGGTCGGAGACGTGACGCGACAAGGAGTGGACCTGTCCAAGGACAACGTGTTCTTCGGGGTGAGAGCGGTAAACAAGGCGGGACTCAAGAGCCCGGTCGCCTTTCCGGAACCGGCTTCATGATGGTGTCCCCGTCGGTATCTGGCTCGTAGCGGCAGATCGGCGCTGAGTGCTCAGCTATACGTCAGGGCCGGTCGCCCACCCGTTCGACATGCTCGGCGATCAGCGTCCGGCACACCGCGGGCCGCCCAACGCCCCACCGGCCTGGACCGACCATGTCCGCGGGGCAGATCGTGCAGTCGCGGCACATGCCGCCGCCGCCGCACCGCGTGGCGCCGCTCGTAGCCCCGGCGAACACAGAATCGGCCTGTTCCGGGTACCCGAGGCTGCCGCAGCCGACACCGGATGCAGCGCCCTACCAGGCCTGCGCTGCTTGCCTCGGCTGTCAACCGGAAGGAGCAGCTCGATGAACGACCTGCACACCGAGGAGGACGTCCGTGGGTTCCTCCGCCTGTGCCTCGATCCCGGACGTGGCGTGGAACGAGCGCCGCTTCAACTGACGAAGGTCATGCCGCAGGCTTTGCGCGATGCGGCCGAGCAGTACGTGCCGCATCTGGCCGAACT
>Ga0102590_1003489_pt1 | contig 15492 bp, 13 predicted proteins | sample AraplaMF_Col_mMF_FD_76859 | JGI IMG/M metagenome (GOLD analysis project Ga0102590, IMG submission 76859) | Arabidopsis root microbial communities from the University of North Carolina, USA - plate scrape MF_Col_mMF | ecosystem: Host-associated > Plants > Roots > Endosphere | place: USA...
AAGCGCGGTGGCTCGAGACCGCGGCGAGGTGCGTTCAATCAAGCAGATGATCGAGCACATATGTGAGCGACATCGCGTTGACCGTTCGAGGATCTTCGTCGCGGGGCTGTCGGCCGGCGGGGCGATGACGGGCGCACTTGTTGCTAACTATCCCTCCTTGTTTGCCGGCGCGGCGATCATCGCCGGCATGCCATTCGGATCTGCCCGCGATGCGATGTCGGCCCTGCGCGCGATGAAGTCAGGTGCGACGCCGCCACTGGGCGGATGGGGACGACCCATCGCTGAGATTTCCCCGGAAGCCAAGGCATGGCCTGCGATAACCATCTGGCAGGGCATGGAAGACCGGGTGGTCAAGCCGGTCAATGCGCTCGCTTGTGTTGCTCAGTGGCTCGAAGTCCAAGGCATTGCTGAGAGCAGCGGCCGTTTGGAGGAAAAACCATGGGGCAGGTTGCAGTCGTGGAAGATGAGCGGCCAGCTGAAAGTGGCCCTCTATTCGGTCGCCAATATGGGCCACGGGCTTCCGATAAAGAAGCGCAAGAGCGTCACCGCGCTACGATCTGGAGACCCCTACGTGATCCCGGTAGAAATATCAGCTCCAGCGGAGATGATGCGATTGTGGGGTTTGTCGAGGTTTCGAATATAAGCAGCTCGCCAAATTCCTCTCAGCAAAGGGTGCTACGAATACATCGTCCCCGGGCAACGAAACGCCAGGCTTGCGTTCGAGCAGCTGACACTGCTGGTGACCCGCGCCTCCTGCAACCCCTCGCTATAGGCCCGTCCGCCATGGGGCTTCGGGCAACCACGCCGCCCACGCTGACATAACGCGTGATCGCTTCCTGTCTCACTTCATTGAGCCCCGAACCAGGGCAGCCTATTCGATCGGGCACCTTTCCTCGCCATACGAAGATGATACAAATCCTCGGATAATAGGTCCTGTGTACCGAGCTTTCGTATCGTGCCACCATCGATGTTCCAACGCCAGACTGCCCATACCGTGCTGACCGCGCGCGGAATTTCTCGCAGCGCCCCGGCGGCGGAAGGCCGCCGAGGCACCGGCTGCTATGCCGCGATGATGTAGACGATGGTGAATGCAGAAGGATCGACGATGACGATCCGCCCGTCGGCAAGAATGAAGAAGCGGTAGCTTTCATATTGCGGAACGATCTTCACGATGCGTGGAGGTAGCGGTTCCAGCCGTACCTTTTTCGGGATCTTCACCCCGACGGAAACCGTGAAGTCGACTTCCTTCACCGGCTCGACATGGACCTCCTTCACCACAGTGCGAATTTCCGTCTGCTGCTCGACCGAGATGTTGACGTTGGTTTTGGTGTTCGTCTGATTGTTCGTCGTCGTACTGCTATTGACGTTTGTTTCAGACGAGCTTTTGTTGGTCGTAGACGAATCCTGATCGGTCGACTGTTTGGACGTGTCACCGCTCTGCGTGGTGGTGCCGCTATCCGTGCCCTCTGCGGGCTTGGCATTTTGCGTGCTGTTCTTCGTGCCTGAGGTGGTTGCGCCGCTGTTATCGGTGCCGCCGGACTTGGCGGCGGGCTTCTGTTCGGTGGTCGTGCCGCTACCGGCGTCTTGCGATCCAGGCTTGGTTTCAGTCGAAGCCTTGCCGGAGGCGCTTCCACTCGTCGAAGACTTGTCCTGGGAAGGCTGCTCGGCGCTCTTCTGGGTATCCGAGCCCTGACCGGATTTCTGCTGCGATGACTGGCCCTTGCCTTGCGGGCAGGCTCCCGAGGCGTCGGGGGTGCAGTCGGTGCCAGTGCCGGCGGCGCTGGAGCCGGACTGCGAACCGGAGTCCGTGCCCGTCTGAGAACCGGATGTGGCCTGGCCGCTGCTCTTGGTGTCCTGCTGGGCTGCTGCCGGCAATGTTGCAAGGGGCGACACGCTCAGTGACAAGGCTGCCATGAGCATGGTGAGATGGTTGCTTTTCATGATCAATCTCCGAGGTTTCGGGCACGCGATGCCGCCTCGCATTCTCATGCGTCGCATGCGTGCCCTCACTGTTAGAAAAACGGCCTAAGCCGGTCCGTCGGTCATTGGATGACCTGGATGACCTTCCGGGAAGAAGGTTCGACGATCACACGCTGATCGTTGATGATCGCGTATGCATATTTCGGATCATCGGGGACTGGTGTCACGACAACGGTCTCCGGCAGGGGCTGTCCTACAACCACCTTCTCCTTCACCACGACGCGTTCGGTCGGGGCCGGAGCCTGCTGGACATAAGTGATCACTTTCTGAGGCGGCGGATCGATGACGCTGCCTGCCACGCCGCCGACGATCGCGCCGACACCTGCACCGACCGGACCGCCGACAATCGCGCCCGTGGCAGCTCCACCTGCCGCGCCTGTCACCGTTGACGACTGCGCGAAGGCTGACGTCGATGCCAACAGGATGCTGGCGGCTATTCCTACTGCTTTGATATTCATCTGTTTTTCTCCTTTGACGCGGTTGGTTCCGCTGGAGGGCGAAACCGCCAAATAGAAAAACCGTTCCACAGCTCGGACTTCGTGCCGGGGCGACATCGGACCTTGGTCTCAGCCCGTATGGATACCGCCAACTATTGCATGGGGAAACGGCTCAACATCCGGTCCTGGACGTTTTCCTGGCCGACGATCATCGCTGCGATTGAGATGGCTTTGTCGCGGTCTGCAGCATTTGTTATGTAGCCTTCGAGCAGAACGACGGGGCCGAGCATCCTGATCTCGATGGCGCTGCTGTCAATGTCAGGATCGACGGAAAGAGCTGCTGATATGGTTGCGATAGTGGAGGCCGCACTATGGCCTTCCGAACAGCGGTCTTCATGACTATTGGGGCCGAACTTCATACTCTCCTCCTGTTCCGACCCTCCACGGAACTTCATGTTACCTCGCGCCTAATATGAGACGCAGGTTCTGGGGCGGCCAGTCCGACTTAGGTCCGTCTTCCCCTCGGCGCTATCCGACTTAAATTTTGCTCATCCTTGTTGAAAGGACACCAGGGAGGTTTTAGCGATGTTGCTGTATCCAGTCAGAACCTCCCTGGTGACGCGCTGTGGACCCATGTCCGGCGTCGCATCTTAGGAATAAAGGGCGGCTATTCGTGCAAACGTTCCGCATAGTGGATTGGGATAGAAGCGAAGATTTCGCTCCCCTGATGCTTGTGATGAGCGGTCAACAAAAGCATAGGCTGATCCGATCACTCCGTGAGGTGGCCGAGGCTCTTGTCGCCGTCTGGCCGACCGACGATGGCAAGGAATACATCGCGGCGGTAAGAACATGTCTCGATGCCATTAAAGGTAATATTCCGGCAAAGGCAGCGCGTACCGCACTCCTTCGCGCTGCGGAGGAAGCCGGAATTCCCGTGATTGCCGTCGTCCACCGACGGAACGCCTTGCCGCACGCCGGCGCCAGTGTTGGAGTCGCAGGGCCTTTTTAATTCGGTTTGAGATGATCGGACCGTAACCGCTGCTCCGCTCCCACGGTGTCCTCGCCGCCCCATACCGTGATCGCCTTCCATGGACGAGCAACCGGAGTTTCTCCATGGGGCTGCACGCTGCATAACCTGGTAAGATCTTCATCCACACGGATTATTGAAATCACCGGCCAGGTCTAGATTTGGAGCAGATTTCCGGCGACCCCACACGAAATGGTCGTGGATTGGGCTCGATCCTCGCGACGGATTCTCTTTTTTAAAGCAGATGTGGCGGTGCAAAGGAGCCCTCATGGCTGGATCCATGTCGTCGGATGACGCTTGAAATTCAGCCCAGGCGTAGGTTCACCCTCGAGCCAATTGAAGCCATCTTTAAGCTTGGATCTAGCCTTCGGCCTTCCACCTATCGCGACCCGGGGCGTACTGAGGGCAAACGATTTCACCGATCAGTAACGTGAGCCACACCACTGCTAGTGGCTGTCGTGTTTGAGCTTTTCGAGGTGCTCGGAGCAAACGGCCCCGACCAATTCAAGCAGGACGGTCGTCCGCTCACCGAGCCAAATCAGCGCCTCCTCGCTGATCTCGTAATGTTTCGAATAGCGCGCCTTCACATAGGCCTCGTTCAATGTGTTGAACCAAGCGCGTTCCTTGTGCTGATCACGTGGAAAGGCTTCGGCCAGCCGGCGGTCCTGCTCCTCGGCGAGTGAGCGAAGGAACTTGATGTTGTGCGATGGCGGGCCATAGTTGGTGAGGGTGAGCAGAACGCAAGAATATGCTTGCTCGAGGGATTGATGAAGTTCGAAAGCAGCATTCTCTGCATATCGACGATCTATCGCCAAGTGGCCTATTTCCAAGAAACGAGTTGCCGCTCGAAACCGTTGGTCAAAATGCTCCTTCGCGACGCGAAGCCGATCCTCTATCGAAAGCGGCTCGGGCTCCGCCAGTGGCTCATCGTCCAATTCATAGAGAACGATGCCCTCCTTGCGAATGTCCGAGAAGAAATACTGCCCCTCCTTAAGGTAGGTATTCACCTCGCGTCTGGAGTGGACGATGAAGCTCACCGGCGTTTCGATCGACTTGTCCCGGATCAGCCGATCCGCTGCCTTGTGCCAGTATTCGGCGAACTCGCAGAGCTTGCGGTTGTTGACTATGATCAAGAGATCGAAATCGGAGCGATACCCCTTCATGGTGAAGGGTTCATCCACCCATCCGCCCTTGGCGTAGGAGCCGAACAGAAGAATCTTCAGGATCCTGCCGCGCTTCTTGAAGTCGGCCGTGCCTTCCTTCAGCGCGTCCTCGAATTCCTCATGCAGGATTTCGAGGACCCGGCCGAGCTCTCGATGCTTGCGAAGCGGCATATGATCAAGCGACGATTTCATGAGCAATCGATAGGCGAAAGATTTCGTAGCGTCTACTCGCAGTTTTGAGAGGCAATCTACAGGAAGTAATCCACATCTAAGATCGCGTCCTTTCGAGGATCGCGTTGATCGCAGGTGACCATGAATGCCGATCCCTGGGCAGGTCGACGCAAACACTCCCCGAGGTGACCCTGGCGGACGGCGGCGTCGCTTTGGCTTTACCTTCCGATTCATTCATCGCACGTTTTCGATCTAACGGCTTCACGCAGGCAGGCGGAGCGCAAGCAGTTCTCCCATTGCAAGCACGGGAGACGCCCACGTTTGCGCCCGATTTGGGACCGAGTTATATCTTGCGACGACAGGCTGGTGAGGGGCAGGACGGGAATGGCTGTGGACTTCAGCGAGCTTCTGGACGCGTTCGAATTCGTGAGCTCCGTCGGAATCGGCGAAAACACGGCTTTTCTATGCAAAGAGTCAGGCAAGATCTACTGGCATTCGGACTGGGCGGACGATGTTGAGGAAATACCTGACATCGAGGACAGCGAAGAATACATCCGCATTCCGGAGAAGAAAGAACTGGATCTTGGCAAGCCGCTCGTGCTGAAGTTCGCTCGCCACCACTTGCCCGGCGATAGCGATAAAGTTCTGGAGATCTTCAGCCGGGAGGGTGCCTATGCCCGCTTCAAGGACCTGTTGGAGCAGAGGCACGCCATCGATCGGTGGTACGCATTCGAGAGGAAGGCCACGGAAGAGGCTTTGAGGACCTGGTGCGACGACAACGACATCGAAGTCAGTGGTTGAGGTTGGCTCAGGATCCGACTGGCCCCCAGCGAACAGGAGCCTGAAGTGTTTCCCGCACAGTTTACTGCGTCACGTGGCATGAATCGAACGTCGTGCGACGGAAATCTCTATTGCTCTTTGACTCACGAATCGACTCTGAGCAAATACAAATTGCTGAATTTGCCAGCATAGCCATCGATAACCGTTACTTATCGATGGTTAGCGCATCAACCGCCAATCATGCCATGTGAGGAACCGTAATAAGCTGCTAGTGTTCCTTTAGCAAATCGTTTACCATGATTTCAATGGCTTACGATCTCGCAAAAGTCAGCATGGCACCCCTGATGGGCATAATGAGGCCGGCTTTCGACGCCGGCATCGCGTTGACGCGTTTGGACGAACGCATAGCCCGTTCACCGGTCGGGCAGGGGTGGATCGAGCGCACCCACTTCGCTGACGCCTGCGCCTCGCTGTGGATCGACGGCGAACTGGTCCATCTCGAAGACCTCGTGCTCCACGACGCCACGAAAGATATTCGTACGCCGACCCACGAGCTGACAATCGCCCGCGACGTGCTGCGCACCCGCCGGCGCATCGCCGCCCAATCCCCGGATTGGGCGCTCTCTGCCGACGGCGTCCGCACTCTCAGAAAAACCGCGGAGATCACGTCGGCCGCCGCTGACGAGGCGGAGCCGGCAGCTGCCAACCGGCGCCCGGTCGCGACAGATCCGGAAGGGGAGGCAGAGGATGGTGATGACGTCGAAAATCTCCCTGGCGTCGACTACGCCGCCATCGATGCGGTTCTGGCCCGATCGGAGGCGGCGATCGAGAACGCAACACGGCCCGGCCGTGGCGTGACGCAAGAGAAAGATCCGATGATCTACGATCTCGACTGGGACGAGGACGCGCGGCTCGAGGAATGGCGCGGCGTGCTGCGGCAGGCCCAAGAACAGCCGGCGGTGCTGCAGGCCATCGTTGCCCTCGATGCCTGGAACGAGCTTTCCGTGCTTCAGCATGCCCCTTGGCTTGGCCGGCTGTTTTCTGCCTCGATCCTGCGCCAGGCCGGCATCACGTCAGGTGCTCATCTCGCTGCCATCAATCTTGGCCTCAAAACCATTCCCGTCGATCGGCGCCGGCATCGCGATCGGGAAACCCGGCTGCTGGCCATCGCCCACGGATTTTTGGCGGCCGCCGAGATCGGCATGAAAGAGCATGACCGGCTGACGCTGGCGAAGACGATGATGGACCGAAAACTTGAAGGACGGCGAACCTCCTCGAAATTGCCGGCGCTGGTCGAGCTGGTGATGGCAAAGCCGCTGGTCTCGGCCGGGATGGTGGCGAAGACGCTGGACGTCACGCCGCAGGCGGCGCGGCGGATTGTTTTGGAACTCGGCCTCAGAGAGATGACGGGGAGGGGGAGGTTTCGCGCGTGGGGCATAATCTAACATCGAGCGGTCTCTCGCAAAGTGTTGGTCTGTATCACTCGCCAATAGATTGAGATTGAAAGTTAAGTCTTTGTCCGTTGATAATGGCGAATCAATATTTGGCGAGCCTATCCGGTCGCGAGTGGGCAGCAGGTTGAATGACAAACACGACAGAATCCAGTGGGCCTGAACTGGCCGATATTCTTGCCAGTTTGCGGAAAGACTACAAATCGCTCTCAGCAAGAATACGCGCGCTGCAGCATTCGATCACTTGTGAGTACGAAGGCGTGAGCCTTAGGTTGCATTATCCCTCGTTCCGTGGAACCGAAAGCACCATCCATGATTTGACCGAGTCCGTGTTTTTATATCTAACCCCCTTTGCGCTGTCTCGCCTCGAGATTGCGGAGGTGGACTCTTTATACGGTAAGCTCACGGCCGATGAATTTCGATTGAAAACCGTCCGCCTCCAGCAGAAGGCCGTCAGGCTATTTAAGTTGGCCCAGAAGGCAACGAACCGCAACGGTGAAGCTGGCGAGCTTCTTCTCTATCTATTGACCGAATGGGTACTTGGGGCGCCGCAAATACTAGCCAAAATGGCCTTAAAGACTAACAGCCAGATGGCGGTGCATGGTCCCGACGGTGTGCACGTGCGTTTTGACCCCGCTACGCAACAGCTTCACTTTCTTTGCGGCGAATCAAAAATCTATAGTGATCTAGGCAAAGGCGTGGCTGCGGCAATCACTTCAATTGAGGAGGCTCTCGATGAAGAAAAGCTAAAGTTTGAGCTGGAACTCGTTGAACGCAACATTGCCTTAACCGCGCTAGGGGAGGAAGCAAAGGCGGCACTGATCAGGTATCTCGACCCGTTTGAAGAGGAGTCAAACCAGAGGGTGACTGTCACAACTTGTTTTATAGCCTTCGATTTTGATGCATATGCGAAGGTGAAGGGCTTGAAACCTTCCGAGGTTGAGGCCGCCTTTGAGAAGGCGGCGCATCAGCAGCTCTCAGAATTGGCTTCACGAGTGGCTAATAGTCTGAAGAAAGCGGGCCTAGAAAATCATTCCATCGAGTTCTTCTTCTTTCCTCTTCCGTCAGTTGCCGGATTTAGAGACCTGTTCCAGGATAAAATCGGGTGGAGTGTGCGGGCGGATGGTGGTGGACAGCCGTCAGGAACGACCGGAGAAAACGGATGATCCAGGAACTGTCGGAGAAAATTTGGTCGAACCCCAAATTTCAGGTGGCTTGGACCGCTTTGGAATTAGCTTGGTTGCAAAAATTGTTGAGCGTTCCCGATGCACTTGAACTCGAAAGCCACTTGGGTGGCAAAGCGTTACAGGCGGCCGCGATATTAGCAACGTCGAACAAAGAGGAGCATCGTAAAGCAGCGTACAGAGTCGCGACTTGCGCATTCGATTTGTTTGGCAATTCGTCACAACCGCTGGATCAAGCACTTCGAGTGGTATTGACGCGACTAGGAAATTTTCCCGCCATTGGAACCAACGAATTTGTCAATTCTGCACTAACGCGGTTACCGCTATCGCTTGCAACTGATGAGCTGAATTTGGTTTCTGGCCGAACGGTCGAACTCCACGGGCGAGATCTTGTTCTTACCAATTTTCAATTCGAGTTGTGGGAACATCTCGCCGGAGGACGGCGGGTGGCAATCTCCGCTCCAACATCGGCCGGAAAATCCTTTGTCCTTCAGGCTTTTCTTACGTCTCTTTTTGAAAACGCCGACAGCTGTAAGACAGTGGTATATCTCGTGCCGACACGGGCGCTGATAACTCAGGTGGCAAACGACCTTACAACGGAATTTAAGAACGTTAAGGCAGAATCGATCCCGGAAATTATCACCGTACCCGTGGACGGCGAGACCTTGCCGGTTCGCCGGGCCGTCTACGTGCTAACGCAAGAACGTGCCCAATTGTGCCTGGCCGCTTCGTCCGACTTCAAGGCTGACCTAATTATTGTTGACGAGGCCCACTCGATTGCCGAAGGTGCTCGAGGAATACTGCTACAGTGGATAGTCGATGACCTACTCAAGCGAAACTCCGGCACTCAGATCCTCTTTGCTAGCCCACTAATCAGAAACCTGAGCATTTTTGGTCGTGTGTTTGGTTTGGATCATGTGGCTGAATTTCCATCAGTCGAACCGACCGTTTCGCAGAACTTCGTTGCGGTGAAAGTCTTCAGCGGAGCGAAGGGGCTGATATCTCTTGCCAGCTTGGGTGACGGGAAATCGGAAGCGGAAGAGATCGGAACTATTTCGATTGGGCATACCCTAGCGGGCCGCGCAGATAAGCTCGTTCATATTTCAGCGAGATTGGGTCGTGGGCAATCGAATATAATATACGCCAATGGCGCTGCAGAGTCCGAGTTAATTGCAATACAGTTGGCGGAGCTTTTCGAAGGACGGGAGCCGACAACGCGCCAGTTGGAACTAGCGGAATTGGCGAAAGAGGCCGTACACGAAAAGTTCGTATTGGCCGGTTGCTTAGAACGTGGCGTCGCCTTCCACTATTCTCAGATTCCAACGCTATTGCGCGGCGTCATCGAGCAAGCTGTTTCTGTTGGTGACGTCGACCACCTTGTCTGCACAAGTACTTTGCTGCAAGGCGTGAACCTCCCCGCAAAAAACATTTTTATGTTCGCGCCCGAGAAAGGACGAGGCCACCCGCTAGCATCGACCGACTTCTGGAATTTATCCGGTCGAGCTGGCCGCCTCAGACGGGAATTCCAAGGTAACATTTTTCTAATCGATTATGAAAAGTGGAAGGAGCAGCCGCTAGACGGGCCGAAGGATGCGGTTATCACGCCAGCGATTGAGGCTTGTGTGATTGAGAATTCTGAAAGATTGGTAGAAGTTATAGCTGATGATGTCGGGCGGCCATCGCGAAAGGATCAAGCGAGTTACGAGTCGACGTTTAGCCGATTATATTCGGACTACCATAGAGGCGAGTTGATCAGTACTTTTTCCCGAATGGGAATTGCCTCTGACGCTCCAAGCGCTCAAAAGATTACGGAAGCGCTGAAAGAGGCGTCGGCGACGATCACCCTTCCACACGACATCATTCGAAGAACGCCGAGTATTTCTGCGCATAGGCAGCAAAAACTGTTCGAAACCATCGAGGCTCTGTTAGAGGTTGGTGCACGAAGCGCTGCGGAACGATTGATCCCAGCGCACCCGCGCGAGTCAGAGGCATTTGATTCATATGCCTATATCTTGGAACTCTGCCACTCGAGGCTCCAAGGTATCGACACGGCACGTAATTTGCATCGGTTTCACGCACTTTTGGCCGTCCGTTGGATGAAGGGAATACCCCTTCCACAGATCATTGAAGAGCAGATCCGGCGCAAGCCGAATGATGACGTTCGTAAGGTCATACGTGAGACCCTAGAGTTAATCGAAAAGGAAATTCGGTTCCGTTCTGTCAACCTATTCTCCTGCTATATTTCGATCCTCGCACACGCTTTCGCACGTGCCGGTCTTCAGGACTATGTGGAGAGATTGCTTCCTCTTGCGCTATTTCTTGAAATCGGTGCTTCCGACAAATCGATGATCAGCTTTATTTCGCTCGGCCTCTCCCGTCTAACAGCAATGAAACTCAATGATATTGCTGCTCGGAAAGACATGGACATCGATCAGGCGCGGATTTGGTTGAAATCAAGGAGGCTTGGGGAGCTCGGGCTTTCAAATCTCCTTCAGGACGAGGTCTTGCGGGTCTTAGGAATATAGAGTCGAAATCAGCGAGGAGATTCTTGTGGCAAAGCCAATTCGTCTTTCAAATGGTAAGTGCTGGAAAACTCAAGGCGCCGCTCTCGAGCATTTTCGTAAAATGCTGGCGCGTTACGGCGACAATTGCTTAGTGGATGATCATGATGATCACGCTGACCTTATCGCGCTTATCGAGCGCTACGACACTGTTGAAAGCGATGGGCCGCCCAAAATGGGGGTGGGGATCTCTCGTTTCGAGCGCCGTTTGAATCGGGGCGCCGGATTTACGTCGCCGGGTTTTTGGATATTGCGCACCGATGGAAGCATAACGGATTTCAGCTATGTGAGTGCAGTTAGAGGCGTGCCGAAAACGCTCTCAGAAGAATTCTATGACGCATGCCGAAACGCAATAGGTCCAGAACTGTTGGCAACAAAACAGCGTTACTTCAAGGAATTTTCAGACGTAGAAGGGCGCCTGCCGTGCGACTTGACTGATATGCCTTTGATTTACTCCGAGGCGGAGCTCAGCCATGCAGTGCCGAGCTTTGGGAAGATCGTAGCGGACTTTAAGGCTTCCCAAGGTTGGGATGCTTCAATCCCGCTCGGCGTTCTGACACAATCGGCCGACGCGCAGATCTCAACGAGCTTCATAGACCCTGCTATCTCGGCGGCATTCCGGACATTCCACCATGCTCGCGCCGTACTTCGCATCGTTGCAACCAAACGAGATCCCAATGGCCCGCCACTGAAAACCACATTAGTCCGACGTCCAATCATACTACAATAAAGGCAAATCAGCCGGACTTCGAAAAGTACTCGACAATACGCCGGCTCACCTATGGGTTAAAGATATGCACGCCGAAACACAGTCCGCCAAGTCGAAAGGCGGTTCGCTCGCAATCCAAAGCGTTCGGCGACCTCATTCACCTTCGCGTCGGGTCGAAGGCTCTCCGACACGATCTGCGCCTTCACGTCGTCAGGCCAATGCCTGTGGGCCTCACGTCCAGACTTCCTGGTTGTGAGAAACTCCAATGTACTCTCCATGGAGAAACTCCCGTTGCTCGTCCATGGATAGGCGATCACAGATCTGGGCCGGAAGGAAAACGTGGGGGTGGAACATCGGTTACGACTAGTTCCCATACTTGACGATTGAATGGATGGCGTACAGGCGGGCGATTACGATTGCGGTACGCACCTTACTCCAACGCAGCTTTCATCGGCGCCGCATCCTTTAAACCAGCAAATCCATCTCGAAACAGAGTTCGGATGTTCTCCCCTGAAATCAGGACACCCAACTCCGCCCCATTCGATCGCGACCCTTCGACAACGGTCGACAACCAATTGAAACTGGTAATCGCGATGGCGTCTCTATCCCAAACCAAAAACTTGCCGTGCAATTTAGGAAGTGTCGTGAGTGACAAGCCTCGCTTGGCCATATCCTCAGCCTTCGGATCTCGTCCCTCCGCTTTCAGCAGACGGCTGGCCCGCTGATAGAACAGCTTGATCGATTTTCCATCCTCCGACGCACGGGTCAGCGGGACAAGCGCCGTCGTCTCGGCAGCCAGTCCATAGAGGTCGCAGGCGACAATGATGTCGGTGTTAGCGGTATCTCGCGCCATCCTTATACACGCGTAATGATCCGCGTCTGACAATATCGCGAGCTTGTGAGCACCTTTCTCCGGCCGCGTGGTCGATGTTGTTTTCGCTGCGATCCAAAGACGATTCAAACGACGAGCTGTGGGAGACCACGACCCAATCGAAGGCTGCTGCGCCGCCGTCAGCCATCCTAACAATTTTGTAGCCAGGCGCGCGCTGCGCGATCGGACGGAAACGTCAATTGCGTCAAACCATGTTGAAAGGAAGTTGCAGCTGCCGACCACGCTTATCCAGCAACTCAGTTCGCGGTCATCATAAAGGATCATCTTGGCGTGCGACCCAGAGGAAATCGGCGACATCCGGATCCGAGTCCTAGCAACCCCGAGGATCTTGTCGAGAACTTTCTCGCATTCCCGAATTGGCTCAGGATTCTCATTACTCTCGGGATCTTTATTCAGGCCCCAGAGAAGCTCGACTTTAACATTGCGCTTTGCCGCGTTCTCAAGGTCCGGCCGTAGCTTTTCGAGGACAGCGGGGTGCACGAAACAGGAATGTATAATGACGGTCGTGGACGCATTTTGCAGTGCTGCTCGAACTGTCTCAAAGTGAGCTTCGCCTCCTACGATAAAGTCGTCCTTCGTGAAGTCGTCTCGCATCTCGCCAATCAATGCGTCTGCCGCTGGAGCCGCTGCCCCCGAAAATTCATCAGGCCCTTCCGTCGCGAATTCTCGCACAGCCTGCACCAGGCGGAGTGAAGCGTAAGGGGGCAAACCTTCTAGCTGATCGAAACTAAGAGTGAGCCTCGCGTAGGGCCTGGACGGCGTTTTAAAACGGGGTTCTTCCGGCTCCAAGCTTTCGTCAGGATGAAGAATAATGAGATCCCTCAGATTACCGTCCTTAGGGTCGTAGGTAGTATTGACCGGTGACATAAGTGCGGCGTCATGCGGAAGATCTCGATCATATACCAACGTCAGGTCTTCGGACCGCAGCCAACTCCCCGTGACCCGGTCGAAGCAAAAGGACATCCATTTTGTATCTCGTTCGAGTTGTGCCGGAAGATGCTCGTCGAGAGATCTACGTTTACCGGCGTTGGTCGCTGCAAACAGAAGATTATCCCCCGAGGCCCGCAATTCTACCCAATTCGCCCGCAGCAGTCTTATGAGCGCCTCAATGACCACTCTATTGGGAAGCGCCGACATTTGCCCGAGCTCGTTCAAAGATCGATGGTTTTGGGCAAGCTCTATGAGGATCATTTGCTCGAGGACACTCCACCGACGGCCGACGCTCACGTCGTAGCTGACAGCTGTGCGGAACAGGGGCAGATAAACAACCTTCACTTTGCGGCCTCCACTTTGCCGAGCTTGCCCGTGGTCTCGGCGAAAGCCATCACATTCATCATCTGACGAAGATACGCGTGCTCCTCGTCGGCCGAGGTGTGCTCGTCGCACCGGGTCGAGAAGAAATCCCAGCTCCCGACAATAATCAATTTCTGCTTCGCCCGGCTCAGTAGAACATTCATTCTGTTTCTCTCCTTCAGAAAGCCGAGGCTTTTCCAAGGTACCAATGCATTGTTCCGGACGAGGCTCACAATAACGACGTCGGCCTCGCTGCCCTGAAATTCGTCGACCGTTGCGCCCAAACGTTTTCCCTCTCGCAGGTCAAATGGACCTGAGAACATATGTGGAAGGCCTCCATTTTGATGGGTGGCCTCTATAGCCCGACGAATAATTTCCAATTGATTGGTATATGGAGAAAGAATCTGAACCTCACACGGTTCGGATCCGCGCGGCTGCAACTCTTCTAATACGCGAACCACAAGCCCAGCTTCGACTTTGGAAACAAACAGACCGTCTTGCTCGCCCTCCGCGTATTTTTCACGTTGTATCCATGGCACGTCGCACCATACAACCCGATTTCCAGGCAGCCATGATCCTTCTTTGATATAAAACGGTGGGCTTTCTGAGAACCGGGCGTGGGTCTCCTCAGGCGACTTCAGAATGGTCCCATCTACATCGTATAGGTCCGGATAAAAACTCTGCCCGACGATCGCAGCAATGTCCGGATGCATGCGGTGCTGGTCCGTCAATGTAGCGACTGGGGCCCGGCCGGTGCCATCCGAAGAGCTTGCAAAAACTGCAGCGAAGAGTTCCACCATCGATCGCCAGCGCTCACAGCGATCGACAAACCATTCGCGACCATCTTCTTCTTCGACCAACGTGACATCAATCAGGCCGGGGGCGAATTGGGCTCCAAGCTGGATAGCTTTCTTGACCCTGAGCGGATCGGCCAAGAGTTGTTTGAAGATCTTCGCGTTGAAAGGCGGGAGTTGGAAGTGGTCGCCAATCAAAAGTAGTCGATGGCTCTCCGCAAGGGCCACTGCCATATCGAAACCGTGCGCTTTCCCAGCCTCTTCAATAATCGACCAGTCGAACCGTCGTCCGCGCTCGGCCAAATCGGCCAGTTCGCCGGAATTCAGGGTCGAAAAGGTCAAATTCGCGGCGTCTTGTACCAATAGCTGCAGAGTACGCGTGTCCGAGTGAGTTGTTTCGGGATCCTCGGTTGCTGCGATGACGTCAGCCAGACGGTCTCTTAGGAAACGGGGCGAATTCAGTGCCATATCGCTTGTTGCGAGGCTATCAACGAGGGCTTTCGTAACTTTCGAAACTGAATGAGGATCGGTTCTGCTTCCTCCTAGCCGGAGAACGATTGGACGCTTGCTAGCCGGGATGTCATTGAATGTAGCATTTACCTTCCCCAGCACGTCGTCGACGGTGTGATGGGAGTGAGCTGTAACGAGTATCTGAGCACTCGGGTCGAAGTTCATGAGGCGGTCCGCGAACGCTTTGATTAGCGTGGTTTTTCCGGTTCCCGGTGGGCCTTGAATGGCAAACAACGGCTGTGTTTGCCAGACCGCCTCCAACGCTTTCAGTTTCGATGGGTCCAGAGCGATTGAAGCTCTCTCGCCAGGCAGCGTGTCGTTGTTCCGCCTCGTGGTTCTCGATGGGTCGGCAAGGTTTTGCAACAGCATCTCATGCGACCGCATGTCTTCGATTGCTTTGTGTCTCCGGCGGATTTGAGCAATAGATCCCCCGTAGCTCTTCGCCAAATAAGCGATGCCTTTCCTTACAGGAGGATTTCCTTGGCATCGAAAACGGTACACAGGGCCCGTCGCTCGCTGCTCGGCGCCGACAAACTTCCA
>Ga0102590_1003490_pt1 | contig 15488 bp, 18 predicted proteins | sample AraplaMF_Col_mMF_FD_76859 | JGI IMG/M metagenome (GOLD analysis project Ga0102590, IMG submission 76859) | Arabidopsis root microbial communities from the University of North Carolina, USA - plate scrape MF_Col_mMF | ecosystem: Host-associated > Plants > Roots > Endosphere | place: USA...
AGGATGGTGGCGGTGTCGCACAGCCGTTTCACTTCCTCGAGCTTGTGGCTGATGTAGAGGATGGCGCGGCCTTCGGACTTGAGCCGCTCCAGCACCACGAACAGCTGGTCGGCCTCCTGCGGGGTCAGCACCGCGGTCGGCTCGTCGAGGATCAGGAATTTGGGGTCCTGCATCAGCGCCCGGACGATCTCGATGCGCTGCCGTTCGCCCACCGACAGCCGCCAGACCTCGCGCTTCGGATCGAGCGGCAGCCCGTACTGGCGCGAGACCTGCTCGAGCCGCGCCGACATCTCCTTGAAGGATTCCTTGCCGTCGAGGCCGAGCGCCACGTTCTCGGCGACGGTCAGGTTGTCGAACAGCGAAAAGTGCTGGAACACCATCCCGATGCCGCGCGCCCGCGCCTCGGACGGCCCGCTCAGCACCATTGGCGCGCCCTGCCAGCGCATCTCGCCGGAAGAGGGCTGGATTAGCCCGTAGATGATCTTGACCAGGGTCGACTTGCCGGCGCCATTCTCGCCGAGCAGGGCGTGGATCTGCTGCGGCCGGATCTCGATGTCGATGGCGTCGTTGGCCAGAAAACTGCCGTAGCGCTTGGTCAGACCGATGGTCTGCAGCAACGGCGTCTGGCCGGACGGCAACTGGGAAGGCGTCGGATCGAACATTCACGGCCCGTGGTGAGGGAACCCACCGCGATTGTGTGACAAAATGCGCTGCAGCGTAAGAGCGGAAATGACGGCAGCGGTTGCCCAGCCTTGCGGCAAAACGTCGGGCGGGGAGTTATGCACAGCGCTGAATGTTGGGGGAAGGGATCCGCACAGCTCCCGATTAGCTCACCCCCACACGCCCGCATGCACCGCTTCCGCCTCGTCCTCCAGCATCGGCCCCACCACCTCCACCGCGCGCTGCCCGGCCTCGAACACCTTGCGGCACGGCAGGTCCAGCGTCGGGTTCTCCGGATGGTTGCCGGTGATCTCGCGCAGCCGGTGTTCGCTCAAGCCGTATACCACCCGCCCGATGCCGGCCCAGTAGATCGCGCCCGCGCACATCGCGCAGGGCTCGGCGGAAGAATACAGCGTGCTGGTCTCGAGAATGTCGGCGCTGAAGCCCGTGCAGGCCTTGGTTGCCAACAGGCGTTCGGCATGCCCCGTGGCATCGCGCGCGGGCATGAAGCCGTTTTCCATCTCGATCAGCACATCGCCGTTGCCGTCGACCAGGATGGCGCCGAACGGATGGTTGCCATGGGCGGTCGAGCGGCGCGCCACCGCAAAGCAGCGGCGCAGCCAGTCGGCGTCATCGCCGCGCGGACCTGGATGCAATGGAGTGCTCATCGATGTCGATTAGCACCGGCGCGGGCGGCTGTCACACGCGACGTCCGCCGAAGCTGACGTCACAGTCGGAATCCATTACATCCCGCCGTGACGACCCGGTCAATCAGAGTTCCATCGCGTCGAACTGTCGCGCGCCGCGGTTCCAGGCGCCGCCGCTTTTTGCCGGACGGGTTAATAACGCCTTAGGTCTTGCCCGGCATATTCGCCGCCATGAAAGTTATTCGCAAATTCCTGGCGGATGAATCCGCTGCAACCGCCATCGAGTACGGCCTGATCGCCGCAGGCATTTCGCTTGCCATCATCGCGATCGTCAACAACCTCGGGGTCAAGATCAACACGAAGCTGACGTCGATCAACACCTCGCTGAAGTAGCGTCGGCGGCGCGAGTCCCGCACGGCGCCTTACTTCCGTTCCCGTCGCCGGTATCCGCAACGTACCGGCGCGGCGGGATTACTCCGGATAGCCGACCAGCGCCTTGACCTCGAGATATTCCTCGAAGCCGAACACCCCGAACTCGCGGCCGTTGCCTGACTGCTTGTAGCCGCCGAACGGCAGGCTGCGGTCGAAGATCGCGTTGTTGAGATAGACGCGGCCGGCGCGGATGCGGTTGGCGATGGCGCGGGCGCGCTTCGGGTCGCCGGACTGCACGAAGCCGGCGAGGCCGAACGGCGTGTCGTTGGCGATCTCGATCGCCTCGTCCTCGGTGTCGTAGCTGATGATCGACAGCACCGGACCAAAGATTTCCTCGCGCGCGATCCGCATCTGCGGGGTGACGTCGCCGAACACCGTCGGGCGGACATAGTAGCCGCGGTTGAGGTCGGCCGGCCGGCCGGTGCCGCCCGCCACCAGCGTCGCGCCCTCGTCGACGCCGGACTGGATCAGGTCCTGCACCTTGCCGAACTGGATGTGGCTCACCAGCGGCCCCATGGTGGATTTCGGATCGAGCGGGTCGCCGAGCCGGATGCTCTCGACCGCCTTGCGCGCCGCGTCGAACGCCGCGTCGCGCTGCCCGCGCGGAATCAGCATCCGGGTCGGCGACTGGCAGTTCTGGCCGGCGTTGGTGTAGCAGGCGTGCACGCCCTGGGTCACCGAGGCCTTCAGGTCGGCGTCACTGAGAATGATGTTTGCGGACTTGCCGCCGAGTTCCTGGGCGACGCGCTTCACCGTGTCGGCCGCGAGTTTTGCCACCTTGACGCCGGCGGCGGTCGAGCCGGTGAACGACACCATGTCGATCTCCGGATGCGACGCGATCGCTTCGCCGACGCTCGGCCCGTCGCCGTTGACGAGGTTGAAGACGCCGGCCGGCAGCCCCGACTCGTGGATGATCTCCGCCAGCAGCATGGCGCTGAGCGGCGCGATCTCGCTGGGCTTCAGCACCACGGTGCAGCCGGTGGCCAGCGCCGGCGCCACTTTCGAGGCAACCTGGTTCAGCGGCCAGTTCCACGGCGTGATCAGGCCGCAGACCCCGATCGGCTCGCGGCGGATGATGCCATTGCCCATCCGCTCCTCGAACTTGTATTGCGCCAGCACCCGCGCCGCTTCCTCGAAATGAAACAGCGCCACGGTGGCCTGGCGCTCGGTGGCGAAGGTGATCGGCGATCCCATCTCCAGCGTCATCATCCGCGCCAATTCCGGCAGCCGCGCCCGGAAGCCGGCGATGATTTTCGTCAGCCAGCCGAGACGGTCGCCGACGCTGGTCTGCGAATACGTGTTGAACGCCCGGCGCGCGGCCCGCGCGGCGCGGTCGACGTCTTTCGCCGCGCCGAGGCTGATGGTCGCGAACGTCTCTTCCGTCGCCGGGTTGACGATGCCGAGCGTCTTCGGCGCGGCGGGATCAACCCAGGCGCCGTCGATGTAGAATTTCAGTTTGTTCATTGCCGGCTCCCTAAGGCGTCTGACACAATTCGCGATACCAAGCCTCTCAACACGTCGTCCCTGCGAACGCAGGGACCCATAACCCCTGTCGGAAAACGCGAGAGACGGTCTCACCCCAGCGGTTAAACGATAGTCCGCAGCGTATGGGTCCCTGCGTTCGCAGGGACGACCCGTTGAGAGACATCGACCGCTCTCTTAACCTGCGAACCTTGTCGTGATGTCTCGAGCTTCGCGGCTGTTCACCGCTACATCGTGATCTTCGCCGCCTCGATCACCGGCTTCCACTTGGCAAGCTCGTTGGCGATGAACGTCTTGAGATCGTCGGGTGGTCCGCCGACGCCTTGCAGCGAGTTCTGCTCGAGCACGGCCTTGCCCTTGTCGGTCTTGATGAAGGCGTTGACCAGTTCGTTGAGCTTGCCGACGATCTCCGGCGGCGTGCCGGTCGGCGCCACCACGGCGTACCACGCCGAGGCCTCGAAACCCTTGAAGCCCTGTTCCTGCACCGTCGGCACGTCGGGCAGCTGCTTGGCGCGTTCGCTGGTGGTCACCGCGAGCGCGCGGATCTTGCCGTCGGCAACCAGCGGCACGTAGGTCGGCATGAAATCCATCGCGATGTCGACGGTACCGCCGAGCAGGTCGGTCATCAGCGGCGCCGTGCCGCGGTAGGGCACGTTGGTCATCTTGACGCCGGTGAACTGCTGCACCAGCTCCGAGGTGATGTGGCCGAGCGTGCCGTTGCCCGGATGGCCGACATTGACCTTTTCCGGATTGGCCTTGGCATAGGCGATCAGCTCGGCGAACGTCTTGGCCGGAAAGTCGAGCTTTGCGGTGATGATCAGCGGCGACTTGGCGACCAGCACGACCGGCGTGAAATCCTTCTCGGAATCGAACGGCAGGTTCTTGTACATCAGCTTGTTCATCGCGATCGGCGCCGGCGTCCCGAACAGCACCGTGTAGCCGTCGGGCGCCGCCTTGGCGACCGCGGCCCCGCCGAGATTGCCGCCGGCGCCGGCGCGGTTGTCGATGATGAACGGCTTGCCGAGGCTTTCGCTCAGCGACTGCGACACCGCGCGCGCCAGCGCGTCGACGGCGGAGCCGGCCGGGAACGGCACGACGACGGTGACCGGCCGCTCCGGCCATTTCGATTGCGCGAGCGCGCCGCACGACGGGGCGATAGCAAGGGGAACTGCAAAGGCGAGGGCAACGAGGCGGGCTGAGAGGTGACGCATGTTTCCTCCGGAGGGGTGCTGCAGGTTGTGGCGCGCCTGCGTTGTTTGACGACGTGTCTACACCGGAAGCGCCGGCCGGGCCCCGCGGAATGTACTACCGTTCCGCACAGCGGAATGCATCGCCGGGCATAAGCACCAAGGGCTCACGCCGTCTCCGGCCGGCACGGCACAAAGCCGATCGGCGTGAACGTATAAACCGCCTCGTCGTTCTGGTTATACATCGTCCACTTGATCAGCACCGTGCCCTGCGGCTTCGTCTTCGAGCGCGTCGGGCTGATCACTTCGCCCTCGATCCGCAGCACGTCGTTCGGCCGCACCGGCAGCATCCAGCGCAGCCCGTCGACGCCGAGGCCGATCAGGGGATGCGGGCCGAACGGCCGCGTCTGCACCGCAAGGTTCATGGCCAGCGCCGCGGTGTGCCATCCCGAGGCCGCCAGCCCCTTGAACATGGTCTTCCGGGCGGCTTCCTCGTCGAGGTGAAACGGCTGCGGGTCGTATTTGGCCGCGAACGCCTTGATCTCGTCTTCCGCGATCTGGACGGTGCCGCTCCTGAACCGCATGCCCAGGGCCAGGTCTTCGAACCAGGTGATCATCGCTGTTCCTCGCTGCGTGTGCAGCCGGCAGGATACGATAAATTAGCGATCTCTTCAGCATCGGCGGCTAAATTCCGCCCATGGAAGATTCCGTCCAGATCCGCTGCACCCGCTGCAAGGGCGTGTTTCGCGACCGTGCCCGGCGATTGCAGAACGGCTATTCCCGGCAGTGCCCGTCCTGCGAGGTCGTGCTGTTCTTCGACGAGGACTCGCCCGACGCCAACATCAAGCTCGCCATGAAGACCGCCCGCCAGACCCGCAAGGCGCTCCGCGAGATCGAGGCGCTCCATGCGGTGGGCGCGTCGTCGTCCGCCGGCCCGTCGCGGACGTTCGGCGGCCGCGACCAGCCGGTCGGGCGCGAGGACGACTGAGCCGGGTTGGGACTGTCCTCACTTTCGTCATGGCCGGGCTTCGTTCCGGCCATCCACGTCTTCCTGCCGAACCACCCCCGTCTCACGCCGACTCCCACGATCCGCCGCGGTTGCTGCTGCGATAACGGTGCCGCGGCCGCACCAGCTCGGGCTCGACGAACCCTTGGGCGAAATTGCGGAATGCATCGGCGCCGTGCGAGGCCCAGTTGTGGAACGGCCGGTCGCGAAAGGTGGCGCGGTCCTCGTCCCATTCCTTGCGGTAGTTGCGCAGCGCCTTGAGGCCGCGGTCGCAACTGACCGGATCGATCAGCGAGGTCGCCAGCATCCGGCGCACCGCGTTGATGCCGTCGTTGATTTGCTGCACCCGCGGCACCGCGACCGGCGTCACGCCGAGGCTCACCAATGTATCGAACCGGCTCTTGCCGTTGGAAATCTCGCCATTGTTGACGTCGTGCGGAAAATAATGCGCGCCGAACGTATAGCCGTGCTGCTGCCGGCGCCGGGTGATCTCCTGCACGTAATGTTCGAGCCCGAAGCCCGAGTTCTCGTAGTAATCGACGAAGCGGATTTCGCGCCCGGTCACCTGGACGAACCAGATCGCGGTGGCGTCGTTGAGCCCGAGGTCCCAGCTCGTCAGCACCGGCACGCGCACGTCGATCGGCAGCCGCCGCAGCCGGCCGTCCATTTCCATCCGCGCCAGCGGGTCGGCATAATAGGCGCCCTCGATCGCCGCCTCGAACGCCTCGTCGGGGGTCGAGGGAAACTCCCGCTTCATGTCGCCCTGCTGCTGCTCGGCCTTCTTGACGTACCAGGCCTGCTGCTCCGGCGTGAGATCGATGCCGAGCCCGCGGAGGCGCGCGAAGTAATCCTGATAGGAGGCCGCAATCTCCACCGATCCGGCCGGCAGCGTGTAGCTCTGGTCTTCGTGCCAGGGCGCGAAATGAAACTTGAAATCCATCTCGGTGAGGGCGGCGCCGGTGTGCCGCCGCGTCCGCGCCGCCTGGCAGAGTTCGAAAAAGTGCCCGTCCTGGCCCTCGGCGGTGCTCTCGATGAACACGGTGCCGTCGCGGTCCAGCGTGTTGAGCGCGCCGGAGCGCACCTCGCGCGCCTTCTGCGGAAATTTCGCGCAGATCTTGCCGTATTCGGAGATGTGCAGGTATTGCAGCGTGCCCGAACGCAGCGACACCCCGACGCGGATGCTGGAATTGTTGCCGAGCAGCAGTTCGCAGGCGTTGTCGTTCTGCGTCGGCCGCGCGTCTTTCAGGCCGTCGGGCAGGTGGTCGTAGGGAAACCGGATCTTGTCGCGAAAGATCACCTGGGCGTCCTGCAGGGTGTGGGCGATGGTGCCGGCGCGGATGTCGGCATTGAACAGGCAGGCGTCCAGCATCACCAGCTGGATGAAGGTGGTGAAGCCGCGTTGCCGTGCCTTGAGGATCACGTTCTGGGTGTGGATCGTCTCCAGCAGCGTAGCCTGCGCGGTGTTCATCGCAAAATTGACACGCCGGCCGTTCTTGTCGGTGATGACATAGAGGTTGTTCAGCCGCCACCACCGGTCGGCGTAACGATGGCGCGCGATGTCGAACGCGGCGGTCATTCGCCGTCGTGCCGCTTGTTCGGCAGGAAGCGCGTCTTGCCGTCGACCTCCTTCAGGAGGTCGGCCCAGCTCTCGCGATCGTCCCGGCCGCCGTCGTGCCGGGCGGTCAGGTCGAGCCGCTCGCCATAGGCGCGCGGCAGCATCTTCGACAGCCGCCAGCGCCGCGCCTCGAACCGCAGCCGGGCGCGGCTGACCCGCTCGGCATCGAGGATCACTTCGACGCTGCCGTCGTTGTTGTGGCGCAGGATCCAGTCCTGGCTGCGGTCGTCGGCGATATCCACCATCTCGTCGGCCACGATGTCGCAGCCGATCTCGCGCGCCCGCCGGTAGCGCGCCGCGAAGCCGTTGCGGTCCTCCGCCAGCCAGGCCTGCACCGAGCCGACCGCGGGCATGTCGGGATCGCGGCAGATGTCGGTCAGCGTCCGCCCGCTCATCAGTTCGCGCAGGATCAGTTCCTCGAGCTCGGACGTATGGGCGACCTGTCCAGTCCGGCCATGCCCGTTCTGCCGGGCCAGCCGGTAGCGGCCGGCAAAGCCGTCGCGGTCCTCGGCCACCCAGCGCGCGACCGTGTTCAAACTCGGCATGCCGATCTCCCGGCACACCTCCGCCAGCGTCCGCCCGCGGCTCAGCGCCCCGGTCACCGCGTCCGCGACCTCGCGCGAATAGCGCACCTGTCCCGGTGCTGCGGTCAGCGCCGCCTGCCGCGCCTGCCGGTAGCGCGCGGCAAAGCCGTCGGTGTCCTCCTGCACCCATTTGCGCACCGTTATTTCCGACGGAGTGTCGGTCTCGCGGCACACCTCGCCCAGCGTGCGGCCCGAACTCAGGGCGTCGAGCACGCGCTGCGCCAGCTCGGCGGTGTAAAGGGGAGGGCGGCCCGTCATGGCGAAATCTCCGCGGGCACGGCCCGCGCCAGTGGCAATGTCATGATGATCGTTCCTGATTGCGACGGAGTGATTGGATTCGAGCGAGCGCGTCACCCCCACGAAAAAACCCGCCGCGCATGGCTGCGGGCGGGCTTCAAGCGAAGCGATCGACTATGACCAAAATACCCCAACAGACCGGACCAGTCCATTGCTGTGGAAACTTAGTTTTGCACAGCGACGGAGCCGTAGGATGGGTAGAGCGCAGCGAAACCCATCATCACACACCTTGTCATTGATGGGTTTCGCAAGAGCTCTACCCATCCTACGGCCTCGCCTGCGCCCTCACACCTCGGTATCCTCGAGCCCATACTCCTTGTAGATCGCCGCGCGATCGGCCGCCGGAAACAACCTGCACTTGGCCTGGGCCAGATGAAGGTTGACGGTGCCGGGCTGACAATGGGCAATCAGAAGCTTCCTGATATCGTCCATGTGCGCCCGCGACCGGTGCTGCGGTGCCAGCTGCTCCAGCGCCACCAGCGCCGTCGCCAGCGATTCCGTCACCACCCATTCGTCGTGTCCGGTAACGCCTCGTTTTGACATCTGGACGACCCCCGCAGGTTCATTCGGCCCAACGGCGCAGCGCATGGCCGGCGTATTGTCGGCACAATTGCCGCAATTTTGCGACAACGCGTGGGGGCAGCGTGGGTCGGACGGCCCCAACAGACCGTCCATCAGCACCTTGCTGCCAGCAACGAACCCGGCGTCGGTCGCCGCGTTATCCCGTTCGGTTCGCCCGACACTCAGGAGGCCGCATGCTTAGGAACGGCAGATACGCTGTCTGGTTCAAGACGCCGCGCGGTGAGGGCACCGGCATGATTACGCTGACCGACGGACAGGTGTCCGGCAGCGATGCCGTGCTGAGCTACAGCGGCTCCTATCAGGTGAATGGCGACGCATTCACCGCCGCCATTACCACCCGGCGCCACGCCGAGGGGCACCCATCGCTGTTCGGTATCGACGACCTCGATCTGGCGCTGACCGGGAAATCGATGGAAAAGACGGCGGTCTGCACCGGTACCGCACGGCAGGCCCCGGACCTGAGTTTTCAGGCGACGCTGATCAAGATCGACGACAAGGACGCTGCGGAAGGGTAGCGCGGCAACGGCCTGGCGGGTGCACCGGCCTCGGGCGATGCCACGCGCGGCGTTTGCGACCGTGGCGTTCGCCTGCTGTCCGATGGGGTCATTGCCGAAACGAGGCGCCTCCCACATGATCACCCCCTGACCCAGGGAGATCTTCTGCCATGACATCGAACTTCGCCGCGATCATCCTCGGCGGCACCGGGCAGGTCGGTGGTGCCGCCGTCGCGGAGCTGCTGGCCGTTCCGGACTGCCGGGAAGTGGTGATGGTCACCAGAAAACCGGTCGCGGCGCGACCTCGGGTGCGCAACGTCGTGCTCGACACCGGCGCGGCCGACTTTGCCGGGCGCGTCGCCGCGATCGCCCGCGAGGTGTCGGCGCAAGGCCCGGTCAGCGCCGTGAGCTGCGTGGGTGTCGGCTCCGGATCGATGCGCTGGAGCGAGGAAGAGCTGAAGCGGCTCGAACTCGGCGTCGTCGGCGCCTTCGCCCGCGGCTGCCATGATGCCGGCATCGCCCAGTTCTGCCTGCTCTCCGCGGTGGGCAGCACCGCCCGCAGCCGGTTTCGCTACGTCCGCGTCATGGGCATGAAGGAAGACACCGTGCGCGGCATCGGCTTTGCCCGCCTCGCCATCTTCCGCCCCGGCATCATTGTCGGCAACGCCCACACCCCGGCCTGGGTCGCCTGGCTCGGCCGCCTGGTGCCTGGACCGTTCGGCAACATCGATCAGCGGATGATCGGGCGCGCGATCGCGGCGGAGATCGCCTTGCACGGGGGAGAGACGGGTGAAGTCGTGCGCGAGAATGCGGCGATGAAAACGCTCGCGGCGCAGCTGCCGCGCCCGCCGGGCGTCGGTTAATCGTCGATGATGGCGACGGCCCGGATCCAGCCGGCCGAGGCGCCCTTGATCTTCACCGGAAAGCACGACACGACAAAATTGTCGCTCGGCAACAAATGCAGGTCGTGGAGCTTCTCCATGTGGCAATAGCCGCGGTGGCGGCTCACCTTGTGGCCTTCCCAGATGATCGAGGCGTCGCCGCTCTGCTGGAAGCGGGCGTTGGTGTGGGAAAACGGCGCGTCCCAGCTCCAGCCGTCGATGCCGGTGACGCGAATGCCTTGCTCCAGCAGCCAGGAGGTGGCTTCGGCGCCCATGCCGCAGCCGGCCGACAGGAACGCGTCGGTGCCGTAGAGCTCACCGGCCCTGGTATTGACCACCACGATCTCCAGCGGGCGGAGGGTGTGGCCGATCCGCGCCAGTTCGTCCTCGACGTCGCGCCTGGTTGCGACATAGCCGTCGGGGAAGTGGCGGAAATCGAGTTTTACGCCCGGCTGGAAGCACCATTCGAGCGGAATTTCGTCGATGGTGCTGGCCCGCTCGCCGTCATTCATCGTGGAATGGAAATGCCAGGGCGCATCGAGATGCGTGCCGTTGTGGGTCGAGAGATCGATCCGCTCGACCGCGCAGTATTCGCCGTCGGGCATGGCGCGCGGGTCGAGGCCGGGAAAATCGCCCAGCAGATTTCCCATGGTCTGCTTGTGATCGCGGTACTGGATCTTCGGCCGCATGTAGGCCGGATCCGCCGCGACGTCGTTTTCGAGCGCGACCGAGAGGTCGACGAAGCGCCGTGTCATGATGGTGTCTCCTGGGCTGCGCCGGTTTACCGGCTCTTGCTATCGCCGGCGCGCGACGCCAGCATCTTTTCCGCGCGCTGCACCGGCATCGCCAGGTGCCGCTCCAGCAGCGCCACCGCGCCGTCCGCGTCGCGCGCCAGCACGGCGGTGGCGAGCTTGCGGTGTTCGCGTTCGAACGCCTCGGCGCCGCGCGCCAGCAGCGTGTTGAGCAGGCGGCGGTAGCGCGAGGCCTGGTCGAAATACAGGCCGCACAGCGCCAGCATCCGTTCCGACCCGCAGGCGGCGATCAGCGCCATGTGAAACCGCCGGTGCGCCAGTTCGAAGGCATCCATGTCGATGATCTCGGCGGCCGCCCGCGCCGCCGCCAGGCCGAGCTGGTGCAGCGCGGAGGCGATCTCGCCCTCCCAGACGTCGCCGCCCTTGGCGATCGCCAGCCGCAGCGCCTCGCGCTCGACGGTGGTGCGCAGCAGCGCGATGTCCCTGAGGTCGTCGATGCTGATGTCGGCGACCCGGAAGCCGGTGCGCTGGCTCGACACCACCAGCCCCTCGCTGCTGAGCAGCAGCAGCGCCTCGCGGATCGGGGTGCCGCCGAGCGCGTAGTGTTCGGCCAGATGGTTGACCTTGAGCTTGGTCCCCGGCTGCAAGCGGCCTTCCAGCACGTCGCGGCTCAGTTTCGCGTAGGCCACCGCCGTCAGGGTGGGCTCGGACGCCGGGGCCGGTTCTCGAGGATTTCCGATTTTATCCATAAAATTCCATTTGATCGATTGTATGATGTTCTATACAGCATCGGCGGAAGACCCGCAACGTGCTGAGGACGGCCACGGATGAAACTCGCAACGCTCCCCGACGGCACCCGCGACGGACGGCTGGTGGTCGTCTCGCGCGACCAGCGGCGCTGCGCCGGCGTGGCGGACATTGCCCCGTCGCTGCAACGCGCGCTGGAGAGCTGGGACGCGCTCGAGGCGCCGCTGCGGCGTCGCGCGGCCGAGCTCGAGCGTGGCGGCGTTGACGGCGCCGCGCCGTTCGAGCCGCGGCAGGCGCTGGCGCCGCTGCCGCGCGCCTATCAATGGCTGGACGGCTCCGCCTTCATGACCCATCTCCGGCTGATGGCGCTGGCCGGCAAGCGCGACCCGGAGGCCGCCACCAGCCGGACGGCGCCGCTGATGTACCAGGGCGGATCGGATTCCTTCCTCGGGCCCGCGGCAGACATCGTGCTGCCCTCGGAAGACGACGGCATCGACTTCGAGGCCGAGGTCGGCGTCATCCTCGACGACACCCCGATGGGCGTCGCCGCGCAGGATGCGCTGCGCCACGTCAGGCTGCTGGTGCTGATCAACGACGTCAGCCTGCGCCATCTCTCGCCGGTCGAATTCAAATCCGGCTTCGGCTGGGTCCAGGCCAAGCCGAGCACCTCGTTCGGGCCGCTCGCCGTCACGCCGGACGAACTGGGGCCGGCCTGGAACGGCGGCCGGGTGCATTGTCCGGTGCGCATCCGTCTCAACGGCCAGCCGTTCGGCCATCCCGATGCCGGCGCGATGAAGTTCAGTTTCGCCGACCTCGTTCATCACGCCGCCCGCACCCGTTCGCTGTGCGCCGGAACCATCATCGGCTCGGGCACCATCTCCAACGACGCCTACCAGGCGGTGGGGTCGGCCTGCATCGCCGAACGCCGCGCCATCGAGACCATCGAGCAGGGCGAGCCGCGAACGCCTTACATGACGTTCGGCGACCGGGTCGAGATCGACATGGCGGGCGACGACGGAACATCGCTGTTCGGCGCCATCGACCAGGTCGTCCGGCGGCATCAGTCATAAGCAGGGAGCGGCGGGGAGGCGGCATCGTCCGCTTCGTCGCGCGCAGCCCGCACACACAGGGGAGAAAGCCATGGATGCGGATCAGGTTTCGCTGGGACAATCGACGATGCGCCGCGTCATGTGGCGCGTCATGCCGCTCATCGTTTTGATGATGATGCTGGCGGTCATCGACCGCTCCAACGTGGCGTTCGCGAAATTGCAGATGGTGCGGGCGCTGTCGATGACCGAGGTGGCCTATGGCTTCGCCTCCTCGCTGTTCTTCATCGGTTATCTCGTGTTCGAGGTGCCCAGCGCGCTGGCCGCCCACCGCTTCGGCGCGCGGCTCTGGTTCGCCCGCATCGTGCTGACCTGGGGCGTGCTCACCGTTGCCCTGGCTTACGTCAGCAGCGGATCATGGTTCGCGGCGCTGCGCTTTCTGGTGGGGTCGGCCGAGGCCGGGTCCTATCCCGGCATGATCTATTACCTGACGCTGTGGTTTCCGCGGCAGTACCGCGTCCAGGCCGTTGCATTGCTGACGCTCGGCAGCCCGCTCGGCAACATGTTCGGTTCGCTGTTCGGCGGCACGCTGCTGGCGTTCGACGGCGCGTTCGGCCTCGCCGGCTGGCAGTGGGTGTTCGTGGTGACCGGCCTGCCGGCGATCCTGCTTGCCGTGGCCATCTACCTCGCGCTGCCCGACCGCCCGGCGTCCTCCACCTTCCTGCCGGAAGCGGAGAAGAACTGGCTGGTGCGCGAACTGGCCGCCGAAGCCAACCAGGTCCCCAGCCATGCCAAGCTGTGGCGGGTGTTCATCGATCCCCGCGTGCTGGTGCAGTCCTTGGTCTACATCAACGTGACCCTGGCGCTCTACGGCGTGATCTACTGGCTGCCGACGGTGATCCGCGATTTCGGCGCCAGCCCGGCGCAGAACGGGCTGCTCAGCGCCATTCCATGGGGCGTCGCCGCCGCCGTCCTGGTCTGGCTGCCGCGCTACATGCGGTCGGAAAAATCCGTTCTCGTCGCCACCATCATCGTCGCCGCCGTCGGCATCGCGTCGTTCACCCTGTCGACCCTGCCGGTCCCGGTCTGGCTGCGTTATCTGGCGCTGAGCGTCGGCACGCCCTGTGTCTCGATGCTGTTTCCCTGCTTCTGGTATTTCCCGCCGCGGCTGTTCAAGGGCGCGCAGTCCGCCGCGGCCATCGGCATCGTCAGCACCATCGCCAGTCTCGGCGGCTTCGGCGCCCAGAACCTGATGCCCTGGGTCGCCGCCACCTTCGGCAGCGCCGCTTCCGCGATGGCGGTGCCGGCGATCGCCTTCGCCATCCTGGGATCGGTGGCGATGGTGCTGCTGGTCAGGCGCCCGCTCGGCGGCGATTTGCCGGATGAAGCGCGCGCGGGCGCCGCGGTCACCAGATGAGCGGCGCCGTCGTCACTGGCCGTGGTCGGTGAGCACCTTGTTGCAGGCCGCGCTCAGCCGGGCGCGGTTTTGCTGCAGGCAGGCCAGCACGGCGAAGTCGCCCTGGGCCAGCACCGCGCGGCAGTAGCGCTGGGCATTGCCGGAACAGGCGCGCTGCTCCTGCGGCGTGCCGCCGCCTTGCGCCATGGCGGCGGTGGATGCGAGCAGCGACATGGCGGCGGCAAGGAGAACATATCTGGTCATTGGAACTTTCAGCGGATGAAGGAGGGGAGGGCCGGTCACGCCGGCGGCTGGCTGAAGCACCAACCGCCCGCCACCTCGATCGTTCCGGCGCCAGCCGCGGCGTCGCGGCTCCCTAAAGCCACGGGCAATGCGAAGCGGAGGCGGTCGGCGCTCAAAAGCCCTTCTTCATGCTCTTGTCCAGCGTCGCTTTCCGGTATCGGAATCGCGGCTCCTTTCGTGGCAGCTTGACGATTGGCGTGCGCTCCTCACGGCCATCGGGAAAGCTCTTCACCAGAAAGCGTTCCTCGCCCTCCTGCACGATCTCGATGTCAACCGGATTTGCCGGCTTTCTCATGGGCACTGCGCGCCAGAGTCGATCCAGGCCTGCACCAGTTCGCCGGCGGCCTGCTGGCTGCCCGGCGCCGGCTCGCGTCCCTCTCCCGGATTCCATCCCCATGCCACCAGGTCGTCGGTGGCGACATGTTCCTGGAGCAGCTTGAGGTCGCGTCCGCCGTTGCGTTCGGTGTCCTTCAATTGCAGGCAGATCTCGCGCAGGCTCTTGTCCTGCCAGGCCATCGACAGCGGCGCCAGGCCCCAGCGCGGATGGCCGGGAATGCTCTGGTAGCTGGCGGCCTCGTACAGGGTGACGTTCTGCTCGGTGTGACACCCGCCGCACTTGGTGCCCAGCCGCCCGGCGTCGTCTCCGCGCGCCACCGGCGGCCGGTGCTCGTGCAGGTCGGCGCCCTGCAGCGGATGATCGCCCGCCGGATGGCAGCCCATGCAGCGCGGGTGGGTCAGCACCCGGCCGATCTCGTTGAACATCGCGCGGGAGCGGTCGGTCTGGTTGCCGATCGCGGCGAAATCCGCCGGACGCTTCAGCGGAGCACCCTTCGGGGCAGGCCGCGCCGGATCGTCACGCACCGAGGCGGCCTGCTGCGACATCGCGGCGCCGCCGATCGACCCGGCAACAACGATCGAAATGAGGAGAACCGCCGCACGCGCCATCATCGACCTCGCTGAAAAGCCCGCGAGGTAAACCGCCTGCTGGGCGTTTGTTCCGGCCCGGCGGACGGCGCAGGGCCGTGGCACGAGGGGAGGCCGGATCTGGCCGACATCGCTCCGGCGCTTGCCCGGAGCGGCGAACTGGCCGAAGAGTGTCGGCTGCGGCGTGCCCGCGATTCGTTCCGGCGAAGGCTCGGATTTGCGGCGCTCGCCGCGGGCGGACGATCGCGCGAAGATGCGCTGCGGCAACGGCCTCTGACCTCAAGGAAAACAAATGCGTTCACTCAGAATTTACGGCGCACTGCTCACCCTCCTGGCGGTCTTGGCGGCCGGCGTGGCGCCGGCCCGCGCGGAAAGCGGCAACGTCACCATCAACATCATCAAGGGCGGCAGGTTCGTCGGCGCGTCGGGCGGCAGCGGCGTGCTGGTGTTTCG
>Ga0102590_1003491_pt1 | contig 15488 bp, 13 predicted proteins | sample AraplaMF_Col_mMF_FD_76859 | JGI IMG/M metagenome (GOLD analysis project Ga0102590, IMG submission 76859) | Arabidopsis root microbial communities from the University of North Carolina, USA - plate scrape MF_Col_mMF | ecosystem: Host-associated > Plants > Roots > Endosphere | place: USA...
ACGACACCGCCGTCGTCATCCGTCAACTCAACTGGACCACACCGGGCCACCGCCGACAGGAGACCAGCATCTCCGCGCGGCGCATGGACGGCCGGGTCCGCCACTGGACACTCGACGGGCCGATCGACCAGATCACCGACAACGATCTGCGCGCCGCCCTGGTCCCCCATCCGACTCCGCGGGCCATCGCCCGGTAGATGCGCGAGGCGGTGGAGGGCGGGAGGTGACGGTCGCGGACCAGGCGCCGATGCGGCATCAAGGTGCCGTAGGGCCGCTCGGCCCTCCACCGCTTCGACTGCGTGTCACTGGTTGGCGTAGCCGGGGATGCTCGCCTTGATGCGCTCGAGTTCGCGTGCGTCGGAGATGCCCTGGAGGTCGTAACGGGGGGTGTAGGGCGCTTCCAGGCGGCGGGCCTCGTCGCCGGTCAACTCCAGGTCGAGGGAGGCGACGGCGTCGTCGATCTGCTGGATCGTGCGTGCGCCGACGATGGGGGCGGCGACGACGGGATTGCTGCGCAGCCAGGCGAGGGCGACCTGGGCGCGGGTGACGCCGTGGGCCTCCGCGATCACGCCGACCTCGTCGAGGATGGCGCGGTCGCTGTCGGCGGTGGCCTTGCTGTAGAGCATGTCGGCGTAGGCGCCGTCGGTGGCGGCGCGCTCGGTGGCGTTCGCCTGGTCGGCGGCGCGGGCGAGGCGACCGCGCGCGAGCGGGCTCCACACCATCGTGGCGACACCCTCGTCGGCGCAGAGCGGAAGCATCTCGCGTTCCTCCTCGCGGGCGAGCAGGTTGTAGTGGTCCTGCATGGTGACGAACCGGGCCCAGCCATGGCGCTCCTGCAGATGGAGGACCTTGGCGAACTCCCAGGCATGCATGGAGGAGGCGCCGAGGTAACGGGCCTTACCGGACTTCACCACGTCGTGCAGCGCCTCCAGGGTTTCCTCCAGCGGGGTCTCGTTGTCGAGACGGTGGATCATGTAGACGTCGACGTGGTCGGTGCCGAGGCGGCGCAGGCTCTCGTCGATCTCCGTCATGATCGCCTTGCGGGACAGGCCGCCGCCGTTGGGACCGGGGCGCATGGTGTGGCGCACCTTGGTGGTGATGACGACTTCGTCGCGGCGTGCGTAGTCCTTCAGAGCGCGACCGAGGATCTCCTCGCTGGAGCCGTAGGAGTACAGGTTGGCGGTGTCGAAGAAGTTGATCCCGGCCTCCAGGGCGTGCCGGATCAGCGGGCGGCTGGCCTCCTCGTCCAGGGACCAGACAGGGTGGCCGCGGTCGGGCTCGCCGTAGGTCATGGCGCCGATGGCGACCGGGGAGACGTCCAGGCCGGTACGGCCCAGCTTGATGTAACGCACGGGATGGCTCCTACAATGGGGGAGAACAATAAGCGGAGACCTCTCCGCTTGACCCCGATGACGTTAGCGGAGACCTCTCCGCTTCGCAACCGGTCGATCGCCCGCACGCCAGGAGGACCCATGCCCGACGCCGCGCCGCAGCGCTCGGACGCGCTGAAGAACCGCGAGGCGATCCTCCAGGTCGCCCACGACGCGCTCGCCGAGTCCGCGGACGCCTCGCTCAACTCGATCGCCAAGCGCGCAGGCGTCGGCCCGGGCACGCTCTATCGCCACTTCCCCACCCGCGAGGCGCTGATCCTGGAGGTCTACCGCCGCGACGTGGACCGACTCGTCGACTCCGTACCGGACGTCCTCGCCGGCCGTCCCCCGCTGGACGCACTGCGGCAGTGGTTCATCACCCTCGCCGCCTATGTGCGCCTCAAGCACGGCCTCGGCGAGGCACTGCACACCGCCGCGGCGCAGGAGGTCGTGGGGGCGACGTCCGCTTCCGTCACCGCCGCGGTCGGCCGACTCCTCGACGCATGTGAACGCGCCGGGGAGGTACGCCCCGGCCTCAACCCCACCGACGTCATCATGCTTCTGAGTTGTCTGTGGCGGACCCCCGACAATCCCGTCGGCGCCGCCCAGGCCGACCGTCTGATGGAACTCGCGATCGCCGGTTTCCGGCCGTAGAGGAGCCGATCCGGGCGAGGCCGAGCGTGTCGTCCGGGCCCGGCATTCACCAGCACCGACGCGGCCACCTCGCCGCTCTTCCTCGCACCCCTCGATCCCGTGATCGGACAGACGGTCCGTCCGCTCGCGCATGACCGCCGCGCCAGGCGGTACTCGCAGGGTTCGCCGCCGCATCGATCGGGCTGGGAGGAGTCATGGCCGAACCGGGTACTCCGGACGGATCGGTGACACGCGTCGAGGACGGCCCCCTGGTTTCGGGGCGCGGATGCTTCGTGGCCGATCTGCGGGTGCCGGGGTGTACGGAAGCCGCGTTCGTACGCAGTGACACGGCGCACGGCCGGCTCCGGGCGGTGGACCTGGCCGCGTCACGGCAGGTACCCGGTGTGCTGGGAGCCTGGTGGGCGGGTGATCTCGAGGAGATCCCCCTCGTGCCGGTGTTGATGGAGCCGGATGTCGACGGCGGCCGTCCCTGGCCGGCCCTTGCCGTCGACCGGGTCAGGTATTCCGGTGAAGCGGTGGCCGTCGTGGTCGCCGAGGACAGGTACCTGGCCGAGGACGGTCGCGATGCGGCCCGAGTGACCCTCGACCCGCTGCCTGCCGTGCTCGACCCGCAGGTCGCCGCCCGGGACGAGGTCCTGCTGTACCCGGGACGGTCGAACGTGGCCAGGGAGACGAATCTCGGCGACCCGATCGACCCGGGTGTGTGGGAGCGTGCCGCAGTCGTCGTCGAGGCGACGTACCGGTACCCGCTGCTGTGCCACACCTCCATGGAGGCCCGCGCCATCCTGGTCAGGCCCGACACCGGCAAAGGCATCACCGTCTGGTGCTCCCACCAGGCGCCGCACCGCTTGCGTGGTGACCTGGCCGACGCCCTCGGCCTCGCAGCGGACAAGGTCCGCGTGGTGGTGCCGGATGTCGGCGGGGCGTTCGGCGGCAAGAGCGAGACCTGGCCGGAGTACCTGGCCGTGGCCTTGGCGGCGCTGCGCCTGGATCGCCCGGTGCGGTGGGTGGAGGACCGGAAGGAGGCGCTCACGGCGGGGCCGCGTGGTCGCGGCCAGAGCCAGTGGGTGCGGCTGGCCTCGGACGCCGGGGGCCACCTCCTCGCCCTGGAGATGCGGACCGACGCCGCCGTCGGCGGCTATCCGCACACCGGTTCGTTCCTCCCGGAGGTCACGGGAAGGATGGCCGCGGGTACCTACGCGATTCCTCAGGTGTGCGTACGGGCGCGAGCCGTGGTGACCACGACTCCCCCGCTGTGTCCCTATCGGGGAGCGGGCCGGCCCGAGGCCGCCTACGCGGTCGAGTGCACCGTCGACCTGATGGCCCGCCGCCTCGGCATGGACCCCGCTCAGCTGCGCCGTCTCAACTTCGTCCGGCCGAAGGCCTTCCCCTTCGACACACCCACCGGGTTCCGGTACGACAGCGGCGACTACGCGGCCGCCCTGGACCTGGCGCTCCGTACCGCCGGCTACGCGGACTGGCGCTCGGAACAGGCCGACCGGCGTGCGCACGGCGGAACTCCGCTCGGACTGGGCATCTGCACATACGTCGAGCGTTCCGGTGCGGGAGGCGAGTACGGGGCCGTCGAGGCGCACATGGACGGCTCCTTCACGGCGACGTCCGGGTGCTGCTCGACCGGGCAGGGGCATGCCACGACGTTCGCCCAGGTGGTGGCAAACGAACTCGGGGTGGACCGCAGGAGGGTCCGCCTGATCGAAGCGGACACGGCAGTCGTACCGGACGGGGTGGGATCGTTCGCCTCCCGCTCGATGCAGAGCGGCGGCGAGGCTCTCCTACGGGCCGCGCGCGACCTGGTGGGCGAGGCTCGGGTGCGGGCGGCCGCCCGCACCGGAGTGCGCGTCGACACGGCGTCCTTCGAAGGGGGCGCCGTCCGGGCGAACGGCAGCACCTTCACCCTCGCGGAACTCGCGGCGGACGGTCCACTGCGCGCCGAAGCCAGGGCGGAGCCGCCACTGGCGTTCCCCTTCGGCGCCTATGTCGCGGTGGTCGAGGTGGACCCGGAACTCGGCACAGTGCACGTTGTACGGCTGGTCGCGGTCGACGACTACGGCACCGTCGTCAATCCGCTCGTCGTACGCGGGCAGACCTACGGATCGATCGCACAGGGACTGGGTCAGGCACTGTACGAAGCGGATGTCCACGACGAGGAGGGTGTGCCCCGGGCCGTCTCCCTCCTGGACTATCTGCTGCCGACCCTTTCGGAGATGCCGGAGGTGGCCATGGACGAGACCTGCACTCCCAATCCCAACACGCTGCTGGGCGCCAAGGGCGCGGGGGAGGCCGGCTGCATCGGCACGCCCCCGGCGGTCGTGAACGCGGTCGCCGACGCCCTGCGGATCGACCCGACAGCCCTGGCGATGCCGCTGACCCCTCGGGTGTGCTGGGAGGCGGGCCGGTGAAACCAGCGCCGTTCGACTATGTCGCGCCCGCCACCCGGCAGGAGGCGCTGGAGGCACTGGCCGTCGCGCCGGACGGGACGCGTGTACTGGCAGGCGGTCAGAGTCTGGTGCTCGAGATGAACCAGCGCGCCGCACGCCCGCGCCGACTGGTCGACATCAACAACATCGCCGACTTCGACCGACTCGAAGTGGACCGTGCCGAAGAGGACGGAGGGTGGCTGCGCGTGGGCGCTCTCGTGCGCCATCGCGCCTTCGAGCAGCCGGTGGAGAGCGGACCCCTGGGCCGGCTCCTCGCTCGCACCGCGCACTTCATCGCCCATCCGCCGGTCCGCTGCCGCGGCACCCTGCTCGGCAGCCTGGCGTACGCCCACCCCACCGGGGAATGGCCGACTCTGGCCGTCACCCTGGGCGCCGAACTTGTACTCGCGAGCGTCGACGGCACCCGCACCCTGGACGCCGAAAGCTTCCTCATCGGCCCCTTCACCACCGCGCTTCGGCCGGGAGAACTGCTGGAGGAGGCCCGCTTCCCGCTGCTGCGACCCACAACGGGAACGGCGTTCGTGGAACTCCGGCGCACCGCCGCGAGCTTCGCCCACCTGTCCGCCGCCACCGCCCTGTCCGTCGAGGACGGCATCGTCGTCGACGTACGGCTCGGCATGGCCGGCATCGCCCCGCAGCCCGTCCGGGCCCGCGATGCCGAACATCGTCTGGTCGGACGGCCACCCACCGACTCGTTGATCGCCGAGGCGGCGACGGCGGCAGCGGCCGGTGTCACCGATCCCCCGCCCGACCCGCACTCGGGAAGCGCCTACCGGCGCCATGCGGCAACGGTGCTGGCCGAGCGCGCTCTGCTGAAGGCGCGCCAGGACATCAGCGAGGACATGGAGCGGCCATGAGGATCTCCCTGACGGTCAACGGCGAGAAGTTCCGTCTGGAGGTGGAGCCCCGCCGGACCCTGGCCGACGCGCTGCGCGAGGACTGCGGCCTGACCGGTACCCACCTCGGCTGTGAGCACGGCGTGTGCGGAGCCTGCACGGTACAGGTGGACGACAGCGCCGTACGCAGCTGCCTGGTGTTCGCCGTTCAGTGCGACGGCCGGAGCGTACGCACGGTGGAGGGCCTCTCTGCACCCGACGGCACCCCGCACCCCCTGCAGTCGGCCTTCACCGTGGAACACGCGCTGCAGTGCGGCTTCTGCACCCCCGGCTTCCTCATGCTTGCCGCGGCCGCCCTGGAAGAGGATCCGGCGGTCGCCGACGATCCGGATCGACTCCGTGAGCTGCTCACGTCCAACTTGTGCCGTTGCACCGGCTACGAGTCGATCCGCCGTGCCGTGCGACGCGCGGCCCACATGCCCGGTCCGCCGGACTGACATCCGCCGGGCCACACGTCGGCCGCGCCCTTCCGTTCACTCTGACGGCTATTGGGCCGCTCTGAGGGCTGTTGGAACCACTCGACTGGAACCACGCGACTCAAAGGAGGGTGTCGAGGGTGATCGGCAGCGAACGGATCCGCCTTCCGGTCGCGTGGTAGACGGCGTTGGTGATCGCGGGTGCGATGCCGACCAGACCCACCTCGCCCACGCCCTTGGTGCCCGTCGGCGTACCGCGGTCGGGTTCACCGACGAACACCACGTCCAACTCCGGCACATCGGCGTTCACCGCCACGAGGTAGTCCGCGAAGGTGCCGTTGGCGATGCGCCCGGTGCGCGGGTCGGTCACGGTGTCCTCCAGCAGAGCCATGCCGATCCCGCCCACCGTGCCGCCGATGATCTGGCTCCTGGCCGTCTTCTCGTTGAGGATGCGCCCGCCGTCGATCGCCGAGACCACCCGGGCGACACGGACAAGACCGAGGTCGGGGTCGACGCGCACCTCCACGAACTTCGCACCGTAGGCCCCGGCGAGGGACATGCCGATCTCCTTGGCGTCCGGAGGCGTGCTGCTACCGGTCGCCGACAGCTGAGGCATCCCGTGCCGGGCGAGAATGTCGACGTACGACTCCCCACGGTCAGGACAGCCCATGAGGTGGACCCGGCCGCCGCTGCACTCCACCTCGTGCGGGGAAATCCCCATCAGGGGCGAGTCGGCGTCGTTGCGTACGAGTTCCACGAACGAGCGCACGAGTCGTCGGCAGGCGTCGTGGACCGCGTTGCCGAGGGCGCCGGTCAGGCCGGAGCCTCCCGCCATCATCGAGTTGGGCATGTCCGAGTCGCCGAGGTCGAAGCGCACCTTCTCCAGGGGCAGGCCCAGTTCCTCGGCGGACAGCTGCGCCATCACCGTGTATGTGCCGGTGCCGATGTCGGTCGCCGCACTGCGCACGAAGGCACTGCCGTCCCGGTTGACGGTCGCCTCGGCCATGCAGGGCTGCGCGAAGTACGGGAACATCGCGCTCGCCATGCCGTATCCGATGAGCCAGTTGCCGTCACGCATGGACCGCGGTTCGGGGTTCCTTTCGGACCAGCCGAAGCGTCGCGCGCCGATCTCGTAGCACTCCAGGATCGCCTTGCCCGACCAGGGCAGCCCGTTACGGGGATCGACGTCGGTGTGGTTGCGCACCCGCAACTCCACCGGATCGATGCCCAGGGTGTAGGACAGTTCGTCGAGCGCCGACTCCAGTGCGAAGTTGCCCTGAGCTTCGGCCGGGGCGCGCATCGACGTCGGAACGGCGATGTTGAGCTTGGCCTGTTCGTCCCGGGTGATGACGTTCGGGCACTGGTAGGCGAAGGCGGTTCCGGACGAGAACGGCTCGAAGTCGTTGTCCTCCATGCTCAGCGAGCTGAGACTGCGGTGGTCGAGAGCGACCAGTTCGCCGTCGCGCCTGATGCCCACGCTGAGCCACTGCACTCCGCTCGGGCGGTGCCCGATGGAGGTGAACATCTGCGGCCGGGTGAGCACCAGTTTCACCGGACGCTTGGTCATCCGGGCGGCCATGGCGGTGAGAATGACATGCGGCCATGCGCGCAGACCGGCTCCGAAGCCGCCGCCCACATAAGGCACCAGGACCCGCACCGAACTCTCCGGGATGCCGAAGGCCATGGCCAGGGTGGTGCGCACCATCGACGGCCACTGGCTTGTGTCGTGGACGGTGAGGGTGTCGCCGTCCCACACGGCCAAAGTGGCGAACAACCCGAGCGGGTTGTTGGTGTTGTCCGCTGTCAAGTACGTGTTGTGCAAGGTTACTTCGGCGCTCTCCAGCGCGGCGGCGGCGTCGCCGCGCGAGTGGTCCATCCCCCACGGGTCGTGCAGGTGCTCGGCCCGTGGGTCCTGCAGGTCGAGCAGGGGCTCCGCGGCCTCGTAGTCGGCGCGCACCAGCCGTGCCGCGGCAGTGGCCTGCTCAGGTGTCTCGGCCACCACGAAGGCGATGTGCTGGCCGTGGTGGACGATCCGGTCGTTGCGCAGCGGGGCGGGCGGCGAGGCGCCGAGCACCGATGCCGGGCCCATCCCGACCTCCAAGGCGTTCTCGTGGGTGAGTACGGTGACCACGCCCGGGGAGTGTGCGGCCTCGTCGGTGTGCATACGGACGATGCGGCCGGCGGCGATGGTGCTCTGCACCAGGGTGCCGTAGGCCTGACCGGGAACGCTGAAGTCCATCGGGTACGGTGCTGCGCCCGTGACCTTGCGCGGGCCGTCGACCCTGCTGATGCCTTCGCCGATCAGCGGCCTGCTCTCGACCGTGCTCATGAGGTCACTCCTGACACTGTCTGCAGCTCGCGCACCAACGTGCGCCGGGCGAGCGGCACTTTGAACTCGGTGCCCGGCACCGTCCAGGCGTCGCGCATGGTCGCCTCGGCCGCGTCCAGGAAGGTGGCCGTCGTGACCGGCGCGCCGGTCAGCACGTGCTCGGCTTCATAGGCACGCCAGGGCTTGGACCCCACTCCACCGAGTCCCACCCGGGCCTGACGGATCGTGCCGCCGTCGATCACGAGCAGTACCGCGGCGGAGGTGAGGGCGAACTCGTACGAAACCCGGTCACGGACCTTCAGGTAGCCCGAGCGCGCGGTCGGTGGCGGCAGCGGGATCTCCACCTCCGTGATCAGCTCTGCGTGGTCCAGGACGTTCTCGTGCTCGGGGCTTTCGGCGGCGGTGATGTAGAACTCGGTCAGGGGCACGGTGCGCCGCTGTGTCGGCCCCTGGATGTGCACGAGCGCGTCCAGCGACACCAGGGCGACGGCGAGGTCGGAGGCGTGCAGTGCGATGCACCGCTCGCTCACGCCCAGCACGGCGTGCATGCGCGCCGCACCCATCAGGGCCGCACAGCCCGAGCCCGGGGAACGCTTGTTGCACTCGGCGACGCCGGGGTCGCGGAAGTAGCGGCAGCGGGTGCGCTGCAGCAGATTGCCGCCGATGGTGGCCATGTTCCGCAACTGCACCGATGCCCCCAGCAGCAGGGATTCGCGCACCACGGGCAGCCGCTCGGCCACGGTCGGCTCGGCCGCGAGTTCCTCCATGGTGGCCAGAGCCCCCACATGGAGGGACTCACCGCGCCGCTCGATGCCGTGCAGCGGAAGCCGGGTGATGTCGATCAGCCGCGGTGGCTCAAGGATCCCGTCCTTCATCAGATCCAGTTGCGTCGTGCCGCCCGCGAGGCAGGAGGCCGCCGGGTCGTCGGCCAGCAGCCGCACCGCTTCCTGAGTGTCGGTGGCCCGAACGTAGTCAAAGGTGCGCATCGTGACCTCCCGCGGACGCCACCGCGCGTATCGCGGCCACGATGTTGGGGTACGCGCCACAGCGGCAGATGTTGCCGCTCATGTACTCCCGGATCTCCTCGTCGGAACCGGCCCGGCCCTCGGCCATCAGCGCCACCGCGGACATGATCTGTCCCGGGGTGCAGAAGCCGCACTGGAAGCCGTCGTGCTCCATGAACGCCCGCTGCACCGGGTGCGGCCCGTCGGCGCCGGTCAGTCCCTCGATGGTGGTGATCTTCCGGCCCTCGGCCTGGGCGGCGAGAGTCAGACACGACAGCACTCGTCTGCCGTCGAGATGGACCGTGCACGCTCCGCAGGCGCCCTGGTCGCACCCCTTCTTGGTGCCGACCAGGCCCAGTCGGTCCCGGAGGGCGTCAAGCAGGGTCACTCGGGTGTCCAGACGCAGGGTGTAAGTCCGTCCGTTCACATCGAGCGTCACGACCCGCTCGTTGAGGGTGGAGCGGCTGTCCACGTCCCGTTCGCTCGCCACGTCTCTCATCGCGTCCTCCTCCGGACGGGCCACATATGACTCACGCCCCTCCTGGGGGCGGAAACGGTGAGTTCATTCGACCGCCGCGGGATGATTAGTGCATTTCATCACCATATAGTCCGAATGAGTGCTCGGCATGCAGTCCAGCCGGGGGTCGCACGGCGTCGCGAGGGTGACCTCGACGGAGATCCGGGGCGTCGCGGGGCCACCGCGCAGAGGGCACGGTACGGACAGTGGTCAACTGGCCCGGATGGGTGACGTACGGCAAGCCCTGCGCGCCATGCGCCGCGGCCGAACAGTGCCCTCGATGGGCAGTACGGCACACTCCCCGATTTCGACCAGGGCCGTACTCCGACCGGGGGCTGCACCGGGAACACCCGCGGCAACCCCGCAGCCTCACATGAGTGCCGCCCGCCGGTCACGGTGAACGCATGGCCAGGCGAAACGATGGTCGGTGCTCATGCCCGAGCACCCCCTCGGCCACCTCGCGCGGATCAGGCTGTCGCTGCCGGGCCCCGCGCATGGCCGGCCATGACGCTCTGCGCGGCCCGGACGAAGGCGGTGACCTCCGGCCGCGTGGCGTCCTTCAGCCGGCCCAGAGCCAGGGTTGTGCCGGGCAGATCCGTCACCGGGACGGCTCTCACTCCGGGCGTCAGCCGCTCGCCGACACCGGAACCCACGACGGTGATCAGACGTCCGAGAGTGACCCTGTCGAGGATTTCGTCCAGCCCCATCGGCGGGCAGTGATCCCGATACATCGGATCCCGGCGAAGGTCCGCGACCGTCACCGCCGTCTGCCGCGTCAGGTCGTGTTCGCGCGGCAGCAACGCCATCGGACGCTCCTCCGTGACCACGGTGGTCTGCAGATCCGTGAGATCGTCGCTGCCGATGCACAGCAGTGCGACATCGGCCGAACCGTCGCGCAGAACCTTGGTCCCGTCATGGGTGAAAACGAGCTCGAGTTCTGCGCTCTGGTACGAACGCAGCATCCGCGCAAGGAGCTCGGAGCCGGTTCCCGGTCGTACCGCGAGGACGAGCCGTGGCGGAAGGCTCGCCTGCTGCGTGCGACGTACGGCACCGTCCAGCCCCTCCAGCAGACGCCGGCATTCCTCCAGGAAGACGGAACCCGCCGAGGTGAGGGCGACCCGGCGACTGGTCCGCTGCAGAAGAGCGACCCCCATCCGGCGCTCCAGTCGCGAGATGGCCCGCGACAGCGGCGGCTGCGCGATGCCCAGCCGCTCGGCGGCACGGGTGAAGTGCAGTTCCTCGGCCACGGCTACGAAATAGACGAGCTCCCGGGTCTCCAGCCGATCCATACCCTCAGAGTATCGCGGCATGTCACAACGATCATGGCTCGTCACGTCGACGACTGGTCCACTGGACGTCGCGACCGGTTCGAAATGGGTGCTCCACAGCGGCGGACCCGTCGACAGCCCCCCCCCACCGGGTCCGCAAATGAGCCCTGAAGGAGCAGTACGAGTGAGTGACGAGCGCAAGATCCAAGAAGTCCTGGCCCGATACGTCCGCGCTACGGACCGCCGTGACGGCAAGGCGCAAGGGGCCTTGTTCACCGACGACGCGGTCGTGCAGATCCAGGTGAGGACAGGACGGGACTCCTACGAGCCGTTCGGCGACCCCTTGATCGGCGGGGCCGGCGTGGAGTACGCGGTGGAGAACCTGATGGCGCCGCACCCCGAGGGCGGCTCGAGCCATCACACCACCGCCGACCACATCATCGACGTGGACGGAGACAACGCCCGGATCAGCGCCCAGTTCGTCGTCTTCTCCGTGCAGGCCGCTGCCCGGCCCGCGGACGGCCGGCCGGAGGGCGTCTTCGGCGCCCAGGGCACGGTGCGGCCGATCGAGTCCGGCTACTACGAGACCGCACTGCGCCGCATCGGCGGCGAGTGGAGGATCGTGAAGCATGACGTTCTCATGGACATGCCGATCGCGGTTCCGGGTGCGTGATGAAGGCGATGGTCTACCGCCGTTACGGCGGTCCGGAAGTTCTCGAGTCCGCCGAACTGCCCGAACCGAAGACACACGTCGACACGGTCCTGGTACGGGTGAAAGCCGCCGCGCTCAATCCCGCGGACCTGGCCCTGCAGGCGGGAGCGCTCGACGACGCCCTCGAGACGTACTTCCCCGTCATCCCCGGCTGGGACATCGCCGGCGTGGTGGAACGCCCGGGGCCGGCGACGCCGGAGTTCTCGGCGGGCAGCGAGGTCATCGGATACGTCAGGGGGGATGTGCAGCGCACTCACGGCGGACTCGCCGAATTCGTCGCCGCGGATGTGCGCACTCTGGTCCGCAAACCCGGCACCATGAGCTTCACGCAGGCATCCGGTCTCCCACTCGCGGGTCTGACCGCGTATCAGGCCGTTGTACACGCCCTGAACGTCCAGCAGGGCGAAACCCTGCTTGTACACGGAGCGGCCGGTGGCGTCGGCTCCCTCGCCGTCCAGATCGCCTTGTCACGAGGTGCCCGAGTCATCGGAACCGCGTCGGACCGAGATCACGAGTACCTGCGGGCGCTCGGAGCCGAGCCGGTCACCTACGGATACGGTGTCGGCGACCACGTCCGCGAACTCGTCCCCAACGGCGCGGACGCGGTCCTGGACACGTACGGCCACGGCGTGCTCACCGCGGCGGCCCGGGCGGCGGCACATGACGCACGTGTGGCGTCGATCGCCGACGCCGGCCTGACGGATGTCCTTCGGGTCTTCTGCCGTATGGACAACGCCGACCTCGGCGCGCTCGTGGAACTCGCGGAGGCGGACCGGCTGCACGTTCGGATCGGCGCCACATATCCGCTGGAGCGCGCAGCCGACGCACAACGCGCGCTGGCCGCCGGGGACGTCGCCGGCAAGATCGTCATCACCATCGGCTGACCTGCCTCCGCTGACGCTCGCCAGGCGTCCGCGGCAATGCCCTCGCCGTACGGCATTGCACGTCGCAATAGCCCAGGAGGACCGCCGGCCTCCTGGGCCCGGCAGGAATTGTCCCGCCGAGTCGTCCCGGCCGACCATCAGGTGCCCGCCCGCATGCCTACGGTGCCGGCGTTGGGCATGCGAGTGATCCGTGCCACGACAGTACGGGACCTGTCAGGGGCACTTCGGGCACCGCGCCTCTCATGGGCCTCGGCGGCGAGCCTGGAACCGTAGATTCCAACTCAGCAGTCCCGCTCGCGCGGCGTGGTCGCACTCGACCGTGGCTCACTGCGCCGGTCGCCCTTCCGGTCCGAGCCACTTCACGAATCCCGCAGCCCGCCGCCATCTTTTGAGGAGTTCCGGCGATGAAGACCGTCACCCACTGGATCGGTGGCAAGCCCTTCGGAGACGCTTCAGGCGCCACCGGGGCCTGGGGCCCTGTGACCGATCCCGCCACCGGAGAGGTCACCACGCACGTGGCGTTGGCCGGCGCGGACGAGGTCGACGCCGCAGTCGCCGCGGCAAAGACGGCCTACGCCACCTGGAGCACGTCCCCGCTCGCCCGGCGGATCGCGATCCTCTTCCGCTACCGGGCCCTGCTGGACGCGCGCCGTGACGACATCGCCGCGCTGATAACCGCCGAGCAGGGCAAGATCCACTCGGACGCACTCGCCGAGGTGGCCCGCGGCCTGGAGATCGTCGAACTGGCCTGCGGGCTCGGCACGGCGCTCAAGGGCGACACGTCCACCGAGGTGTCGAGCGGCACCGATGTGGCGTCCATCCGCCAGCCGCTCGGTGTGATCGTCGGCATCTCGCCGTTCAACTTCCCCGCGATGATCAGTATGTGGATGTTCCCCATGGCCATCGCCTGCGGGAACACCTTCGTCCACAAGCCGAGCGGGAAGGCGCCGTCCGCGTCCATGCTCCTCGCGGAACTCGCGGCCGAGGCGGGCGTGCCCGACGGTGTGCTCAACATCCTTCATGGCGACAAGTCCGCCGTGGACGCGCTGCTCGACCATCCGGACGTCGCCGCCGTGTCGTTCGTGGGCTCCACGCCGGTCGCCCGTCATGTCTACGGCAGGGCGTCCGCCGGTGGGAAGCGCGTCCAGGCCCTCGGCGGCGCGAAGAACCACATGCTGGTGCTGCCCGACGCCGACCTCGACGCGGCGGCCGAGGCCGCCGTGTCCGCAGCCTACGGCTCCGCCGGTCAGCGCTGCATGGCCGTCTCCGTGGTGGTCGCGGTCGGCTCGGCGGGTGACGCGCTGGTCTCGCGGATCGCCGAACGCGCCGCACAGGTCAAGATCGGGCCGGGCAACGACCCGACGTCCGAAATGGGCCCGCTGGTCACCAAGGAGCACCGCGACGAGGTCGCGGAGTACGTCGCCGGCGCCGCGGCCCAGGGGGCCGAAGTCGTGCTCGACGGCAGGGACTTCACCGTGGAGGGCCTGGAGAACGGGCACTGGATGGGAATTTCGCTCCTCGACAGGGTCCGCACGGACTCGGACGCCTATCGCAACGAGATCTTCGGTCCCGTCCTGTGCGTGCTCCGCGCGGAGACCTATGAGCAGGCCATGGAGATCATCAACGGTAGCCCGTACGGCAATGCCGGCGCGATCTTCACGCGCGACGGCGGCGCGGCGCGGCGGTTCCAGCTGGAAGTCGAGGTCGGCATGGTGGGTGTGAACGTGCCGATGCCGGTCCCTGTGGGCTACCACTCCTTCGGCGGCTGGAAGGACTCGGCCTTCGGCGACCACCGCATGTACGGCAGCGAAGCCGTGCACTTCTACACACGGGGCAAGGTCGTCACAAGCCGCTGGCCGGATCCGGCCGAGACGGCGACCGGTCCGGACTTGGGCTTCCCCACGTCCCGCTGAGACCGCGTTTGGTATCTGCAGCGATGCCGGCCACGCGGTGTACCACACGCGGAAGTCTGTCCTGGGGGCCAAGCCGTACCGTCCCGGCAGCGTTGCCCATGATGATCAGGCGTGAGAAGGTACCGCAGCCGGAGTCGCCGAGGGCCGCCCCCGACCCACCGCACTCACAGGTGGCCTCCACCCTCGCACGGCGGAAGGACAAGCCCGCTCACCATGGCCGAAACCCCCGACGGCGTCCCCGGGATAGCCAGTGAGGGCCACTTCGCGGCATTCGTCCGCAGATACCAACCCCTCGACCTGTTCGCCCGATTCCTCGGCAACCCGTTCGAGCTCCTGTGCGGCCAGGCCCAGTGCGCCCTCGAAGCGCACGATCCCGGGACCGTGCTGGAACGACTGGTGATCACCGGGCGGCCGTATCCCCTCGCGGACACCCACCTCGACTGGGACGACCCGGTGCCGGAGAGCCGGTACATCATCACCCGGGTCGCCCTGTTCGCCCCCGTCACTCTCGGGGTGTGGACCCCCGCCGCCGGCACTCACGTCCTGCAGGGCGCACTGACCTGCGTCATAGCCAACCTCAACCAGCCCGAAGACGACCGCATGGTGCGGTCCTGGCTCGACCTGGACGAGCAAACCCCGAGCCGCCTCCTGAAGCCCGACAGTGACCTGCTCCGCAGCCGCCTGCTCAGCGTCGGCGAATGGCTCCCCACCGACTACCCGCACGGATCCCCCGAACGGGATGGCGGGAGCACGACCTGACGTGCCCTCCCAGAGTCAGGCTCGCGGCTCGGTCTGAAGCGGCCGACTCACCCTCTTCTCCAACCACCGGGTGAGCCACTGCGACCGGGCCGATCCCCGCCTCCCGCTGGGTCGGCAGTGCCACCTGTCACGTTCGAACAGCACCTCGAGCGGCCTCAGCTGAACCAATGGTTTCGGGCCGGGCCGGGCGGCGGGACGGAAGCGGGTGAGCCGGCGGACCATGAGGCCGATCATCGCCCAGCAGATCATGGTCTCCGATCGTGCCGGACGACGGCACGGAGGATCGCATCGACGATCCGCCGCCGCG
>Ga0102590_1003492_pt1 | contig 15485 bp, 12 predicted proteins | sample AraplaMF_Col_mMF_FD_76859 | JGI IMG/M metagenome (GOLD analysis project Ga0102590, IMG submission 76859) | Arabidopsis root microbial communities from the University of North Carolina, USA - plate scrape MF_Col_mMF | ecosystem: Host-associated > Plants > Roots > Endosphere | place: USA...
CGGGCAGCCAGGGCTACCCCGAGAGCCCGCCGCCGCACGAGCCCGGTCAGGTGCACGCGCAGCCCCCGGCGGACATGTACCTCCAGGACGCCTACGACCAAGACCCCTACCGCTCACAGGACCCCTCCGCCCAGGACCCGGTGGCCGAGGCGCTCTACGACCGCGCCGCGCACCCGCCGCCGCCCCCGGGCGCGTACCAGGCGCAGCAGCCCCTGTACGGGCAGCCTCCGGCCGCGCAGTACGCACCTGACCCGCGCGTCTGGGCCCAGCCACCGGCGCCGGAGCCCGAAGGCCCCTCGCAGCACCTTCCGTACGGTGACGACCCCCGCACGACGCAGTTCGTGGGTGTCGACGACCTGGTGACGCCGACCGGCGAACAGCACCAGGAGCGGGACGCCTTCGCCCACCTCTTCCGGGACCAGCAGCAGGGCGGCAGCCGGCCGTACGCCGAGCCCCCGGCCGCTCCCGGAGCCCCCACTGCGCCCTACCCCGGTCAGAACGCGGCGGGGCAGTACCCGGGCCACGCGTACGCCGCCCCCGCACCCCCGACGGCGGGGCCGTACGGATCCGGCCCCGCCCCGATGACACCGGGCATGCCGTCAGCCCCTGCGCCGGCTCCCGAGCCCGCGCCCGCACCTGCCGCGAAGAAGGGCGGGCGGGCCTCCGGCCTGCTGAAGTCCAGCGCGGTCATGGCGGCGGGCACGATGGTCTCCCGCCTCACCGGCTTCATCCGTTCCGCGCTGATCGTGTCGGCCCTGGGCCTCGGTCTCCTCGGCGACTCGTTCCAGGTCGCCTACCAACTCCCGACGATGATCTACATCCTCACCGTCGGCGGAGGTCTCAACTCCGTCTTCGTGCCGCAGCTCGTCCGCGCGATGAAGGAGGACGAGGACGGAGGCGAGGCGTATGCCAACCGACTGCTGACCCTCGTCATGGTGGCACTGGGTCTGCTCACCGCACTGGCGATGCTCGGCGCGCCCCTTCTGGTCCGCGTCCTGTCCGTCCCCGTGGCCAACGACCCCGCCGCCAACGAGGTCGCCGTCACCTTCACCCGCTACTTCCTGCCCTCGATCTTCTTCATGGGCATCCATGTGGTGATGGGGCAGATCCTGAACGCGCGCGGCAAGTTCGGCGCGATGATGTGGACCCCGGTCCTCAACAACATCGTGATCATCGTGACGCTCGGGGCCTTCATCTGGGTCTACGGCACCGCCGCGGACTCCGGGATGACCGTCCACACCATCCCGCCGGACGGCGAGCGGCTCCTCGGAGTCGGTGTGCTGCTGGGACTGGTCGTCCAGGCCCTGGCGATGATCCCCTACCTGCGGGAGACCGGCTTCCGCCCCCGGCTGCGCTTCGACTGGAAGGGACACGGCCTCGGCAAGGCCGCGATGCTGGCCAAGTGGACGGTCCTGTTCGTCCTCGCCAACCAGGCGGGCGCCATGGTCGTCACCCAGTTGTCCACCGCCTCGGGCAAGGCGTCCCCCCTCAAAGGCACCGGCTTCGCCGCCTACGCCAACGCCCAGCTGATCTGGGGCCTGCCGCAGGCGATCATCACCGTCTCCCTGATGGCGGCCCTGCTGCCGCGGATCTCGCGCTCGGCCGCCGAGGGCGACGGCGGAGCGGTCCGGGACGACATCTCCCAGGGCCTGCGCACCACCGCCGTCGCGATCGTGCCGATCGCCTTCGGGTTCCTCTCGCTCGGCATCCCGATGTGCACTCTGATCTTCGGCTCCTCCGGCACCGACGCGGCCACGAACATGGGCTTCATGCTGATGGCCTTCGGCCTCGGCCTGATCCCCTACTCCGTGCAGTACGTCGTGCTCCGCGCCTTCTACGCGTACGAGGACACCCGCACCCCCTTCTACAACACGGTCATCGTGGCCGTTGTGAACGCGAGCGCCTCGGCCGTCTGCTACCTCGTCCTCCCGGCCCGCTGGGCCGTGGTCGGTATGGCGGCCTCGTACGGTCTGGCGTACGCCATCGGTGTCGGCGTCGCCTGGGCCCGGCTGCGCAAGCGGCTGAACGGGGACCTGGACGGCGCGCGGGTGGTGCGGACGTACGCACGGCTGGGGATCGCCTCTGTGCCAGCCGCTCTGCTGAGCGGCGCGGCCTGCTACGGAATCGGCCACTCGCTGGGCCAGGGCGTCGGCGGCTCGTTCGCCGCCCTGCTCGGCGGTGGTGCACTGCTTCTCGGTGTCTTCTACGTCGCCGCACGGAAGATGCGCATCGAGGAACTCAACTCAATGGTCGGCATGGTCCGCGGGCGCCTGGGGCGCTGAGGCGGGGGTACGCGCACAACCATCGCCCGTCGCCGTGTGTCGTGCATAGCGACGGACTGTGGGCACAATTGGTTTCTGCGTCTGACAGCGCGCAACGGATGGGGAGGCAGGAACGACCGTGGCGGAACGGAGCACGGCTGCCGTCGACGTGGCAGACAACAGCGGTGACGAGCCGCTGACCGCCAAGGCGGGCCAGTCCACGTCCGACGGGCCGACCCAGGACCCGGAGCGGGACACGGACAGCGGCGAAGCGCAGGGGAACGGTGTGACCGACCGTCCCGCGAAGGCATCGCCGCCCGACTTGCACAGCGGTCATAAGCTCGCCGGACGCTATCGCCTCGAGGAGTGCGTCACCCGTCTGGACGGATTCAGCAGTTGGCGTGCGGTGGACGAGAAACTCCGCCGGGCCGTCGGCGTACACATCCTTCCCGCGGACCATGGACGGGCTCGTTCCGTGCTGGCCGCGGCGCGCTCCTCGGCCTTGCTCGGCGACCCTCGCTTCGTGCAGGTGCTGGACGCCGTCGAGGAGAACGACGTCGTCTATGTCGTGCACGAGTGGCTGCCCGATGCCACCGAGCTGACGACACTGCTCGCCGCGGGACCGCTGGAGGCGCACGACGCCTACCACATGGTCACCCAGGTCTCCCAGGCGATGGCGGCCGCTCATCGCGAAGGTCTGTCCCATCTGCGGCTGAACCCGGGCACCGTGCTGCGGACCTCCTCGGGTCAGTGGCGCATCCGGGGCCTCGCCGTGAACGCCGCACTGCGCGGCATCGGCTCGGACACCCCTCAGCGCACGGACACCGAGGCCATCGGCGCACTCCTCTACGCGGCGCTCACCCAGCGCTGGCCGTACGACGACGACGCCTACGGTCTGTCCGGGCTGCCCAAGGGCGTGGGCCTCATCGCGCCCGACCAGGTCCGTGCCGGGGTCCACCGAGGTCTGTCCGAACTCTCCATGCGGGCACTGGCCAACAACGGCGCCACGGCGTCCCGTCACGAGACCCCTTGCACCACGCCCGAGGAACTGGTGAAGGCGGTCGGGGAGATGCCCCGCGTCCGCCCGCCGGAGCCCACGTTCACTGCCCCGCCCGAGTACCAGCGCACGACATACCAGCAGGGAACCTACGGGCGCCCCTCGGCCCGTCCTGGTGTCTCCCAGCCCGTGGCCGCGCCACCGCCCCCGCTGCAGACCCCGACCGGCAAGGCCCTCAAGTGGGTCGTCTCCGCCCTGCTGATCGTTGCGCTGGGGCTCGGCAGCTGGCAACTGGCGGACGCGCTGATGGACCGGGGGAAGAAGTCCAACGACACGCACCAGACGCAGACGACCGACGGCAACGACAAGAACGGTGACAAGCCGAAGCCTGTCGCGCCCATAAAGATCCAGGGCGCAGAGGAGTATGTCGCCAAGGGTGACGCCCAGGCACCCGGAGATGTCGCAAAGACCTATGACGGCGACAGCTCCACCTACTGGCGGACCAAGCGCTACAACGAAGGGCCGCCGCTGGCGCCCTACAAGCCGGGCGTCGGCATCGTCTACGACCTCGGCTCGCCCAAGGAGCTGACCTCCGCGTCGATAGGCCTCCGATACACCGGCGACCACACGACGGTCCATCTCTACGCCACGGACTCGCTCACACCCTCGACCGGAGTCGACGGGATGAAGGAGATCGGAACCGACACGACGACCGGGGACTCTCTGACGGTGAAGACGAAGAAGACGGTGAAGAGTCAGTACGTGCTGCTGTGGATCACAGATGTGCCGCAGGCGCCCGGTGACGGTTACAGCAGTGCCGGCTACAAGCAGGCCATCACCGACGTGAAGTTCACGGGCTGAGCGTCACGCTGAGGGGGGGGAGGGGTCCGATGGCTCATGAGGCCGGATACGGCGATACCAGCGATCAGGACCTCCTCGCCCGTCATGTGGAGGGCGATCCCGATGCCTTCGGCGAGCTTGTGCGGCGCCACCGCGATCGGCTCTGGGCCGTGGCGCTGAGAACGCTGGGAGACCGCGAAGAGGCCGCTGACGCCGTGCAGGACGCCCTCGTCTCCGCTTACCGAGCCGCCCACACCTTTCGGGGCCAGTCGGCCGTCACGACCTGGCTGCACCGAATCACGGTGAACGCCTGCCTGGACCGTGCCCGCAAGGCGGCATCCAGGAAGACCTCACCGGTCGACGACACGGAACGGCTGGAGCAGTTGCTGGAGCCGCACGAGTCGGCCTCCGCACCGGCCGAGCGCAACGACCTCCACCGTCAGCTGGTGGAGGCCCTGGGCACCCTGCCGGCCGACCAGCGGGCCGCTCTCGTCCTGGTGGACATGCAGGGCTACCCGGTCGCCGAGGCCGCCCGCATTCTCGACGTGCCGACCGGGACGGTGAAGAGTCGCTGTGCCAGAGGCAGAGCCAGACTGCTACCGCTCCTGACCCATCTGCGTCCAGAAGGCCGGGACGAGCGAAAGTCGGGCGACGGACGGAACCGGACGCAGGGGACGTCCGTCCCACCCGCAGCGGAACCACAGGATGCAGGGCCAAGCGATTCAGCTGCTGTGAAGGGCGGAGGTGGGCGAGCGTGACATCCACGACCGACGCAGCCGGGCACCCGGACGTCGAGGAGCTCTCCGACCTCAGCGAAGGCCTTCTTCGGCCCTCCCGTACCGGAGAGGTACGACGGCACCTGGAAGGCTGCGCTCTCTGCTCCGACGTGTACGACTCCCTCGAGGAGATCAGGAGCATCCTGGGCGCGGCACCGGAGCCTTCGCCCATGCCGGACGATGTTGCGGAGCGGATCGACGCTGCCCTGGCCGCCCAGGCGCTGCTGGACGCAACAACACCTGCCGCCATGGACATCCCGTCCGACGGTCCTGCCGCCGCCCATGTTTCACGTGAAACATCGCCCTCTTCCGCGTCCGGCCGCCCCTCGGGCCACGCTGCCGCAGCCACCGGACCGGGGCGCTCGCCGCGAAAGCGCCGAACCAGTCGCCGGACCGTCGCCCTCACAGCCGTTCTCACGGTCGGGGCGCTGGGGCTGGGCACGTTCCTGGTGCAGACCCTGGAAAACGACTCCGGCAGGACTCCATCGACGGCCATCGGGGCGCAGACCGACGCCGCGCACACCTACTCCGAGCACACCCTGCAGAACCAGGTGACGACGTTGCTCAGCGGAGAGGGAAGCAGCGCCAGCCCCGAGAGCCCCAAGCCTTGGGGCATCGAGTCCGCGGACGGCAACACGGGGTCGTCGGGCATGGGCCACAACAAGACCTTCGGCGGTACCACCGTCACCGTGCCGAGCTGTATCGAGCAAGCCATCCGGAAGAACCAGACCGTGCTCGCCGCCGACGAGGGCGTGTACCAGGGGAAGGCCGTCTTCCTCGTCCTCACTCCCGATGCCTCCGACAGCACTCGGGTCACCGCCTACATCGTCGATGCGACGTGTGTGAAGCAGGCCTCGGCCACGCCCGGCAAGGTGCTGCTGAACCACTCCTATGCCCGCTCCTGAGACGTCCCCCGTACGAAGGTTCCCGCCTCGATACCCCCTTGGTATCCGTGTACGGTGACGGATCTCCGTGTGCCCGGACACGGTGGGAATGCGGGCCCCTTAGGATCCGTTGGGTGGGGTGAGAGTCAGAGAGAGCCTCCACCGAGTAGCAGCCAGACTCCAGAGACGAGGAATCAAGCCGTGAGCGACGTCCGTAACGTGATCATCATCGGCTCCGGCCCCGCCGGCTACACGGCGGCGCTCTACACCGCGCGCGCTTCGCTGAAGCCGCTGGTGTTCGAGGGTGCCGTCACCGCGGGCGGTGCATTGATGAACACCACCGAGGTGGAGAACTTCCCCGGCTTCCAGGACGGCATCATGGGCCCTGAGCTCATGGACAACATGCGCGCCCAGGCCGAGCGCTTCGGTGCCGAGCTCCTCCCGGACGACATCGTCTCGGTCGACCTCACCGGTGACATCAAGACGGTCACGGACACCGCCGGCACGGTTCACAGGGCGAAAGCCGTCATCGTCGCCACCGGGTCGCAGCACCGCAAGCTGGGGCTGCCCAACGAGGACGCACTCTCCGGCCGCGGTGTCTCCTGGTGTGCCACCTGTGACGGGTTCTTCTTCAAGGACCAGGACATCGCCGTGATCGGCGGTGGAGACACCGCGATGGAGGAGGCCACCTTCCTCTCCCGGTTCGCCAAGTCCGTGACGATCGTGCACCGCCGTGACACCCTGCGCGCCTCCAAGGCGATGCAGGACCGCGCCTTCGCCGACCCGAAGATCAAGTTCGTCTGGGACAGCGAGGTCGCGGAGATCAAGGGCGACCCGAAGCTGGAGAGCCTGACGCTGCGCAACCTGAAGAGCGGGGAGCTCACCGAGCTGCCTGTGACCGGTCTGTTCATCGCGATCGGCCACGACCCCCGCACCGAGCTCTTCAAGGGCCAGCTGAACCTGGACGAGGAGGGCTACCTCAAGGTGGACGCCCCCGCGACCCGGACCAACCTCACCGGAGTCTTCGGCGCCGGCGACGTCGTCGACCACACATACCGCCAGGCGATCACCGCGGCTGGCACCGGTTGCTCCGCCGCCCTGGACGCCGAGCGCTTCCTCGCCGCTCTCGCAGACAGCGAGCAGCGGGCCGAGCCGGAGAAGACCACCGTCTGACCCCCTTCCCCCATCGCACCACCGAGTTAAGGAGCCCGCCGTGGCCGGCACCCTGAAGAATGTGACCGACGACTCCTTCGAGCAGGACGTCCTCAAGAGCGACAAGCCCGTCCTGGTGGACTTCTGGGCCGCCTGGTGCGGTCCGTGCCGCCAGATCGCGCCGTCCCTCGAGGCGATCGCCAGCGAGTACGGAGACAAGATCGAGATCGTCAAGCTCAACATCGACGAGAACCCGGCCACCGCAGCCAAGTACGGTGTCATGTCGATCCCGACCCTGAACGTGTACCAGGGTGGCGAGGTCGCCAAGACGATCGTCGGCGCCAAGCCGAAGGCAGCGATCGTCCGCGACCTCGAGGACTTCATCGCCGAGTAGGACCCACCCCGCCGCACCGAAGTGGCGATGTTTCACGTGAAACACGAATGGGCCAGCCCTTGAGGGCTGGCCCATTCGTATAAAGGGGAGAGGGGCTGCGTAGGCGCCTTCTCAGAAGCTCACAGTGGCCGCAGCGCGGGTTCCTTCTGTACGGCCCCCAGAAGGCGGTCCAGCGCCAGCTCGACGTCCTCCTTCCAGGAGAGCGTCGTGCGCAGGTCCAGCCTCAGCCGCGGGTACGTCGGGTGAGTGCGTACCGTCTTGAAGCCCACAGCCAGGAGATGCTCAGCGGGCAGAAGGCACGCAGGTTCCTTCCACCGGGCGTCGCCGAACGCCTCGATCGCCTTGAATCCCCGCCGCAACAGATCCTTGGCGACGGTCTGAACCATCACCCGGCCGAGCCCTTGGCCCTGATACCCGGGCATGATGTAGGCGGTCATCAACTGCACCGCATCCGGGGACAGCGGACTCGTGGGGAATGCCGTGGACCGAGGAACATACGCAGGGGGTGCATACAGCACGAACCCCACCGGTACATCGTCCACATAGACCACCCGGCCGCAGGATCCCCAGTCGAGCAGGACGGCCGAGATCCACGCTTCCTTCTCCAGCGAGGAGGTGCCGGACTTTACCGCTGCTTCGCCACTGACGGGGTCGAGCTCCCAGAAGACACACGCCCGACAACGATGGGGAAGGTCCGGAAGGTTGTCCAGCGTGAGCGGTACGAGCCGACGCCCCATGAAGGCAGTTCCTCGCTTCCTTCGCCCGCAGTTCCACGGGCGGCTGTCAGAGTGCTCCGCTCCCTGAGCATGCTGCCGACGAACCCGCCGACCGCTCCCAAGCCCAGGCCCGCAGTCACCAGTCCGGTACGGCTCATGGTTCGCAAGGCCTCCGCCTCCCCGATGAAGGTGCTCCCAGGTGGATGCGCCATACCCGAACGCATCGTATCCACGATGCGATTCCATCGATACCGCCTGAAAGCAAAGAGCGGGCCGTGTTCCGGTACACACCGGACACAGCCCGCTCTGATGGTCGACGGCACAGAACCCGTTGTGCCATCGGTCGACTCAGTCTTCCGGCTCCTCCGAGTCCTCATCCACCAGGCTCCGCTCAAAGACGGGTCCCTCACCCGGTGCAAGGGTGCCCAGGATCCGCTCCAGGTCATCCATCGAGGCGAACTCGACGGTGATCTTGCCCTTCTTCTGCCCGAGGTCGACCTTGACCCGGGTCTCGAAGCGATCCGAAAGCCGTGTCGCCAGATCACTCAGCGCCGGGGAGACCCGGCCGCCGGCGCGGGGTCCCTTGGAACGCGGAGCGCTCTGCGGCCGCGACCCCATCAGCGTGACGATCTCTTCGACGGCTCGCACGGACAGACCCTCGGCCACAATCCGATGGGCCAGGCGGTCCTGCTCCTCCGAGTCCTCTACGGACAGCAGGGCTCGCGCATGTCCTGCCGAGAGCACCCCTGCGGCGACCCTGCGCTGGACCGCCGGCGACAGCTTCAGCAGGCGCAGGGTGTTGGAGACCTGCGGGCGCGAACGACCGATGCGGTCCGCCAGCTGATCGTGAGTGCAGTTGAAGTCCTTGAGGAGCTGGTCATAGGCGGCCGCCTCCTCCAGCGGGTTCAGCTGGGCCCGGTGCAGGTTCTCCAGAAGAGCGTCCAGGAGGAGCTTCTCGTCATCCGTGGCGCGGACGATCGCCGGGATGAACTCGAGACCGGCCTCACGGCAGGCCCGCCAACGGCGCTCACCCATGATGAGCTCATAGCGGGAGGGAGCGACCTGTCGCACCACGATCGGCTGGAGAAGGCCGACCTCCTTGATGGACGTGATCAGTTCCGCGAGGGCATCCTCGTCGAACACTTCTCGGGGCTGCCGCGGGTTCGGCGTAATGGTATCGAGGGGCAGCTCCGCGAAATGAGCACCGAGCGGCGGCGTGGTCGTCTCCGCTGCGCTGCTCGCCGACGGCTCATCGGTTTCATGTGAAACCGGCGCGAGGGTGGTCACCTTCGCGGCCGCCACCCCCCGCTCCGTGGTCAACACGGGTGCCGCAGCGGGGGATCCGGACGTGCCGCTGCCCCCCGCACCCGAGGTCACCGTCTTTTCGCCCGTCGGGGCGGCAGGGATCAGCGCGCCTAGACCGCGACCCAACCCCCTCCGTCGCTCGCTCACTGGATCCCCTCCACCATGCTCTGTTCCGTCTGGGCGCCGAGGTGGGCCTGCTGCTCGTCGTAGTGGACGCCAACACCCTTCAGCGCGATTTCACGTGCCGCCTCAAGATACGAGAGAGCGCCACTCGACCCTGGATCGTAGGTCAGTACCGTCTGCCCATAACTCGGGGCCTCGGAGATTCGGACCGAGCGCGGAATGCTCGTCCTGAGCACCTCGTCGCCGAAGTGGGTCCGCACCTCTTCCGCGACCTGGGATGCCAGTCGCGTCCGCCCGTCGTACATGGTGAGCAGGATGGTCGACACATGCAAGGCGGGATTGAGGTGCCCCCGCACCAGATCAACGTTCCGCAGCAGCTGCCCCAAGCCCTCCAGCGCGTAGTACTCGCACTGAATGGGGATGAGCACCTCCTGCCCCGCGACCAACGCATTGACCGTCAGCAGACCCAGAGAGGGCGGGCAGTCGATGAGGACGTAGTCCAAGGGCTGCTCGTAGCTCTGGATGGCCCGCTCCAGTCGGCTCTCCCGCGCCACCAGGGACACCAACTCGATCTCCGCACCGGCGAGATCGATCGTGGCGGGGGCGCAGAAGAGACCTTCGACATCGGGGACAGGTTGGACGACCTCGGCGAGCGGTTTGCTCTCCACCAGCACGTCGTAAATGGAGGGGACTTCGGCGTGATGGTCGATCCCCAGCGCAGTGGAGGCATTGCCCTGAGGGTCAAGGTCGATCACCAGAACCCGGCCACCGTGCAGGGCGAGCGAGGCGGCAAGGTTGACGGTCGTCGTGGTCTTACCCACCCCACCCTTCTGGTTGGCGACCACGATGACACGGGTCTGCTCGGGTCGCGGCAGCCCCTCGCCGGCGCGCCCCAATGCCTCCACCGCAAGTTGGGCAGCACGACCGATGGGAGTGTCGTCCATCGGGGGCGGTGTTTCACGTGAAACATCGTCCCCCATCGACTCGGTACGGGGACCGGGGACCGGATCGGTCATCGGTCCCGCGATGTTGGCGTCGGACCGCAAGGATTCACTCTCCTCGACTTCAGGCTCGCTATGAACAGAGCCTCCCATGCCTTCGGGGTCGTGAACCAGTGAGGTCTGGCCTTCTGTGGAGAAATCCACCTCTGTGGACAACTCTGAGCCCTCCACGGGGGACAAAACGCCGTGGGTGGACGGTTCACGTAGGGATCCGAGGGGCTTGCGTTCGCGGGGTTCGGCCGCGGCCCGGCCGCGACTGATGATGCCGTGGAGCAGTGAGCGACGTTTCACGTGAAACACGATGCACATCAGCTCCGGCCAGGCCTTTGCGACACTCCGAGATGCATGGGTTTGGCAGCTTGTGTGGCGTACGACTGATCGTCGAGACGGGTCAGTCCGTCACTCCGACGACACGATCGCTCAGGTTCTCACCGACGTCGACGAGTTCGGCCCGTCCGGGCCGCTTTCGCTCGTTTGGCCGCAAAGCGCACCCCGCCCGGGCTCTCGCCGACCTCGACACGCACCACGGTCGAGAGCGGGTCCACGACTCCCTCGCCCACATGCAAGATGGACGTCTGCACAGCACCCAACTTGGTCAGAGCGGTAGCGGCACTCTTCAGCTCCTCCTCCGCGGTGTCGCCCTTGAGAGCGAGCATCTCGCCGTAAGGGCGCAGCAGAGGAATTCCCCACGCTGCCAGGCGGTCCAGTGGTGCCACGGCGCGTGCGGTCACAACATGGACCGGAGGCAGCTTGCCCATGACCTCCTCGGCACGACCGCGGACGACCGTCACATGGTCGAGACCCAGCAGTTCGACAACCTCGGTGAGAAAGTTCGTCCGCCGCAGCAGGGGCTCGAGCAGCGTGATCTTCAGGTCCTCCCGCACGAGCGCAAGAGGGATACCCGGCAGTCCCGCGCCGGAGCCCACGTCGCACACGCTGACGCCCTCGGGCACGACCTCGGAGAGCACCGCACAGTTCAGCAGGTGCCTCTCCCACAGCCGGGGCACTTCCCGCGGGCCGATCAGACCGCGCTGCACACCTGCCTCGGCGAGCAGCTCCGCATAGCGAACCGCATCCGCGAAGCGATCGCCGAACACCTCGGGCGCCTGCTCGGGCGCAGGGGGAAGCTCTGCTGCCTCCGTCACGAGGACCGTCCTTCCGTACCGCATGAGCGCACTGAGCGCCGACCACCAGAACTATGAGGGACCACGAGCTGCCTTCGCCGCAGCTGTGAGGGACTACCAGGCTGACAAAGTTCGGCCCCGCCTGCTCAACAGACGGGGCCGAAGAAACGTCGAGATCGGATCAGGCGGGAAGCACGACGACGAAACGCTGCGGCTCTTCGCCCTCGGACTCGCTGCGCAGGCCCGCGGCCTTGACCGCGTCGTGCACCACCTTGCGCTCGAAGGGGGTCATCGGCTTGAGCTTCACCGGCTCACCGGTGTTCTTTACGTCGGCCGCGGCCTTGGCGCCGATCTCCGAGAGCTCGGCACGCTTCTGGGCGCGGTAGCCCGCGATGTCCAGCATCAGCCGGCTGCGATCGCCGGTCTCCCGGTGCACGGCCAGGCGTGTGAGCTCCTGGAGCGCCTCCAGCACCTCACCGTCACGGCCGACCAGCTTCTGCAGGTCACGGCCGCCCGTGTCGCTGATGATCGACACGGACGCCCGATCGGCCTCGACGTCCATGTCGATGTCGCCGTCGAGATCGGCGATGTCCAGCAGACCCTCGAGGTAGTCCGCCGCGATCTCGCCCTCCTGCTCCAGGTTGCTCAGGGTGTCTGCACCCTCGGCAGCGGCGGAGGTGGTGCCTTCCGTCACGGGATGGACTCCTTCTTACTTCTTGGACGGGGACTTGGGCCGCTGTGGACCCTTGCGCTGGCCGGACTGGGCCTTGCTGCGGGTGCCTCCGGTGCCGGACTTGGGCGTCGCCTTTCCGGTGCCACCCGTCTCCTGGGCGTCCTGCGGTGCATCGGACTTGCTCAGCGATGGTGCCGAGGACGACGACTCCTCGGAGTCACCCGGCGACTTGGCGGCGCCGGACTGTCGCTGCGACTTGGACTGCCGCTTGGGCTGCTGACGCCTGGGAGCGGCGGCGGTGGTGGTGGGCGTGCCGTCCTCGACGGTGGCGACGGCCACGGCCTCGCTCGTCGCCACGGTGCCGTCGGCCTGCGCCGCCAGGCCGGCCTTGGTCAGGCCGTTGATGAACTTCCGCTCGAACTCGTTGCGGTCACGGCCCTTGGCGACGATCGCCTTCACGATGGTCTTCTCCCGCCGGTTGCGGGTCTTGCCGTGGTGCGTCACGTGCTTGTGCAGACGCTCCAGGTACGCGGCCTGCGCCTTGGAACCGGGGGTCGGGTTGTTGCGGATCACGTACATCTGCTGGCCCATGGTCCACACGTTGGTGGTCAGCCAGTAGACGAGGACACCGACCGGGAAGTTGATACCGAAGACGGCGAACATGACGGGGAAGACATACATCAGCATCTTCTGCTGCTGCATGAACGGCGTCTTCACCGTGGTGTCGACGTTCTTCGTCATCAGCTGGCGCTGCGTGTAGAACTGCGACGCCGACATCAGCACGATCATGATCGCGGTGACCACACGCACATCGGTCAGCGAGGCACCGAGCGCCGCGACCTTGTCCGCGCCGTCGGTGAACTTCGCGGCCAGCGGAGCACCGACGATGTGCGCCTTACGGGCGCTGGCGAGCAGCTGATCGTCGATGACGCCGATCGTCTTGCCCGTCGCGATGCCGTTGAGCACGTGGTAGAGAGCGAAGAAGAACGGAGACTGCGCCAGGATGGGAAGGCACGAGGAGAGCGGGTTGGTACCCGACTCCTTGTACAGCTTCATCATCTCTTCGGACTGGCGCTGCTTGTCGTTCTTGTAGCGCTCCTGGATCTTCTTCATCTCGGGCTGCAGCGTCTGCATGGCCCGGGTCGCCTTGATCTGCTTCACGAACAGCGGGATCAGGCAGATACGGATCAGGATCACGAGGGACACGATGGACAGGCCCCAGGCCCAGCCCGTGTCGGGTCCGAAGATCTTCCCGTACACCGAGTGGAACTGGACGATGACCCAGGAGACAGGTGTCGTGATGAAACTGAAGAGGCTGGCAATCGTGTCCACTAATCATGCTCCTTGGGCATGGGACGAGGTCTCTGCGGCCGGGCTCGAGGGGATCATGTCCCCCTCGATGGCCGGTTCGGCGGCGGAGGGCCCGCCCTTGCGTGCACGCCAGGCGTCGCGCAGCATTTCGTGCCACCTAGGGCGCTTGCGCGGTGGGACATGGTCCACACCACCCAGCGACCACGGATTGCACCGCAGGATGCGCCAGGCGGTGAGTGCGGTTCCCTTGATCGCACCGTGCCGGTCTATGGCCGTGTAGCCGTAGTGGGAACACGACGGGTAGTACTTGCACACCGGACCGAGCAGCGGACTGATCGTCCACTGATAGATCTTGATCAGAGCCAGCAGCGGGTACTTCACCGCGCGCTCCCTCCTCCCAGCAGCCGTTGAAGAGCGGCATCCAGGTCTCGGGCCAGCTGTGCTTGGTCGGCGTCACCCGAACCGGGTAGCGCTCGTACGACTACCAGGCTACCGGTGGGCAACAGTGCTACTCGATCGCGCATCAGATGACGAAGTCTGCGCTTGACCTTGTTGCGTACGACCGCTCCGCCCACGGCCTTGCTCACGACGAAACCCGCACGCGTCGGGGGAGCGCTCTCCCCAGGCGCATGCGGGTCCGTTGCACCGCTGCGAAGGTGGACGACGAGAAGCGGGCGTCCGGCCCGGCGTCCTCGGCGTACCGCGGTCGCGAAGTCCTCGCGCCGCCTCAGCCGATGCTCGGTAGGCAGCACGACGTCATGACCTGTACGCGATCAGGCGGACAGGCGGGCGCGACCCTTGCTACGGCGGGACGCCAGGATGGCGCGGCCGGCACGGGTGCGCATACGCAGCCGGAAGCCGTGGGTCTTCGCGCGACGACGGTTGTTCGGCTGGAAGGTGCGCTTGCTCACTCGGGGGCTCCAGTAATGATTCGGTGGTTCGCGGGGTGTCGCCTGGCTGTCACCGTGCGCCCACGAGTAGCTCGCATTACGCCCGAGTGCACCGCTTCCCGATCACCGAATGTGCCCTGGTGGGGACACCGCTACGTGATCTGTGCCCATCGGAGGCAGGCGGCAGCAGCCATCGACAACTCGACCTGGTTACGGTACGCGCGGCTACGCCATCCGGTCAAACCAACGACCCGTAGGAGACACTTGTCCACAGGCTGGGGACAACAACTTGAACCGTACGGGCCGCCCTGACTACCGTGGCTGGACTCCGATTCGTTCCCTTATCCCTGCCCCACCCGATTTACATCCCGACCCGTCCCGCAACCACACGTTCGTGGGACCTGTGAGAGAGCGTGCCCTGTGGCTGACGTACCTGCCGATCTTGCCGCAGTGTGGCCGCGCGTACTCGATCAGCTCCTCGGTGAGGGGCACGGACCGGGTGTCGAGGCGAAGGACGAGCACTGGATCAAGCGCTGCCAGCCGCTGGCGCTGGTCGCGGACACCGCTCTGCTCGCCGTCCCCAACGAGTTCGCGAAGGGCGTCCTGGAAGGACGGCTCGCGCCCGTTGTCAGTGACACGCTGAGCCGGGAGTGCGGCCGCCCGATCCGCATCGCGATCACCGTCGACGACTCCGTCGGCGAGCCCCCGCCCGCGCAGTCGCGCTATGAGGAGCCCGAACTCATCACGCCCCAGCCGGGCGACCCGTACGAGGGCCAGGGCGGCTACGAGGGATACGGCCGGCACCGTGCCGACGACCACCGCGGGGGTCGTTCCGACCGTCTTCCGGCCGGACCCGGCGACCAGCTGCCCAGCGCCCGCCCGGCCTACCCGAGCGAGTACCAGCGCCCGGAGCCCGGCGCCTGGCCGCGCCCGCCGCAGGACGACTACAGCTGGCAACAGCAGCGTCTCGGCTTCCCCGACCGCGACCCGTACGCGACGCCTGCACCGGACTACCACGGGCAGTCACTGCCCCGTTCG
>Ga0102590_1003494_pt1 | contig 15482 bp, 8 predicted proteins | sample AraplaMF_Col_mMF_FD_76859 | JGI IMG/M metagenome (GOLD analysis project Ga0102590, IMG submission 76859) | Arabidopsis root microbial communities from the University of North Carolina, USA - plate scrape MF_Col_mMF | ecosystem: Host-associated > Plants > Roots > Endosphere | place: USA...
GTAGCCTGGAAGAGTTAACAGATGAAGAAATACGCCAGGCATTTGACGTAAATGTATTCGGTGTGATCAACGTGATCCGTAAGGTAATGCCCTACCTTCGGGCTCAGCGTTCGGGCCATATCATTAACATCGCTTCTATTGCAGGCATTACTGCCGTTACCGGTTGGGCCGCCTATGCCGCCACCAAAGCGGCTGTGATCGCTTTGTCTGAAGTGCTGGCAGAAGATGTACGCACCTTTGGTATTCATGTAACCGCCGTAGCACCCGGTGCATTCAGGACCAGCTTCCTGTCACCGGGATCGCTGAACCTGACCCAACACCCTATTGACGCCTACCAGGAAGTAAGGGCCTCCCATGCGAAGTTCCTGCAGATGGATGGGCAGCAGGCCGGCGACCCTGAAAAAGCCGCCGCAGCCATGATCCGCATTACGGAAAGTGCACAACCACCCGTGCTCCTGCTGCTCGGCGGCGATGCCTATCAGCGCGCCCAGACAAAACTGGAAAAGCTGCACCAGGATTATAAGGAATGGGAAAAAATCAGCAATTCAACGGGATTCTGATTTGTTTGAATGTTTAAGGGTTTGAGTGTTTGAAACGTTCGCGACTACTTCGTAACGCTATTCAAACACTCAAACCCTTAAACTTTTAAACTATTTATTCCTTACGCTTTACAGCAGTAACACATCTATCCTGTGCGCCTGTACCGCCTGCGCCTGCTTTGACCAGGAAAAAACTGTAAAATACCCATCCTGCGAGGCCACCAGGGCCAGGGAATCACGCTGATCATGAACAAACTGGGCGGCCGACAAGTGCCGGGTGCCCCCAACACTGGAAGGATGTACCGATACAGGATGCCCACCGATGACCGGCTCTATGAAATGCATCTTTTCTACCGGCGTAGAATCATTAGCACGTGCTATTTTAGCTCCAAAGGTCAGCAGCTCATGGCGGTCATTGATCACCGTAGCGCCATCTACTGCCGTGAGGCCGGTAATATTTTCCACCTCCCTTCTCAGGGCATTCTGCCAGTAAATATCGCTGGCGGTGCCCCCGTCCTGGCGCACGAGGTCTGACACGCCTGAAAACGCAGGAGATACCGGGTATTGCAGCGGATGAATAATAGACGCTTTCCAGTGATCATGGCAAGAAGGCGTAACGAGCAATATACCGCCCCGTCCATGTGCCCGCATAGACACTGCGATCTGTATCAGCACATTCACGGGATCATTCCAGAGGGCCGAAGAGCTCAGGCCCAAAAGAGAAGTAAGAATAGCCGGACTATCAGGCGCCAAGCCGCTGTTTTCATCTACTACTTTGATCTGGTCGCCGCGTAGCACTGCCACGTTGGTGAACTTGCCGAGGCCGATAATACGGCGCTGCTTTACTACCAGCAATGCAGGCTCTGACACATCCAGCACAAAACAGTAATTCGGCAGCTTAATGGTGGTGCCCCAGATATAAAGCTCGGAACCTTCATACCATACGCCCACATGCACCCCTGCACGTTCCACTCCAGGCGCCAGTTTACTCAACACCTTTACCGTGAGCGGCATACGCTTCTCGAACAATAATGGTTTCCCGGCCTGGGTAGGTTTCAGGAAAGCCAGTGATATCTTGGTGGAGTTACCTTCTTCTTTACGAAGGCTGGCCCAGAAGGCCACATCGATCATTTTTTCAACGATCCCTGCATCCGGCGCGCAGGCCAGGTCTACTTCCCCGTTCTCTTTAGCAAGCGCCAGATGTTTGAAGAAATGCGTTTCTATAATTTCAGCCACCTTACTGGCAGCCTGATAAGTTGTTTCGTGAACCAATTCCATACGAATGCTATTATACCCTTTTCAATTCAGTCTTACATCGCAAAGTTAACTATTTTTATCGCGCCATGAGGGCAGCGCCGGGCTGCGTCATGGAATTGTAAGGACCATTGCCAGCGTCCATTTCCGGACATTACTTGTTCACATGCGTACAGCATTGGGAAGGGCGCCGTACAATAAATGCAGGCCTGTTGCGGAGCCTATAAAGTGGCAACTTTCTTGCTTGGCCAGACAAGGGAAATTTCCGTGAATAATCAAAAACACCACCATGTTCAGGAACTACTGCAAAATAGCTGTTCGTAACCTGCTTAAATACAAAACCTTTTTCGTGATCAACATCTCCGGCCTGGCGCTTGGCATGGCCGTAGCCCTGTTGATAGGGCTCTGGATATGGGATGAGCTGTCTTATGATAAGAACTTTCAGCATTATGAACAGGTAGCTGAGGTATGGCAACGCCGCAGCGGTAGTGGAGAAACTGTGGCTTTTGCAGGTGTGCCCATTCCTCTCGCAGCAGCCTTACGGCAGGCTTACCCTGGTGATTTCAAAGAAGTAGTGAACGTGGCTATGAGCGGATGTATGCTTTCCAACGGAGACCGGATATTTAACGTGAATGGCGGGGCGGCGGAGGCCGGAGTACCTGAACTGCTGGCGCTGAAAATGTTACAGGGCAACAGGGCCGCGCTGAAAGATCCCGGCTCGATACTCCTGGACGGCACCACAGCGAAAAAGCTATTCGGCGATACAGACCCAATGGGACAGACCGTCAAAATAAATAATATCATGACCCTGAAAGTGGCCGGGGTATATGAAGACTTCCCTGTTAACTGCAGCTACAGTAATATCAGGTATATCATGCCATGGGATTTTTATGTAAACTCATGGGATTGGATACGGGCCATAAAAGACAGCTGGGAGAACAGCAGTTGTGGGTTGCTGGTACAATTAGCCGAAAATGCGGATGCCGCTAAAGTGTCTCAAAAGATAACAGACCTGCTGAATAAAAGAATCCCTCACAGGGATGATGTGAAAACCGCACTGTTTCTGCACCCCATGCGCAAATGGCACCTGTACTCCGAATTTAAGGATGGTATCAACACCGGGGGATTGATCACTTACGTGTGGCTCTTTGGCATTGTAGGTTTCTTTGTGCTGCTGCTGGCCTGTATTAATTTTATGAACCTGAGCACCGCCCGTTCTGAAAAACGCGCCAGGGAAGTAGGTATCCGCAAAGCAATCGGTTCGGAACGCATACAACTGGTCGGCCAGTTCTACTTTGAATCTGTACTGCTGGCATTATTTGCACTGGTGCTGTCCGTAGTATTCGTGCAATTGGCCCTGCCCTGGTTTAACAACGTATCCGGCAAGCAGATAACAGCGCCCTGGTTCAACCCTGTATACTGGTTCATCATCATTGGTTTTAGCCTCCTGACCGGCCTGATTGCCGGCAGCTATCCTGCCATATACCTCTCCTCTTTCCAGCCCATAAAAGTGCTGAAAGGCACTTTCCGTGCAGGGCGTTTGGCGACGATCCCCCGCAAGGTGCTGGTAGTGGTGCAGTTTACTGTTTCCGTATTACTGATCACCGGCACCGTGATCGTTTTCAAACAGATCCAGTATGCAAAAGAGCGGCCTGTTGGCTATGACCGCAATGGCCTCTTATCCATCCGTGAAACAACACCGGAGATCTACAAGAACTATCAGGTTATCCGGAACACGCTTTTAAGCACCGGCACTATTGTGGATATGGCCGAATCGCAATGCCCCGTAACAGACATATGGTCTGGCGGCGGCGGCTTTGAATGGCCGGGAAAGCCAGCAGGCATGAAGGATCTTTTTGCCACCATCGAAGTAAGACATGAATATGGTAAGGCACTGGGCTGGCAGTTTGTGGCCGGCCGCGATTTCTCCAGGGCTTACCGCACAGATTCCAGCGCCATTGTACTGAACGAAACCGCTGTGAAATATATGGGATTGAAAGACCCTGTAGGACAGGTCGTCCGTCGTAACGGTGAAACCTATACGGTAATCGGCGTTATCAAAGATATGATCATGGCCTCTCCTTACCTGGCAGTGCCTCCCACCGTTTACAGTATCCTGCACGTAGGCGGAAACTTTATCAATATTAAAGTAAATCCCGGGATGAGCATGAGCAAAGCATTGCCGCAGATCGAAGCCGTCTTTAAAAAATATAACCCGGCCGCTCCCTTTGAATATACCTTTACCAGCCAGGAGTACGACCGGAAGTTCGGTGACGAAGAACGCATCGGAAAACTTTCTGCCGTATTTGCCTGCCTGGCTATACTCATCAGCTGCCTGGGCCTCTTTGGCCTTGCCTCTTTTATGGCGGAACAGCGCACCAAAGAGATCGGGATCCGCAAAGTAATGGGGGCATCGGTATTTAACCTGTGGCGCATGCTGTCCAAAGATTTTGTAATACTGGTAGCCTTATCCTGCTGCATTGCCCTGCCCTTTGCCTGGTATTTCCTGCAGCAATGGCTCAATAAATTTGAATACCGTACATCCATTTCCGTGGGTATCTTTGTCAGCGTTGTAGCCGGCGCCATGTTCGTTGCATTATCAACCGTTAGTTATCAGGCAGTTAAAACAGCACTGGCCAACCCGGTGAAAAGTCTGCGGGCGGAATAAGCAAAATGTGAATATCATTAGTTATTCACACCCTCAGGAATATAAAATAATTTCTATATGTTTACAGCCGGTTAATCCCTGAAGAAGTTATTTTATCATTCCTATGCCGACTACATCATTTGGCCTTAAAAATGCTCAGTTACTGACATTCAATGTAATTGGGCTTGTAGCCCTGCCATGTTTCTTTTCCGGTGATACCGGCGTTGCGCGCAGCACACGCCAGCTACCGGCGCTCATCAGTCACGAACTGCCCGCCTGGCAGGATCCGAAAGATGACACCATCAGTATCTCTATTGTAGGCGATATGATGGTAGGCTCCAGCTATCCTTCACGCGCTATGCTGCCGCCCGAACAGGAAGGCAGTATCCTGCAGCATGCCCTACCCTATCTGCAGCAAACCGATCTTCGTATAGGCAATCTCGAGAGCGTGGTGTCAGACAGTGTGCCCGTTTATAAAAAGTGCGGCGTTACACAATGCTACGCTTTCTGCACACCGCTTAAATATGCGCAGTGGTACAAGGATGCGGGCTTTGAATACCTCAATCTTTCCAACAATCACTCCTTTGATTTTGGTCCCAAAGGCGTGCAGCATACCCTGGATTTTCTGAGCAGGAACAATATCCGCACCAGCGGTGTACAGCAACATCCTACAGACACACTAACCGTGAAGGGCACACGCATTGGATTCGTTTCTTTTGCACCGCATAACAATTGCCTTAACCTGAACGATGATTCGCTTGTACAGGCCCATGTTACACAACTGCGGCCATTCTGCGATGTACTGGTCGTTTTCTTTCATGGCGGCGCAGAAGGATATTCCCGCACGCGCACCCCTAAAGCGAAAGAGTTCTTTTACGGACAGGACCGCGGTAATGTGGTACGTTTTGCGCATCTTTGTGTAGACGCCGGCGCCGATATGGTGATAGGTTCCGGGCCCCATGTGGTGAGAGGCATGGAACTGTATAAAGAAAAGCTGATCGCCTACAGCTTAGGGAACTTCGCCACCTATAGCCTTTTCAACCTGAAGCATCCTTATAACCTTGCGCCGCTGCTGCAGGTAAAGATCACCAGCAGAGGCCAGTTAGTAGAACATAAAGTAGTTTCCTTCCTCCAGTACGGAGAAGGCGTACCCAGGCCCGATTCCACCATGAGCGCATTTAAGCTCATGCGCACCTTATCGCAGCAGGATTTCGGATATAAAATGGATACGCTGACGAGTGGTTATGTGGATGCAAATTAGCGGAGCACATTTGTAACCTAATATCCATAATTTATGAAAACCAGATCTTTCTTTTCCCTCGTCTGGGTACTTTGTACCCGCATGGCCTTTCTCCTTGCATGCACCATTATGCTTAAAAGCAAAGTACAGGCCCAGTCTCCCGTTCCCTTCACGTTATCCAACAATTCAGCGTATGCTGATAATAACGTGTATGTAGCAGTTGTAGGTATCATTGGTGACAACCATGTATGGATCGATCCAAAAACCGGTACCGTCAACCTGATGAGCGTAGCAAACAACACCGTGCCCGGACCGGTGATCAATGGCAACCAGGGCCCCGGCGGTAACGGCAAATATGCCAACTGCTTTGCCCGGCTGAGTGAGATACCGAATAAGACGATCAGTATTCCAGGCATTAAAGGATGCCGTATGCTGATCTCTTTCAACTCGCAGCTCTTCCTTTACTTCTTCGGCGCATCCGGTGCGCCCAGTGGCTATGCGGCGCCTAACCTCGCCAATCCCACAGATCCCAACCAGGGCATCCGCTACGAAACCATTGAGCTGGCGAATGCACCTAACGGACTTTGGGCCAACACCACCCGCGTGGATGGTTACCAATATCCCATGGGACTGGAAGTATGGGGCAATGGCGGCTTCTATCAGAAGGTAGGCGAGTTCATACCACACAGCCAGATCCTTTCTTTATGGCAGTCTACCGCCCCGGCTGAATTTGCCGCCTGCTATGAAGCTGCCAATGGCATCATCAAGTTTCCGTCAAAGACCCCCGCATTCCAGCCTGGCGGCGCGCAGGCCAACTATTTCGGCGCCTACATTGATGCCATCTGGTCCAAATACCGGAACGGTACCCTTGTTTTTAACGCAGGTGATGCCGGCGTATTCAGCGGCCGTGTATCAGGAGATGTATTTACGTTTACCAGGAGCTCTGACGGCCAGGTGGGCACCATTTCACGGAAGCCTACCAATATAGAAGTGATGGAAGGTAGTGGTGTGATGGCCACCGGCAGTGATCTGGACAAGGTAGTACAAGCACAGGTGTGTGCCGCCATCAATCGTCATGCGATTGATCTGAACCTGGCCACCGGCGCTACACAGGATCTTGCCACTGCGTCCAAATACTACCAGACAGCTCCCTATAACTGGTATTGCAAATTCTGGCACCGTAGTGATATCAGCCTCCAGAGCCTGACTTATGCCTTTTGTTATGATGATGTATTTAACCATTCATCAACGATCAATAGTGCCTCAGCTATTCGGGCTACTGTTACCATCGGCGGTTTTGCAGGCGCTACGCCCAGCGGCCCTGTAACGGCTTATAAAGATTGCAATTATGCCGGTTATGCAGTAGGGCTCAGCCAGGGAACGTATACGCTCAGTCAGCTGAATGCATTGGGGATCCTTAACGATGATATTTCTTCCATCAAAATAAGTTCCGGCTATAAAGTGACGCTGTATAAGCACGATAATTTCGGCGGACCAACCCTTACGTTGACAGCAGATGATAATTGCCTGGTTGACAACAGCTGGAATGATTCAACAAGCTCACTGAAAGTAGAACCGAATTCCTCTTCTTTCTCTACTGTTATCCAGGCGGAAGCCTATAACTTTATGTCTGGTGTCGATGTGGAAACAACCACTGACGCAGGCGGCGGACAAAATGTAGGATGGATAGACGCCGGCGACTGGATGTCTTACCCGGTGACCATTCCGGCAACAGGCACTTATCGTATAGACTATCGCGTAGCCAGTCCTAATGCCAACACCTCGCTGCGGCTTGAAAAAGATGCAGGGGCAACACAACTGGGCAGCGTTGTTATACCGAATACCGGCGGATGGCAAAACTGGGCCACTGTTTCACATACGGTAAACCTGCCTGCAGGCAGCTATAACATCGGTCTTGCCACTACTACCGGCGGGTTTAACCTGAATTACCTGACCATTACGAGTGTTTCAACAGCAAGACTGGCTCAGGCAGCCGTAACACCTAAAGCAGATGAACCCAGCGTGCTGCTATCGCCCAACCCGGTTACGGAACAATTGCAGCTCCGTGGCTATGAAAAGGTGAACAGGATCAGCATCTATGATATTAACGGCCGCGGGGTTATGACCGTGAAGAAACCGGGAAATACCATTTCCGTATCTTCTCTCACGCCCGGCATGTATATCGTTGTTATACAACAGCAGGACGGCACTCAGAAAAAGGTTAAAATAATCAAACAATAAAAAAAGAGGGCGTATCAACAAACAACTGATACGCCCTCTTTACTTCTATTAAATAGTATTACTGCAAGGCCGGATTATTCTGCAGCTCTACGTCCGGGAGATCAAACAACAATTTTGCGGGCACCGGCTTACGTGCCGGACTAGGGATCAAAGCGGCTGCTGCGCTGATAATGCTGGCCACCCGGTTGGTACGCACCATGTCAAACCAACGTTTATCTTCTCCTATAAACTCATAGCCTCTTTCACGGAACACCAGATCATCAAATGCGGTTTGAGAAAGACCGGCAGGCAGATCGGATACCGGGCTGGGGGTACCGGTCGGCAAGCCATAAGCACGCCTTCTTACCTGGTTAATAGCCTCATAAGCGGCGGCAGTAGCGCCGTTCAGCTTATTCTCTGCTTCTGCATAGATCAACAGCACATCCGCAAAACGCCAGAAGTAAAAATCATTGCCGTTACCGGTATCTATTGGCGCATTGGGGTCTCTGTACTTGCCAAGGCGCATATCGTAAATGCCCGGCTCTACTTCCGCCTTTACTACTGCGCCATTGATCACATAAGACGTATACAGGCTGAACTGCTTGCGCAGGTCATTGTTATCCCAATCGCGGATCAGCGGCACCTGGGAGATGATACCTCCGAACTTGTTGCCGCTTACAGAATAACCGGCAGCCTTTGCCTTGGAATCGGCCCAGTAGGAAGCCATAAAAGCGCCACGGTCTACTACCTGGGAGAACTTCAGCGAGAACACGTCTTCCCGGTTGGTAGCTAAGGATGGTGAATATACAGTGGCCAGTGAAGGTTCCAGCTCATAGCCATAGGTGGCTTTCTTATCCAGCACTTCCTTGGCTTTGTCACGCGCCAGCTGGTATTCTCCACGGGTAAGATATACATCTGCCAGCGCTGTCTTTGCTGCGCCCTGTGTGGCCCGCCCGGCATTATCAGAGGGCACGGTCACCGGCAGGTTGGCTTCTGCAAACTGCAGGTCCTTGATGATCTGTGCATAGATCACCGGGATGTCAGACAAAGGCATGGCCACATCAGATACGTTCTGGATGGGTTTGAGCCGCATGGGCACTTTACCCCATACACGCACGGCAAGATAATAGCTTACCGCTCTCACAAAATAGGATTCTGCATAGGCCCGGTTTTTCAGGCTGGCGCTGATATTGGTATTGGCGTCCAGTTTGGCGATGAGCTGATTGGCCCGGCCAATGGCTTCGTATAAGGTGGTCCAGGATTGCGCAAGCGAGTTAGGTGTAGTGAGCAGGTTATTATAATTGCTCCAGTTGATCTGCGAGGGGCCGCCGTCTGCATACTCACTCATCAGCTCAAAGCCCAGTCCTACGGTAGATTCCCATAAACGTCCGCGACTGCGGGTCATGGGCTCATACACGCCTATAATCAGCTGCTGAAGGGTTACCGAATCGAGGTCGCCCAGTTCCAGGGTGGCCTTGGGTTTTTCTTCCAGCAGTTTTTTACATCCTGTTTCACTGCAGATGATCAGTGTGAGGATGGTGAATATCATTAAGATGTTGATCCTTTTCATAACAATGTGGTTAATGGCTTTAAAATGTTACACTGCATCCCAGGTTGTAAGTTTTGGCGGAAGGATAGGCGCCGAGGTCTACACCTTGCCGGCGGTCGTTCCCGTTGAAGGTGTTCACCTCCGGGTCATAGCCTGAGTAATTGGTGAAGGTGAGCAGGTTCTGTGCGCTTACATATACATTCAGGTTTTTGATCGCACGGCTTTTGCTCATGTTAAAGCTGTAGTCCAGCCGGATATTGCGGAGACGGAAATAAGAACCATCCTCCATAAAGCGGGAAGAACGGAGATGCGCATTGCCTGCGGCCTGGCTGGGCGTGGGGTAATACTCATTCACCACCTTCAGCTTGTTATACTGGTTAGCCACCGTAGGGAGGGTCAGATCAAACAAACCGGCATTATTGATCTTACCACCGCTTACACCGGCCCATACGGAAGTAAGGGTAAGGCGTTTGTAACGGATGGTGGGATTGATGCCGTAATAAAGATCCGGGTAGGGACTGCCGATGATTTGGTTATCCAGGGCATTGATGATGTCTCTTCCCTGGCTGTCCTTATCCCCGTTGAGATTCTCGTGGATAGGTACGCCGCTCTTATCCAGGCCCAGGAATACAGGGCCAAAGAAGGCAGACAAAGGCTGGCCCGGCCGGATAATGCTGTTAGCCCCGGATGCATCGTTACCCCCTGCAATAGTGGGAATGTCCTTACCATCTTTTGTCTTTGTCACCTTATTCTTGTTCTGTGAAAGGTTCACATCCACCGCCAGGGTCCAGTCGCTGGTGCTGATAATGCTGGCGCCCAGGCCGATCTCCCATCCTTTGTTCTGCACTTCTCCAACGTTATCGATCACCTGGCTGGGGCCAGAGCCAATACCGGCGCCTACGCCTGCAGAAGGCGGCAATTGTACCAGTGCCAGCAGATCGCTGGTGGTCTTGACATAATAGTCAAAGGTGATGCGCAGCCTTTCCTGGATAATGCCGGCGTCAAAGCCAATATTCGTTTGCGTGGTGGTTTCCCATTTCAGGTTAGGATTGGGGAATGAGGGGCCTAAGCCTACTGCCAGGCCGGTACCGGCCCCCTGGCCGGTGTTCACCGTCAGGCCCAGCGGCAATGACTGGTAAGGCTTGATGGCGGGGTTACCTGCTTGTCCCCAGCTGGCGCGCAACTTCAAATTAGACAGCCAGGCGCTGCTTTTCAGGAAGGGCTCTTCAGATATACGCCAACCGGCAGACACAGAAGGGAACACGCCATATTTGTTATTCTCTGCGAATACGGAAGCGCCATCGCGGCGTACGCTGGCGGCCAGCAGGTAGCGGTCTTTATAGTTAAAACGTACACGGCCAAACGCAGAGACGATGGTGTTCTCTGTAACATTGGTCAATGGTTTGCTTACAGAGGTGGCAGAGCTGAAGTTATAATTCTTCAGCGCATCATTCCCGAAGCCGGAGGCGGCCAGGTCTAAGCTGTTATAACGTTCACGCTGGAAAGAAACACCGCCGATGGCTTCGATATAGGTTGCTTCGCTGAAGTTGTAACGGTATTCCAGGAAGTCTTCTGCCAGTACGGAAGTCTTATCATACTCTCCCAGTTCTGCGGAGCCGATATTATTACCCAGCCTGGGCAGGATGCGGGGAAAGTACAGATCGCGGCGGATCTGGTAAAAATCGCCTGCCAGGCGGGTGGTATTGGTCAGCCCTTTGAACAGCTGCGCCCTCACATCGATAGCGCCTTGTACGCGGGTAGTAGTATTGCGGTCAAGCACCTCATCAGCCATGGCCACCGGGTTCTCGGCATCGATGCCATTGAAGCTGAAAGGCGTCACATCGGTATAGGTACCGTCTGGATTCTTCACGCCTACTGTGGTAACAGCGCGCATGATAGAGCCGATACCTGACTTACCGAAGTTACGGGTGTTATCGCCCACGGATGGGGAGAAACCATTCTGTATAGCCCGGGAAGCGGTAAGATGGGTATGTACGCTCACAAAATCATTTACCTTATTATCCAGGTTCATACGCACTGCAGCACGTTTATAACCGGAGTTCTTTACGATACCCTGCTGGTCGGTATAGCCGCCGGAGATAAAATAACGGCTGCGTTCTGTGCCGCCTGATACATTGAGACTGGTATTGGAAAGCACGCCGGTCTGGAACACTTCATCCTGCCAGTCAGTACTAATGGTCGGTGTAAAGTTGGCCAGGTCGGCGGGCATTGGCAGGTTGGAATTAGCGTAATATCTTTTGGCAAAGTCCACATATTCTGTGCTGTTCATCAGCTCCAGTTTTTTGCGAAGCTGCTGAAAGCCCAGGGACGTTTCGAGCGTTACACGGGGAGGCCCGGCCTTACCTGTTTTAGTAGTGACCATCACCACGCCGTTGGCGCCCCTGGAACCATAGATCGCGGTGGCGGCGGCGTCTTTTAATATCTCGATAGATTCGATATCGGAAGGGTTGATCGTTGCCAGGCCATTAGCGCCTCTTACATCATCATTGAACTGCGGCAGACCGTCTATTACATACAGGGGCTCGTTGCCGCCTGCTATGGAAGACACGCCCCGCACACGAATGCTGATACCGGCGCCGGGCTGTCCGGATGTCTGCTGCACCTGCACGCCGGCCATACGTCCCTGTACGGCCTGTTCAATGCTGACTACCGGCATTTCCTGCAGCTTTTCTGCCCGCAGGGAAGACACGGAACCGGTAAGATCTGTTTTGCGCTGGGTACCATAACCTACCACGACAACTTCGTTCAGGCCGGCCTGGTTATCCTGCAATGCGATATTGATGGTTGACTGTCCGTTCAGGGCTTTTTCCTGGGTGGCAAAGCCTACGGCCGAAAAGAGCAGTACGGCATTGGAAGGAACATTGGGCAGTGAGAACCTGCCGTTGGCATCTGTGGTGGTTCCTCCGGAACCGCCTTTAACCCTCACGGTTACGCCAGGTACAGGCTTCTGTTCTGTGGAAGAGGTAACGGTGCCGGAGACACCGGTTGACTGTGCAAAGGCGAATGTGCTGAGCAATAGCAGCCCGGCCATCAGCCATAACCTGGAGGCCAGGAATGGTAAATTGACAATCATAATGCGGAATTTTTTAGGTGAAATGAGCATCCCTTTAATGTTAATGGATAAAGTTTCAAATAACGTGTTGTGATCTGTTGTCCCTGTCTACTTGCAATCGGTTGCACATATAGACATAAATAGTCGCTGCAGTTGTTCTGTTGGTGTTAGTTCATTGGTTTAAAATGATTTGTTTGGTTTTAGTTAAAGTATTTCGTTTTTGGAAATGGCTTTATGCTAATCACGCAATCGTTTGCATAACAGAAGCAAAAAAAAGCGCCGGTAAAGTGCCTAAATTTCTGATCTTAAATGGTTTGTCTGGTTTTGCTAAAGTGTTGATCTTGGCTGATGTGCTGAAGGAATTTTAGCATTGTTCACCCCTGCTGCTTCTTTGTTAAAGATATAAAATATAACGGTGAATCCAAATTCAGGTGAAAGATTAGTTTAAGATTTGGTAATCGTTCCTTGTTTGATCATACAAGCTAATATCACTAAATTCGATCCTTCACCTTAAACCATTAACCCATGAGAAAAACCCTCATTTTCAGTGTACTGTCGCTGCTGTTTGTTACACAGATCTATGCTGCAACACCTGCCAATGAAATACCCGCTAAGGTTGCAGAACAAAACAATGTCACCACTGCCTACAATGTACGTATCAAGCTGGTACGCACCGATGGCAGCCCCGTTACCGGCAGCATCGGCTTGCGCGGATGCTGGGCCCGTAATGAACAAAGCGGCGTGGTGTATGAGCCTACCGACCGCGAAGGCTATGAGTTTGAAGGATTGCCCGGCGGCACCTATACCTTCGGCGCTTATCCCGGCAACTGGGAAGGCGCAGTGCCCAAAACCGTGACGCTGGATCCCTCCCAGGTAGGCGCTGACGGCTTCATCGAAGTAACATTGGTGTACTGGGTAGAATAGTACTGTTGCCAATTCATTACACAGGGTCACCAGGAATGGTGACCCTTTTGTTTAGAACCTTTTTCTAAAACCAATTATTGCCCGGGTTTTGCCTCAGACAATGTCGTCAAGACGTTTATTGAGAAACGTTAATAGAAATCGTGCAATTGCGCTGATGATCAGTACATAACCTACCAATCCCAAAGTCAGAAAGGTATCGAGAGGCTCCCATCCATTTACCTCTCCCCTGTTTGCGATAAATACCAGTAACGTGCCGAGCAGCAGTAGTATAGATGTTATCATGTAATAGGTTTAAGGATAAATAGGATTTCCAAAAATCAATCAAAGAGATATTTCAATGCAATGGTTATTACCATTTGATATTCAATTCAGAACGCCTGTTCATTTTATATTCTTCTTCTTTACAGGGCACCCCATCCTTACAGCCATTCACCGGATTTTTCTCTCCTTTGTTGCTGTAATAAAGCTGCTGTGGATTGATGCCTTTACCTACCAGGTAATCTATCACCGCAAAGCAGCGTAAGGCCGACAGATCGGTGTTAAACTGATCAGAACCTCGGCTGTCTGCAAAGGATGCGATCACGATCTTCCAGTCCGGATGACGTTTTAATACGGCTGCTACCAGGTCCAGTGCCTTACGAGATTCTGTCAGCAGGATAGCGCTGTTATAATCATAGTAGAACTTCAGCTGCTCCAGCTGCCGTTTGTCTTCTTCCTCTTCTGCGGTATGGGTGCGGGGAACAGGAGCTGGCTGACCAGGTACAGGTGTTACCGGTGGCCTGTTATCTGCTACCCCTGGTGGTGTTACGTGGTTAACACGATTGAAGTAATCCGGGTCTGCAAAGTAATAGATGTCGTCCCTGCCCATGCCGCCCGGCTTATTGGAAGCCAGGTAACCTTCATAGCCATTGCGGTTCAGGATCAGGCCAATGTCATCTGCACCGGAGTTAAAAGGCACTTTCATGTTCTCAGGTACTTCCCAGCTGGACTTCTCTCCTTTGATCCGGTAAATATCATAACCTCCCAAACCAGCGTAGCCTTTGCTGGAGAAGTACAGGATGCCTTCTTCATTCACGGTAGGGAAAGTTTCTGATGCCACCGTGTTGATCTTGTCGCCGCAGTTCACCGGCGTACCCCAACTACCATCTGCCTGCTTCTCACAGTACCAGAGGTCTGTCTGGCCAAAGCCTCCCGGGCGGTCAGATACGAAGTAAAGAATACTACCGGTGGTGTTCAGCACTGCGTGGCTGGATGAGTAGTTCGGTACATTGACCCCTGGCATCAGAACCAACTGGCTCCATTTACCATTGGTCTTTACAGACTGGTACACCTGTAATTGCCTTACTCCATTTACCGGACCTTTATTGGTGGTGGCAATACCTTTGCCCTGGATATTGATAGTGGCGTATAAAGTATCTTCGGTTTTGTTGAAGCTCACCGGGCCAATGTGATAGTCATAATCACCCAGCAAGGCAGGCGCCAGCTCTTCCAGGTACATATTGGCATTGCCGGTGCTGTATTGTTTGTAAACATAGGCTTTATAGAAAGGATCGTCGGTTCGTTTATCCGTTCTGGGATGCGGTTCATAGCCGCCGTTCAGTCCCAGGGTGCGGTAACCGGTTGACATCAGCAACAAGCCCTGGTTCATCGCTCCGCTTACCAGGTCTGATCCGGAAGTGTTCAGCTCTTTTAAGGGTTTGAGCTTTACCGGTGGTTCCTGTTTACTCCACACCACGGCGCTGTCGCAGCTTTGCAGGGCCACGGCTTTTAGCTTCAGGCTGTCTGCATTGGTAGTGGAGAACAAGGCATATTGCTGCCGGGCGGCATCATACTGTTCCAGCTGGCGCAGCGCTTCTCCATAGGCAAAGTAAGCCGATGCCGGGCGATCAGGGCGGGCAATGATCTGCTGGTAGGCATCTGCCGCTTCCTTAAAATACCCGATCTCCTGGTAACTACGGGCCATTCTCATCCACTGCTCTACCGGCAGCTTATCCTTTTTGCTGCGGGCCAGCCGGCCATACAGCGGACCTGCTACG
>Ga0102590_1003496_pt1 | contig 15477 bp, 15 predicted proteins | sample AraplaMF_Col_mMF_FD_76859 | JGI IMG/M metagenome (GOLD analysis project Ga0102590, IMG submission 76859) | Arabidopsis root microbial communities from the University of North Carolina, USA - plate scrape MF_Col_mMF | ecosystem: Host-associated > Plants > Roots > Endosphere | place: USA...
TGCGAGGCGAGGCGGACGTTCTGGCCGCGACGGCCGATCGCCAGCGAGAGCTGGTTGTTGGTGTCGGGCACCACGACCTCGATGCGCTCGCGGTCTTCGTCGATGACGACCTTGGAAACTTCCGCGGGCGCCAGCGCATTGACCACGAAGGTCGCGATGTCGGGCGACCAGGGAATGATGTCGATCTTCTCGCCCTGCAATTCGTTCACCACAGCCTGCACGCGCGAGCCGCGCATACCGACGCAGGCGCCGACCGGATCGACCGAGGAATCGCGGGAAATAACGCCGATTTTCGCGCGCGAGCCCGGATCGCGGGCGACCGCCTTGATCTCGACGATGCCGTCGTAAATCTCAGGCACTTCCTGCGCGAACAGCTTCGCCATGAATTGCGGATGAGTGCGGGAGAGGAAAATCTGCGGACCGCGGGTCTCGCGGCGGACGTCGAAGATGTAGGCGCGGACGCGGTCGCCGTTGCGGAACACTTCGCGTGGCAGCATCTCGTCGCGGCGGATGATGGCTTCACCACGGCCGAGATCGACGATTACGCTGCCATATTCGACGCGCTTGACGACTCCGTTGACGATGTCGCCGATGCGGTCCTTGAATTCCTGATATTGCCGGTCACGCTCGGCCTCGCGCACCTTCTGCACGATCACCTGCTTGGCTGACTGCGCGGCGATGCGGCCATATTCGAGCGGCGGCAGCGTGTCGGCAATGGTATCGCCGACCTGCGCGCCGGGATTGGCGCGTTGCGCGTCGACCAGCGAGATCTGGTTGGAATGGTTTTCGACCTTGTCGACCACCAGCATGTGGCGCGACAGCCGCAGTTCGCCCTTTTTCGGGTCGATCTCGGCGTGAACGTCAGTCTCGCTGCCATAACGGGCCCGCGCCGCCTTGGCGATGGCATCCTCCATCGCCGCGATGACGATGCCGCGGTCGATCGATTTCTCGCGAGCGACGGCGTCGGCGATCTGGAGCAATTCAAGTCTGTTGGCGCTGACTGCCATGGCTAGTCTCCTTCGTCAGGCTCGATCTCGCCGCGCCGCGCGCGTTCGGCGGCCAGGCGATGTTTCTTCGTGTTGGTCGGTGCCGGCTTCTTTTTCGGCTTGGTGTTCTTGGTGATTCTTGCGCTGATCTCGGCGTGCGGCGCCTGCGGCGGCGCGAGACCGAGATCGCGGCGCATCTGGCGCTCCTCGGCCTTGCCGCGGCGCATGGATTCGGCGATCAGCTCGTCGGTCAGCACCAGCCGGGCTTCGCCGATGTCTTCCATCCTCAGGAGAACGTCGGCATTGTCGGCTGCCTTGGCGTCGTCGCGATGCAGATGCACCCGGTCGCCTTCGACGGCACCGAGCGTGCCACGAAATCGCTTCCGGCCTTCATGGGCGACCGCCATTTCGACCTTCACCAGATGGCCGGAATAGCGCTCGAAATCGGAGCGGCGGACCAGCGGCCGGTCGATCCCCGGCGAGGAGATTTCCAGCCGATAGGCGCGATCGATGGGGTCGGCGACGTCGAGCACGGGCGACAGCGCCCGCGAGATTGCCTCGCAATCCTCGAGCTGCATCGAGCCGTCGGGCCGTTCGGCCATGATCTGCACGGTGCAGCCGGCCTCGCCGGAAATGCGGATCCGCACCAGGCGGTAGCCCATGCCCTCCAGCACCGGCGCCGCGACCGCAGATACCCGTGCCGCGACGCCCGGCTCGACCACGAGCCTCGGCTCGGCCAGCAATTCGGCATCGGTGGAACCCTTGGTCGGTTCGGTCATCTCAGGGATCAAGGCGCTCGATGGTCTCGATGGTTAAGGCTTGGTTAAAACGTCTGGGCCCGCTTCGGAACTGGGCCGCATCTTCCGCCAAAGCCGCGTTCAGGTAATAAAAAAGAGCGGGTCCTTTCGGGCCCACTCTCATTACGCGGATCGTATGAGAAGATGAATTGGCGCTGATATAGCCCTTTCCGGCCGCCCGGACAAGGCCCCTCGCAGGCGGATGCCGCCTTTTTGCGCGCGCGACGACACCCCCCGGGGAGCAACGCTTCCTTCATGAAGCAGGCCTAAATTTCAAGCTTGTGGGGCGGCTTGAGCTATGGCGCGCCCACGGCGTGCCAGATTTCGAGTTGCGTTTCATGACCGTTGCCACGTCGCTCATTCCCGGACTGGACGATATCGTCAAACGCGGCGATCCCCGGCGTCGTGGCGAGATCGCGAGCGCCATTGCCGCGCTGTTTTTCCAGGATCCCTCAAAACTCCGTCCCGAGCTCGTCGATCTCTTCGACGATCTCCTGATCGATCTCGTCCCGCATGCGGAGCTTGCCGCGCGCGTCGATCTCGCCGAGCGCTTCTCGCGGGTGGACAATGCGCCGCGTCATCTGGTCGGCCAGCTCGCTCGTGAGAACGAGATCATGGTGGCAGGTCCGGTGCTGCGCCGCTCGCCCGTGCTCGATGAGGCCGCACTCATCGAGATTGCCCGGCTGAAGGGTCAGGGTCATCTGCTGGCAATGACGGAGCGGCCGACCCTGTCGACGCAAATTACCGACGTGCTGGTCGAGCGCGGCGATCGCGACGTGGTACGCCGCGCCGCCAGCAATGCCGGTGCGCATTTCTCGCCCGGCGGCTATTCGGAGCTGATCAAGCGCGCGAGCCAGGATGGCGTGCTGACGCTCAAGATCGGCCAGCGCGCGGATCTCTCGGGCGAAAACCTCGAGGAGCTTCTGAACGGCACGCTCGACGTCATCAGGCGTCGTCTCTCCAGCGTGGTCAATCCGACCCGTCAGGCCGAGATCAAGCGCGCCATGGCCGCGATCGAGGAGGCCGCGCTGCCGCCCGGGCCGCGGCGCGATTTCTCGGCCGCGCAGCGCACGGTGCTCGGCCTGCATCGCGACGGCCATCTCGGCGAGAGTGCGCTGCTCGGCTTCGCCAAGGCGCACAAATACGAGGAGTCAGTCGCCTCGCTCTCGGCGATGTCCGGCGTCAGGCTCGCGATCCTCGACCGCCTGGTCGCGGGCGATCGCTACGACCCGATCCTGGTCCTCGGCCGGGTCCTGAATCTCGGCTGGCCCACGGTGCGCGCGTTGATCCTGATGTGGTACGGGCCGCATCGTATGCCTGCCGAGGCCGATCTCGAAACGGCGCGAATGAACTTCACTCGCCTGATGCCGACGACCGCCGAGCGCGTCGTGAATTTCTGGCGCAACCGGCGCGCGATCTGAGATTTTCTTGCTGGTCATTCCGGGGCGATGCGAAGCATCGAACCCGGAATCTCGAGGTTCTCAGGTGCGCAATTGCGCACCATAGTTCGCGCTTTGCGCGCGCCCCGGAACGACAGTCAAATCCGCCTGAAGCGTAGATAGGCCGCTTTGCGGCCCTCGCGTGCGGCTTTTCGTCCATAGCGCGTCATGGTGTAGCCGGCCCAGGGCTTTCGGAAATCATCGGCGCGTTCCGCGAGCCACTGGAAATCCGGTGCGCGCGCGAGATGCGACAACGTCCAGGCGCAGTAATCGTCGATATCGCAGACGAAGCGGAATTCACCGCCCGCCTTCAGCACGCGCGCCATCGCGGCGATCGTGCGGTCCTGAACAAAGCGCCGCTTCCAGTGCCGCCGTTTCGGCCATGGATCGGGATGGATCAGATCGATCCGCGACAGCGAGGTGTCAGGCAGCCAGGCGAGCAGCTCTGCGGCATCGCCGGCGAACAGACGGATGTTGCCGATGTTGGCGGCCTCGATCTGCGCCAGGATCTTGGCCATGCCGTTGACGTAGGGCTCGCAGCCGATGAAGCCGGTCGTCGGAAAGTTCTGCGCTTCCGCCGCAAGATGCTCGCCGCCGCCGAAACCGATCTCGAGGCGCAAATCTTCGGCGGCGGGACTGAAGATATCAGCGGCGTTCGCCGGCCGCTCCGTCGTGATGTCGAGCGCCAGATGCGGCAGCAGATGATCGACCAGTTCGGCCTGATGCTGCCTGAGCCTGTGGCCCTTGCGCCGTCCAAAGAAGGCGCGCTCGCTCTCGCTGCGATCAGGGTCTGATTTGCGTTCGCTCATCGCAGCGTCTGGTACAGCCGATAGAGCAGCCGCGCACGGGGCTCGAGCGAGGAGACGTAGAGCTGCTCATAATGCGTGTGCGCGCCCTTGCCGTCGACGCCGAGCCCGTCGAGCGTGCCGGTGTGCGGCGCCGTGAAATTGCCGTCCGAGCCGCCGCCGGTGTGGGTGTCGATCAGCTCGAAGCCGATTTCCGCGGCGAGCGTCTTCGCATGCTCGAACAGCGATGCGCCTGCATTGCCCTTTTCATAGGGCGGACGATTGAGCTCGCCGGTTACGGTCACGGTCACACCGTCCGTCTTCGATGTCAGCCCGAGGATCTTGCCGACGAACTCTTCCGCATCGTCGAAACCAGGCACGCGCAGATCGACTTCGGCATAGGCCTCTTCCGGCGTGACGTTGGGGCGCGTGCCGCCGCGCACCACGCCGACATTGACGGTGACGCCGCGCTTCAGGTCGTTCATCGCCTCCAGCGTCTGGATGACATTGGCGAGCTCGCGGATGGCGCTGCGGCCGTCTTCGGGCCGCGAGCCGGCATGCGCGGGCACGCCTTTGATGAAGACCTCGAAGCGTCCGACGCCCTTGCGCCCGGTGACGATCTTGCCGCCGTCGCGCGCCGGTTCCGTCACCAGCACGTATTTGGCCTTGCGACCCTCGGTCTCAATCAGCGCACGCGAAGTCGGGCTGCCGATCTCCTCGTCGGAGGTGAACAGGTGGGTGATGCCGAGCGGCGGGCGATCGGAGGCGGCGCAGAGTTCGCGAAAGGCGTGATAGGCGATGTAGGCACCGCCTTTCATGTCGTAGATGCCGGGACCGAACGCGCTATCGCCCTCGACCTTGAACGGCAGGCGCGCGATGAAGCCCAGGGGGTGAACGGTATCGAGATGACTGAGCACCAAGATACCGGGCCGGTCCTGGCCCCAGGTCGAACGCACCACGAGATGATCGCCACAGCCATCGACGCCGGCGACACGTTCGAGCGTGACGGGCAGATCACGATAATGATCGGCAACCATCGAGGTCAGCTTGTTGACCTGCTCGGGCATTTCCGTCGGCGTCTCGACCTCCACCCAGCGGCGGATACCGGCGAGGATAGTTTGGGAATCGAACGAATTGGAGCTCGCCATGAACGTATCTGTGCCTTCGAATCGCATCACTTAAGCGGAGGCAGCATAAGGCGCGGTCCGCAAATGACGACATAAGCCAGATTTGGCGCAGTCTCAAATCGGAATGAAGCGTCGCGTCAGCGCTTGTCCGGGCCTTCGCGGGCGGCGATCTGCTCGACGAGATCGACGATCGAACGACGCAGCTTCGAATCAGTGATTCTCGTGAACGCCCTGGTCAGCGCCAGTCCTTCGGAGGTCGCGAGAAAATCGGAGACATAGGAGGGCGAAGCACCTTCGGCGAAGCCTTCGGGGCCGGGCACGCCACTCGGTCCGCCTTCGAACAGGAACGACACCGGCACCTGGAGAATCTCGGCAATTTGCTGGATTCGGCTCGCGCCGACCCGGTTCGTGCCTTTCTCGTACTTCTGAATCTGCTGGAATGTCAGGCCCAAAGCTTCGCCGAGCTTTTCCTGACTCATGCCCAACATGATGCGGCGCATGCGCACGCGACTGCCGACATATTTGTCAACAGGGTTGGGCGCTTTCGACATTTCCTCAGCCCTCCAAACATCACCCTCGGCGCAATCGAAAACATTGCCTCAGGTGCCAGCGACGCCAAACTTCACTCTGATTGGGGAAACATTGCGGAGAAATTTAGCAATGCACCGCTGTCTTGCGCAGCCCGTGCAGAATGGGGAGGCCACATGCAGTCTGTCAACCGTGGGACTGCGGTTGTCAAAGGTTTCCGGCCGCCTTGCCTGAAATCGCTACTAGCGCGATCAGGGGTGCCGTTTGGCAACACGGCGGCGCATCGCCAAAATCACGGCCAACGCAACGAGCATGGCCGCGGGGATGTCGCCGACCTTTGCATAGATCGTGGGCGGAATTGCGGTGGGCAGGCCCGCGTCCAAGATGCCTTCGATTCCGAGACCGAGGCTGGCCACCGTGCGTCCCATGGGATCAATCACCGCCGAGATGCCGGTATTGGCAGAGCGGACCAGCGGCAATCCGAGCTCGACGGCGCGCATCCGCGCTTGCTCTAGATGCTGATAGGGGCCAGTCGAGATGCCGAACCAGCCGTCATTGGTGAGGTTCACCATCCAACCCGGGCGCTCGTCGCGCGTCCCAACCTCGCCGGGAAAGATCGCCTCGTAGCAGATCAGCGGCAGCGCGGATGGCGCACCCGGCACCGGCAGCACGTGTCGCACCGTGCCGGGAATGAAGCCGCCGCGGACTCGCGTCAGCTGCTCGAAGCCGAGCTTCTCCATTATCTCCTGGAACGGGAGATATTCTCCGAACGGAACCAGGTGCAGCTTGTCGTAGACCGCGAGTACGCTGCCGTCATGGTCGATCACGTAGATCGAATTGTAGGCGCGCGTGATCGGTCTGCCGGCCGGTAAATCGGGGGCGCGGACCGATCCGGTGATCAGCACCGTGCCCTTGGGCAGCAGCTCGGCGATCGCGGCCATCGCATCGGCTTCGCGGGTCAGGAAAAATGGAAAGGCGGATTCCGGCCAGATCAGGATGGTGGCATCGCGCACGCCGGTCGATTGCGGTCCGGAGGCGCGGTCCGACAGCGCCAGATATTTCTTCATCACCTCCGCCTTGGCGGAGTAGTTGAACTTGGCATCCTGCTGCAGATCCGGCTGCATCAGGCGCAGCTTGGTGCCCGCGACCATCGAGGTCGGATGCAGCGACATCCGGATGGCACCGAAGATTCCCATGACGACCAACAGCGCAATCGCCGCAGCCGGCACACGCCACGCCAGGTTGCGATCGCGCGTGCGGTCGATCAGCACCGCCGGACTCGCGAAGATCGCAACGGTGAGGAAGGTCATGCCCCATTGGCCGATCAGCGAGGCCGTCTGCGCCAGCGCCAGCGGCTCCGACAGTGCATAGCCGAACGCATTCCAGGGAAAGCCGGTGAGCACGTGCCCGCGCAACCATTCACCGATCGTGAGGCTCGCGGCGAGCGCGAGAACGCGGGCGGCATCCTTGGTCCAGAGCAAACGGGCCAGCGCGAAACCGATCGCCGTGAAAATCGAGAGATAGGCTGGCAGCCCCAGCACGGCGAAGGGTGTCAGCCAGGCGAACACATCGGCGTCGACGAAGAAGGCGTAGCCGATCCAGTAGAGGCCGGGGACGAAATAGCCGAGCCCGAACCAGTAGCCCGTCAGCGCTGCGGCGGGGACACCGCCATACCGTCCGGCACCGGCGCCGTCGATCAGCCAGACCATCATGGGAAAGGTGATGAACAGCACGGGAAAGATGTTGAACGGTGCCAGTGCCAGCACCGACAGGGCGCCGCATGCCATCGCCAGCAGCGCGCGCTTCCATCCCCAGGTCAGGATGACGGCAAGCGCAATCTGTCGAAATCGCTGGACGACGCTCACTGCGGGCCAGTCCCGTCGGCCGGCGGCGGGGTCGGCGTGTCGCCGGTCGGCGGCTGACCGCTCTCGGACGCGGCCTCGCGGCGGCTTCTCTCGCGTTGGGTGCGCGGCGTGGGCCGTTCCTTCCGGGTCGAGATGCGCAGCCGTTTGACGCGGCGCGGATCGGCGTCGAGCACTTCAACCTCGTAAGTGCCGGGGCCCGAGATCACCTCGCCGCGCACCGGCAAACGGCCGACGAAGCTGACGAGATAACCGCCCAGCGTCTCCACCTCCTCGCCGGCCTCGCCGGTGACGAAGTCTTCGCCGATCACGGTGCGGACGTCGTCGAGACTGGCGCGGGCGTCCGCAATGAAGGCGTTGTCGGGCAGCCGCACGATCGAGGGTGGCTCGTCGCTGTCATGCTCGTCGTCGATCTCGCCGACGATCTGCTCGACGATATCCTCGAGCGAAACCAGCCCGTCGCTGCCGCCATATTCGTCGACGACCAGCGCCAGGTGGATGCGGGTGGCCTGCATCTGCGCCAGCAGGTCGATCGCGCGCATCGACGGCGGCACGTAGAGCAGCTTGCGGATGATGCGCGCGTCCTGCAGCGGCAGCGCAAGGTCCACTGCCTTCAAATCGAGCCCGGCCGGCAGCGGCTTCTTGCGCTTGGTCTTGGTGGCCTCCGAGACGCGCGCGCGCACGGTCATGAAGGCGAGCAGGTCGCGGATGTGGACGATGCCGACGGGATCGTCGAGCGTCTCGTTGTAGACGACGAGGCGCGAATGGCCGGCGCTCTCGAAACGGTCCATCAATTCGCCGAGCGGGATGTCGCGCTTCACCGCGATGATATCGGCGCGATGCACCATGACGTCGGCGATGCGACGCTCGTGCAGGCCGAGAATGTTGCGCAGCATGGTGCGCTCGACCGCGGAGAAGCCGGTGTCGTCGGGCGTCGTCGCATTGAGCACGACCTGGAGATCGTCGCGCACCGATCCCGCCTTCCAGCCGAATAGCGTGCGGATCGCGCGCAGCAGCCAGCCCTCCGCCGTCGGGCGCAGGGCTTCGCCCGGCGTCACAACGGCTGGCAGATTGGCCGTGTTGCGCGGATTGTCGTGAATAGGGTCTGAATCCGGCATCTCAGTGCGTCCCCGCGCGGTCTGCATAGGGATCGGGGATGCCGAGGTGAGCCAGGATCTCGGTTTCGAGTGCTTCCATCTCTTCCGCGTCGTCGTCGTTCTCGTGATCGTAGCCGATCAGGTGCAGGAAACCATGCACGGCGAGATGACTCAAATGATGATCGAACGGCTTGTGTTCCTCGTCCGCCTCGCGCCGCATGGTCTCAAAGGCGATCGCGATGTCGCCGAGCATGCGTGGCGCATCCCCCGGCTTCCTCGCGCCCTCCGGTTGGAGCGCGGGAAACGACAGCACGTTGGTCGGCTTGTCCATGCCGCGCCAGTTGCTGTTGAGCGTGCGGATGCCGGCGTCATCGGTCAGCATCACGGCCACTTCTGCGTCCGCAACGTCTTCCTCGACGGATTCGGCGGCTGCGGCGACGGCGCGCTGGATGACGGTTTCGGCGTCAGGCTCGCTCTGCCAGCAATCGGCGACGACGAGGACCTCGGTGATGGGAAGGTTGGGATGCGACATGGCTTTGTTCGGAACGATAAGGCGCCGTGCTTGCGCCCGGATGGTCCCGCTGTATCTCGTCAGGATTTGTTGCCGGCGGGTGGCCGCTGCGGCGACCCTTCATAGGCGGCGACGATTCGTGCCACGAGCTCGTGGCGGATCACGTCCTCGGCCTTGAAATGAACTTGCGCAATGCCTTCGACGCCATCGAGCAGACGCGTCGCCTCGGCCAGACCCGAAGTCTGGCCGTTCGGCAAATCGATCTGCGAGGGGTCGCCGGTGACGATCATGCGGCTGTTCTCGCCGAGGCGGGTCAGGAACATTTTCATCTGCATCGATGTCGTGTTCTGCGCTTCGTCGAGGATGATCGCGGCGTTGGTCAGCGTGCGGCCGCGCATGAAGGCGAGCGGCGCGATCTCGATCTCGCCGGTCTGCAGCGCGCGCTCGACGATGCGCGCATCCATGAGATCGTACAGCGCGTCGTAGATCGGGCGCAGATAAGGATCGACCTTCTCGCGGAGGTCGCCGGGCAAAAAGCCCAGCCGCTCGCCGGCTTCCACCGCCGGACGCGACAGGATGATCTTGTCGACCTCCTTGCGCTCGAACAATTGCGCGGCATGCGCAACCGCGAGCCAGGTCTTGCCGGTGCCGGCCGGACCAATGCCGAACACCAGCTCGTGGCGCTTCAGCGCGCGGATGTAGGAGTCTTGCGCCGCCGTGCGCGCGCGCACCGGGCGCTTGCGCAAGTTGATGCTGTCGAAGGTGGACTTCGCCGACTTGGCGTCGAACTCGAACAGCGAGCCTTGCGCGATCACGGCGCGGATCGCGCCTTCGACCTCGCCCTGGTCGACATCCTGCCCCTTCACCGCGTGCGCATAGAGGGTTTCCAATACGCGCCGCGCCGCGTCGCAGCCGTCGCGCGTGCCGCCGATGGTGATGTGGTTGCCCTTGGAGTCGACGACGACGCCAAGCCTGCGCTCGATCTGCGCCAGGTTCTGGCCATAGGGGCCGACCAGCGCGGATGCGGCGCGATTGTCATCGAAATCGATGACGACCTGGGTCTCGGGCGGAACTTGCATGTCGCGGTCAAATTTGCGGCTGGGAGCGATAGATGACGAATCCGATGCGCTTTTTGGCAAGGGTTCAGGCTCCAGTGGCTGGCGATAAAGCGGGCTCGCGCACATTGCGTCGCGCGGCGAGCTCGCCGAGGAAACTGTAGCGCTCGAGGCTGTCGATCCGCACAGGCAGGATCTGTCCGATGATGTCGGGCGAGGCCATGACATGCGCGGGCTGGAGAAAGGCGGTGCGGCCGACGATCTGGCCGTCCTTGCGCGCCGGACGCTCGAACAGCACGTCGACCGTTGTGCCAATCGCAGCCCTGTTGAAGGCCGATTGCTGGCTGTCGATCAAGTCCTGGAGCCGCTCCAATCGCTGGTCCATCTCGGCGGGGGACACCGTCTCCTGCATGTCCGCGGCCGGCGTTCCCGGCCGGGCGGAGTATTTGAACGAATAGGCCGCAGCGTAGCCGATTTGTGCGACAAGCGCGAGGGTGGCGAGAAAATCTTGCTCGCTCTCGCCGGGGAAGCCCACGATAAAATCTGATGAAAAAGCAATGTCTTGGCGCGCCGTGCGGAAACGATCGATGACACGCCGATAATCATCGGCGGTATGTTTCCGGTTCATGGCGGCCAGAATCCGGTCCGAGCCGGACTGTACCGGCAGGTGCACGAACGGCATCAGGGCGTCGAGATCGCGATGGGCTGCAATCAAGCTGTCATCGACGTCGCGGGGGTGGCTGGTCGAGTAGCGCAGTCGCGCGATGCCGGGAAGTTTGGCCAGATGCTCCAGCAATTGGCCGAGCCCCCAGCTTTTTCCGTCGGGTCCCTCGCCGTGATAGGCGTTGACGTTCTGCCCGATCAGCGTGAGTTCGCGCACCCCGTTGTCGGCAAGGCGCTTCACGTCCTCGACGATCTTCGCGACGGGGCGGGAGACTTCGGAGCCTCGCGTGTAGGGCACGACGCAGAAGGTGCAGAACTTGTCGCAGCCTTCCTGCACCGTGACGAAAGCGGAAATGCCGCGGGCGCGGATCGCGTTGGGCTTGGGCTGGGCGAGGAAACCGAACTTGTCCGCGGCGGGAAATTCGGTTTCGATCGCGCGGCCTTCGCTGCCGGCGCGCTTCAACAGCGCGGGCAGGTGATGATAGCTCTGCGGGCCGACCACGACGTCGACCGTGGGCGCGCGGCGCACGATCTCCTCGCCTTCGGCCTGCGCCACGCAGCCGGCAACGGCGATCTGCATGGCGCGGCCCTCGCGTGCAGCCCCGTCCTTGGCCACGCGCAGGCGGCCGAGTTCGGAATAGACCTTTTCAGAGGCCTTCTCGCGGATGTGGCAGGTGTTGAGGATGACGAGGTCAGCGTCCTCGGCGCTATCAGTCTCCACAAATCCTTCAGGAGCCAGCGTGTCCACCATGCGCTGGGCATCGTAGACGTTCATCTGGCAGCCATATGATTTGATGTGCAGCTTGCGCGGCGTCGTCATGGAACCCGAAAATTGCGGTGGAGGAAGGCCTTCAAATAGAGGTTGGAGAGCCGAAAATCCAGCGATTGGGGGCCAATTGCGAGCGCTGCGGGGCGTTCGCGGCGCCAGTGAGCCCGGAATCCGGACATTTTGGAAGGGATTCAGCCTGCCAGAGCGTCCGCCGCGACCCGCCGGATCAGCTCTGGCAATTGATGCATGTCGGCGAAGACCAGATCGGCGCCGGCGCGGCGCAGGGTCTCAGCATGGCCGGCTCCGCAATGGCTGCCGCCGTAAAAGCCGAATACCTTCATCCCGGCTGCTCGCGCCCCAGCAATTCCTGCCAGACTGTCTTCGATCACGACACAGCGCTCGGGCGGCACGCCCATTTCCTTGGCCGCGAACAGGAACAAGTCCGGTGCCGGCTTGCCGTTGGTCACCTGCGAGGACGAGAAGATGTTGGGCGCGAGGCGCTCATAGAGCCCCGTGCTGCCGAGACTCACTTGCATGCGCGGATGCGAGCCGCTCGAGGCAACGCAAACGCGCTGCGTTACGACATCAAGTACATCGTGGATGCCGCGGATCGCCTCGAGGTCGGCTTCGAACGCGCGAAACAGCTCGTCTTGGAGATCGCCATGATACGCCTCGGGCAGCTTGCGGCCGAGCTCGGTCTCGATCTCGAGATTGGCCTGTTTTGTCGCGCGGCCGAGGAAGCGCGCGGATACCTGCTCCGCGGTGATCGGATAGCCGTGCCGGGTCAGCGCATTCGCATGCGCGCGACAGGAGATCACCTCGCTGTCCACGAGCACGCCGTCGCAGTCGAAGATGATGAGATCAATGGGCACGAGGTTTAAGACGCCGGCTTGTCGTCGTCGAGCGGGACGCAATAGAGCTCGAGCCGATGATCGACCAGCTTGTAGCCGAGCTTGCGGGCGATCTCAGCCTGGAGCTTTTCGATCTCTTCCGAGGTGAACTCGATCACCTTGCCGTCGCGCAGATTGATGAGGTGATCGTGATGGCTGTCGCGCATCTGCTCGTAGCGCGCGCGGCCTTCGCGGAAATCGTGGCGTTCGATGATACCGGCGTCCTCGAACAGCTTGACGGTGCGATAGACGGTCGAAATCGAGATCTTGTCGTCGACCGCGACGCAGCGCCGGTACAATTCCTCGACGTCGGGGTGATCGACCGCTTCCGCCAGCACGCGGGCGATGACGCGGCGCTGCTCGGTCATGCGCATGCCGGTGGCGGCGCAGCGCGCCTCGATGCCGGTCGCCTTGGATGCGGAAGAAGGTTTAAGTCCAGTCATATTGTATCTGCCTGACGGATCGCTTTCTGCCATCAATGTTACGACAAGTCACGCCGCATCAGTAGTGCATTCGATTGTTCCCCGCTGGCCTGCTTATAGTAGCGTTCGCGGCGCCCGACCACCACGAATCCGCATCCCGCATAGAGTCGTCGTGCCGGCTGGTTGTTCTCCTCGACCTCCAGAAATATCGTGCGCACGCCGCGCCCCGCGAGATGGCCGAGATGGGTCATCAGCAGCGTGCGGGAAAGACCGCGGCCGCGATGGGCCGGATCAACCGCAACCGAGAGGATTTCCGCTTCGTCCGCGCCGATCCGCGACACCGCAAAGCCGATGATCTTGCGCCCCAGGCGCAAGCGGTGGACGAGCGTGTTGCTCTCGATGAGCATGCTCTCGAATTCGCCTTCGCCCCAGCCGTGCGCGAAGGATTGGCCGTGAAGCTGCGCCAGCCGCGCCGCATCGCGCGCGGACGCCGGCTCGACGGCCGCAGTGTCGCCGCGCCACCAATCCGAAAGCCATCTCATCATGAGCTTGCGGCTTGTGCGAGCGGCGGCTGCGCGGCCGGCTTTGCATCGGGCGCCTTCAGGTAGAACGGCCGGGCCGGATTGGTATCGGGATTGGCCGCGGCGCCGAGCCAGGCGACCCAACGGATGTCCGGCGCGGGCTGCGCATCAACCGCAACGGGTTGCGGCCCATCCTTCGGCCAGCGGTCGGCGAGGATCTTTGCGGCATTGCCGACCAGATGCGGCGCGCCGAACTGCGAGGCCGCGATGGCTTCGCCGATCGGAGCGATGGCCGGCTGCACCAGCTGGCTGCCGTCTCCGGCGACAATCTGGAAATAGACATGATCGTGCCGGGCATCGATTGCCGAGATCACCGGCGCTGTTCCGCTCTGGCCGACGATGGCCGCCGCATACGCCGACAAGGTGGTCACGCCGACGGCGGGCCGCTTCGCCGCGAGCGCGAGGCCGCGGGCGGCCGATATGCCGACACGCAGGCCGGTGAAGCTTCCTGGACCCAGTGTGACCGCGATGCGATCGAGCGAGGTGAAGGCAAGATCGGCCGACCGCATCACGCGCGCGATCATCGGCATCAGCGCCTCGGCGTGACCGCGCTTCATGAGCAGCTGCTCCCGCGCAAGGAGTTCGCCGGCGTCGGTGTCCAGCACGGCGGCCGCGCACGCCTCGAGCGCGGTATCGATGGCAAGGATCAGCATGGAAAAGCGAATGATTGATAGCGAATAGCGAACAGCCTAGCCGATCGGAGTGCCATTCGCCATTCGCTACTCACTATTCGCCCACCGATTACATCGGCCGGACTTCAACCACGTCGGGCACGAAGTGCTTCAGCAGGTTCTGGATACCGTGCTGGAGCGTTGCGGTCGAGGACGGGCAGCCCGAGCAGGCGCCCTTCATGTTGAGATAGACGATGCCGTCCTTGAAGCCGCGGAAGGTGATGTCGCCGCCGTCATTGGCGACCGCCGGTCGCACGCGGGTCTCGATCAGATCCTTGATCATGTCGACCGTCTCGGCATCGGCCTCGTCGAAGAACTCGTCTTCGTCGTCGAGATCGACATCGGCTTGCGCTGTGCCGTCGGCGAGCAGCGGCGCGCCGGACATGTAGTGCTCCATGATCGCGCCGAGAATCGCGGGCTTGAGCTGCTGCCATTCACCGCTCGCTTTGGTCACGGTGATGAAATCCGATCCGTAGAACACGCCGACGACGCCGGGCACCTCGAACAGCTTTTCCGCGAGCGGCGAACGGCCAGCAGCTTCGCGGCTCGAAAATTCCATCGGGCTGCCATCGGAAACGACGCGGCCGGGAATGAATTTCAGCGTGGCAGGATTGGGGGTGGCTTCGGTTTGAATGAACATGGCTTTCTCCAGACGTCGCCGGTTCAAGGCCGGCGCGTGCGCTATTCCCTAGCAGATGGCGACGGGGAACGCACGGTCAAGGCCGTTTTGCAGATAAATCAGCAAGTTAGAGGCCTATTGCCGTCCCTCGCATGCTTCTTGCTCCGTCATTCCGGGTTCGCCCTACGGGCCCCCCGGTATGACCGTGACGAATAAGCAATCACCGTCGGCGGATGAAGCCGACGATGTCCTTCGAGAGCTTCATGGTCTCGTCGGCGATGGCGCGGGCGCGGTCGGAACCGTCGTTCAGGATCGCGTCGATATGGCCGGGATCGGCGACCAGACGCTTCATTTCGCCTGCGATCGGCGCAAGCTTGGTGACGCACAGCTCCGCCAGCGCGTTCTTGAAGCTGGAGAACTGGCCGCCGCCGAAATCGCGCAGCACGTCCGCCTTCGAGCGATCGGAGAGTGCGGCGAAGATGCCGACGAGATTGTCGGCTTCGGGTCGCGCTTCCAGGCCCTTCTCTTCCGTCGGCAGCGGCTCCGGGTCGGTCTTCGCCTTGCGGATCTTCTGCGCGATGGTGTCGGCGTCGTCGGTGAGGTTGATGCGCGAATTGTCCGACGCATCGGACTTCGACATCTTCTTGGTGCCGTCGCGCAGGCTCATCACGCGCG
>Ga0102590_1003498_pt1 | contig 15469 bp, 12 predicted proteins | sample AraplaMF_Col_mMF_FD_76859 | JGI IMG/M metagenome (GOLD analysis project Ga0102590, IMG submission 76859) | Arabidopsis root microbial communities from the University of North Carolina, USA - plate scrape MF_Col_mMF | ecosystem: Host-associated > Plants > Roots > Endosphere | place: USA...
GCCCGGATCGAGCTTGCCGCCGGGGAATTCCCACAGGCCCGCCAGCGCCTTGCCCGGCGGCCGCTGTGCGATCAGCACGCGTTTGTCGACATCGACCAGCGCGCAGGCGACGACGAGGGTGAGTTTCATTGAACGGCGGTTCCTGCGAACTCAAGAGGATAGCGGAGCGCACGCCACGATGACATCGCCGGCCTTGCCCGGTGCGAAGCTTTCGTCTCCCGCGGCCGGAGCAGGGGGCGCGTTGCCCGGTTTGATTTCGATGTCCGCGTGCCAGTTGAAGGATTTGCCGGGAAACTGCACCACGTAGTCGAGGCTATCGCGTCCCGCGTAATCCGATCGTGGGGAGTAGATGATCTGCAGCCCGCGAATGCGCTTGCCGATGCAGGTCTGGTCGTCACTCACCACGTTGCGCCGGGCGATCGTGATGAAGTCACGCGCACAGACGCTGCCGTGTTCGGGCGGAACGGTCAGAACCAGCTTCGGGACCAGGGGATCGCAATTCTTGTTCCACCGCAGCGCATGGTTGATGGCCGTCTCCTGGCCCGCCTTTGTCGTGCGGAAAATCGTGCGGTCCTGCGCTTGGGCGAGGCCAAACGGCAGCGTCGAGATCAGCGCGGCTGCCAGACCGGTCTTCATGGCTACGACCGGTAATCGCCGTTGATCGCGACGTACTCCTTGGTGAGGTCGCAGGTCAGCACCCTGTCGCGGCCCTTGCCGAGGCCGAGCGCGACCTTGATCTGCACCTTGGGGTTCTTCATGGCGGCGGATACCTCCGCCTCGTCGTAGGACGGGTCGCGCGCGCCGCTCTTGGCGACGCGGATGCCGTTGAACGAGATCGAGAGCTTGTCGCGGTCGGCCGGTTCGCCGGCCTTGCCGACCGCCATGACCACGCGGCCCCAGTTGGCGTCCTCGCCGGCGATGGCGGTTTTCACCAGCGGCGAGTTCGCGATCGACATGGCGATCCTGCGCGCGGATTTTTTCGAGGTCGCGCCCTCGACGATGACTTCCACCAGCTTGCGCGCGCCTTCGCCGTCACGTGCCACCTGCTCGGAGAGGTCGGCCAGCACGCCCTGCAGCGCCTTGGTGAAGGCCTTCAGCCGCGGGTCGGTCGCCCGGGTGATCCGCGGCGCGCCGTGGGCCGCGGCCGCGCCGGTCGCAAACGCCAGCAGCGTATCGGAGGTCGATGTGTCGCCATCGATGGTGACCGCGTTGAAAGTGTCTTCGACGCCGGCCTTGAGCAGCGACTGCAGCGCGGCGGCCGAGATCGGCGCGTCGGTGAAGATGAAGGACAGCATGGTCGCCATGTCGGGTGCGATCATGCCGGCGCCCTTGGCCATGCCGTTGATGGTCACGCTGGTCTTGCCGAGCTTGACCGTGGCGGTGGCGACCTTGGGAAAGGTGTCGGTGGTCATGATCGCCTTGGCGGCATTCATGTAGCCGCCGGGCATGGCCTCTTGCGCCAGGCTGCCGAGCACGCCGTCGAACTTGCCGGCATCGAGCGGCTCGCCGATCACGCCGGTGGAGGCGAGAAACACCTCATTCGGCTTGCAGCCGACGGCCTTGGCGGCGATCGCGCCGGTCAGGCTGGTGGACGCGCGGCCGGTCTTGCCGGTAAAGGCGTTGGCATTTCCCGAATTCACCACCAGCGCGCGGGCCACGCCGCCCTTCAGCTTGGCGCGGCACCATTCCACCGGCGCCGACGGGCATTTCGACCGGGTGAACACCCCGGCCACGGTGGTGCCCTTGTCGAGCACCGCCAGCAGCACGTCGGTGCGCCCCTTGTAGCGGATGCCGGCGGCTGCGGTGGCCAGTCTGACACCGGCGATTTCGGGCATCTCGGGGACGTCGGTCGGGGCTAGCGGGGAGACAGCGGTGGACATGGGCGCCTTCGGCTTCAAACACGGGGAGGGCGCTCTGTATCACCTCGCCACGCGCAGCGGGAGGGCGAGTCGTCGGATTATTGCTGTGGTGCGGGTCGTAAAAAAGAGGGCGGTGCATCTGCACCGCCCCCTTGTGACAGTCTGAAGACGCGATCGGCCCGGCAGGCCGGATCGGGTCTTATTTCTTCTTGGCGGGAGTTGCCTCGGGCTTGGCGTCCTTGGCGGCATCCGGCTTGGCATCGGACTTCGCCGGCGTTTCCGCGGCGGCCTGGTCCATGCGCTCGACCTTGGCGGATTCGCGCAGCTTGGCGACGTAATCGGCCTGCGCCTTGCGGGTCACGTAGGTCTCGATCTGGGCCTTGACCTGGTCGAAGTCGGGCGCCTTGCGGGCGCGCTTTTCCTCGACCTTGATGACGTGCCAGCCGAACTGCGACTTCACCGGATCGGAAATCTTGCCGGGCTCGAGCGCGAAGGCGACCGCGGAGAATTCCGGCACCATCTGCTCCTTGGTGAAGAAGCCGAGATCGCCGCCGTCGGAGGCGCCCGGATCCTTGGATTTCTTCTTGGCGAGCTCGGCGAAGTCGGCGCCCTTCTTCAGGTCCTCGGCGACCTGCTTGGCGTCGGCCTCGGTCTCGACCAGGATGTGCCGGGCATGCACCTCCTGCTCGCCGGTGATCTGCTTGGAGGCCTCCTCATAGACCTTCTTCATGGCCTCGTCGGTGGTCGCGGCCTTGCCCTCGACGGAGAGCAGATTGTCCATCAGGAGCCGGTTTCGCGCGAAGGCGAGGCGGGTCTTGAAGTCGTCGCGGTCGGCGATCTTCTTGTCCTCGGCGGCCTTGGCGACGATCTTCATGTCGATCAGGAAGGCCAGCACGTTGTCCTTCTTGGTGGCGGGGTCCATCTGGGCCAGGCTCGGACCCAATTCCTCTTCGGCCAGCGCCACGTCGCTCTGGCGGATTTCAGCCCCGTTGACCTTGGCCAGCACCGGGTTGGCGTCCTGCGCAGAGACCGGGGAGCCGGCCAGCAGCGCCATGGCGAGAGCGCCGGTCATGGCGGCCCAACCGAGGCCGGAACGCAGGCCGGATTTGGGTTCGGGCGATACAGCGGTCATGGAAAATCCTTATCTTAAACTCAGGGCTGTTTGGGGCGGCGGGACACTCGCCCAATCACGTGGTCTTGGCAACGCGAAAAGTCTGTCAAAATGATGAAATCCTTGACAGGTTCGCGCCGTTGACAAGCCTTTGGCCCAGCCATATCTCTCCCCGACCGGCCGATGGCGACGGCGGCCAGTCGGCTGCGCCGTGGTTGTTGAACCTTGGATAGCTCAATTCCCACTCATTGGCGAAAGCTCCCGCATCGGGATCCCGATGCGTCACGATGAGTTGATAAGCGCAAGTTGATCGTAGGACGGGTGGACGACGCCATGGCTGCAACGCCGAACTGCAAAGACAGGAATTCGTGATGATCGGCGCGCTCGCCCGCAAGCTCTTCGGTTCCGCCAACGACCGGCGCATCAAGGCCTACCAGCCCCGTGTCGATGCCATCAATGCCCTCGAGTCCGAGGTCGCCAAACTGTCGGACGAGGCCCTGAAGGCGCGGACCGGCGAATTCCGCCAGCAGCTTGCCGCCGGCAAGACTCTCGACGATCTCCTGGTTCCGGCCTTCGCCACCGTTCGCGAGGCCGCCAAGCGAACCCTCGGCCAGCGGCATTTCGACGTCCAGCTGATCGGCGGCATGGTGCTGCACGAGGGCGACATCTCCGAGATGAAGACCGGCGAAGGCAAGACCCTGGTCGCCACGCTCGCGGTCTATCTCAACGCGCTCGCCGGCAAGGGCGTCCACGTCGTCACCGTCAATGACTACCTCGCCAAGCGTGACTCGGCCTGGATGGGGCAGATCTACGGCTTTCTCGGCATGACCACCGGCGTCATCGTTCATGGCCTCGACGATGCCGAGCGCAAGCAGGCCTACGCCTGCGACATCACCTACGGCACCAACAACGAATACGGTTTCGACTACCTGCGCGACAACATGAAGTACCGGCTGGAGGACATGGTCCAGCGCGGCCATTTCTACGCCATCGTCGACGAAGTCGATTCGATCCTGATCGATGAAGCGCGCACCCCGCTGATCATTTCCGGTCCGCTCGACGACCGTTCGGAATTCTACAACACCATCGACACCTTCATGCCGAAGCTCGAGAAGGTCACCGATTTCGAGGTCGACGAGAAGCAGCGCACCGTGACCTTGACAGAAGCCGGCATGGAAAAAATCGAGGTCCTGCTGCGCGATGCCGGCCAGCTCAAGGGCGAGTCGCTCTACGACGTCGAGAACGTCTCCGTCGTCCATCACATCAACCAGGCGCTGCGCGCCCACTCGCTGTTCCAGCGCGACAAGGATTACATCGTCCGCGACGACGAGGTCATCATCATCGACGAATTCACCGGCCGCATGATGCAGGGCCGGCGCTATTCCGAAGGCCTGCACCAGGCGCTGGAAGCCAAGGAGCACGTGAGCGTCCAGCCGGAAAACCAGACGCTGGCCTCGATCACCTTCCAGAACTACTTCCGGATGTACGAGAAGCTGGCGGGCATGACCGGCACGGCGCTGACCGAAGCCGACGAACTGTTCGACATCTACAAGCTCGAAGTCGTCGAAGTGCCGACCAACGTTCCGATCGGGCGTCTCGACGAGGACGACGAGGTCTACCGCACCCAGACCGAGAAATACGCTGCCATCCTGGCCGAGGTCGAACGGGCCAATGCGCGGATGCAGCCGGTTCTGGTCGGCACCGCATCGATCGAAAAATCCGAAGTGCTCGCCGAATACCTCCTGAAGCACGGCTACAAGCAGATCGACTTCACCAACACCAAGGCGATGGACAAGCTGTATGCGGCGGCCCGCGCCGGCAAGCCGGCGAAGCTGTTCGCGGTGCTGAACGCGCGCTTCCACGAACAGGAAGCCTATATCGTCGCCGAAGCCGGCGTGCCCGGCGCCATCACCATCGCCACCAACATGGCCGGCCGCGGCACCGACATCAAGCTCGGCGGTTCGCTGGAAATGCGCGCGGTGATCGAAACCGCCGACATCACCGACGAGGCCGAGAAGGCCGCCAAGATCGAGCAGATCAAGGCCGACATCGAACGCTTCCGCGAGATCGTGCTGAAGGCGGAAGAGGTCGTGGAGATCGAGCCGGCCAAGGGTAGCAAGCCGGCGAAGACCGTGACCAAGCCGGGCGGCCTCTACATCATCGGCTCGGAGCGCCACGAGTCGCGGCGCATCGACAACCAGCTGCGCGGCCGTTCCGGCCGCCAGGGCGATCCCGGCCGCTCCAAGTTCTTCCTGTCGCTGGAAGACGACCTGATGCGGATCTTCGGCTCCGACCGGCTCGACGCCATGCTGACCCGGCTCGGCCTCAAGGAAGGCGAGGCGATCATCCATCCCTGGATCAACAAGGCGCTGGAGAAGGCCCAGCAGAAGGTCGAGGCGCGCAACTTCGACATCCGCAAGAATTTGCTGAAGTTCGACAACGTCCAGAACGACCAGCGCAAGGTGATCTTCGAGCAGCGCGTCGACCTGATGAAGGACGACAGCGTTGCCGAGACGGTGACCGACATGCGCCACGCCTTCGTCGACGATGTCGTCACCAAGCACGTCCCCGAACATGCCTATGCCGAGCAATGGGACGTCGCCGGTCTCAAGGAAGAGTTGAAGCGCGTGCTCGACATCGACCTTCCGGTCGACGATTGGGCCAAGGAAGAAGGCATCGCCGACGAGGAACTGCTGTCGCGCATCGAACAGCGCGTCGACGAGCACATGGCCGCCAAGGTGGCGCAGTGGGGTCCCGACGTGATGCGTTACGTCGAGAAGACCATCCTGCTGCAGACCCTCGACCATCTGTGGCGCGAGCACCTCATCATGCTCGACCATCTGCGCCAGGTGATCGGGCTGCGCGGCTACGGCCAGCGCGATCCGCTGCAGGAATACAAATCCGAGGCGTTCAACCTGTTCGAGGCCATGATCGCGCACCTGCGCGAGGCGGTGACGGCGCAGCTGATGCGTGTCGAAATCATCCCGCCGGAAGAGCAGCAGCCGGTGCTGCCGGCGATGGAAGCGCACAAGTTCGACCCGAACACCGGCGAGGACGAGATGGCGTTCGCCAACGTCTCGCTGGCGCCGGCGGCCACCACCGACGCCGCCGCGCGCGATCCGAAGAACCCCGCGACCTGGGGCAAGGTCGGCCGCAACGAGGATTGTCCGTGCGGTTCGGGCAAGAAGTACAAGCACTGCCACGGCCGCGTATAGGACGCTCGCGCTGTCATTGCCTGTCGATCGGCGATGACGGCAGCGCCGTGCAATCAATGTCTGCGAATTGGCAACGCTGTTTCCGCGTCATGTCCGGGACCAGCCCGGCCATCAGGGCGTGATTTCGACGGCTCCGTGTTTGATCTGAGGGCCGGCGCGTAAAGCCAGTCCGTTTCAGCGCATCGCCGAGAAGCGGCTGTCGAACGAGTTCGACGACAACGCCGGCTGGGCACCGGCGATGGTGGCCGAAGCCGACGCAGGCGCCGCAACCACCGCGGCGCTATCCGAGACCGAAGGCTTGAGCGTCGGCTTGGTCGCCGCAGCCGCGAGCTTGCTGTCCGTCGGCTTTGGCGCGGCCGCAGCCGCAGCGATCGCCTTCGGCTTTGCCGGGGCCGGCGGCGGGGCTGCCGGCTTGGCGGCCGTCGTCGTCGCAGTCGTGTCGGACGAGCCGCCGCCGATGCCGACCTTGCGGGCCAGCGAACTGAAGAAACCACCGTCGGATTGATTGGCGGAGGCGACGCGGGTCGCCGGCGCGGCCGGCGTCACCGCCACCACGGGCTCTTCCGTCGCAACGACGGACGCCGTGGCGCGCGGCGGATTGACGGTCGGCGGGATGGTGCCGGGGGCCCTGGTGTAGGCGGCGGTCTGCAGGCCCGGGCCGTCCGACTCGGACAGGCCGGTCGAGCCCTCCGGAATCTTGGACGCAAACACCTTGTTCATGCCGCCGTCGATGTCGGGCCGGCGCTGCGCCATCGGGGTGCCCTTGGCGATCAGCTCGGCGGTCTTGGCGTCGTCCTGGCGCTGCTTGTCACGCACGGCGTCGGCGATCTCGTCGGGAATGACGTAGGCCGGGCACTTCGCCGAGGCGTTGAACGCCGGCGCGCGCGAGGCGTTCGGGGGTGCCGCCGGATCGAAGATGTACTTGTTCTCGCAGAACTCGACCTTCGGCTCCTGCCGCGTCACCTCGAAATGATCGTAGCCTTCCTTGATCATCTTCCAGAACGGCATGTTCGGGTTGTTGCGATGCTTTGCCATGTTGACCGGCGTCATCCGGAACGGATAGGCCTGCAACTGGAAGGCGCGCTGGCCGCCGAAGAACGATTCCCGGCCCAGGGTGTAGATTTCCGAAATCTGCTCGTCGGTCATGGCGTAGCAGCCGCGCGACGAGCAGTCGCCGTGCACCATCAGCTGCGAGCCGGTGCGGCCGAGCGACTTGTCGAAGGCGTTCGGATAGCCGGTGTTGAAGGACAGGTAATAGGCCGACTGCGGGTTCATCTGCGCCGGGGTGATGTTGTAAAAGCCCTCCGGCGCCTGGCGGTCGCCCTCGCGGACCTTGGGTCCGAGGTCGCCCGACCAGCGGCAGATCGGATAGGTTTTGAGCAGCGCGAACTGGCCGGAGCGGGTCTGTTTCCAGACCTCGAGCTCGGCTTCCTGCTTGAACAGCCGAACCAGCATCGGTGCTTGCGGGTCCATGTCTTTCGCCTGCATCTCGGCGATCAGACGTTCGGGGATCGGCTTGTTGGCCTTGGCGTTGTTGGCCAGCGAAATCTCGTCGCTGTTGCAGCCGGCAAGCACAAGGCCCGTCGCGAGCACAACCGACGTGACGAGCGCGCGAACGAGCGTGCGATTGTTCAAAGCCAGGCTCCGCAGGCGGTGGGCAAAATCACACCCCAAAATTCGAACCAATTATGCCCTTAACCGTAGGCAAATATTAGCCTTAAGGCTCCCGGCTCGCAAGCTGATCGCGGGCTCGCGTCGGGTTCCGTCTACGCATGGTCAATAGAGATTAAAGATTGGTGTCGGGGCTAAACTACGGCCAAAATCGGCTGATTTTCGCCACCACCTGGCTGCGGACCGGGCGAATCAGCCCAGTTTGCGGCCGATATCGAGGAATTTCTGCCGTCGCTGCTGGCGCACCGTCTCGCGGTCGAGGCCGCGCAGGTCGTTGAAGGCCTGGGCGATGGCATCGCCGGTGGTCACGATCATGGCATGGGGATCACGGTGGGCGCCGCCGGGCGGCTCCTTGAGAATGCCGTCGATCACCCCGAACCGTGCCAGATCCTGGGCGGTGATCTTCATGCTGGTGGCGGCTTCCTGGGCCTTGGTCGAATCCCGCCACAGGATCGATGAGGCGGCTTCGGGCGAGATCACGCTGTAGATGGCATGCTGCAGCATCAGCACCCGGTTGGCGGTGGCGATCGCGATGGCGCCGCCGGAGCCGCCCTCGCCGATGATGACAGCGACATTGGGCACCCCGAGCTGCAGGCAGGCCTCGGTGGAGCGCGCGATCGCTTCGGCCTGGCCGCGCTCTTCGGCGCCGATGCCGGGATAGGCGCCGGCGGTATCGACCAGCGACAGCACGGGAATGCCGAACCGGTCGGCCATTTCCATCAATCGGACCGCCTTGCGGTAGCCCTCGGGGCGCGCCATGCCGAAATTATGCTTCAGCCGGCTCTCGGTGGTGGCGCCTTTTTCCTGGCCGATGACGCAGATGCTGTCGCCGCGGAAACGGCCGAACCCGCCGACCAGCGCTTCGTCCTCGCCGAACTTGCGGTCGCCCGCCAGCGGCGTGAATTCGGTGATCAGCGCATCGATATAGTTCATGCAATGCGGCCGCTGCGGGTGGCGCGCCACCTGGGTCTTTTGCCACGGCGTCAGATTGACGTAGAGATCGTTCAGCGCCTGCGCGGCCTTTTCCTCGATGCGCGAAATCTCCTCGCCGATATCGCTGCCGGAGGCTGCGAGCGCGCGCAGTTCATCGACCTTGGAATCGAGTTCCGCGACGGGCTTTTCAAAATCGAGATAGCTGCGCATGGGCTCCGGCATCAAACGAATATAGGGGCTGGTGCGTGAGATGCGACGCGGGCTCTGGCCCGCGCGACAAAAACACGTATTTTCAATGATTTAGAGGCGCGTTCGAGAGCGAAACCGGCTCCGTTTTTGCAAACACGCGCCGAGACAGCGGCGGGCGAAACTGGCGTCAGGGTCTTTCAGGTCAAGACGGCGCCGAAGTCAAGGCGGATCGCCGGTCGCCATCCCCCGGGAGCGGCTAGCGCCCACCGGATTTTTCCGCCAGCGGGTGCAGGTCGCGCACCAGGCTTTTCAGCCGCTCCTCGACCACATGGGTATAAATCTGCGTGGTCGAGATGTCGGTGTGGCCGAGCAGGGTTTGCACGATGCGCAGGTCGGCGCCGTTGTGCAGCAGGTGGCTCGCGAAGGCATGCCGCAGCACATGCGGGCTGACCAGCCGCGGTGCCAGGCCGGCTGCCGCCGCCAGGTCCTTCAGGTCGCGGGCAAAATGCTGCCGCGTCAGATGGCCGCTTTCGCCGAACGACGGAAACAGCCACTTCGAGGTGGCGGCGTTCTTGGTCTTTTCGGTTTTCAGGCTTTCGACCGCGGCCAGGTAATCCGCCATCGCCTGGCGCGAGGCGTCGTTGAGCGGCACCAGCCGTTCCTTGTTGCCCTTGCCGCGCACCACGATCATGCGGGCATCGCGCCGCGCCGCGGCCAACGGCAGCGACACCAGTTCGGAGACGCGCAGGCCGGTGGCGTAGAGCACCTCGAGCAGGCAATACAGCCTGGCGGCGCGCAGCCGCTGCGGCGCTGAGGCTTCCGCCGCGTCGGCTTGCGCGCGCGCGCGGCTCAGCAAGGCGTCGACGTCGGCGATCGACAGCACCTTCGGCAGCCCGCGGCCGCGCTTCGGCCCGGACAGGATCGCCGCCGGATCGTCGCTTCGCACGTGCTCGCTCAATAGAAAACGAAACAGGTGCCGGATCGCGGACAGCCGCCGCGCCACCGTGGTCGACTTGAATCCGCGTCCATCGAGATCGGCGAGATAGTCCCGCAGCATCTGGGTATCGGCGGTCTTGAAATCGGACTTCGCGCCGCCGATGAATGCGGAGAAATCCTCGATGTCGCGGCGGTAGGCGTCCAGGGTGTTGGCGCCGGCGCCCTGTTCGGCGGCGAGCATGTCGAGGAACAGGCTGGTCAGTCGGGCGTCCGAGGAGGTGTTGCTGCGCATGGGGCGAGTCTAGAGCGTTTTCGAGCGAAGTGGATACCGGTTCGCGTGAAGAAAACGCGTCAAAACAAGAATCTAGAGCCCGGTTCTGATTCAATCAGAACCGGAAAGGCTCTAACCCCTATTTCTTGAGAAACTTGTCCGGCTGGATGGTGACGGTCATTTCCCGCGGTTTCGGGTTGACGAAGTTCGCCAGCGCGAAGATGACGCCATAGACGATCCCGGCGATCACCCCGACCACCGTCAGAAAGCGGAACAGGCTGGGCATTCAGGGGGCCTCAGGCGGCACTGTTAACCATTGAAAAACCGGGCACGAGCGGCCGCGACTACCACCATGTTCGCCCGAGTGTTGCAAGACTCCTTGCAAGACCAGTTGCAAGAGTCTCTGGCGGGGCCAACGGAGGGGGTAGTATAGGTGGCGCCGAATGCCGCATCCGCGGCCGGAACGTGGTTTTGAGTGATGTCTGAGGAGGCCGAGATTGTCGCCGCGCTGGGCTCGCGGGCGATCGTGCTCGTCGGTATGATGGGGGCCGGCAAGTCGACCATTGGCCGTCGCCTGGCGGCACGCCTGCGGCTGTCCTTTGTCGACGCCGATTCGGAGATCGAAGAGGCGCACCGGATGTCGATCCCGGAAATCTTCGAAGCCCATGGCGAGCCGTATTTCCGCAACGGCGAGGCGCGGGTGATCGCGCGGCTGCTGGAAAGTGGCCCCAGCGTCCTGGCGACCGGCGGCGGCGCCTTCATGCGCGAGGACACCCGCGCGCGAATCCACGATAAGGGCGTCTCGATCTGGCTCAAGGCCGACCCCGATACCATCCTGCGCCGGGTCAAGCGCCGCGCCGATCGGCCGTTGCTGCAGACCGCCGATCCGGCTGCGACAGTCGGCCGTCTGATCGAGGAGCGCCACCCGGTCTACCAGCGCGCCGATTTGACGATTGCCTCGCGCGAGGTGCCGCATGAGAAAATCGTCGAGGAGTGCATCGTCGCATTGCACGGCCATCTGTGCGGCGCCGCCGCGCCGGCCGGCACCGAACCGCTGAATGGACACGCCATGACCGCCCCGCTGAAACACTCCAGCCCGATCACCGTCGAGGTCGCGCTTGGCGAACGGACCTACGACATCATGATCGGCCGCGACGTGCTGGCTTCGCTCGGCGAACGGATCGCCGCGTTACGGCCCGGCGCGCGCGCTGCCATCGTCACCGATCGCACCGTGGCCCGGCATTGGCTGGCGCAGACCGAAGCGTCGCTGGCCGGGGCCGGCATCGCATCGTCGCGGATCGTGGTCGGCGAGGGCGAGGCTTCGAAGAGCTACGATGGACTGCGAGAGGTCTCCGAGGCGCTGATCGCCGCGAAGATCGAACGCAACGATCTGGTGGTTGCGCTGGGCGGCGGGGTGGTCGGCGACCTCGCCGGTTTCGCCGCCGCCATCGTCCGCCGCGGCGTCGATTTCGTCCAGGTGCCGACCTCGCTGCTGGCGCAGGTCGATTCGTCCGTCGGCGGCAAGACCGGGATCAATTCGCCGCAAGGCAAGAATCTGCTCGGCGCCTTCCACCAGCCGGTTCTGGTGGTCGCCGATACCGCGGTGCTCGACACGCTGTCGCCGCGCCAGTTCCGCGCCGGCTATGCCGAGGTCGCCAAATATGGCGTGCTGGGCGACGCCGCCTTCTTTGCCTGGCTGGAGGCCAACCATCGCGACATCTTCAGCGGCGGCGCCGCGCGCGAACACGCCATCGCCACCTCCTGCCGCGCCAAGGCGGCGATCGTGGCGCGCGACGAGCGCGAGAACGGCGAGCGCGCGCTGCTCAACCTCGGTCACACGTTCGGCCACGCGCTGGAAGCCGCCACCGGATTTTCCGACCGGCTGTTCCACGGCGAGGGCGTCGCCGTCGGCATGGTGCTGGCCGCGGAACTCTCCGCGCAGCTCGGCATGCTGCCGCAGGCCGATGCGGCGCGGGTCGAACATCATCTTGCCGAGGTCGGCCTTCCCACCCATCTGCAGGACATCGCCGGATTTTCCCAGGAAGGACTCGCCGACGCGGACGCGCTGATGGCGCTGATGGCGCAGGACAAGAAAGTCAGGCGCGGGCGGCTCACCTTCATCCTGCTGCAGGCGGTGGGTCAGGCGGTGATTTCCTCCGACGTCGATCCGGCGCTGGTGCGCGATTTCCTGGCGCGCAAGCTCGAGGCCAGGCCGTGATATCCGAAGATCCATCGTGAGCTGGCGTTCTTTCCTGCCTCCAAACCGTAAAGTGATGGCCCCGTCATGGACTGGCTGACATTCGTTATCCTGATCGGTTGCCTGTTGGTTTCGGCGTTTTTTTCGGCGAGCGAGACGGCGCTGACCGGCGCCTCCCGCGCCAGCATGCTGCGGCTGTCGAAGCAGGGCAACCGCGAAGCCGGCGTCGTCGCCAGCCTGTTCGCGATGCGCGAGCGGATGATCGGTGCGCTGCTGCTCGGCAACAACACCGCCAACATCGGCGCCTCGGCGCTGGCCACCGGTTTGTTCACCGCCTGGTTCGGCGAACTGGGCGTGCTGTACGCCACCGGTGTCATGACGGTGCTGGTGGTGATCTTCGCCGAGGTGCTGCCGAAGACCATCGCGATCAACGCGCCGGACCGCGTCTCGCTGCTGGTGGCGCGGCCCATGAAGGTGCTGGTGCTGGTGCTGGGGCCCTTGCTGACCCTGATCGAGGTGATCGTCCGCGCATTGATGAAATTGCTCGGCATCAAGATCGGCCACAACCAGCCGGTGCTGTCGCCGACCGAACGGCTGCGCGGCGCCGTCGACCTCATCCATCACGAGGGCGGGGTGGCCAAGCAGGATCGCGACATGCTCGGCGGCTTGTTGGATCTCAGCGAGCTGCAGGTGTCCGACGTCATGGTCCACCGCACCGAGATGATGATGATCAACGCCGATCTGCCGTCCGAGGAACTGGTGCGCGAGGTGCTGGCCACCGAATACACCCGCATTCCGCTGTGGCGCGACAAGCCCGAGAACATCATCGGCGTGCTCCACGCCAAGGACCTCTTGCGCGCCATTCGCGCCAATGACGGCGATATCTCCAAGGTCGACGTCTCGACCATCGCGCTGCCGCCCTGGTTCGTGCCGGAGATGCGCTCGGTGTCCGAACAGCTCAAGGCGTTCCGCCGCCGCAAGACCCACTTCGCGCTGGTGGTCGACGAGTACGGCGAAGTCGAAGGCATGGTGACGCTGGAAGACATCCTGGAGGAAATCGTCGGCGATATCTCCGATGAGCACGACATCGTGGTGGCCGGCGTGCGCACCCAGCCCGACGGTTCGGTGGTGGTCGACGGCTCGGTGCCGATCCGCGACCTCAACCGCGCCATGGACTGGAATCTGCCCGATGAAGAGGCAACCACGGTCGCCGGCCTGGTGATCCACGAGGCGCGCTCGATTCCGGAACGCGGACAGAGTTTCACGTTCCATGGGTTCCGTTTCCGCGTCCTGCGCCGCGAGCGCAATCGGATCACCGCGCTGCGGATCGGACCGCTGCCGCGCGAGGCCGAAACCGCGGAAAAAATACCGCGGGCCGGGACGGCGTTCTAGCCGCCTTCTCCCGGGGCGTGGGCCTTGATCGCCAAGGCGTGCACCGAGCCTGCAAGTTCCGCGGCCAAAAGCGCGTTGATCATGCGGTGGCGCTCGATCCGGCTCTTCCCTTCGAAGGCAGGCGACACGATATAGACCCTGAAATGCGTCTCGCCGCCCGGCCTGTGGCCGGCATGGCCCTCATGCAGATGTGATTCATCGGTGACGTCGAGGCTTTCCGGGGAGAAAGCTTCGCGCAACTTCTTTGTGATGTTATCTTTGACGGTCATGATCAGCGGCTTAACGGTCCCCGCCGGCAGCCGTCAACTGCAATCGAGGCAATTACAACCGAAGCATCGGAAGGAATCGCAATGTCAAGACTTGAAGCGTTTTGCATTGCGTAGTCATAGTCTGCCATGGCGATTGATTCATCAAAGTTCTTCGACAGTATCCGCATCAAGCCCAACAAGCTGAGCGCGAAGCAGCAGGCCCGCGCGCGCGAAGAGGCCATGATGTGCGAGTGGCCCGACTGCAAGAACAAGGGGCCGCATCGCGCCCCCAAGGGTCGGGCCAACGACAAGGAATACTGGCATTTCTGCCTCAACCATGTCCGCGAATACAACCAGTCGTATAATTTCTTCTCCGGCATGAATGCGGAAGCCGTCGCGCGCTACCAGAAGGACGCGCTGACCGGCCATCGTCCGACCTGGAAGATGGGCGCCAACGGCACCAAGGGCAAAGGCAAGACCGCCGAGGCCGATCTGGAAGGCGCTGCCGATCCGTTCAGCGTGTTCAGCGAGCTCAATGGCCGAGGCCGCTGGCGGCCGGGACCCGGCGCCGAGGCGCCCAAGGCGGAAACCCGCAAGGTGTTCAATGCCGAGCGCAAGGCGTTGCAGGTCATGGGCCTGGGCAGCGATGCGACCCTGGAAGTCGTCAAGGCCAAGTACAAGGCGCTGGTGAAACAGCATCATCCCGACGCCAATGGCGGTGACCGCTCCACCGAGGACCGGCTGATCGAGATCATCAAGGCCTACAATTATCTCAAGACGGTGGTGCGCGGCACCTGAGCCGCGCGACCACGAGAATCCCGGTCGTTATGTGCCCTTTCGGGCCGGCTCCGCTGCGGCGAGATATCTTCGTCGGCGATGCCACCACCATGTCGCCACCCCGGCGACCACCGCCGCGATGATGACGCCGGGGATCCAGTAGTGCCGGGCGATCCCGTGGTGATGCCCGAGGCCGAATTCGTGCAGCGCTGATACGGCCAGCACCCCGGGCAGAACATGCGCCGGGGCCCACAGCAGCACGGCGGGAATGTTGACCGCATAGAACCGCAGCGGTGGCATGCCCAGCGCGCCGGCGGTAACCGGCACAAAAGCGCGGATTGGCGGCACGAAACGGCCGAACAGCACCGCCAGGGTGCCGAAACGCTGAAAAAACGCCTCGCTTTGCGCGACGATGGCCGGGTAGCGCGACATCGGCCAGGCGCTGAGGATCTCGCGCTGCGACCGATGCCCGATCCAGAACGCGGTGCCGTCGCCCAGAATCGCGCCGGCGGCGGCCGACAGCAGGACTGGGGCCAGCTGCAGCTCGCCGCCGGGAACCAGGGCGCTGAGCGCCAGAATGATGGTCGAGCCGGGGATCACCGAGCCGAGCATCGGGACCGCCTCGAGCAGCGCAGCCAGGAAAAGCACCAGATAGCCAACCCAGGGATGC
>Ga0102590_1003500_pt1 | contig 15463 bp, 18 predicted proteins | sample AraplaMF_Col_mMF_FD_76859 | JGI IMG/M metagenome (GOLD analysis project Ga0102590, IMG submission 76859) | Arabidopsis root microbial communities from the University of North Carolina, USA - plate scrape MF_Col_mMF | ecosystem: Host-associated > Plants > Roots > Endosphere | place: USA...
GTTCCGGAACGGGACAGTCGTGCCGCGAAAATAGAAGTTGCTAATGTATGTGAAACTACAGCCCACGAGAACGGATGCGGTTTTTGTGGGCTGAGTTACCCTTTGCCCAGTACATCGAACGCCATGAGGGCAGGATATGTTTGCGGGCCGCTATCTTTGGTGGATGCTGATCGCCATCGCGATCTTCCTCTTCTTCACCATGTGTTTCGATTACGTGACCTGGCTGACGGTCGTTTCGTCGGGCTGCACCCGCATCGCCGGCTCTTGCGGACCGATCGTCGTCACCATGACCGGGTCGATGAAACCGTCGGGCGTCTATCTCGCGGGCGGCATCATCCTCGTCGTTACCCTTGCCCGCATCCATTATCTGTCGATGAGCTGGATGTGGGGCGTTATCGCTGCAATCTGGTTCGTCGCATCGGCGCCGTTTCCACTGCTGCTCGCCAATGGTTGGACCGGCCAGTTGAAGCCGGAAGCCGTTCTCGACGGGCTGCCCGCGGCGTTCCTGTTCTTCGTGGCTTTCTGCGCCTATATCGGCTGGTCGTTCGAAGAGAGTGGCGCGCGGCCACTCGGCGCGTGGCGCCTGCTGCGAGCGACCATTTCCGTCACTGCCGTCTATGGCGCGCTGCTGGCGCTGTCGGAGGCGCCTGCCTTCGCGACCATTCCGGGCCGTATGCTCGGGGAGATGCGGCTTACCACGTCGATCGCGGCGTTGCAGCCCGGACTGCATGATCTCCTGACACTCGGGATGGACCGGGACACCTTCGCCTACATTGTCCTGGCAGTCTTTGTTGCCGGACTTGCCCTAAGCCTGTTGCCGCAGAACCTGGAGGAACTGAAGGCGCGCCTCATCCAGCCGTTCATGCTTCGAGGATCTCGGCCGTAAGGTTGCGGTAGGGGTCGATGGTAGTGGCGGCGACGTCTGCCGTGACAATGATCCCTGATACGCCTGAGATCGGCAGCACTTGGCACGGGGAGACGCGGTCGAACTTTTCCTGCGTTAGCGGCACGTAGGTTTCGGCTGCGCAGGATGCTATGTGCCGCTTGATGGCCGCTTCCTCGAAATCGCCCGTCGACAACCCATGCACCGGATGGGCAGCCGTCGCTCCGAGAAAGAAGATGTCTGGTCGAAGCTGCGAGATCGCGGCCATGGCAACGGACCCGACCGCCACCATCGAGTGCTTGTAGAGCTTGCCGCCGATGAGGATCACGCTGGCCGTCGGGTGGTGTTCGAACTCCGCGGCAATCGTCGGGCTATGTGTCGCGACTGAAAACGCAAAGTCGCGTGGCAGGTGCCGTGTGATCTCCGCTGTCGTCGTACCGCCATCCAGAAAGATCAGTTGGCCCGGCCGCACGAGTGAGGCTGCCTTCCTACCGAGCCGCGCCTTCTGGTCGGAAGACACACCCTTTCGAGTCGAGAAGTCCGGCAGGTCAGGCGCAACGGGCATCGCCCCGCCGTGCACGCGCTTCAACAATCCCTCCGCCGCCATCTCCCTGAGGTCGCGACGGATCGTGTCCTCCGACAGCGATAAATCTTCGGCGATGCGTTTGGCAATCACCTGGCCGTCCCGCCTGAGAATGTCGAGGATCAACGATTTGCGCTGGCTTGTAAGCATGGCCCTGATCCGATCTGTGCACGAATTATCATAATACTGCACGAAATGATTCGACATTCAAGAAATATCGTGCAGATATCGGACATCTCGTGCATGAAGCCGAGGGAAATGGAGCTTGATCATGTTGATTCTAATTGCCGGGCCCTACAGGTCGGGAACCGGGGACGACCCGGCAAAAATGGCGGCCAACCTGCAGCGGCTGGAGCAGCCCTCGCACAGGCTGTTCAAAGCGGGCCATGTGCCGATGATTGGAGAATGGGTGGCTCTGCCGGTGTGGAACGCCGCCGGCGGAAAGACCGTTGGCGATGATCTCTACGAGGAGATATTCCATCCCGTTGCTGGCCGGCTGCTACAGCTTTGCGATGGGGTGCTTCGGCTTGAGGGAGAATCCAAGGGCGCTGACAACGATGTGCGGATCGCGCGTGAACGCGGCATTCCAGTCTGGCATCGGATCGAAGATGTTCCAGACAGTGCCTGAAGCAGCTTGATTTTGAGAGGCCGGCTTGCCGGCCTCGATCTGTGCGTTTGCGGATCGCCGCGCTATAAAGTCAGCATCGAAGGGAGTCGATCATGCTGACATTGTATTTCGCGCCGCATACCTGTGCGCTCGCAAGCCTCATCGCACTGGAAGAGTCTGGGCTGCCGTTCAAGACGAAGAAGCTGAATTTTGCCACAGCGGAGCAGCGTTCTCCAGAATATCTGGCGGTCAATCCCAAGGGCAGGGTTCCGGCACTGCTAACGGATCGCGGCATTGTCACCGAAACGCCGGCGATCCTCGCCTACATCGCGCAGGTCGCGCCGGCCGCGCAGCTGGCGCCGCTCGATCCCTTCGAGTTCGCCCGGATGCAGGCGTTCAACAATTACCTGTGTTCGACCGTGCATGTGAACCACGCGCATGGCCGCCGCGGTAGCCGTTGGGCGGATGATCCGACAGCTCACGAAGCGATGAAGGCGAAGGTGCCGCAGACGATGGCCGAGTGCTTCGAACTCATCGATGCGCAGATGCTGGAAGGTCCGTGGGTGATGGGCGAGTATTACTCGGTCGCCGATCCCTATCTCTTCGTCATGACTGGCTGGCTTCGGCCAGACGGCGTCGATCCGGCTCGCTTCAGAAAGGCGACCGCACATTACGCCCAGATGATGGAACGGCCGGCCGTGCAACGAGCATTGGAGCGCGAGCAGGCCTAACAAGCGGTTCCAGATCCCGAGCACCGCCGGAGGCAAGTGCCGGGCGATGCGCTAGCCCTGAAAACTAGCGGCAAGTCTCTTTGGCGCACGGAACCGCCATGCGCTGATCAGCCGTTCCTTCAGTTCGGCGTCGCTGATCATGGCGGCATGCAGGGGCATATATGGCCAGCCGATATAGTGGGGTGTCTGATAGTAGATGTCAGGCGCCATCTCGATTAGCCGCTCCTTGCGTCAATCGCGATGGAAAGCACGATGGTCTCGTTGTTCTTGACAGCCACGAAGGATTTCCCGCCGACCTTCAGCGCCGGGTTGCCGTAGGATGTGCTTTCCTCGACATCAGGCAGATTGGCTTCCGAGGAAAGACGCTTGAGGCGCGCATATATCGTGTCGACACTGTCGGTCATTTCGGTTCGCTCGAATGACAGCTCACTCAAACTAACAGATTTCTGAGCGTCATGCGCATCTTGCGAGCGGTTGCCGTTCGGGCGTTTGCGCGCCTGGTCGCGGGCCGAGCGGCAGGTCGGCTAACGCCGTCGGTGACATCCGTGCCAGGTCAGGATGGTACAACGGATCTCGCTTGATATCCGCGCTGTATGGCGGCACTACTGTCTCGACGCTCAAGAAAAACTTCAGGATTTGCATGGTGTGCCTCGCTTCCTTCCAGGGTGGCGAACGGAGCATCTGCTCAACACAGCCTGATTATTGCGGCCACCCGGGCACGTTTCAATTGAGATTACCATCATATCAGTATAGAAAAACTATATGCGAAACTTGAACTCGGTTCACCTGAATGGATTGCGCGCGCTCGAGGCAGTAGGCCGGCTCGGCTCCCTGCAGGCGGCGGCCGAGGAACTCGGGGTCTCGATCGGCGCCGTCAGCCAGCAGGTCATCAAAGCCGAAGCACAACTCGATCACGTGATTTTCGAGCGCACGCCGAAGGGCATGGTCGCGACGGAGGCAGGCGCGCGCCTCCTGGTCGGTTTGACCGAGGGTTTCAACGCGCTGTCACAGGCCGTCGCGACGACACAGCGGCGCGACGACGGTATCCTGACGATCTCGGTTGCGCCGGTCTTTGCCGCGCGCTGGCTCGTCTATCGGCTCGATCGCTTTGCCGAGCGGCACTCTGAAATCAGCCTGCGGATGGATGCCACCACCCGGCTCGTCAATCCGGCGCTCTGCGACGTCGATGTCGGCATCCGGGTTGGCAGCGGGCAGTGGCCCGACGTGAAGGCGGAGTTGTTGCTTCAGCAGGAAGTCTTTCCGGTCTGCTCGCCCGCCATGGCGGCGCGCCTGCGCGAGCCCGCCGATATCCTGTCGCTGCCGGCCGTGATCGACGGCCGCGCGATGTTTAGCTGGGAAGTCTGGATGCGTGAGGTCGGCCTCTCGGGTTCCACGCTCGAGACGCGTCACGTCTTCAATGACGCCTCGCTCTGCCTTGATGCGGCGATTGCAGGGCAGGGCGTCATGCTCGCCTGGCAGACGCTGGCGGGTTTTGCTCTGCAGCAGGGCCAGTTGGTTGCGCCCTTCGGCATTCGCGCGAAAACCGGCTTCGGCCACTACTTCGTGACGTCCGAAGGCGCGCGCGAACCCAAGAAGGTGAAGGATTTCAAGGCCTGGATCCGCGAGGAAATGGCCGGTACCCTCAAGCTCTTTCCCTGATCAGACCGGTTCCTGCGAACGCGTCGCCTGCATGGCAATATAGGCCGGGCGGGACTGGCAACGTTTGATCCAGGCGCTGATATTCGGATAGGCGTCGAACAGTGCCTGTTCCGTCTGGGCGTAGCGAAGCACCTCCGCGATGTTGAGGTCGGCGGCCGTAAAGCGGTTGCCGACCACGTATTCGTTCGTCGCAAGGTGCCTCTCCAGCGTCGCGAATGGCTTTTTCAGCGAACGCACCGCAACACTGATCGTCGCCTTGCCCTCATCGCTGTCCTGCTTCTCGTCGTCATAGACGTAAACGATCTTCACCGTATGCGGTTCTACCTCGGTTGCTGCCCAGATGGTCCACATGGTCATCAAACCGTCTTCTTCGACGGTTTGGCCGGCGAGAGGCCCGCCATGCTTACGTGCGAGATAAAGCGTGATGGCAAGCGACTCGTGTATCACGAGGTCGCCGTCCTTGATGCTCGGGATCAGCGCCATCGGATTGATTGCCAGGAAATCCGGCGACAGCGTATTGATAGGTGCATCGGCGGCAAGCGGATTGGCAAGTCGCCGGGCCTGGATGACCCGCACCGAGTCGAATTCCAGCCCCAGCTCCTCAGCCATCCAGTAAACGCGCGAGGCGCGCGAGCGATAGACTCCATAGATCGTCAGCATGTCGATATCCCCCTTAATTCGCTGGCTGCAGGGTAGGAGCGGAAACGTCTTGACGGAAGCCGCCGAGCCTTATGAATCGATGAAAGCTTTTGATGTTTCTCAGGAGATGCGGTTGCGCTCGATCGTCAATTGAGGATAGCGCGAGGAGTCCGTCGCCGCCAGTTCACCCGACACCTTCTTGTCCCATTCGAAACCGAGGACGGCGCCGCCGGACGTTTCCTGAAACACATTGTCGGTGATGACCGCCGTTCCGGCATCCTCCGCCACCGAGACCGCACAGCCGACCGGCGCCTTGCGGATGATGTTTCCGGTCACGACGAGGTTGCGCAGATAGGGACCCCAGCCGAGCTGCATGCCCCATCGTGGTGCACCTTCGATAATGTTGCCGGTGACCAGCGTATCCGCCTCGGCGGCAATGCCTATACCGAAGCCGACCTCATGCTCGTAGGGGCCTTTGAGCGTCAGGTTGCGCACCACATTGCCGGTCACGCTGGCCAACCTGCCGCCCTGGTCGAAGTTGGCGATCGAGATGCCGTTTGCCGCGCCGTCCACGATGTTGTTGGAGACAACGGCGCCCACAAACTCGAACTCGACATAGATCGCCGTCTCGCCCGAGCGTCGGCACTGGTTGCCGGTGATCTGGACATCGGACGCCGAATTGGCGCGGATTGCGGTGAAAGCGCAATCGGAAATGTGGTTGTTCGCCACCATCACGTTGTCGGCGCGGAAGATGTTGATGCCGTTGCCGTTCTGGCCGGTGCCGCCGTCATTGGCCTTGATCCGGTAGACGCGGTTGCCGCTGACGACGCTGCTATCAGCCGCCTTCTTCCAGCGATGCACGAGAATGCCGCCATTGCCGCAGTCGAAGACTTCGTTGCCGGTGATCGAGAGCCCGTCGGATTCGACGGCATAGATGCCGGACTGGCCCGCACCTGATATCCGGCTGCGCTCGATCCGGCCGCCGCATCGCTCCAGCTGCAGGGCGTGCTTGCGGCTGCCGCCGATCTCGCAATTGTCGATCATCACCTCGTCGACGCCGGTAAACTGCAACAGCGCGCCGGCGTAGTCGCCGAGCCAACGGTTCTGGCCGTCGATGGCTATGTTCGACAGCTCGACACGCTTGATATTGTCAGCGCTAAAGAGGTGGCCGTCGCCGGTGTAGATGATACGCGACGCTCCCGGTACGCCTGTTATCCGCGTATTCTCCGGCAGCACGAGATTGGAAACCTTGTAGGTGCCGGGCGGCAGGAAAACCGGCACGTTTTCCGCTGCGGCCTGATCGATCATCTTCTGCAGGCCGACGCTCTTGCGGTCGGCCGCGCCGGGCGTCGTCTTGTATTCGACCGCGTCGATCGCTCCACGCAGATCGCCTTCGCGTGTTGCCGCCAAGCTGCGGGAAGCGATCAGCGCGAGGGCCGATGCTCCCGCAAGGCGGAAGAGGTCGCGGCGCGAAGATGTTAACGAAGTTTTCCTCATTGCCATCATTCTTGCAGGAAACGTGCCAGTGGGCTTGTTTCATTTTGGTACAGGCAAGCATCTCCCGGCCGCGTCACGCATGCCACTGGCCCTTCCATTCTTTCCCGCTATCTTTGCAGGCATGAGACCAGACGCCTTGCTCTATCCCGCCCCCGAAGGGCTCTATTGTCCCGAGGGAGGATTCTATGTGGATCCCGTGCGGCCGGTTGAGCACGCCCTGATCACCCACGGCCATTCCGATCACGCGCGGCCCGGCCATGCAAACGTGGTCGCAACGCGCCAGACGCTCGACATCATGCAGATCCGCTATGGCGACGGCTTCTGCGGAAGCGAGCAGGCTGCCGCCTTCGGCGAAGAGATCCTGATCAACGGCGTGAAGGTCAGCTTTCATCCTGCCGGCCATGTGCTCGGTTCGGCGCAGATCGCGATCGAGAAGAGTGGTACGCGCATCGTCGTCTCGGGTGATTACAAGCGGCGCGCAGACCCGACATGCGCGGCCTACGTTCCGGTGCCCTGCGACGTCTTCATCACCGAGGCGACCTTCGGGCTACCGGTCTTCCACCATCCCGATCCGGTCGATGAAATGGGCAAGCTCTACGCCTCGCTGCGGCAGTTTCCGGAGCGCACGCATCTGATCGGCGCCTATGCGCTCGGCAAGGCGCAGCGCGTGATCCGCCTGTTGCGCGATACCGGCTACGACCAGCCGATCTATATCCACGGCGCGATGGAACGGCTCTGCGACTACTACATGGAGCAGGGCATCGATCTTGGTGAGTTTCGCCCGGCGACAATCGAGAGCCGCGACAAGTCCGCCTTCAAGGGAGCCATTGTCGTCGGCCCGTCCTCGGCCTTTGCCGATCGCTGGGCACGACGCTTCAACGAGCCTTTGCCGGCATTTGCGTCGGGCTGGATGATGGTGCGTCAGCGCGCCAAGCAGCAGGGCGTCGAACTGCCGCTGGTCATCTCCGATCATTGCGACTGGCCGGAACTGACCGAGACGATCGGCGACCTGCGCCCCGAGGAAGTGTGGGTGACGCACGGTCGCGAGGAGGCGCTGGTCCGCTGGTGCCAGCTGCAAGGCATCAAGGCCCGGCCGCTCCATCTGGTCGGCTATGAAGACCAGGCCGACTGATGAAAGCATTCGCCGACCTTCTCGATCGCCTCGTGCTCACCCCCAGCCGCAACGGCAAGCTGAAACTGCTTACCGATTATTTCCGCGACACCCCGGACCCGGATCGCGGCTACGGTCTTGCCGCCATCGCCGGCACGCTTGAAGTGCGCAACGTCAAGCCGGCTATGCTGCGCGAGCTGGTGCTGGAGCGGATGGACGAGGTGCTCTTCCGCTATTCCTACGATTATGTCGGCGATCTGGCGGAAACGATCTCCCTTGTCTGGGACGCCGAGAAAGACATCGAACGGCCGGCGCTTGCCCAGCCTCGGCTTGGTGATGTCGTCAGAGAGATGAACGCGCTCGGGCGCACCGAGGTCCGCAGCTTCGTGCGCGACTTGCTCGATCGGCTGGATACGTCAGGTCGTTTCGCCTTCATCAAGCTCGCGACCGGGGCGCTCCGCATCGGTGTGTCCTCGCGATTGGCGAAGCAGGCGCTCGCCGATATGGGTGGCCGCGACGTGACCGAAATCGAGACGCTGTGGCATGGCCTGCAGCCTCCCTACGAAGCGTTGTTTCGCTGGCTGGAAGGGCAGGGTAACAAGCCGGTGCTGGCAACGCCCGCGATCTTTCATTCCGTCATGCTTGCCAATCCGGTCGAGGAGGGGGATCTCGATCAGCTCGATCCAGCCGAATATGCAGCAGAGTGGAAGTGGGACGGCATTCGCGTGCAGCTGTCGCGCTCCGGCGACACGCGCAAGATCTACTCGCGTTCCGGCGACGATATATCAGGCGCATTTCCCGATATCGTCGATTCGATCAGCTTCGACGGCGTGATGGACGGCGAGCTGCTTGTTGGCGGAACCACCCGCTCGAACAGCCCGACGCGTACCTTTTCCGATCTGCAGCAACGCCTGAACCGCAAGACGGTAACGACGAGGATGCTCGACGAGTATCCGGCTTTCATTCGTGCCTACGATCTGCTTTTCGATCGGGAGGAGGACGTGCGCGGTCGCTACTACGTCGATCGTCGTGAACGTCTTGCGGAGGTCATTGACCGTGCACCGCACGACCGCTTCGATCTTTCGCCTCTGGTCGAATTCTCTTCATGGGACCAACTGGATCAACTGCGGTCGTCACCGCCGGATCCTGTCATCGAGGGGGTGATGATCAAGCGCCGCGACAGCATCTATCAGGCGGGGCGCTTGAAGGGGCCGTGGTTCAAATGGAAGCGCAACCCTTACAACGTCGACGCCGTGCTGATGTATGCGCAGCGCGGCCATGGCAAGCGGTCGAGCTATTATTCGGATTTCACCTTCGGCGTCTGGACGGAGACACCGGAGGGAGAACAGCTGGTGCCTGTTGGCAAAGCCTATTTCGGCTTCACGGATGCCGAACTGGAACTGCTGGACAAGTTCGTTCGCAACAACACGACCGAGCGCTTTGGTCCGGTACGGGCCGTCAGGGCGGACAAGGATTTCGGCTTCGTCGTGGAAGTCGCCTTCGAAGGCATCAATCGCTCTACCCGCCACAAGTCGGGCGTGGCGATGCGCTTTCCGCGGATCTCCCGTCTGCGCCCCGATAAGCCGTCCTACGAGGCGGATCGCCTTCAGACGCTGGTCGCGATGATCGATGCCAAGGGCGATCAGTAGTTTTTCTGGCGCAAAACGCCGCAGGATCACAGTTTTCAACACAACGTGTGTTGGCGACCGCGCGCTTCCGGTGCAATTTTCGAATCGCCGGGAACCATGGAAGTGTGAAATGACGTCAGACAAAGGTAATTCTTTTCTCCGCCAACGCCGCACGGTTCTTGCAGGCCTGGCCGGAGCCCTCCTGCTCCCGCGCATGGCTAGTGCATTCGACGTTCCGGACGTGCCGAGACTGATCGATCACGACTATGCCAAGGTCCGCAAGCACTTCCATACTAAGCTGTTGCAGAAGGGGCCGGCTCCCGACAAGTATGAACCGCTCGACGCGCCCGCGGACGGTGAGAAGATCTTCTACCGGTCCGGCTATGGCGGCGAATTGGAACTGGTTGCCTGGGTCTCCAAATACAAGCGTGGCGGCAAGCCAAAGCCAGGTGTTCTGTTCCTGCACGGCGGCAACGCCATGGGTCTTGGCCACTGGGTTCTGCTCAAGGCCTATGTCGACGCGGGCTTCGTGGTGATGATGCCGTCGCTGCGCGGCGAAAATGGCCAGATGGGCAATTTCTCGGGCTTCTACGACGAGGTCGACGATGTGCTCTCGGCGGCCGACCGTCTGCAGCATCTTCCCGGCGTCGATGGCAACCGCCTGTTTATCGCCGGCCACAGCATCGGCGGTACGCTGACCATGCTTGCGGCGATGAGCAGCCACAAATTCCGCGCCGCGGCGCCGATCTCCGGCAATCCGGATGCGTTTCGTTTCTTCAATCGCTACCCGCAGGACATTCGTTTCGACGACAGCAACGCCCACGAATTCGAGGTCCGCAGTGCGCTCTGCTATGCCAAGAGCTTCAAATGCCCCGTCCGTGTCGTCCATGGCACTGAGGAGGCGCATTTCAACGACCGCGCCGGCCTGCTTGCCAGCCGCGCCCGCTCCGGCGGTGTCCAGATCGAAACGGATACGGTGACCGGCAACCACACCTCGGCGCTGCCGGCGGAGATTGAACAGAGCATAAAGTTTTTCCACGGGGTCTCGGCCTGATCGTGGTCTGACGTCCATTGATGCGAGGCTGATCTGGTGACCAGCCTCGCGCCAGCCGCAAGTGCCATCCTTGCCGCAGCTATACGTCTCGCTGTTGTCGATGAGGGTGTTTTATGACTGTTCTCAGCCGGGTGTCGCCATTTGCCGGGCTTGCGGCCGCTGCTCTTTGCCTGAGTGGTTGCAATATCCTCATTCCGGATACCGGTGCCACCGATCCTGCCCGCTTCGTGCAGGAAACATCCCCTGTTTTCTATAACCCACCCGGTGTCGATCCCATGCGCGTCAAGCCGGTGGATACGCCGGTCCCGCAGAGGCCGGGTGTGCCGCCGACGATCTATAATCAGACCTATGGTATCCCAGGCGCGAACTTCAGCCGGACCTACGGCCTGCCGGTCACCAATCCGGTGAATGGCACCTTGTATGGCCAGGTGCGCGATACCGACTTCACGTTGCCAGCGATACCGATCAGCCGCATCGACCCACAGTATCTGCGGCAGGAGGTCGCCTATCCGACCAAAGAGAAGCCCGGTACGATCATCGTCGATACGAAAACCAAACACCTTTATTTTGTCGAGCCTGGCGGCAAGGCGATGCGCTACGGCGTCGGCCTCGGCCGCGAAGGCTATGCATGGTCCGGCCGGGGCGTCATTCAGTGGAAGCAAAAATGGCCGCGTTGGACGCCGCCCGCCGAAATGGTCTCACGCCAGCCTGACGTCCGGGCCTTCTCGGCGGAAAACGGCGGCATGAACCCAGGTCTTGGAAACCCGCTGGGTGCGCGCGCTCTTTATATCTTCAAGGATGGTCAGGATACGCTTTACCGCATCCACGGGACTCCGGATTGGCAGTCGGTCGGAAAGTCCACGTCGTCGGGTTGCGTACGCATGCTGAACCAGGATGTGGTCGACCTCTATGACCGCGTTCCGGCGAAGGCCGAGATCGTCGTGATGTAGACGCGCAACAGCGCGGGCGATATCGTCGGTCGTCGGACGGACACGACTTCGTGAGGTAGTGGTTTATTTAGCGCAAGACGGTAATTTCCTTTGTCGTCACCGGCGTTGAACCACCCTCCGCGAAGGGCGTCGTCCTTCCAGCGCAACAGGAACCCAGACCCGCGTTATGAGCTTTGAAACATCCCTTTCCCGCCGCAGCTTCCTTTCGCTTTCGGCCATGACCGCGGCTTCGGCCCTGGCTGGCTGCGCATCCACGGCCGGGCCGCCTCCCATGGCTCAGCCGGTCGTCATGCGCACCCCCCCGGTCAACATGTTCCAGGCCCCGCTGGCTCCGGGTGATGCCGAGCTGGAGGTCATGTACGGCCCGATAGAGGACGGCGGCTTTCTCATTCCGGCCGTGCCCTACCAGAAGATCGATCCGCGCTTTTATCGTCAGCAGGTCGTCGATCCGACCGGCCAGGCGCCCGGCACGATCGTCGTCGATACCCCCTCACGTTTCCTCTACCTCGTGCAGCCCGGCGGTACCGCGATGCGTTACGGCATTGGTGTCGGCCGCGAAGGATTTGCCTGGCAGGGCACGGGCGTCATTCAGTGGCGTCAGAGGTGGCCGCGCTGGAAGCCGCCGAATGAGATGGTCGCGCGCCAGCCGGAGCTCACCAAGTATTCGATTGAAAACGGCGGCATGGAGCCAGGCCTGAAGAATCCGCTCGGCGCGCGTGCGCTCTACATCTTCTCGAATGGCGAAGACACGCTCTACCGCCTGCACGGCAACCCGGACTGGCGCTCCATCGGTAAGGCCGTGTCATCGGGCTGCGTGCGACTGCTGAACCAGGATATTATCGACCTCTATGATCGCGTGCCGAACAAGGCGCCGGTCGTCGTTCTGCAGTGATCGATTTGCGTCCCGCTGTCTCCCTTTTCCCCTGGGGGACAGCATCTTCCCGCCAAGGGAAATCGCGCCTTACCGGGGAGACGGTACCGTCTCTCCGCCCACATTTGGCCGGGCCGAAATTTACCGCCACGAGTAGCTATGTGAGATGATCGCGTCAGGATCGATGCCTCTGGCTGACTCATGCCAACCGGCAAACTCGTCGTGTCTGACGATGCCGATATCGGCGAGTTGCTCGTCGTCAAGCTTATCCAACGCCCGGCATGCAGCATGATCTGTCGTTGAATGGTATTCCCCATGCGGGACCAGATGCGCGAGCGCGTGCCATGTTCCCGAAAACGCTGCTGTCGGCGAAAAAGTGCGAACGCCATGTAGGTGCAGGAATGTCATGGTGGCTCCCCCAAGCTGCAGTTGTAACGGCAAAGCCTCCCATTTGTCCGTGTGGTTGTCGTGAAGCCCGGCTGAAGCGCTTTTGAAATTTCTCTGAAATTCTTTGGTTTCGGTGTCGCGCTTCGATACACTTCGTTGTCGTGGTGGGAAGCGTTTGCTAAATTGCGCGCCAACATTCGGAGCATCCAATGTCGATGTTCGAATTCGCGGGACACCAACTCGATTTGCAACAGGGCCGGTTGCGCAAGGGCGGGCAGGATGTTCGTTTGCGCCCCAAATCCCTGGCGTTGCTGACTTATCTGCTTGAAAATTCGGGGCGCGTCGTCACCAAGGACGAACTGGTTTCAGCCGTCTGGCCAAATGTAGCCGTCACGGACGGCTCGCTCAGCCAGTGCGTGACGGATATACGCAGGACGCTGGGCGAGGGCGCAGTAAAGCTCATTCGCACCATTCCGTGCCGCGGTTATGCCTTGGACGAGAAACTCATGCGGCGCAGCGAGGCTCTGTTGCCGTCTGCGGCAGTCAGTCCGTCGGGGCGGCCCTCGATTGCGGTGCTTCCGTTCACGGTCGCGGTGCCTGGTGGTCGGCACACATGGATCGCAGACGGCATTGTCGAGGACATCATCACTGCGTTGGCGAAGATTCCCAATCTCTTTGTCGCATCGAAGAACTTGAGCTTTGCTTATCGCGACAAGGTCGGTCGCCTGCCGGACGTCGCCCTAGCGCTTGGTGTGGCCTACGTCCTTAGCGGAAGTGCCCGCGTGAGCGGCCGCGAATTGCGGTTGACGACCGAACTTGTCGATGCGCGAACCGGCGGAATCGTCTGGGCGGACCGCTTCGATCGTCATCTCGGGCAAATCTTCGAGGTTCAAGACGAGATAACAACGGCCGTTGTCGAGCGGCTGAAGATCGAGCTTCTGCCGCAAGGCCGCGGCGCTGCTGTCGTCGAAAACCAACGAGAATTTGACCTGCCGGGCAACCATTCCGGCCATCCGGCGCTCTGGGATCGGTAGGGTTTGGCCAATCCTGTTGCTGCGACCGCGACCTCTATACCGCAGCCGTAAGGTTTGAACGCAGGCCCCTCAACAGGCCTCGGATGGTCTTCATTTCTTCGAGTGTGCAGCCCGCCGCCTGACCGATGGCGGTCATGATTGTGTCGATCTCGCTCCGCATCGCCCGGCCCTTGTCTGTCAGCGATACGATGACCTGTCGCTCGTCGCGGGAATCGCGCTTGCGCTTGATCAGTCCGGTTTGCTCCAGGCGCTTGAGCAGGGGAGAGAGGGTGCCGGAGTCGAGATCGAGTTGCTCGCCGATTGCCTTGACCGGCTGTTCGGACTTCTCCCACAGCGCCAACATGACCAGATATTGCGGGTAGGTGAGGCCGACCTTGTCGAGAATCGGCTTGTAGGCGCGCGTGAAGGCATGCGCCGTCGAATAGACCGCAAAGCAGAGCTGGTTTTCCAGCCGTTTCTCTTCTTCCGGAATTTCCATCGTCTTTGCCAGATGCGCTTTCATTGTCGTTGTCCTTGAGGCGTGATTGTCCTCTTTTCGAATTCGAAGTGCAATTTGCAAAATTAACTTGCGTACAATTTAATTGTGCAATATACAAAATCCAACCCCAACGCAAAGGAGACTGACATGCCTATCCTCTATACGACCAAAGCTTCCGCCACCGGTGGCCGCGCGGGCCGCGCCGTTTCCGAAAACGGCGTTCTCGATGTGACGCTGACGGTTCCGAAGGAACTCGGTGGCGACGGCGCGACTGGCACCAACCCTGAACAGCTCTTTGCAGCCGGTTATTCGGCCTGCTTCCTCGGTGCTTTGAAATTTGTCGCCGGCAAGGAAAAGGTCAAGATTCCCGAGGACACCGCGGTCAGCGCGACGGTCGGCATCGGCCCGCGCGAAGATGGCACGGGATTCGGCATTGAAGTCGCCCTGACGGTGAACATTCCCGGCCTCGACAAGCCAACGGCTGAAAAGCTTGCCGCCGCCGCCCACATCGTGTGCCCCTATAGCCACGCCATGCGCACGTCGACCGAGGTTCCGGTCACCGTCGCCTGATTATAATTGTGGAAGAGCGTCGCGGATCGCGACGCTCTTTTCATATGAAAATAAAGTGCTATATTCTTTCCTGTGAAAGGAATATGGCATGGCTATAGCGCATCAGATCTCTGGCGTCCGGTCTCCTGAAGCAACCGTGATCACCAAGGCCGCCGTCAATGCCGCCGACCATCTCGGCCTCAATGCCCGAACGCTTTCGGCGGTGCTCGGCGTTTCGGAGGCAACTGTCTCGCGTATGAAGCGGCAGGATTATCTGCTTGAGCGTGGCTCGAAGTCCTTTGAACTCGCGATCCTGCTCGTGCGTCTGTTTCGCTCGCTCGACGCGATCGTCGGCGGCGACGAAGCCATCGCCCGTCAATGGCTGCGCAACGCCAACACGGCGCTCGGCGCGACGCCCCTCGAAAAAATCGTCACCATCTCGGGATTGACCGATGTCCTTGCCTATCTGGACGCCCGCCGCGCTATCGTCTGAGACGCGGGCGATCTCGGGCAGGTTTTGGCGGCTGGTCGAGGCGCAGCATCAGATATCGACGCTGAAGCTTGTCGATACGCTCGACGAGCAGGCCTTGCTCGAAAACCTGCTCGAGGAAAGCAAGCCGGCGCTGCCGCCGGAATGTGTCGGGCTGGACTACCTGCTTGCCACGCCGTTCCGCTATGGCGCGGTCTATCCATATGGTTCGCGTTTCCGACGGGCAGGCCGCACGCTCGGCGTCTTCTATGCGTCCGAGCGGGTAGAAACCGCGCTTGCGGAAATGGCTTTCTATAGGCTGCTGTTCTATTC
>Ga0102590_1003501_pt1 | contig 15461 bp, 17 predicted proteins | sample AraplaMF_Col_mMF_FD_76859 | JGI IMG/M metagenome (GOLD analysis project Ga0102590, IMG submission 76859) | Arabidopsis root microbial communities from the University of North Carolina, USA - plate scrape MF_Col_mMF | ecosystem: Host-associated > Plants > Roots > Endosphere | place: USA...
CGCCGCATCCCGGTTCACACCGGGCTTAATCGAGTAAAGTGCCGTCAGATACGGCGGAATCGTCGCATGTTCGAGCTGCATCGCACGGTGGAGAAACTCTTTCAGCTCATCGAGTGTCTTAATGCCATAAGGATCCATCCTCAAGCTCCCTGGAATATAGTTAGGTGCACAGTCCGGCGTCGTGTCGCTTGCGTCGAGTTCCGCAGTTCGTTCCGCGTACCGGATATTGGTCTTTGTTCAGTGCAGACATTTCAGAATGTCGCGACTGCTTCGGAGGCACATGGCGGCCAGCGTCAAGGTGACATTGGCTGTACCGATGATCGGCATACTGCCGCCACCCACGAGGTAGAGGTTTTCTTGGTCCCAGCCGCGCTGGTTCTTGTCCACGACGGAATTGGCCTTCGTCGCTCCCACGATGTGGGTGCCAGCCAAATGATTGCCGCCGCGGATGGCATAGCCTCGCCCCTCATAGGATACGTAGCCGAAATCGCTGAGGTCGTAATGTGTGTGATCCTGCGCATCCAAACGCGCAAATACGGTACCCGCAAACTGGCGGCTATAGTCCGCTCCCTGCATGGTATATTCCGGCATAGCGGTCACGCCGTGTCGGCATTCGCTCGGACCGTTTCCAGTGCTGGACAATGATCCCCTGCCGCTGGCGACATACATGGCAAAGTTTCCTAATCTCATTTCAACGATGGACAACGCATAAAATGCCGTCCTCGCCCGGTAGAGGATGCTTCCGGGCCCATTTAACAATGGCGACACGGACCGGCTCACAGCAGACAACGACCCAGGGGGCCGATGTATTCCGTCGTGAGGCCGTGACGTCGAACACTTCTCAGAAAATCGTTCGCGGCGATCAGGTTGAGATAAAGCTCGTCCTCGCCAGAGCCCACGTTCATGGATTTCATCCAATATAACGCTTGCTGGGAAATGACCCGAAGCCGCCACTTGCCACCCTCCAGCCGACGTAGTTCGAAATCAACACGCTGATGCACCGATGCTGAGATACGGGCCGCAGTCCGGGCCGAACTTTGGTCGACATGCTTTTCGGGTTCTGAAGACATACCTATCCACCACTCAGACCAGATCAGAATTCGGAAACGGTCGAACGGCGCAAGGCAAGAGCCCGAACGCCGGTAAGGGGACGTGCCGCCGAACGTGCGATCGTCCCGACACGGGGCCAAATCTGGCTGTAATCGGTTTCTTGATGCCGCGCGGGCATCTCAATCTGTCGTTATCCCCTCCCCGACTCAACCTTTGCGTAAAGTGCGGGGAGTGAACCGTTTGGCCGAGGCGTTTCGCCTCTTACTGGCAGGCAGTCAGACCGCCCGGATTTTGAATGGGGGCGAAACCGACGCCGTCGATTGTGTTGTCGTTGCGGGCAATGAAGCAGTAATTGTCATTGGCATGGGGAGCTGCAACGACGCAGGAATTGGCCCCCGCCGGAATGACATAGGTGTCCAATCCGTTGATCGCAAAGACCGAGGCTGTACCATTCGGATGGGGTACCGGCTGCTTTGTGAACAAGATGGCATTCTGTGGTGGCGCGACCGCGATAGGCTGATGGTTCCGGCAATCGGACGAAAAGACGAGTTGTGCCGCCGCGGGTATAGCGGTTGCGATAATGGAGGAGATGGCAATGAGAAGTCTTGCAGCGGTCTTGCCGCGAGGACCTGTTTGGCCGGTGAACTTCGTCGTGATGCCTGACATGGCTATTCTCCTGATTGCAAGGATTTAGGGGATTGCTCAAGCGTCTGTAATGATCCTGATTCTGGGTCTATGGTCCTCCCGTCGCCGAAAAGGTCCCGGTGGCATTGTAGGTTACGGTGTACGTTGTGTAGCCGGTGGTGAAATCGCAGCACGCGGCGTTGCTCTCGTCGTAAGCCACGGTGCTTCCGACCGGCTGGTAGCCCATTTTCACGAAAAAGATTTGCTTCGGTATGCAGTTCATGATCGCATTGGGGACAGGAGCGACGAAGCTCGAGAGTATGATCGCCTGATTGTTGTTCAGGGCGACGACGCCGCAATAGAGTTCGGGATGCGGCAGTGGCGTATAGGAAGGCACGTTGATGCCAAACCCTCCGATCGCAATTCCGGCTTGATTGGCGGGCGCGGAAAGTCCGAGCGGGTCGAGCGTCAAACTCGTGCAATTATCCGGCGAACCATCGGCCGTGGTGAGCGTAACCGGTCGGAACGCCGAGGTGCTGCCGACCACCGATAGCGTAGCGGCATTGAGCGCGAGGAGCGCAATAAGCTGGGAGGCAGACGCTTGTTTGGTGCTGAGGGCACCTGCATAGATCTGACTGTCCAACCCGAAATTGATCTGCGCTCCCGTAGTTGCGTAATTGCCGACGCTTTGGCAGCCGAGACTGCCGCTGAGGATGGGATCAGGGCTCGGCCGCAACGGAAATGCGGCTTGCTTCTGGAAGACATAGAAATATTGCGTCGTCTGCGAAAGGTTCCGAACGATGATCTGGTAGGACGAACTCGTCATGGCGTGTGACAATCCCCTTTGAGACCAAGCCCCTCCGTCGACCCGGGCGGGCGGTGGCAACCGAACGAATGGTGCGCATGCAGGTGAAGAAGGGGCGGTTCCTCACCTGCGTGCCTGCCGGGGTTTACTGGAGCTGCGTTGTCCAGGTCCCGTCAGATTTCAGGCTGACGTTGCAGACTGAATAGCCGCCGGTGAAATCGGAAAGGGCCGCGTTCACGCTCGATTGCGTGAAATTCATGACGACACCTGGCGTGTAGGCGCCGGTCTGGACGTAGTATTTCAGGATCGGCTGGCAATCGGTGTTGCTGGCGGGGTTTGCCTGCACGAAGTTGGAGAGCACGATGCCGCCATTGACGGCAACCGCCGAGCCGACATTGAAATAGGGGGGCGAGTTGAAGACCGGCGTGGTAATGCGAAACGCACCAGGCTGCACACCTTCCCCGTAGATCGGCGAGGAAAGACCGAGAGGGTTGACCGTCGCAGTCGTCCAGTCGTTCGGTTTACCACCGCCACCCGGACTCGGAGCAAGATCGATGGGGCGGCCGGCTGACGAGTAGCCGGATGAAGCGCCGATTTGCGGCGGTGTGTTTGCCTGCTGGATGCCGGCATAATATTGCAGGTTGACCTGGAAGGTCAGGATCGCACCGGTGTTGTCGTAGTTGCCGAGCGATTGTGAGAACAGGCTATTCGAATAGACTTGCCCGCCGCCGGTGTAAATCGCCGGCTGCTGAAAGAAGTAGAAGTTTTGCGTCTGGGATTCGTAATTTTTCACGTTGATCGTCAGCATCGTAGACATGGTCGGAACCCTTCTTGCATTGTCTAGCTCGGTCCTAGCACTCGTCGTGCCAAGCCGATTGCGCGGTGATTAACGCGCGATTTCGGGCGGGTGGGCTTCGCTAGTGGTCCACAGTGCGACAGCTTTGTCAGGTTCGCGACACGGGTGGCTGAATGCGCTTGGCAGGGCTGCAACATTGCCTGCGAAATTTTTGATCGAAAACGATTTCGCTGGAGCACAGCGCGTCATTTCAGTGCCAGCATTGGCAGCAAGCGCGTAAGCGGCAAGGAGACCCCATCTGGCGCTGCTGATGCTGGGCAGGGTATTTCGGACATACGACTTCTCTGAATGTGAGGATCTATGTCTAGGCCTGCGGCTAGCCTTGGATTGATGCGGATGATCGAGGCGGTGCCCGATCGTCTTGACGGCTCGCCGCGACAGTTGCGGCGGTTCTGGTCTGACGAGTTCAAGGCCACAGCGGTCGAGCAAGCCTGTCAGCCGGGTGTGAACGTCTCGGCAATTGCGCGGCAAATCGGGATCCTTCCGTCTCAGCTCTATCGCTGGCGCAGAGAACTGTCGGGGAGTGATGAGCTTGGGCAAGCTGCAGCGACAGTGGATCCACAGAGCGTTGTATCCGACCCCGTCGTGGAAATCATCATTGGCAATATCGTCGTGCGGGTGGGCCGGCATGTCGACGAGGCGCATATGCAGCGCGTGATCCGGGCGGTTCGTTCGGCATGATCCCAGCGGGTGTAAAGGTATTCCTCGCCAGTCATCCCATCGACTTCCGCAAAGGGCCGGACAGTTTGCTGTCGCTCGTGCGCGACGCCGGCAGTGATCCGTTCAACGGCTCGCTTTATGTCTTCCGGGCGAAACGGGCAGACCGGGTCAAGATCGTCTGGTGGGATGGATCAGGGGTCTGCCTCTATTCCAAGCGGCTAGAGAAGGCGCAGTTCTGCTGGCCGCGGATCGGCCACAACCGGGTGCAGCTCAATCATGCCCAGCTCATGGCGCTCGTTGACGGCATGGACTGGAAACGGGTTCGCTCTGTGGCGGTGAAGCCACCGGAGATTGTTGGGTAAAGGCCTGCGGCGAAGTGAATCAACCGCCTGAAAGGGCAGGAAATCCGGAGCAAAATATGCTCTGGTAGGCCTCATGACGCCGCCCGATCTGCAGCTCCCGGATGATGTAGAGACACTGAAGGCTATGGTCCTTGCCATGGCTGACAAGGCGGCGCGGACTGATGCTCTTGAGAGCGAGGTCGCAGATCTGAAGGCGCGAAACGCCGATGCTGATGAACGCATCGAACGACTGACCCAGATCCTGAAAGCCTTCGATCGTGCTCGCTTTGGCCGACGATCGGAAAAGCTTGGACCTTCAGGCATCGACGATGAACAGCAGGCATTTGTCTTTGAGGAGATTGAGACCGGCATCGCCGCGATCCGGGCCCAGGTCACCAAGGGCGCAGCCCATCCGGATGGCAAACGTCAGCCGCGGCCGCGCAAGGGCTTCGCACCTCATCTGGAGCGGGTCGAAGTGGTGATCGAGCCGGATGAACTGCCTGAGCATGCCGGCAAGCAGAAGGTGCTGATCGGAGAAGATATCTCTGAACGGCTAGATGTCGTGCCGGCGAAGTTCCGGGTCATCGTCACCCGGCGGCCGAAGTATGCCTTCAAAAACGAAGACGGTGTCGTCCAGGCATCGGCGCCCGCGCACATCATCGAGGGTGGCATTCCGACGGAAGCACTTCTGGCCCAGATCGCGGTCTCGAAGTATGCCGATGGCCTTCCGCTTTATCGGCAGGAGGCAATCTATGCCCGCGACAAGGTCGATCTCGATCGCAAACTGATGGCGCAATGGATGGGCAAGCTCGGCTTCGAGCTCGACATTCTGGCCGATTACATCCTCGCCGAGGTCAAGAAGGCCGAGCGTATCTTCGCTGATGAGACGACGTTGCCAACGCTCGCGCCGGGATCCGGATCGGCAAAGACGGCCTGGCTGTGGGCCTATGCCAGGGATGACAGACCCTTTGGCGGCAGTGGCCCGCCGATGGTCGCCTATCGCTTCGAAGATAGCCGCGCTGGCGATCGTGTCGCCCGGCATCTGAATGGCTATCGTGGCATCCTTCAGGTCGACGGGTATGGCGCCTACAACAAGCTTGCCCGATCTGACGGCGGCAATGACGGAGTGATATTGGCCGGCTGCTGGTCCCATAGCAGACGCAAGTTCTACGAGCTCCACGCCTCGGAAAGCTCAAAGATCGCCACCGAAACGGTGGAGCTGATGGCAAAGCTCTGGCAGGTCGAAGAAACTGCCCGCGGGCAAAGCCCTGACGCTCGTGCCGCGGCGCGTCAGCAGACATCTGCTGCCGTCGTCAATGAGCTCTTCGACCTTTGGCAAAAAACCCTGCCGCGGATCTCCGGCAAATCGAAGCTTGCCGAGGCGATCCGCTATGCTACCTCGCGTCGCTCCATCTTCGAACGCTTCCTCACCGACGGTCGCATCGAGCTCGACTCCAACATCGTTGAGCGCGCGATCAGGCCCCAGACAATTACGCGAAAGAACTCCCTCTTCGCCGGCAGCGACGGCGGGGGCAGGACCTGGGCGACAATCGCCACGCTCCTTCAGACAGCAAAGATGAACAACGTCGATCCGCAGGCCTGGCTCACCCAGACCCTCGAGCGCATAGCCAACAGCTGGCCCAGCAGCGAAATCGATGCACTCATGCCGTGGAACTACACAGGCTGAACGGCCTCGGCTTGCCGCTTACAGAATCTGATTGCCGCCCTTCACTCAACCCCGCGCCCGCAAGCCATTCTTGAACAGACACTTAGGCCATCAGGGCGCTAGGCGGCAGGCGGTGCCAATCGGGCGGTTACCCTGCTCCAGTGCATGTGCGGTCTTTTTTTAAAGGTCCAGCCCCGCTTGCGAAGCCATACGTCAAGAGCACTACGGCCGATCGATACGGATTTATCCGTACTCAGGCGCAGGACCATCTCGTTGAGCGTGATGTCCTTCTCCGCATCGATGAGGCCGATGATAAATGCCTCATGCGCATCCAGCCTGGAGCCAGAACGTCGGCCTTGTTTGCCTGCGGTCAATTGACCCTGTCGCGCATTGGCGATCCAGGCAATGGCCGTCGAAATCCCAATTCCAAACCGCGCCGCCGCCGAGCGTGCAGACATCCCGTCTGCAGAAGCCGCCAGGACACGGCTGCGAAGATCATCGCTTAATGCACGTGACATCCCTATCTCCCTGATTCGAAGGCAGGGAATCACGGCAAACAGCGACTGTCATCTCAATTCCGATTCCGCGTTCAGCGGACGCGCTCTAAACCCTCTCTACGCCGGAGGCGTGCTTTGGCAGCAGGATCGTGACTTTGAAGCCTCGTCCGCAATCAGTATCTATGGAGAGCTCGCCGTGATGGGCATTTACTATCGTCTTCACAATTGCCAGGCCAAGACCGCGACCCTCGGGAACGCGCTGTGGCGAGTCTCTGCCGCGCCAGTTCCGATCGGAAGCTCTATCCCGCACCGCGGCCGACAAGCCAGGGCCCGTGTCCGCGCAAACCATCACAGCCCAATCCTCGTCCTCATAGGTCTGGACGGTCACGGTACTCCCCGGTGCGTAGCGGCGGCAGTTGTCGAGCAGCAGGCGCAGCAACTGCTGCATTCTCTCGGGATCGGCGAGGCAAACTGCGCGATCGAACTGTCGCTTTATTTTGATGCTGGCAGGCACCAAATCGTGCTCCGTCGAGGCGGTTAACGTCTCAGCTTCCACCGCGAGGTCGATCTCTTTGATATTAAGATCAAGCTTGTTGGCCCCCGAGAAATCAAGTTTTTCTAAATCGTTGGCCATAGAAGTTAGAAAGTTGACATAGGGAATCATGCGAGCGAAGAGCTCCGGGCTTGGTTCGATCACACCAGTCGAAAGTCCACGCAGATTACCTAATAGCACGGTCGCGGACGTTCGGAATTCATGCGCAATCGCTGAGTTCCAGTATTTGAGGTCTACTTGCAACTCCTCCAGGCGTTCGGCCATCGCGTTAATATCGGCGGTAAGGGCATAGGTCTCCTCGAACGAGTTTGGGGGCGCCGTGACACGCACTGAATAGTCACCGGCGGCTATCGAATGGGTTGCAGCTGCAATGGGTGGCAGAGCACTCACGATGTCTTCGGCTAGGCGACGGCCGACAATGGCGGCGGGAATAAGAACGATTGTTGCCATTATGCTGGTTACGGCGACATCCCCCCAGGGCGATTCATAGTCTTGGGGAAGCAATTCATCCAATGTCGCGAAATATATTGTAACTCCAAGGTAAAAGGCCCCAAAAGATATGAAGGTTTGCACGCTCAAAGCGCGAAAGATCATCCTTTTGACATTTCTAGTCTTGTATCTAGTCATGTGTATTATCCATTCGGTATCCAACGCCCCTGCTGGAGACCAACATACCGTGAAGGCCTGCCGCATTTAGTTTGGATCTCAGATTGTACATATGAGAATCGATGGTCCGCTCGAGCGGCGGATCGTCTGGATTACATTCGTCAGTCAATTCACGACGCTCGAACAGGCGGCCGGGGGAACGAGCCATACGATAGATAAGCTTGAACTCCGTTGGAGTTAGCTTCAGGTCTTTTCGTCCAGTCGGTTGATCTACCCATGCGGTGCGTGCGGACTGGTCGACGGTCAGTTTTCCCAAGCGGATTGGCAAATTGGCGGTGCGATCACCGCCCCTCCCTAGCACCGCGTTGGTATGGGCTACCACCAAGTCCGGTTCGAACGGTTTGGCAATGTAATCATCTGCTCCGCATCGATAGCCCTGCAGTTCGTCAATAGGCTTCCCCCGCCCCGTCACCATAATCACCGGCGTATGGCCGCGCCGCCTGATTTCAGCCAATACGTCAAAGCCGTCCCGGCGGGGCAACGAGACGTCCAGAATGACGAGATCGGGTTTCAGCGTCCAGTGGTGCGCAAGGCCTATTTCTCCATCGGAAGCCTCCACTGTTCGATAACCTTCTCTGTCAAGGTAAATTTTTAACAGAGCACGAGTTTCTCGATCGTCCTCGATTATGAGGATCAATTCATTACGCATGGCGTGCCTCCTAAAAGTAATGGGTGCCAAAGAGGTATCGCGACGCGTCGGGTCAAACCGTGAACTCGAATCGCTGCAACCTTTATTGAGCACGTAGCTTATGTGCCCGGCCATAACGTGGACACCAACCCTGGGAAGAATAAACGGCGATGACCTCGCCTCGGAACATATATTTTGCCAAAGAGCGATCGGCCATTATTCAGACAAGGCCTTCTACCATGACATTTATACATATTTTGGTAGTATGGAGTGTTGGACTTTAGAGGAATTGCGCCGCAGTGTATTTACGGTTACTACGGCTGAACCTCAATCAATCCGAATCTTACTGCTCTCAATACGGCAACTATTCTGTTCCGGGTCTTCAGTTTCCTCATGCCGTTTTTATGTCCCAAGACGACTTTCCTTTTGCGACCCATGAAAGACACTCCTTTTCACTCCCAGTCGTTGCAGTCTAAGGTGTTCTCGACCTTCACGTGAAATAACCAGGCGGCAAATTGGAGGTGGTTGATTTCAAAGTCCTTCAGTTCACTCGCTTCTTTTTGAACAAAACTCATGGTCGAGAAATGCCCGCCTGCCCGCGAAAGGGAACAGTAACACCCGCGTTCAAACCGAACTTTTTAGCGTCATCGAAGATGCGTCGTTGGTGTTGTCACGTTACTCCCTTTCGCCGATTGGGCGTAACTGTGTGGGGACGCCGCGACGATCAGGCATTGACGTGATTAACGCACCAAGAATGATAGCTAGGGACGCACACGTTCCTGAACCTGTCAGCCATTCGCCGAAGAACATGGCGGCAAAGAGCGCGGAAAAGAACGGCTCGCTTGATTCGATGACCTGTGTTTTGTACGCTTCGATATGCTGCAGGGCGAGGATCGTGCAGTAAAAGCCGCAAAATGACGGAATAACGCCCAGCGACAACAGGCTCGGCAATGCGTTTGCTGATGGGATTTGTGCACCGCTCCAGAAATAGGGCACGGCGAGCATGACCAGCCCATACGCCAGGAACAACCAGAAGTTTTCCAAGGAAGAGCGGAGCTTGAAGAATTTCCATGCGAAGATGAAGCTGGCATAACCCAGGCCAGCAATGAGGGCGAGAGTGACGCCCATCATACTTACCGTTGCCAGCCCGTCGCCAGCGATCAGGAAGAAACCGCCGAGAAAGACCATAACCATGGCAAACGCCTTCCGCGTCGTTACTCTTTCCTTCAGGATGATGATGTCGAACGCGATTGCGCCAAGCCCGCCGGCAAAAACGAGGATGGCGACAAGCGGGATCGGCGCATAAGCGAAGGCGCTGGTTTCAAAATGATAAAGCGTAAAGATGCCAAGTGCGGAGCACACCGCAATTTTCCACGACCCCGCGAAAGCGGAAGTTAATCGGACCAGACCCCCAGCTTTCCAGAGAACGACGATCGAAATCAGCGAAAGCGCGATACCGCAACGCCAGAACGCGACAGCCGTGGGATCGAGACCTTCCTTGAAGGCGGAGCGGGACAGTACACCGACAGTTCCATTTGAAAGGGCCGCAAGAAGGGCGAAAGCAGCGCCGAGAATTGGCGAAGGATAACGACTTTTCATGGCTGTAGCATTTTTCTTTTCACATGCAAATGGCACGCCTCACCGAAGGCGCGGAAGATTTCACCGCTGAGCGGATCCTCGACGTGAAACCATTCAGGATGCCATTGCACAGCTGCGGCAAATGTCGTTGCCTCCTTTACCGATACGGCTTCGATGACGCCGTCCACGCTCCGCGCATCGACAGCAAGACCATCCGCCAACCGCGCAATGCCCTGCTGGTGCAGTGTGTTGACCGAAACAGAATTTGTATTCAGGCGGCGAATGCACTCCGCGATATGGCCATTACCTTCAGCGACAATTGCATGTGAGGGAGCGTATTGAAGATCACGCGGGAGAGACAGATCTTCGACATGCACACCTCGGCCTTCACCTTCCGAGATATCGCTTGAAAGGGTGCCTCCAAGTGCAACATTGAGTTCCTGCAACCCACGGCAGATTCCGAACAAGGGGACGCCCAGCGACAAAGCAGTCTCGATCGCAGCGATGCTCGTCCTGTCGCGATCAAGATCAAGCGTGCTGGCGCAAGCCTTCGGACCCCCATACCGTGACGGTGATACATTTGACGCCGCGCCCGTCAGGAGCAATCCATTGAAGGCCAACAGGCAGGTCCGCAACTCTTTGTCAGTAAGTCCCCCGGGGATTAGGACTGGCACGACGCCAGCGGTGAGGTGCAACGCTTCGAGATAACGGACGCGCACCGCATCATAATCAACGCCGTCGACCGTCTGGCGATCGCAAACGACACCAACGATCGCCCGACTGTCTTCTGCCATAGCGGCCACTATGTCAGGCCCCCCTCAAGGGCTTGACCGATATCAGCAAGGATATCGTCGACATGTTCAAGCCCGACGGAAATCCGAATCGTTCCGTCGCGCACGCCTGAAGCCAGACGCGCCGCTTGCGGCACCGACGCATGCGTCGTGGAGGCCGGATGCGTGGCGAGTGTCCTCGCATCGCCGATGTTTGCAACATGGTAGACGAGTTGTAGGCGCTCGATAAACCGGCGGCCGGCATCGATACCGCCGGCGATCTCGAAAACGATCATCGGGCCGCCATGGTCGCCCATGTTTTGCTCGGCGCGACGCCGTTCCAGCGTTCCGCCAAAACTCGGATAGGTCACTTCGAGGACGTTCCGATGCTCCTTGAGATATTCAGCGACGCGGCGGGCGTTGGAGCAATGTCGCGGCATTCGCAATGGCAGCGTCTCCAGGCCCTGGATGCAGAGAAACGATGCGAATGGTGATGGACAGGGGCCGAAGTCACGCATGAGCGTATTGCGCATCTTGAGCAGGAACGGGCTGGCTCCATAGGGACCGGGCAGATCACGCGCAGCCTCGAGCCAACGGATATTACCATGGGAGATATCAGGGCGCGTGATCAACGGAAATCGTTCGGAATAGGCGTCCCAATCAAAGGTGCCGCCATCCACAACAACGCCACCAATCGTGGTGCCGTGGCCGCAGATGTATTTTGACGTGGAGTGCAAGGTCACATGCGCGCCGAGCTCAAGCGGGCGTGTGATGAGAGGGGTCATTGTGTTGTCGACGATGAGCGGAATGCCTATTTCATCCGCAATCGCGCCGACCTCCGTGATCGGGAAAGGCGTGAGTTTCGGATTAGGCAAGGCTTCGGCAAACCAACAACGCGTACGGTCGTCTGAGGCTTCGCGGAAACGCTCAGGATCGCTCGGATCGACGAAACGCGTTTCGATCCCGAGCCTTTGAAAGGTATTAGAAAGCAGATTGATTGTCCCGCCATATAGATGAGCGGAACTCACAATGTTGTCGCCCGCCACCGCAATATTCAAAATGGCGAGCATAATCGCGGCCTGGCCCGACGACGTCGCCAAAGCCGCGACGCCGCCCTCCAGCGAAGCAACGCGCTGCTCGAATATATCCGTCGTCGGGTTCATCAATCGCGAATAGGTGCGTCCCTCTCTGCGCAGATCAAACACGTCCGATGCGTGGTCAATAGATTCAAAAGCATAGGCGTTCGAGAGATAGATCGGCACAGTCGTCGCGAGAGTTGTCGGATCGTAACGAAAGCTGCCATGAAGCACCGCCGTCTCAACGTGCAGCGCCGGCGTCGGAACGGGTTGTGTTGTGGCGATATTTCTCTGGGTTTTGGTCGGCATTGATTGTCTCCGGAAATCTGTTCTTCTCGAGAATTGGCGTTTAGGCCGGCAATAGCGCGCTTTCGATGAAGCGCTTCCGATTCTGGTCCCTGATCAGCATCAGAATGGAAGGTTCACCATTTGGGCCAGACTGAAATATCCCGCCTGTCTCGGAGCAGTGCGCCGCATATTCGGGATCGCGCATGCGGATGGCGTGCGCCTCAGGTAGACGCCAGAATGGGGTGGTCGGATCGAGGTGATGATCGAGATGATAGTTGTCGTTGTTGATCCCCGTCAGCCACTTCTCAATGTTCCGGCTTTGACGGTTTCGCGCCATATGAAGGTTGAAGTGCTGGTTGTCGATGGAGCTGCAGTGCTCAGACATCTCGATGAACCATCCGATGATATGGAATGAGATGACGTAGGGAACGACCCAGAGAAGGAGGAATTCCAGGAAATAGCCGGAGACCAGACCCGCCGCGGCAATAGACGCCCAGAATGCGTAGAAGCCCCAGCGATCGAATTCATAGCGCCACCCTTCTCCACGCTGAACCCGCGTAGCGCTCTCCTTGCCGGAAAGGGAAGCGACAATTACTTGGTATCTGTTACGTACCAGATACTTGAAATAAGCGTAGGTTTTCGATCCGAGTAACGGAAGAATAATGATCTTCCAGATAAAGGAACGATCCGTCCGCGGCGTGAATACGCCTTCTTTTATAAAGAACTCTAGGTCGGGATCGGCGTCGGCTCTGCCGAGGAAGGGGTGATGACTGTGGACATGAGATTCCTTGTAGGCAAAGTGGCGCTGCAAGATCGGCCAAGCGGTTGGCCACGTGCCGAGCAGGAAGTTCAGCAAACGATTCTTTGTCAAAACGCCGTGCGCGGAATCGTGCAAAATGGTGGAAATGCCCCTTTGATGCGCGCCGATCATGATTACCGCGAGAGGATAGAACCACCAGCTTACATCAACGACCAGCCACACAAGGGTAGCGATCATCGCATAGTCCTTCACGATGTAACCTGGGCCATGCCAATTGTCAGTCTCAAGAGCCTTGATATCACGGGTGATGGATCGATCGAAGCGATGGTGCGTATAGCGATCAGGCGCTTCGATACCATTGTAGAGAGGTTGAGCATGACTGTTCATGAAAATACCTATTGCTTGATATTGAAGCGCCATTCCGTCGCATAGGCTGATAACGTGACATCGCCCTCTGCAGCATCCCACGGGCGTAAAGCAGAAGCTCGGCGCGACGTCTCGCATGGGCGAGCGAACCTTAAGCCGACTGTCGATGCTCTGCGGAGCGCGGCCGTGCGCTGGGCACATTGGAAGGCTCGCGTACTCGTAGTGTGCACCGAAGAGTTCTTGCATCGCCGCCAGAAGCCAATCTTCAGGGTTTCGTTCAATCTTTCCGATTAAGATCGCAAGGATGTCCCCTTCGTTGGTCTCGTCGGCACAAGTCATCATTGGGGTCTCCTTGTTGGCGTCTATATGTACTGAGTAGGTTCAGGTCCCGTGGAGGCTGGATGGAGCGTTCATGGAGGCAGCGTAAACTTAACGCAGTGAAAACAAGAGTAACCGCCCGATTGCTACTGTGTTTCGGCGTGGAATATTGGATCTGACTCATATTTGATGATTTCGAGGTCGAAACTGGTGCGGTTATCAGAAAGGAATCAGCACCATGGCGACCAAATTTCGTCTGTCATCCCTGATCCCGGCCGGATTGATTGTTGAGCGTTCCGACGAGAGCGACGGGGTTATCATTGTTTCCGCGCGGGCTGCCGCCGATCGACGTTCCTGCCCTTTATGCAGTCGAATGTCGGATCGTGTTCATAGCCGCTACGTTCGGATAATTGCTGATTTGCCTTGTGCTGGCACCAAGGTCCAACTGCGATTGTCGGCAAGGCGCTTTATCTGTGAGATGACATTCTGCCGTCGCCGGATCTTCGTCGAAAGGTTTGGAGAGCTTGTCGTTCCGGAGCGTAGCCGTCGGACCGCTCGGCTTGATACCGTTGTGCATCATCTCGGGTTGGCTCTGGGAGGGCGGCCTGCAGCAGCATTTGCCAAACGCTTGATGATCCCAGTCAGCAATGACACGCTCATCCGCGCGGTGAGAAGAAAATCCATGACGCAGGATGATGCTCTAAACGTCGTCGGCGTTGACGATTGGGCTTTCCGCCGCAATCACCGCTATGGCACCGTTGTATGTGATCTTGAGAAGCGAAGGATTGTAAAGCTTCTGCCCGATCGGGAGATCGCGACAGTTTCCACCTTCCTTGCTCAGCACCCCGAAATTGCGATTGTTTCCCGCGACCGAGGCGGCGGCTATCGTGAAGCTGCCACTAAGGCTTTACCACACGCCGTTCAGGTCGCAGATCGTTGGCATTTGATGGAGAACGCCAGCGCAGCATTCCTCGACGTCGTGCGCAAATCCATGCGAGCAATCCGGGCCGCAATTGGTGCTACGACGATCAATCCTGAGCTGCTCACATGCGCTGAACGACTGCAATATGACAGCTATCTGCGGCGTGAGGACGCGAATTCGACGATCGGCAAGCTCTCCTCCGATGGCGTTCCAATAAAGGAAATCGTTCGACGAACTGGCTATAGCCGCGGAACAGTTCGCCAGATCGTCCGCGGTCACAGAACCGATGTCTTCCGTGTCAGACAAAGTTCTCTTGAGGCCTATCTGCCGCTGTTAGATCAACTCTGGAGATCTGGGCAGCACAACGGCGCTGAACTCTGGCGACAGCTAAAACGCAAAGGCTTCCGTGGTTGTTCCCGTGTCGTCGGGGAGTGGGCGGCAAGGCGACGGCGGTCTGAGCGGGTCTGTGATCAGCAACTTCAAAAAGTGCCATCTGCCAGAACGATCGCTCGATTGATGACAACTGCTCGCGATCAACTGAGTAAAGCTGACACAATCACCATTGCGGCCATAGAAGCCGGCGTTCCCGCCTTGATCCAAGCCCGCAATCTAATTGATCGGTTCCAGACAATGATCCGAAGGAAGGCCAGGACAGAACTCGACCCATGGATCGCTGATGCGCGCGACAGTCTGTTCGCCCCCTTCGCCAACGGGATACTAAAAGACAAGGCAGCGGTGTCCGCCGCCATCACAGAACCTTGGTCGAACGGCCAGGTCGAAGGACAGATCAACAAGCTGAAGCTCGTTAAAAGGCAAATGTATGGGCGTGCCAAGCTGGACCTGCTTCAGGCACGATTGATCGGCGCAATGTGAAAGAAATCGTCATCAAAAATGCGTCAGACCCGAACATTGACCCCTTTTGCTTATCCAATTTTGCCCCCCCTGTGCTGTAGATCAGCGCTTGGCCTGCCCGGCGCTGGCCGGGGTTGCAGAGGGTAGGCCAAGTGCGGGTGATGATCTTCTTCGGCTTTTAGCTT